>Ga0247782_1000049_pt1 | contig 170250 bp, 140 predicted proteins | sample UWRJL019104C5_FD_179928 | JGI IMG/M metagenome (GOLD analysis project Ga0247782, IMG submission 179928) | Plant litter microbial communities from Arlington Agricultural Research Station in Wisconsin, United States - UWRJ-L019-104C-5 | ecosystem: Environmental > Terrestrial > Plant litter >... | reverse complement strand
GTTTTTTTTCTAAAACCACCGTCAGGGAATAAAAAGGCAACATACCGAGACCGAGCTTGAAGATGATGAACTTGACAGTGCCGAGAACCTCGTAGATGATGATAGACAGGGTCTTGAACAGGTCATCTTTGCCATGTCTCTTCTCGACGAGGGCGCGCTTGACGATGGTCGTGTTCGCGGCATTCAGCAGGTCCGTGATGGCCTGGAGCTGAGGAACGATCTTGGCGACGTCGTTGTTAGCCTCTGCCTCAGTAGGGTTCTCGGGAACGGCATCCAGAGTCCCGTCTATATTCATTCCACTCGTTAGTTCATCATATGCTTCGTTGCCTATCTGAAAGTGAAGATAAAACAAAAGAAGGGCATGGGGAAATGCAAGTGCTTACTGATGGCCCCGGTCTGCTTCTGGATGTTGGCCAGAAGAGTGGTCAGGCTGGCGTCGAGAGCGGCATAGTCGTCGTCCTGGCGCTTCTCGACGCCGCTGGCCATGGCGATCGGGTTCGCGATGGAGCTTGCGATGAAACCGCCGATGGCGAAGACGGTGAGGAATGCGGCCTTCATTTTGATAGTGGCCTTGTTTGAGTTGAGCCGGGGAACTGGACTAGATGAGGAAGCTGGAAGAGTGAGCTGGGACCGTTTACTTGCTTGTGCTGATGCTGATGAAGAACGATTCTCAGGATCTTCTGAGGGGATGAACCCTCTCTATTTATCTTCTTCATTCTTCGCCACCGTCTCCTATTTCTCAACTCGATATGTTAGCACCTTTCATAGCATAGGTGATGCCGTTTTGCATACCGACATCTCCTTGCCAGGACCGGCAAGCATCTATCATGCGCTCTGACGTCGATCCTGTCTTTTTTCCAATGCCCATCAAGTTGTTCCAGTGCATTGTCTAGTAACGTACCAGTTCGTTATACCCTCCACCGCATCAATCCAACGAGCGTATTTCATCCGGGCGTAACGCATAGGCTACCCATTAGCCAATTTGATGAGCTGATTCTAAGCAAGAATACGCCATCTCCTTCCCCAGCCGGCCAGTACCTATCCTTAGAGATAGATGGCCAGGTACCGTACTCATTCTCCCTCGCTGAGGGAAAGATCGTCCATCGCCTCTTTACCGCGGATGCTTGCCCCGCGACCCAACCACATGGGGGCGGAGTGTATGCAGGTGGTAGTCTAGAGAGGAGAGGTTGAACCTAATCTGTCAATTCAGTCCATGAACAGGGGCAAGGCGGAATGAATGAGAATATCTTTAGCTAACCCCTGTCATGTGGCGTCTATTCTCTTTTCCTTACTAGGTTATGTACATCTGTGGCATACCTACTTCAGCCGTGGAGCAGCTGTCGGTATGTAGGCGGGAGGTGATACTAGGATAGTCTTGTCAATGTCAAGGCCACCATGGTCCTCGATGGGCCTCCGAGGTGACATTCACGGTATGCTCGATGATGTCAAGTTGCAATATTTTCAAGTTTTTTGTAAGCAGTCTACTTTGATGTTGAGCTACTAGTCGACGGCCGTTCAGCATTGCTCTCTCGACGAACCTATGTAGGTTGCGTACCTAGTTGAGGCTCTAGTTCTTCCCCTGAAGATCGCAGTGGATAAGATATTAAGGCTTCTTTCAGCAGAGATGATCAAAGAAGATCCCATGTTGATCTTCTATTCGCATATCTCACTTATCTCGCAGAAAAATATTGCTGGGAGGGGGTCTTCACACAGTCCGTGAGAGACACGGCTGGCTTGTCGATCGGGGGATGTGCAAGATCGCGCCTTACTGTGAATCAATCTTTGAGGTCAGCCCCTATTTACTTAATTACCTAAGTACATATGCCGAGTCGAACGGGCATCTCCGGTCCAACGTAACAGACACCTACCACATCGACTATGTATGTATAGTCCAATAAGACCCCAGCTGGCCGGAGTAATAACAAACGCCAGCGTTTGGCGGCTACCATCTAGAATGTTACCCAATATCGAGGGGGATGCAAGTTTCCCCAGTTAATATTTGCCGATAGGCGCTAAATCAATGAAGTGCCTAACACCCCTCCAACGCCTCGTTTTTTTTATATTTATCCAGAGCGCGGGAACGCAAGTGTAACGCGAACGTGACTACAGCGCCACTTCAACATCGTAACGCAGGTAATATAAGCTGCCAGGTTTTCTTCTACATCGAAATCTCACCTTAAGTTATATGAGTGAGATGAGATGACTTTGCGCTATGTGCTGTATGAATTTCATCATATTATCGATGCGACGTCATGACATCAACACACTTCGCTGCTCATATCCTCAGTCAGGAAATAGTGCACATAATAGCCCACCGAGCAAGATGGTGAGAGGCGGAATCCTGATCTCGACGTCAAGCTGTATGCCAATTCCAGGCACGTGGTCACTGCCGAGTCTTCGCGGTGAGGGCCGGGCTCAATCTCCTGGCCTTGCCTTTCAAATAACCTGGCTAATACAGATATCACATATGGTTTGAAGCGACTTCAGTGTCGCTGCTGATATTTCATTATTATTAAGTCGCCATCATGTCGACATATTAGGTAATTGACTTGGTCGATCGATGTGTCTGTGGTCGGGCCTTGCTTTGTCCATGCCACCGGGTGAGATGAAGTGATCGTCGCTGTTGTCGGCTGTTTAAAGATCGCGGAAATTTCATGTACTATGCTTCTATTCCTGAATTTGGAGGTCTTTATACCGGGATACGACTAGCTATACAATTGCCTTCATGAGATGTGCCTTGCTAGAGTAAAACTCAGTGCTTTGAGTGGAAGCAGCCTTGTTTTCATATACTTTGGTTCATCTTAAGCGGCAATAAATTTACGTAAAGGAAACTGAGTCCTAATATACCACCCCTGTAGCGAGTTATGAGCGTCTTGTGAGAACGTTGGAGAGTGAGAGTATACTCCCCCAACTAGCTCATGCACATGTAGACACGGGCGGCTGTCGACGGTGGCAACCCAACCTGGTAATCGCTATGAGCAACACTATAGGCATAATGGTTTTCATCTGTCAGTTCAAAGTATCTTATGCCCAAAATCCACGATTAGCTCATTTGGAGTCCATAATCCGGGAATGAGCGTGGAGATTGACCGCATATCCGGGGCACCAGCATTTTGCACCCCAAACCTGTTCAGAATTAGCTAAATATCATGCCACTGTTACAGTCTCACAGCAAGGTAATCCAGCTCGTGTCTTTTGGTCGCGAGCGGTACTCCGCGACGTTGAGTGAACATTCGAGGGGTATGTGCGAAAGGATGATGATGTGGCACCTACGTAGGAGCCATGGATCATTGAGGCTTTTTCTAGGGCGACTAGGCCGTTGAAAATGGTCGATTGTTTTGATTTTTCTTTAGACAATATAAGACTTGTTTGTGTGCTTTCACAGGCGCCGATTTCACAACCTGATAGTGTATCCATCCATAAATCATCATAATTAGCATCCCTCGCTTTCATACGGTATCACAGAGGTTTATACTTATCGCTGAGATTATTTCAGAATGCGCCAAACAAATGTCCCTATTGACGTACCGGGACTTATCTAATCTAGAAGGAAGCATGCGCGTTGTGATTCTTGACTAACGGAAAGCCCGCGCCATACACTTGCGTTCGACCGCTGGCATGCGTCAACAGCGGCCCCGGCCTACCCTGGCCGGGAATATAGCACCCAAACCTTCTCCGACCTGACAAGCCTAGTCTATTTAGTCCCCTCGCGTCCAGAATCTACAAGCCGCTGAGCGGTAACTTGACTTCGGTCACGCCAGACTCCTCTTGAATGCTTGGAATGCAGTGCTGTCACGGTACAAGCATCATCCCTTGAGTAAGAAATGTGGCCTGCCTACTTCTCACAGCCCAGCCTATACATCAATTACCTGGCAATCTTCTGAGCAAGCCTTGTATATGAGTAGTTCGCACCTTACAGACTCGATGAATGATATGTCATTCTCCATTTCCACAACTACGCAGATACCAGCACATCTTACGGTGATAGTCAGCAAGACACGCGACAGGTTTAGGAAATCTATCAAACGAAGTTACAAGATATTTTAACACGCAAAGACTACAACGCAAGGAAAAATAACGAGTATTTCTTCTCCTAGTATCGCTATGGACTTTCGCATGCGCTGGAAACACAGGCCGTTAGAGCGCAACTTCGGAAGAGAATCATCTACCAACTGCTGACCGTCAAAAATACCTAATGAGGATCCCGTCGGGGATGGTCATTATCATGACTTTGAATACCGTAAAGAAGAAAGCGAAGCGCAGAAAACCAATAGCGCTGTTAGGAATCGAACCCAACTCCACACTTATACTAACTTCTCTGGCAGACTGTTACAACGGTACTCCCCCAAAGACCGCAAACCCATAACACCTAAACTCCTTCGCTTGATCCTGTATCCACAAAGTTCCCACGGGCGTTTCAAGATAAGAAACAAACGCTGTCCACGTCGGCAGTGGCTCGTCCACATATATACGCTGGAATGAGGCGACCGGTAGAGGGGTTATTATCGTAATGACCCCGGAGTGTCTCACCCGGTTATAAATTCACGTTCAAAAATTATCGTCGAAGGTACGCCGTGTGCGCTGTATGCTGCGTGTTGAGCATAGCACCACTTCTGACACCATTGTTGACGTTCGCTGTAAGGACCGAGTCGAAGAAATATGCCCTAACTCTGACCTCCTTCTCGGGGAAAGCCTGCTGATTATCTCGCTCTAGGCGCATCCATCACAGCGACAAAATACGCCACAATGCCAGACACAGTGACAGTAGCAGCCCAACCGAACAGCAGGTTTGCTAGCCAGCCATATTCGCACATGACAGCGTACAGGATCAACCCGGTGAGCTGTGCCGTGAAGCTGAAGCCGACGGTGGTGTAGAAGACGGGGTAGTTGCCCATCTTGATCTTTCGCGAATCTTCGTCATCGCGCTGATCCCGCAACACCATGATGAAGAGGCACATGATTAAGAACAGGCGAAGCGGGGTCTGGCTGACCAGCTCCCAGAACACGGGGTCGTTTCCGTTGACACAGTATTTGGGGCGCGTCGCGGGGAATTTTATGCTGATCGTGACGGCGAAGGCTAGCATGATGGTGCTGATTGTGACCAAGAAGATGAACAATGCCCATATGTTTAGCTTCCGTGGAGTTCTTGACATCTCAGCCGGAGGCAGGGATAGGGCCGAGGGAGAGGGCGATGGCATGCCGGCTATGTTCAATAGTATCTTGCCAGGGTTTGCTTGTGAGTCAAGAAAATAAGGACGCAGAACGGGGTCTCGGTGCGATAGTCTGAGGGTTTCGGTAGGTTTGATTACCTCGGAAGGGTCTACCGGGCCCAAGGCAAAAGGACGCGTTCACTTATCTCGTTTCTGAGAATATAGAAGTGTGTGAAGGCCAGGCACACCAGCGGGACTGAGGAGGTCATATAAAAAATTAATTGTTTGCATTGAGAAGCCACTCCCATTTTCCGCCATTGAAGAACGCCCCTATTGATGGCTCCCCTATCAATTATCTCTATTCACTTTTATTCAGGCCCCGTCCAGAGAAAAAAAGGCTTTACTCTTCATTACTTTAATAGTCAAATCTCATGATCACAAAAAATCCAATAATCATGACATAACCGGGACATATTGTACTTAGGGACTTGGTCCACTCTAGGAAGCATGGACCGCATTAGATTTCATTGTGTCTGCACCTGCTAGAAACGCGCTTGGCGCAGGTTGATGCTTTACGATGCATATGCCATGCCCCTAGCGGGAGGTCGTTAGTAGTCTGCCATCCTCAATGCTTTCTAGCTTCATCCCCGTAACAAAATGCCGGGCATGTTGTGTCCAGCAGGGGAGGCAGCTCTATAGTTACTGAGACTGGAATCATGGATAAAATGGCAGTTAGACGCATTATTCTGACCTTGGTTGCGGTTGTCGTACATGCAAACCAGCAGCCGGATGACCAAGGACGAAGGTAAACAGATATGCGAAACCAACATTAGCAAACATTCCAATAATCTATCTCTCATAGAGCTAACAAACCCGTGTCACTTGAAACTATCTATTTCCATACTTTCGATCGTATTTTGTTTATCTTCTGCGTTCCGCGCGACGGACCTTTATCCCTTTAGTTTTCCCTTCCTCTCTTCCTCGCGCGCCAACGGCAATGATTAAGCCCAAGCCTTTCCCACGGCCTTCCCCAGGACATCTCCCGAGTAATTCTAATATCATACCCTAGTATATCGTTGCATGTATGGCAGACACGCCGGCAGAAAAGCCCCCTCCTCTGGCTGAGGCGTGAGCTGTAGGCCTATTCGACATCTCAAACTGCTATATTGCTTCTCAACTACCAAGCCCATCCCCATCCACACCATATAGCCCCCATTGATAAGTACTCGGAAGTCACCAAGCATGTGGAAACTCTTATCACTGCTGCTCGTGAGAACGGCGTCACTATCCTCCACCGCAACACAGATATATCCAAAGCAGCCCAACCACGGTCCAAACTGAACCAGGAATGAAATCCCTGGAAGTCGCATTGCGATATGGTCACATCTGAGGACTACTTTGTTGCTGATATGTTCAAGACTGGCCTTCCAAACTAAAGGACAGCGTTTCGCGAGAGCGTACATACAAGAGATCTGGGTCTGTTCTCATAATTGAGCGGAGCGGAAAAGGAGAGCGAGCCGTTAACTCGGTCGTATCTCATACTTTGTAACAATCGTTACAGAGTCGACCTGGACCGCTTACCCGCCTACGGAATATCTTACTAGGCCGACGTAAAGGGAGCGGTTAGATTCATGGAGGGTGACAGGTCGACCAATTCCTATCGCGACTGTAGAAGGAGAGAACGTATAAGACGGGTGCTCTCGTCTGACTCTCCAAAGCCCGACTCTCCAGAGGAGGGAAATAGAAGTATAGAGACTCCCTGGGTAGCACGCCTTACACTCCTTTACCCTCGCTTCCATGCGGTCGTAATAATACATGCTTTGTGATATCTAACTACTGTGCAATCGCAGAACGCAGGCAAAATCGAACATCTTGATCCCTACGCAGTTACTAACAAGTGCCCACGATTGGATCATGATGACCCCTCTTAATCGCTGATGTAGATGCGCTATGTACGCGCAAACACACATACACCTTCGTATCTAACGCCCTGTAGTTTGTATCGAGCCATCCTTACCTAACAATCTACCGCGCCCTTGGGGACACATAAGCAGAGGCGCGTACTACACGCTGTAAGTGCAGATAACAGCAGCAGATAGGCATTATTCAGATACCTGTTAACTCGCACCCGAGGATATGGATGAGCCTACTTTCGTTATACTTGCCTATCTATCAAGACACAGATAAAACACAAACGGGCCTCGAGAAATCACAAGAGCAAACAGCAACTGCCTAGGTATACAACAAATTCTTTAGTAAAGTATATGCAGTTGCCGACACACGGACTCATGTTATGAAGGAAAATATTGAAAACAGAATAAAAGCGAAACCAATTACACAGAAAGAGGACACCACACTACATGGCTGCCTACCATCTATCTGCCTTCGGTATACTTGTACAACAGACGCACGCATCTACCCGCCTCGTTCATGCAGTATAAGTCTGTCCGTAGCCGCTCCTAACACGACAGAACGAATTTTACGCTGCATGTATGCATACCTTACCTACATACTAACATACAACACCCTCCTTTGTCCCTCCATTGTCCCTATCTGCCCCCCTTGTTACACGCCTACCTACTGTATAAGAGACATCTACGTACCTTATATGAGGCCTTTAAGTAACCAACACCATGCACATACGTCAAAGAAGATAAGCCAAAGCTCGTGAGGTAGATGGATGATAGATCGATAAGATGGTAGGTGCGGATTGCACATGTTGTCTCGGGAGGCAGGCACTTGACAGGTTGTCGGTGTAGGGAATCCAATCTATCTAACTACTAGGCGACCAGGTATGTTTCTATCTAGCATCAAGTGTCGTGATGTGCCGTACGAGGAAGACTGAATTATGCTCGAGCAGGCATGTCGAGTTCGCTCTACCCTATCTTCCTATCTTCGTGTGTCGTCATAACTGGATACGGGTTCTTACATAAACATACAGACGCCTCTCCTTATAGAGGTATGAAGTTACTCCAAGAGGGCTGGCCTAGTAGTAGACTAGTAGTAGTAAGGTAGTACTTAAGTGTTCTACTATAAGATATACATTATCCTAGTCTATAGTATAATTATATACTTGAAGTCATATTGTAGCGTTAATATCATCTACCTGGGTTAGATAAGTAGGTAGGGAAAAGGTTTATAGGCACTGCGACCACGTGGGAGTCGTCAGCATCCCCCCTACATGCACACATACGTACATACATACATACCTCATACCTAGTTCCCTGTTTTCCATATCTCCTGAAATAACCTACGTAGGGCCTCAGCCCCTTACATACCGGTATAGCATTGCAGTGTTTTAACCTTGATTCCATGCAGTCATGATCAATGCGACGTGCGATAGAAAAAAATAGCACAAGAAAAAGAAAGGAATTTTTTTTTTTTTTTTCGCTGTAATCTATTCCGTCTCAGCTAACCACATCAAAGAAGATTTTTTTTTCAGCTATCCCGCAATATCGGCACCGACTGTAACGTCCTGATGCTGCGCATGCACCGTATCTAGTCTAACCTCCACCCGCATATATAATAAGGGGTCGTTCGCACGGGCGGGGCTTACTAAGAGGAAATAGCCGTATAGATGGAGAGATTGAATCAATCGTGAGCACTAAGTATGATAATGTAATACATAAGGCGTTTTGCGAGATACTATTCTGAGGAGCATTGCATAGGGCTACGGTTACACCGAGTCTGACTGACTGATGTTCGAGACATGGGATATTAGGTAGGTAGGTGTATGATATGCGTACGTAAGATCAAGAGAGAGGAGGATAAGGATGACGATGACAATAGAACTATCATCACCCTATTGAGATTCTTCATTCTTTTACGTACGAATCTCATCTTGTGGTATGTGACAATGGAATAGGCGCATACATGGGTGCTCACTTAATTTACCCTACAATGCACTGCACTACGTATAATTCATCACCCACTCAACAACGCATTGCTCCTATAACCTCGCCCCTTCAGCAACAAGGCGATCCTATAGGCCACTATAAGTATCAGCCGCTTAATAGCAGAGCGGTAATAATAATAAGAAAAGCAAAAAAGTGCACTCCCGCCCGGATGGATAGACTTAATAATAAAGGGGGAGAAGGAAAAAAAAAGTCCATGCATATTTGCGCGCCCGCCTGAGCAAGGCAAATAAAGTAGGTACCAGTCGGCATAAACCGAACCAAAGACACAGGGCGGGACACAGGCGAAAAGAATATGCAAGTCCGAAGAAGTGTGGAAACCAGGTCTTGGACAGTGAAGGAATAGAGGGGGAGGGGAAGACGACGCACAATACAGGAAGGTGAGAGTAATATGGGATGTAGAGTGATGGCGTGACGCAAAGGAAAGGCTAGACTCGACGTTGACAGGGAACCAAAAGATGCCTACCTTCCTTCCTTCCTACTCCATGCTGCTGAGCCTGTATGTACGTGAAGCGAAAAGAAAGCTAATAAGCGCCGGCAAGTAAGCCACGAGGGAATCGAAGAAAGACAGAAAGAACAACTACTACCTACGTATGCTTGCCTGTGGCCCTAGTTTATTATCCCTTCACTTTCGCTCTTGCCTAGCATGAAGCCTGCTCTTCCCCCCTTTTCCCCCTCAATCACACGTAGTGAGTTAGGCAGTCAAAACGACGCAATGCAGCCATCTTCGCCCTGAAGAAAATAAATACTGTAATGTTGCGGCGGCCGATGTCACCCACACCTGCATCGCCATTGGTGGGGTTTTGCTTGGACGGTAAGTTAGGTGCCCAGCCACCAGCCAGCTACCTACAACACATCCTACCTGGTAGTGCTGAAAATGGTAGACATTTAGGTATATTCACCGTGAAGCGAAAAGCTGTGATGACATGCATGGGGTGCGTGAATGTTTTTCTTACTACCAACCAGGAGGAAAGAAAGAGGGGTCATCTTCATGTCATGTTATGGGCTAACCAGGCAGCCCCGCCATCGTAATTCGTTCCCTGCGTGCCTCATCTCTGTCATCTAACTAATGAAACGAATGAATACGACTACAGCTTATATGCCTACATAAACACATACTAGAGGCAACGAATAAGAGAGAAAAAACGTGAGCGAAGTTAATCTCATGACCCCGCGCTCGCATCTTGCACATGCGGAACGAAAATCTCTCTGCGCCCGACAAAGTGATTTGGAGGTATTTGGAGGCTTGGTTGGGGGGAAGATTCTTTAGCCTAATTGGACGGACAACCCCAAGACTAACACCAAGAGTCCAAGATCAAGACGATGCGCAAGATTGGGTTGTATAATCACATTTGCTCTTCCGGCCCCGAATCAGACGCGGGAGCCAACCACGGACTATGTAGGTAGTATTGTGACTCTTCTATTATGGGAACGGCAATAGGTCGAGCGCCTTATTTCAAAAGTTCTTTCTTTTCGTGATGGGATGGCGTAATATCTGATCTACCAAGCAAAGCCTGGCCTCGTTCTTATTTTTAACGCGATGCGCCGACACTATGCATAGGCCTAGCGCAGGTAGGTAGTACACGCAGGTCTTGGTGTATTACTACTAGATACACAAGTACCTGATATGATGTCGGTTGACGGGTATTGCAGCTAGCCGAATCGGCTACCTATCTCACCGAGAGCCACACTTGGAGACAAAACACACTTGGTACAGACCTTAGAAGATAGACAGTCTGCCCCCCAACGAAGGGCCAAGGAGGAGCCGGTGAGGAAGGGGATTATGGCAAAAAACAGGATGGGAAAAACCCGAAATCCCGCCGTATTGTCGTGTTTGGCGTTACATTATACATTTGAGTGGGAAACCCCCATTCGTTAGAATCTCCTACGAGTAGGGCACTACGCTACATACATGTGCTGAGCAACCAACTATTGAAAGTATGGTTGCATATACGCTGCTATTTTTTGATACATACTACTGAGTGCTACCCGAACCTACCTCCTTATGAGTGATGTGTGTGTGACTACACCATATAGCGCGTCCGAGCGGCATACCTACCACTGATGTAACCGAGAAGGAAACTTTTTCTTCCTTTGTTTCTTGAGTAGGCAACCAACACCAACGCTCGGTACTACCTTGGGTGGCTTATGTATGCTGTAGACAGACCCAAACACACACGCAATCACGGGTGAAGCGCACAACAGACAACAGGGCTGGGTCCGTTTTCTTTTTCCCGTTTTCGTTTCTTAATCCCGACCAGCCCCTCATCAAGACTGGAATGTCCCCATCACCAGCCCCATCTCATAAAGAGTTAGTTAATTGGTATTAAGTATGCAGGTAATAAAGAAGGAGTTATCACACAGCATCCGGCGTAGCGTCGCGTCCTTGATTGGTGATACAGACGCCTTATCAGCCTCTTCTATCTATCTGCCGCGAATGAAGAACGCAAACCAAGCCCACTCCACTAATAATATACGCTGTGATACCTACTATACTATATTAGACGCAATACAACGGCAAGTACCTACCTACCTACCTACCTACCTACCTACCTACATACAACACATATATACAGAAGTACTGCATACCCAATAAAGTAGACCAGAATAAGAATGGCTGGCTGGCTGACTGGATGTGTGCGACGAAGGCGCGCTCCAAATAACAGTTCAGGTAGGTAGGTAGGTCAGCTACTAAGGTAACCCTTACTCTACTCGATGTTCCTTCGAGTTTGCACGATGAGTCATCTTGCTTTGAGTCGCAACGGCCGCGTGGAAATTGGTACATACCCTTGGCGTTTCAAGGACAGCAAAAGAAGTCCTGGTAGATCTGGTAAGAGCAAACTAACTTCTACTGCCGGCAGTACCAAGCTATGACTGTGAAAGACGCCTCATCATGGGATTCGAAACATAGGTCCGAGCTTCAAAACATTTCTGTCTTGTTGGTGCCGGTCTTATGCAAGGCACCCTACCCTGTCCCCCATGTGTCTTGTCTTGCTTATTTTCTCTTCCCCCTCTCCCTTCCCCCCTTCCACCCCACCCCTACGCACACAGAGTACGATATAACTACTGTACGTACATAACTATAAAATAAATAAATGTTGGCTGATGATGGGTGTCTCTCCCCTTCCTTCCTTCCTTTCTTTCTTTGCTGATAAGGGAGCCGGTAGATAAGTAAGCCGGCCAGGGGGATGGTTACCTGAATCCGTTACTTCTCGTGGCTGGAAATAGGTACATAGGATAAGGGAAGTATGGAAGTATATATGAGTAAGAAAATGGTTAGTTGGCACACCACCTCAACAGGGAAATAAAAGAAAAAGGTGTGTGTAATCCGGAGATCGCATTCCCTTGCTCCCTTAAGTTGTTCGTCTTGTGTCTGATCTCCCTACCTACACACCCCCTTAAGAATTTTTTTGTCATCATAATATTACCAGCTGGGTATGTATTTTCTTCACACCAGCCACAACCTACACAGTATGCCAATAACCATAACACTTCCTAAAACATCTAACTTACCCAGACTGCGGGATGTCCTTATCCTTCCCTTTCCGCTCCGCCTGAAGGATGAGCGGATGGAGGAGTTAGCGAGCGAGCGAGCTTGGAACCTTTAGCGGCGGAGATTAGATACATGCGAGAAGGAGCCAAGTTACCTACATCTACACCTACACACCTAACCTAGGTACATATTGTATTAAATGCGGCTACACGAACGAAACGAACGAGTCGGGCGGGCGCGGGATTGTATATGTAAACGAGCACCAACGTAGGTATCCGTACCTAATCTAGTGTGAAGGACGCGGCTCAATTCATGCTTACCTTTGCTTTGCGGCTGCACTACTACCTACTGTAGAACATGCCGTGTTTGATATCAATATCATCGAGCTACATGAGTTAGGGGACTGGCCCGCCTCGTGAAAGAAGAAAAATAAATAAGCCAACTACATATGTAATAGTCCTGCGTAAGACCTGCTCTCTCTCTCTCATCCTCCTGTTCGTATTAGAGTAGATACCTTATAGGTATCATTGAGGCAGGTAGTTTCGGAGATTGAGAAAAAGACAAAGAAAAAACGGCTGTTAGATAAGTCCTACCCATTGAATGATTGAGAATTGCAATAGGGATTTGCGACCTTGATTGGTTACTATCTACAAGACGCAACGGGAGGTACGGGCCTTAGTCTCAGTTGGTACAGAGGTATCGCGGCTGAAAAACAGCCCTTGTCACACTCAACCTACCTATACCCGTTCGAGGTAACGGGAACCTGTCGTAAGAAGAGTTGGTAGCCTAGACTAGAGGGGAAAAAGCACGGACAGACACATGGGTATGGCAGGTCGGTAGCACGACAAGGAAAAAGCCTCAACCAACCTCTCTCACTGTCTGTTCTCCAAGGATTACAAAGATCGCTAAGCTATGTACATAGAGCCCAGACAACACCAGAAAAACCCTTGTAAGTACTTGACTATATTACGACATAAGAGTATGTACCTACAACAACCCCTGGAAGAGGACACCGAGCCAGGATCACATACCCTGACGGCTGTTTTTTCCAGTGGGTGGATGGATGGAGCTGGATGGCCTGTGCAGGGTTTGTCTTGCGACGCTTTTACGCGAATTTGCTCGAGCCCTAGCCTAGAGCCATCATCATATGCTGTTTGAAGCAAGTGAGTACTATAGTAAGTAAATACTTGCCACCCCCAAGTAAGTTAGTTGGTTTACAATCATCAGTTAGATACATTCCTACGCGTCACTACCTAGGTTCGGTACTGTTATTCCGCCCTTGAGTCATATCATCAGGACTTTCCTTTTCCTTTGCCCATAGGAAAAAAAAAACAAATAAAAATAGGAAGAAAGGACAATAAACAATACCTATATACCTACGAAGTGACAAAACCAAAATATTGAAAACCTGATAAAATTTTAAAATTTGTGCGTGCGCGCGCACGCCGCACAAAGAGGGGCATGATAAGCCTACGTAGTTATGTACCTACATACAGCAGTTACTGATTCCCTGAAGTGAACCAAAAAAGGATCCTTTTTGTTGGCTCCTATGCGCCGCGCCGTATTGGATTGTCTTCCGAGAGGTGAATGAGAAGAAAAAAATTTACCCTACCCTGGCTTTAGATCACCAAGACAAGGGGCGTAACCAAGTAATCTCGGCCGGTTAGTTCAGGGGTTCGTACGCAGAGCTTACTTTTTTACCTATGTAGTATACTATATGTATCAGTGTTCAAGCTTTCAAAGGCCCAAGCCACTTTGTGCGCCGTGCATGGGTGGATGGATACATAGTCTATAGATGGATACGTAAGCGTAATAATAATAATAGGAATAATAACGCACACACGGGGGGAAATAAATAAATAAAAAGAAATTGAGGTTGGGAAAGAAAATTTTTTTTGATGATGAAGGATTGACAGGACTCTTGTTGATAGACGCCAGCAATGTTACTTGGAATATGAAGCAGAGACAAAGCCACAAACACTAGCTTTACCACCACCTACTATTCTGTACTCGTAGTAGTTAACCTCATGCGCAAAGAGGTCACATACCTGGGTTAGAACGCCTGTCACGACAGAGCCAACAAGATGGAGACCTTATGTCATTGGAGAGAGATGGCTCGTGCTCCGTATGCAGCACAACATTTACCCTACCCCACCCTAGTCTACAGATTAGGTATTTTCTTTTCTTTCCCTTTTTTCTTGGCGCACGAGGCACCTACTAGGTAAGGTGGTATGTATGTACGTATGTACCTACCCACACCCGCGCGGTCCGCTGCTTTGTAGGGAAGGGAAGAAAGAAAAAAAAGGGCACCGAACCGGCCTAACGGGAAGCTTGCATGAAATAGGGCATCGTCGAGACCGCAAGCGCACACACACACGCACACACACACAGATCTTTTGACGTCAAAAGTAGCATGTTAAAATAAAAACGATCCAGAACCACAACCCGGACCCAAAATGGGAAATCATGTATAGCGCAGCCCTATCTACCGAGTTGATGGGCCTACATGTGGTACGGTTAGATATTCGAGTTTGGCATCTAGATCTAGAGCGAAGGCGATAAAACCGCCCTTATAAGACACAAAATCACGTTTGGCCGTTGCATATCAGATAGTTGTGCAGAATGCTAATAATTTGAATTTCCATCTCCAGCTACCGCTACAGTTGAGTATAGAGAAAAAGGCAATAAAGGGTATATCCAATCCAGCCAGCCAGTTGTGAACAAAACCCGCCACGAAAAGCCCGGCCAGCATCAACCCACGCTCCTCCCGAGGTAGTCTATAAATCGATGTAGAAAAAACTCCAGATTAGTGACAAATGAAATGTTCCTGCGCCGAAACCAATAACCCAGCTCATGCGTCTGGTAGTGTTGTTACTGATGACAACGGTTTAAATCCTCCTAAATAATTCCCATTAGACCTTCTTTCCCTGCCGAGTCTTCGCCTGTAGAAGCTCCCTCGCGAGGCAAGATAGAAGTACCGATCAAGTCTAAACAAATTCCATAGTGATATTGAAAGAATCGACGGGACTCCTCCAAATCCCAACTTTTGTCTTCCTTTGCCCGAATATGCCCTGCGCGCTCGATAAGGACGGCCGAATCGTTCTCGTTCGTACGTTCCTGCTGTGCTCGCTCGCGCGGCTCAATAATGAATGTGAAATCATGAGTGTGAATGTGGGGAAAGCGCACGGACACTGCGCCAACTCTTCGTCTGCCTCGCCTCTTCCTCTGTTGTCATTTGCCTTCTCTCTCCGACCCCGGGGTATCTCAAAAAAGTGAAATCAGCTGAGACAGGAAAAAGTGTACCAAAAAAGCCCTTCTTCCCCCCCTGATGCAAAACTGCCCTGAGGCCTGAGTAATATGACAAGAATAATAAGTAGGAAATTCCGAAACTGGGAAATCCGAGAGACAAAACCAATGGTAAAGCCCGATAGTGGTACACGACGACATCAGCCATCTAGTTTATGCGTGTCTTGTGATTTTGTTATTTTGTTATTTTTTTGTTGTTTGGTTTTGGGAAAGGTTGTACAATCCCAAAAGGGTCCTGGATAATCCTGGGGAGTCCCGGCATATGAACGGCCCAACGGGTAAACCAATGTCTTAAGGGAAAATCCAGGGCTGGTTGATTGACTTCCATGGGTAGGGTTATTCACTGGGTTGGCCTCTTCAGGATGTCCTCACAGTTGGCATCGAATCGGAGATTCCAAAGGCGCACTGACTGCATGAACTTTTCCGTTTTCTCGAGCTCGCGCTCACGACCAAACAAAGTCTCGACGAACTCAATACCCGAGTTCTTGCCGAGTTGAGAAGCTTCCTTCTTCTTACTGGCCTTGAGCATAGGCGCCTCGCACCGCTTGAGGAGGGACCGAAGTTTGTCTGTCAAGCGCTCGCCTGACGCGATGAAGTCCTCGATCATTTCTCTGTTCTCCACAGTCCTGACCTGTGGGACGATCTCCTCGGAACGCTTTATCTTGCCCGACAGCTGAATCAGCAGCAGCCACATCTCACCAGCCATATCCGAAATGGGGGTTGAAGCACCGTGATGGTAGACGGTCCAGTCATAGATCCACTTGCCCAGGGAGTTGGCGTCGAACACACTACCTAGTAACATGATAGGCTCTTCCGTCGGATCCCAGTTCTTCAACGAGTAGCCGGCAGGAATCCGATGTTTCTTGGCATCAGCCTCTGTCGCTTTGGGGGCTGTGGCTGGCTTCTTGGGGGGGGCAATGTTGGGGCGGGCCGTCGCAGGACGCTGGATGTTAGGAATAGCTGCTGCAGAAGTGTGGCGCGAATGGTTGTGGTGACCGACTCTGGTGGCGGAGCGAACGGGGGGTTCCTCATAACGTCGGTACTCGCCCTTCTCTTTCTCGAAAGCAAACGTCGGGATAGCCTGTGCGTAGGAGTAGTAATCAGTGCGATGCTCCGGACGGTCAGTGTAATAGTCATAATGATTCTTATGTCTTGAACTCTTCCACTGTGGCCGCAGTACATAGGTGTAACCGTTCTCGGCTTCGATTACTTCGTCCTCGTCAGAGTCCCCATAAGAGGCCCGATAGACGCAAAACGACCTGCGACGTTCCCGTCTGGGCGGAGGAGGGGCATGGCTTTCATCATAACGATGCTTCGACCCTTTGGAAAAACTACGCTTTCGCGAACTCACTTGCTGAGGGCTTGGGCCAGTGGCGTATTCACCGGTGCTCTTGTATCGCGGTGAGAAAGCGGTCGTGGGCCGTGGGATGTAGTCGCCGAAGCCAGTGCTGGCGCCGCGGGTATGGTTTCGGGTCGCGGATCGTTGCGGGGTCTTTGCTGGGTAAAATGGGTAGTGATGAGGCGACGGCGTTGGCGAGGGGCTATTCACGTTGTCGTAGTTATAGTAAGGATCACCTCCCCGTAGGGGAGTGCCTGAGTATGGAGAACCGTAGTGGCTCATGTTGGACGAAGTCTATCGATGTCCGACTGACACCTAGAGACGCGCTATGTGTGGTTTTGGATCGAATGTTGCGGTCGCCCCCCTGACCGCGCGCGAGATGGGGAGGGTAAAATTTGTTTTCAGTTGTGTATCGCAGGGTTTGTCGCGCCTGTGTCGTGACGCTGGAGGAAGTGACGCCCGTCACCTGGGATTGTGGTCGGTAGGAAGAGGAGAGGAGGACCGACTTCTTGGTGAGAACATGCTATAAAGATGTGATGTTATCCCCCAGCGTGAGGATGTTGGGCAGATAAATCAAAGTCGAGGTGGTGTCGACTCTGATTACCAAAAATGCGAGAAATTGCTGGACCTCACGAGAAATCCAACCTAGCGTATATCGAATCGATTGGATCGGATCGATGTGAATTGGTCGAACTGTCGTCGAAATTGTTGCGATTGAGTCAAAGTTATGGCGAAAGCCAAAAATGAGAGGAAAATGTCAATGAAAGGTGGTTGGGCGCAGGTGTGCGTCTTTTGTATGACGGTAGGAATTGGGCGTATGTGTACTCTGGTGGGGACTAGGCTATTCTTTGATAAATTTTTTCGTGTTGTCTAATATTTTTTTTTTCTGTCCTCCTAACAGTGTTCTGGTCTTTTGGTACAAAGGGGGGCAGGGAAAGTAGGCCAAGACTAGCAGGGGGAGGGGAAGAGACGGAACGTGCTGAAGCCCTGGTCCTTGGCGTTAATAACCTGCCAGTTTGACAAGGGTAGTAGGCTTAGGTACTTTAAGTACACAAGTACACTTGAGCCGACGCCCGGAAAGGGGTAATGGGGGCGGCTGCGAGGGTGTGAGGCTAGTGCGACGGTAAAACAGCTACCCTGTTAGGCTTAGTTCAACAAAGCCAAGGATTGGTAATACGAACGTCGATGAATGCCTAAACACCGCCACAACGTCCGAGAAGATTCTTTCGCACTTTGTAATGCGAGCCCAGCAAAATGCAGCGGAGCCCGGCACCCAATCACTGGCTCTACCGGTACTGCGGACCGGATGTTAGCAGACCGGTGCATATGGTGCTGTAGTGGAAGCACTAGACCGCTGAAAAGTGGCCTGGTCTAGTGTTTTATCCAGTTCTGTCCAGTGGATCGATGTTTTGCCTTTCAGCTCTCGCCTGCCGGTCGCATATCGCCTCTTTACTATTGATCAGTTCCAATCAGCTCTGGTGTTGGCTTTTGGCCTGTTTTGTCGTCATGTGAAAATGTGCGTCATATGATATTGTCCACAATCTGAATCAGAGTGATTGTACGTATGCAATGGAAGACAACAATAGCAATCGTTCTTTTGCCACAAAGAGCCAACTCGCAGGTGACCAACACGGGATCGGTTAGTTAGCAGCGAGTTGGGTAAAGCCCGAAGTCCAACTAGGTAGATGGCTTTGTATCGGAGGTAGTGGCAGTGTTGGTTCGACCGAGTCGCGAATACGACGCGACGCTCCGTGGCGAATTCACAATTCCCAAGTGCCGGTCTGCGAATTCGTCTGGCTGCTGAGAGTGTCCCTTGCAACAACTCCCCAAGAAGAGCAAGCAGAATCGACTATGTAACTGCCTGTCGAATTCAAAATGACATTTATCCCTATGTTTTCATGTCCCTTAAGATCTTCAAACTCTCCGACGAAAGCCTCAATCGTAAGCGGGGGCTTCAGGAATCCCGACCGTGTGAAAATCGACAAGCCCTCGAGCGGATAAGGACGTCCTGGTACTCAAAATAATTGCCAGGGTTGTCCCAGGTGGCCAGGATAGATTCAGAATTTGGTGCGAAGACCGCAAATTGGTTCGGAGTTTAGCGAAATTGAGATGTCGTGAAAGGAAGAGAGCCTAGCAATGTACTGTGTCATTGCCCAGGTACGAAACCTGCCGAGGCTGCTCAAGTCCACACACAAAGATATATCCTTGGTCGTATAAAAGAATCGAAAGCAACCATAAAAATTTTCACCTTAGTCCAATCCTAGTTGACATCCAAGCGTCCTCAGTATTTCCCCGTTGGCGAAATCGGTACACCTTATCATGACCATAAAAAACTGGCGGCCAGGTCCCTCGGCCAAGGGGTTCCTAGAAGCGGATATTTTGTCGTTTTTAGAAGCTGATAATGATTGACTTGTTGTGTCGCAATTAACTTGTAGTGTGATCCGCGCTAGCCTGAGCGATATGGTTTTGTCTTGAGCAAATTGACAACTTGCTCAGTAGTAGCCCATCTACAGGACAGGTGGTGATTGAAGCGAATATGAAAAGGTTCAATTAGGCAGTGTAGCAAGTAATGAGCTTTTCGCATCTAGCTTTACTGTCCCTAATCGCGGATGAATACAAACGGCCGTCTCCTTCTGCTCTTCGAAGAGAAACCAAAGGAATGGCAAATTGATGCAATTAAATAGCAGAGGCAACGTTAATCGCTTGCAATGACAATTAAAGTAAGCAGGCAGAGATTGTGCGCGTCTTGTCGCAAACCTGCTAGTGGGAGTTGAAGACTCATATGTAGTGTACGTAGAGAGTGGACGCTAGGTAAAGGTGGAGGGGAAGTCCTCTTTCGTCATCGTCTAGCAGGACTTGGTTTATAGGTTGGGGGGAGAGGCTACTATGTAAGTGTAGGCAGGAGGGTGAGATCGCCGGTTTACAAAGCGAGTGATCTTCATCAAAGCAAACGTCAAACTCGACCTTGCTTCGTTCCCCCGCCTTCCTAATTATCATCAGGTGTCCTCTGTTCCGTTCTAGGCCGAAGGAGGGTGAGGATGGTTGAGGGGGGTCGCAGAGCCCAGACAGATCCTAGAGCGAGTAAGAGAGGGGCAAGGGCCGGCAGGCCAGGAACGGGCTGGTGGCGATATTGGCTTGTGCTTTGGTACATGCATATCAGTTGGTAGTATGCTGAATGTCGTGCATCACTATAAATCTTTATATAGTACTGCATATGATCAATAGTGCGTAGAATGTATATATTCACAGCATTTCCCCGGGGTGGTAGTTATGACTATGTCGACTTGCCTCGCCTTGCCTCGCACTTTAACCAATCTTCGCCGGTACCTTGCCTCCTCACAAGAATGTGAACTATCAACACATATTACTCGTTCGTCATGTTGCCACTGCCTGCTTAGGTGCTCAATTTCTATGGATATATCCGCCCAATTATTGATCGGTTCGTGACTTATTACTAAGTTATCTGAGATCCAACCCTCAAGCAGCAGTGTTACCCTCTAGCATACATAGGCAGGTGGCCGAAATATTCATCTCGCACAAATATTGGAGCTGACGGATGGCAAATACCCTGATGTTACGTCCCACATATGTCCTCGCACACAGGCACACACAGACACACGCACGCACCCACACACCTACACACCTACACACACCTATTTCTTGACCCGGCATGTCAGTGTTCCATCGAGCGCTTCCATTCTGCGACTGGACGCATCCATCTACGAATTCACAATCGCACAACTCCGAGGTACTATGTTACCCACAATTGCCTATTAGGCTACTTATCATACCCCAGGCAGCCCTTGCACGTATAGTTGATGCTGATATCGGATAAGACGGAAAATGCGGCCGGAGAACGACGCTTTCAAGGTGAACGGCTACTTACTTGCCTTTGAATACAGGTGCTTAAGCGCGAATACGGCTTACTATATGTGTCAATTTTTACAATACGTCTCTACTTACTTCACCTACCTAGTTGTTCTACAGCAATTCTAGTTCGTCGGTCGTATATGTATGTCCCTGACTTGCCCTATCATTAAGGACTCCAGTCAGATTTGCGGGCGCTATTCTTTACCGTTACATGTCAATTCACGATTAGCCAGAATTGTGCTCACGACGAACACCTTGACAGGGAATAGTTCGTTCTAGAGAAGGTCATATGCACCTCCACATGCATCGCGGGGGAGGGGGGGGACGGGGGAAGGTCAGTGCTTTAGCCAGGGAAAAACGTGGAGTTCGCCGTGCAGCGTTTCCACCTTTTCCTCGCCCTTGCTTCGCATCCCTCCTTGCATCTCTGCACGACTGCAATGATCCAGGAGAGAGCGTCCGCAATTACGTATCTCGTTAGTATGCTGTACTATCTAGGTAAGTAGGTGCATATCATGTACGTCGTACAGTATATGATGTCGTTCATTTGTGTTTCCTAACATGCCCTGAAATACCTACATGACTCAAAAATAACTACTCAACATGTAACAATGCCTACTCTGTCTTTATAGAGTACATATAAATGTAGTGTCACAGTTCGTCCCTGATTGATTAACAAAAATATTGCACTAGTAGACAGATCCCGCGCTCCTGAGAAGAGCGGTAGGACAGTAGGGTGCATGAGTCGCCTCAGTATCTGTCATAGCATTCAGAAAGGGTACTCTAGGTAAGCAATATTGAGTATTGCACTAACAGGCTGCTGACCAAACAGCGAACCTAACCGTGTTTCTTATGGTAGCACTCGGCGTGATTTAAGAAGATTAGGACCAGATGAGCTGAGTCAGGATCAGCGATTGGAAAGCCAGCCACCAACTATCTGGCCGGGTTGATGATACGCTAGCTGATAGGCCGCTTCGGGTCTCTTAGCTCCGGTTGTAGTAATGCGCCAGTCAATCCTGATGGCGAGAATCCTCGATTGTTCCGCCTTTGTTCCGCCTATGCCAAACGGAGCGCATCTCTTACGCTGACGAATATTAGAACGGCAAACCGTGACAGTAGATGATCCATTGGAAAAGGTTATATGCATCGAGAAACATGATCTCTATTCTGTTGGTCAGCGTGTCTGAGGCCAATGCCTATGTTTCGGTCTTATTACCCCAGCTCAGTCCTATTTGTGGCACTTGTGCAAAAATCACACCAAGCTCCATACATTCATAACCCAAACTAAATCTTTAAATCCTAGTGTTGATCCTCGTGGTATGTAGAGGAGGCCGCGTCATGAGGTCTTCTCATCTTTTATGCCTGATCAATCACGAAACTTGTGCAAGTGCCGAGTGTAAGATAGCTATAAAACTGTAACCTGGTAACTGCGTGATCAGAGAGGGTAGTACAGAGTACACGGTACCACGCCTTGCTCGACATACCCTCGTACCGTAATCTCCGAAAGGGATAAACACCCAGCCACTCGTAGTCAGAGCCATCACCCGATAATACCTAGATAGGGTATTGCATGATCTGTCGTTATGAAGCAGATTGAGGCTCTGTCTGAATAAAGGTGCGGCTCAACGACCTTCCCGGGTGGGCTACTAATTATTATGCGCATCTATGTTTAACATCAGAAAAGCACGGATGCCATTCCGGCATTGTTATCTACCGTGATCTCCATCGCATCAGCCTCAACCTCGAGGGGGTCGTATGGCCAGGCAAAGCCCCATACAGTATTTTGGAACTGTCCCGAGCACTAGACAGACACTAGATAGGTAGGCTGGTAGGCAGGATAGGTTTTATTATTTTTATTTAGCTGCTTAAAAGCTGGAGATTACATCCACTGCCACGGGTCGATCCAACGAAGAAATATGTGGATCGGCCGCAGTGGGAAATTAGCGTCGCGCAGAAAGACGAGAAGAAAAATTTTATAATAATAAAATAGCATTTCACACCCCTCCCCTCTTCAAGCTTGATCCTACCTACCAACCTACTATAGTACGCAGCACGCTAGATACGGCAGCTCTGTCCATGCTGGCGGCACACCTCACGCAAGACGAGAGACCAGAAACTGACCCAAGCTTTTCTAGATGAGGAGAGATTACCACCCATGAAACCAGAATAGAGGCCCCTGTCTTTCCTAACAGTGCCGCACCGGTCTAACTATCAGCAGCCCACTTGCTTATTTGATAAATTCTCTTTCTCTTGTATTAATGGGGAAATTTTAATTTGTTCATTTCGTCTTTTCCGTGCCCAACTTGGTCCGGCGCCGTCTATCTCCCAGGTACCTCCTGTATTTCTGAGGTCACCGACTGATAACACCAACCCAGCGGGACTCCAACTTACTACGTTACCTGCCTACTTTACTGACTGACCTGCGCGAGACGCCCACGAGTAAGCAAGCGGTCTCCGATCTCGTCGGTCGTGGTCGGTCTGGTATCCAAGTGACTCACAAGAATGAACGTCATGGTGCGGTGCCTTTCTTGTCTTGATGCCCTGATGCCCGGCGAATGTTGTTGCTTTCCATGCACTGATGTCCAATTTGTGTGGGCTGAGGTAAAACCCGGCGACCTGAATGGTCCGCCGTGGTGCTTCCTTCAGGCTGCATGCATTCGTCTTGCTCCCGATTGGCCCCGTCTCTGGCACTTGCAGGGTATGCTCCAAAATACACACCCTACTACTACGACTAGATACCTACCAGGGCGACTATGTACATACCAAAGGCCTGCAGCATGTTGACGGTTGACTTGACTGAGCAAATCCTTTTCCCTCTTTTTCCCCATCTTCATACCCAATAGCCCAGTCGAGACGGCCTGGACACACTCCACCGAGACTGTGTCCTTGACACATCGTCAACGGGGAAGAACACAATCCATTGGCCTCGAGCCGAAAATAGGAACCCTCACCAGACAACACGGCACTACTATCCAAGCTGATCCTCGTCCGTTGTCACTACTCACCGACTTCTTGCTTTCAGGAAACATGCAGGGCGGTCAGCACTGTTTCATGCCTCTCACCTGTACCTACGGGACACTACTCAGTACAAAGACAAGGCGACTCCTCTCCTTTTCGAAAGGGCCCGGGCATGATCTGGTTCCTAGCCCGGGGGGCTCTGACGTAGCTTGGCGCACAAAATGGATAAAAAGCGAGAGAAATTCTCTTGTTGGCTATCGTCGCCGAAAGAGCCCCTCCGGCTCATGCGACTCGCCCCTCTCCATTAGAGATAGTAAAGGCCGTATAGCAGCTGACAACGAAACCGTATACTATAGGTATGGGTATGAGGGCAAACGAAGAGGAAGGATTGCGGGCTTCAAGGAAGAGATACGCGCGCGAAGAGAAGAAAGACAACGAAGGTTTTCCCTACTCTCGTGATGATGAAAAATTGTCACATCACTTACTTAACCGCACTGCTACGTGCCTACGTGCCTACCTATCTAGCTACCTCCCATCACGATGATCGGACTCGGACGGCCTTCTTCCTTTCTCCTTTCTTTGATTGATAGCCTGACACCGTTGCGGCAGTATGCCTAACACATTTCGGTTGAGGGTTTACATAAAAACTGATGGGGACACAGGTCTATGACCGGTTAGCAGGATTTGGGTCCTGACCAGTCAGACTATCGCAACTTACACCACCAACTGAACCCACGAAAAGGGACTGCCCAACCAAAAGGTGAGGAACAATTGCACGTGAATGTGACTTGGATCGTCGTCCCCTGTTACGCGCCCAATGAGCGACGACTTCTAGAAGTCCGCTGATAGCTCATCACAAGCCAAGGTCGAGCGGTTTGCTGTCCTGTCGCTCGCCCTATCCCGTAATCCCTGCTCCGCCCTCACTCACCTCTCTTGCTCTCCTCATACGATCTTATTCTCATTTACCAGCCATAATTCTATCGTATTATATGTGTTTATGTATGTATATCTCTTGTATCAAGAGTTGGCCCAATGACATGGTGAACGGGTATCTACTATCTCTCACTCCGCAGCATTTGGAGATGATAAGAGCAGCAGCAACAGCAGCATGTCATTATTGTGCCAAATCACCGAAGAGAAGGGCGGATGCAGGCACCGGGCGAAGATAATCAATGACAGCGCAACAACACCAACAACAATGAGCATTTCGCGCCCGGCATTTTGCTACCTATAAGAGAATGCTTCTTTTTCCACTACGCTACAAATGTGCTAGACTAGGTACTACCTACATATATAAATGTAAAATGCAAATGCAAATGCAAAATGCAAAATGCAACAGAGAGCTGTATGAAACGGGCCGGCCGAGCGGACGACGCACCCAGGGTATCGCCATCATGGTGAGCCGAACTAGTATCTAACCTACTTACAGTACATATCTCTTTGACAGCATGCAACATGCACGATGCTTGTCTTTCACTTCTTTTTTTTCTTCTCCCTCTTCGATGGCCTCTCTCATTGGAACAATAAAGGAGGCCCCTCGCGGCCCAGATTTTCGGGTTGCGGGTGCTTGTGTTGACGTGTCACTGATGAGAGTGCATCCACCAGGGCTTGCCCTGCCTGTCTTGCTCTCTTCTACCTACTTTGCCTTACGCCTACGCGTTTGTGCTTTCGCAAGGTTGTGGCTGAGTTTGCCGGCATATAGTCATATAGTAGAGCGAGAGAGAATGAATGGCTCACGATGAATCTCCAAAAAGAGGGCTTCAGCATACTAATGTACATGTAGGTATGCTGTAATCTGTAATGCTGTATGTATGTATGTACGTATGTAGCTGTACGGGAATATGGGTCCTCTCTTCAACGGCGTCCGGGAGTTTGGAAAGATTTTTTGCCACTCCACTCGTTCCGGAATCTTCTGAATGCCTACCTACCTTAGACGCTCGCCTACTATCGCGATGCCCCGTCTCTTTCGTTGGTTACAATTCCTGCCCGAAGTGACAAATCCGCGTCCACTCTTCCCGCGGCAACGTCATAACTTCGAAGAGCGAACAAGGGGAAAGAAAAACTTTTTTTTCTCATACTAGGTAGGGTTCAGAAACTACCTAAATAGGTAGATTCAAAACCCATTCGTCTTGCATGCGCTTGTGTGTGTACAGCCACCCCTCCTCTCGGCCCTTTATAAGAACATCCCTGCCATACAAAAGATACTTATAATAATCCTATGTAGAAGAAGCTCGAGTAGGTATGGTTAATCCCAGCCCAATTAAGACCCCTTGGCGATAAGGTGCCCCCGACGGTTGGGACTTTTTTAATAATCCCACATATGGTATTATTATGCAATCAGTGCAGTTCTCTTGGCTCCCAAACCAACTAACTACATCCGTACTGCTGTACCATGTCCAACCATTCCATCACAGTACTTCGTGATTAGCATGTGCGAATAATGCTACGGCACAATTTTGAGGCTTATAATATTATAATATCCAGGTTGAGTTACTCATCTATAGAGCTGGTAAGATGGGTGGAAGAAGTGTTGCAAGCTCCGGCCGCCCGAATTGCGTTATAACGGACTCCGGCAAACCCATTGAAACCCGTGACTCACGATTGACTCCCAATTTTTATTACGACTCGCATTACAGTAGGTAATATTTTATTCATCAACTGGCTCCGGTGGTCTGTCATCAGTCGCCTATCTATCTGTCTATACCGCCTCGGTCTCCCAACCAACAGGGTCCTCAAGGAAGCGCCGGCATCGCCACCTACTTACCTAGCTAGCGGGTTGACAGCTCTTCTCTCCCTACCTGCCTTGCTTACCTGGGTACCAAAGCTCGATAACGGGAGGACAAACGGGGGCTGGTATGACACATAATATCTAGGTGCCTACCCAGATACGACAGACCTTAAATTGTTGAGCCTTACGTACATACGTAGTAGTAAAGTAGCAAGTCAGGTCAGGTCGCCGTGTACACGCAGCTGGCTGTGACCGGATGATGCGGAAGTATTATCACTCATTCGTCCGCACCCGCACTGCCAGGGGAAAAGCGGGAGCGGGAATGAGATTTAGGATTCGGATTGGATACGGAACCCAGGTACCTAGATTGATGTGTATCTAGGCAGCAAGATAAAATTCGTCCTTTTTTTGATACCTACACTACAGCCCCACGATGACTGTCCAACAGGATTCAGGAAAGGGGCTTTTTATCGGCGCATGCTATTTGGTTGGGTAGTAAGTAAGTAGGCAGGTAAGTAGGTATCACCTTATCGTGTTTCACTGCCTGGGTAGATAAACCATTCATATATCTACCTTGTTCATTGTACTTATAGGTTGGTAGGTAGGTAGGTGATCGAGGCCTTTCGTTTCGTCGTCGGACCGGTTTTGTTGAGAGATACATACATAGGTTAGGTAGGTATGTATGCGTCAACCATCGACCATCTACAGTTCGCATCTACCTACTTACCTACCACTTACCATTCATTCCATGAGGCTTCGGGACTTAAGTGAGTCAGGTGAACTAGTCTAGCTGGACCGATAGGTACGTAGAGTCCGGGAGGCTGGCAATACTACATACCTGGATGTCTATTTATTGAATCTGGAACTAAGAATCCTGAGACGTTCGTTTAAGCTCGACTCGACGGTGCTTACGGTGTCCGGTGCCTGCCTGCCTGCTTCGTGCGACATATAGGATAGATAGATAGATAGGTCAGCGAGTTAAGTTTGCGGTGTGACTCACCCCCTCTCACTCATTCACGCACACAGGCCGTTAATGCCCTTCGAGCCTCACGCCTCACGCCTTACCCTTCCCCCGGATTATATTCAAAACCTGATATTAATTAATACCTATTTAAATTCCTGCCCGTGATCGTGATCGCGATGAACAAACCAACAGTATCACCGCACTGGGTGACACGAACGAACAAGCCACACACACACACACACATCCAACGGCGAGTACGTAGGTTAGGCAGGGGCCTATTACTTGCTATGACTGTCAATAGATCTTTAACTCACATACACATAAAGTAGGTACCTATGTATGCATACGTAAGAAAGTAGCACGTGCCCAAAACAACGTTTGTTCATACGAGAGAGAACGCGTGACCTAGGTACCATGTACTGCCTACCTAAATATTATGTCAAAAGTCAAGTGACCTACTCAACGACATGACATGTACTGGCGGGAACCTATGAGCAATAATACAGTTACTCTTCTTACCTATCAGGCAAACTAGGTAATGAATGTCATGAGTCGTAATTACGCCTCATTTAATATCAAAGGGTGAGAAAAGAACCGAGTGATAGATCTGCGTAGAAAAGGGAAAGAAGAATCAACCAGTGTGTTGTTGTCGCGGTGTTCGTCATTACTGCTTACCTAGGTATCTACCACTGCTGGTATTGCTACTGTTACATATTAACTGCCTGTTCGCGAAGGACTGAAGATAGATTGGCAGGATAGGATAGGATAGGATAGGATAGGATAGGATAGGATAGGATAGGATAGGATAGGATAGGATAGGATAGGACAGGATATGACAGTTTCTGCGTCGCATGTGTATGCAGGTACTTACTTGGTAGTTTATGAGTACATGTTCACACACGTGAAAGTGGCGATATGTGCTAGCATGCCTTACCTGCCCAGATATTCCATGGATATGGTTAATTAGGTAGGATTATGACTAACATTTACGATTTAGAGCAGTTAATGAGTAGGTCAGGTCCTGTTCATAGAGCGATAATAGACTCATCTACCAACCAGCCTACCAGTAAGAAGTAGGCATGAGACACCCCGCCTATCAAGGGAGGAGATCGAAAGACGCGAGGCGGGAGGCCTCCAATCGTCAAGCGGATTTGAAATGAATATAACTTCCAAGCCACACTGCTTCTATCTAGGTTGACCAACCAAAATGTCTGCCAGTTTTGGAGCATCAACCGACAGTAGCTGTTTACTATAGCCAAAGCTGTACATTTTACCGGTAAGGTTGCCTACCTACTGTGGGTGGTTGGGTAACAAGGAAATAAGTCCTGTTAGTTTTAAGACTGACGTCACTTTATAGACAGGCTAGAGATTAGAACTCGCATGCCATTATTGTACACTATCTTTATGCCTCCCAAGTCCTGACTTACTACTGAAGCCACAATACATCCCAAAGTTGGATGGTACCATCCGACACTGCGACAGCAGCTAATCTCGAGTCTGGAGAGTAAGAAACCGACTGACAGTCGCCTCCAGGATAGTTAATGACCTGTTGCGTCTGTTCCGCTTGCGTATCCCATACTCGGATGCCCTGATTGGTGTACGCGATAGCCTGGATGAAGTTAGGTGACAGTTTCACGGTCCCGTGGCTACCAGGGACTGTCGTTGTGCTCTTTTCCATTCCTGTTTCTATATCCAAAACCTTGACGATTGTGTCGGCAAACGTAAGCCTCGATATTAACCCAAATAGTCTTGAATCAGACGAGAAAAACAACTCCGACTTGGTCATGGCACGGAGCTTCCTAACCTGCAGGAGAACTCCGGTTTCTAGGTCCCAGAGGGCGGTGCTACTGCTATCGGAAAGGGTGGCTGCGAGGAATCTTGAGTTGGGTGAGAATTTTACGCTGGGAAAAAGCAATAGGTGGTGCCTAAGGGTGCTCTGCCGTTGTCCTGTCGAGACATCTCGAATCTCGATTGTACCTGATGAGGGTGCTGATGCGAATAGCTTGAGGTCGGCGGAAAATTGTGCTTCCGATCGCCGCGTGAAATAGTTTGTCCTGTAGGTCCTACGTGAGTTCCCTCTTATTTCAGGCCAGTATGTAACGGTACCATAACTTGATTCCATTACGAATTGCTCTGAGCTGGATGAGAAGGCAATCTGGCTGATAGCGCTATAGCCTGTACTACTGTTTTGCAGAAGCCCCGTTTCTGTATCGTAGATCTGCATTGTATAACTAGTTTTTGCAAAAGCAAGTAGTTTTGAGTTTGGTGAAAAGCAAGTTAATGTATATGTATCGTGATGGTCTCGTCGCTCGAAGGATCGCACGTGTCTTCCTGTCGCTATGTCCCAAAGCCGTACCCTCCGAGTGGTTGTCAACGCTATTAGTTTTGAGTTGGGAGAGAAGGTAATAGAGCAAGGTAGAATAGAACGGCCGTTATCACAGTTATGAAAGGTGTATCGTAGCTGCCATTCGCCGCGTCCAAATAACAATCGTGCAATAGACTGGTGGCCTCCTTTTCTGGCGAAAGCTAAAGCTGTTTGATTATTTTTATCTGCGACTTCAACGTTGGCACCGTTCAGGATGAGTAGCTTTACCATAGTCTCATGACCATTTTCCGCGGCCCAACTCAGTGGTGTCCGCCCGCCATCGTCCGTCGCGTTGATATCCGCTTTCCCGCTCTCAAGTAACAGCTTAGCCACCTCAGGGAAACCGTTTACCAGAGCACAGATTAAAGGCGTCTGGCCATTGCTGTCTTTTGCGTTGACATCTGTTATTTCAATTTCAAGTAGCAGTTGAGCCACAGCGCTGGAACCATTGGTTGTGGCACAGAAAATCGGCATCCAACCGTCCTGATCGGTGGCTGCCATGCTGGGATCTTTGGCGAGGAAAAGCTCAACCAAGTCAGCATAATCATTTGCGACAGCCCATCGAAAGGGCGTCGGTTGTGTTATTTTCGGACTAGGGCCATATTCGCTCTGCCAAAACTTAGACCACCACTCCCAAACATGCACCCATTGTCCAGAAGTATACCCCCATTCCTTCGTTTCCCAGACTGTACTATCCTCTTCCCCTAACAAGGCTTGTCTTTTTTGTCCGAGCGCCTTCAATGCAGCCTTAATCGACTCGCATTCACCCCGCGCCTGGTATAGATGGCTCATGTTTTTACCGCCATCGCTTTGTCCATCTCCTTTAAGAATTAGGACCAGAACCTGCTTCAAGGTCGACGCCTGGAGCCCCAGAGTCGCGTCAAACGTGATTCTCGGTGGAACACCTAGAGCTTTGAGTGTAATTGTAGAGTTAGACTGCCGGGTATCAGACTCTAACGCTACGCGTAGATGAAGTAGGTCGTTACTGGCAGTCGTCTTCCCATCGGCTGCTCGTGCTATATTATCAAGATTCGCTGCTAGCTCATCCAGCGGCGTGTTTCTCGAACATACAAAAACGCAGACTTGAGCTTTTGTATGACTTCCCTGCGGTTTCGAACCGAGTCCAAGAACGAAATCTCGAGACGTTGTCCCTATATGACGTAGTCGTACTAAAGTTTGCCATGTAGGACCGTCACTGGGTGTTATGGGTGTTGTGAATGCTTCTTGTTCTTCAAGCCAGCAACGTCGGGGTGAGACACCACTTATCTCTAAGTGAAGTCTGGCGAAATCGCGGTCATTGTAGTGCCATGAGTGTTGATTAAAGCCCGTTGATAACTCTTCGTCACGACCGTGATTGTTGACATAAACGTTGCTACGCGACTTGCTTGGGCCTGATGTAGGCTGCAGGACTGAGTAAGACTCCCGCGGTCTGAAGTATTCCTCGGGCGGTCCCAACGGTACTTTGACTAGAGGAATTCCGACCATCAGTCTAGTGTCGTTCTTAGGTCCACAATTAAGGAGCCCGATGACCTTTCCTTTGGAGCTCGTCACAAGTGGTAGGCTGGCACGAAGAGTCCCACCGATAATATCGATGGGGTCTAAGAAGTTGGTGGTCTGTTTGCGCGGAACGATATTTCTAGAATTTGCAAAGTCTGAAGGGGCCGCAGCCAGTATCCTCCCAGGGACGTCTCGGCCAAAGGCTTGGTTGGGTAGATGATCAGTGCCTAGACCCCATGCGAGAATTGAATGGTCTCTCGTTTTCTTCATGATCTCTTCCTGCAGCCGGTAGAAAGCCTGATGGCCGCCCTCTCCATATATCATGGGCATCGTCACACCGAAGATACCTAATAGACAATACGCCCGATCTTCTCCCCTTTTTGTCTTTCTTTGCGCTGCCCATGACATTCGTTGAGCAACACTCGCAGTATGTAATTCGGTAGGGTTTAGTAGAAAGTTACGTGATATTCCGGTAACCTCCTCAACAATAGTTGACATAGTTCCTTTGGTTCCTAGGTCATGCCATTCCGAACCGTAGAACCGCAAGATCGTAGGCGCAATGAGTTCTTGCAAGGTCCATCCTCTTCGAAACCACCTACTTGCTCGGAACTTGGAGTCAGGGGACCGGGGGACGTCGTTGGGAGGAACGTCGGATAAATAAGCATAGCAGACGGAGGCAAGACTATACCATCGAAACATGGAGTTGATGGCTTCGCTAAGTTCGACCGAGTTAGTCTTGTCGATGCAGAAGGTGTCGACCCAAAGGTATTCGAGGCCATCATTGTTGGCTTGTTGACAGCTTCCCCAAAATTTGAACGACCCAAGGCCTGGCTTATCGAGTCTTCCATCTTGGACATCGCGGAAGCTGAGCTCCTCATTATCGTCTCCCCAGGTATGCGACAAGGCAGCATAAGGCGGTGTTTTATCATGGAACTCTTCCAATTTAAACGTCTTCACGTTAACTAAGCGCATCATGAGAGGATCGAAGCTGAGAACAAAAATCACCTGTTATCTACTACCTTAGTACTGACGAAGGGAAACCGCATCGTAGCTGCGCAGGCGTGTCTTGTATTACAGGAGATGGAGGGAAGATCGGAAGGTTGGAAGGAAGGTTGGAAGGAAGGCCCGTCCAGTAGTACCTTCCGTAGTGACTTATCTCACCTAACCGATGTAGGACGTTTTTTAGCCGCATATCAACCTCTTACTTGCACTCTTGTCTGGTTACCCAATACAACTGTGGTGGGCTATTTCTCCTTGCGGATGCCGGGAGCTGAAAAGTAACATGCATCTGCTATGTAACCGCACATGGCTGGTTTATCTTTTGCTGAAGTTTATGGATTATTGTGATGCCTCTGGGTGCCTCACTGTTTTGATATCTACTACCTAACCTGAGTAGGTACCTACTATGTTTGGTTACTCACCGAAGCTGTGAATATGTGCTGAAGATGTATGTAGCAGAAGGCTCTCGTCTGTGGGATGCACATAGGAGGCAGGTTAAGCTGATATGATTTTGCAGACATACCTGAGTAATCCTTCTTACGTACCTAATACAGTGTTCTACAGCGACAGCACGGCTACTCTTGCGTGAGACCCCGTTCTGAAAGAGGATAGAGCAACGGTAGTAAAATATCCCCCGCATATCAACGCGTGCATATCGCGTCGATGTCTTGGTGTAGCGAGGTTGCATCTTGGGGTAAATATGCATACGGTACTACCCAAATATAAGCATAGCCACCTGAATCGTGCCTTTGCAACTTGTGTATTTGTTGGCGCGGTGACCTACTAATACCATTCCAAAGCGTGATTGGTGAATGAATCACTAAGAATAGAACACTTCGTAGATAATGTGAGCGATGGAACAAGGCTGGCAAGGTGGATGCTGGTGTCGCTTATGATGCTCGACGGTCTACTCCCGCCCCGTTCCCATCCCAAAATTCCGATCTACCGACAAAGCGCACCTGGTAATACTGTAATTGAATATGTCTAGGGGGCTAAGGTTGGCCTTTACACTAGTTTGATTACCGCTCTAAATAAATAAACCGACCTTAGCAGAAGCCGTTAGATACGGCCTCGAACGGACTGCCCGCTGTTTTCCCACTTAGGAGTTCCACTCAACATCCCTATGCTTGGCGCGTTTTCGATAAAGGTGGATTTGAATTAATTTATGGGGCTAACATCTTATCAACAAGCGTCTGCCCGCTTGGCTCACCGGTAGAGCGCCTCACTAGTAATGAGGAGGCAACTGGTTCGACTCCAGTAGTGGGCATTTCTTTAACTTTTGCTTCTAATTTTTGCTTCTTTACGCTGAAAATTTCAGTGGGCCTTTACAGTTGGTTTGGTTAACGTTCTAGGTTAGTATGAATAACGCCGCAGAACTACACGGTAGGCAGCAGGACACTTCGATTTACTATGTACACGCATCATAATATATATTTTATCAAACATCTCGCGGGTCGCCTGGGCATGTGGTTACAGCATAAACTGTGTACCATTGTGGTTGGGCGCATTCTGTGAGCTAGCGAAATGGTGGGCGACAAACCCACGCAGCACAGAACACACAGATCACACACAGAGGATTATGTCGCATGTCTGCGTACCTGTATTGGTAGTTCTTCTTTTACTTCATGAACTGTAGATTCTCGGCAATAGATACAGTCATTGCTCTAGGAGCCTCGTCTTCTTCGTGACTCGTTTGCAACATTAAGGCATAGTTATAGGTATGGTATAGTGAGACCAACAGAAAATCGCATTCGGATTTTATATCACTTACCGCTATATTACGTGTGCTAAAGATATAACAACTCAACAAGTATACTGTAATGCCTAAATATTCAGTAGCTTAGATCTGATATAAGAGATTATTACGGGGTGCTGGCGCCAGGGTCCCAATACCTACTTGGTGTCTACAGTATACGGTACCTAGGTACCTTTATCTAAGCTTATTTGCTCTCTACCATGTGCGCTACAGCGCGCTATTCTGGATGGCGTCAGCCCTGGACGATCCGTCGCATACATCTCAGTCCCTGTAGGTACCTGCTTTTTTCCTAACAGAATTCATTATGTCTAATAACTCGGAGGGCTAGATAATGACAATATGCTTTATTATTGTTTTTATTGATTGTCTGCAATGTAAGCAGAACCATCTGAGAAGGAGAACAGAAAATAGATCGTCTGGTCAATCTGGTTCTCTTCGCTTTCCGATCTTCAGAGCCGGATCATAGATGCCCGAGGTGGTTTAGGGCATGCTCAATGATTATAGTTCATGACCTCTCAAACATGCCACGCCGAAATGCGTCCGGAACGTCCAACTATGTGAAGACGAGCAATCAGTTCTAATAATGACAACAGGATCTGACGACGGGGCTTTCAGCTTAGGTACCGCACTGACGCTCGTCCGCTTGTAGCAGAACTCGGGAGAGTGCAAATAATAGGCAAGTGGAGCTGGGATCGCCAGACATCTATCTACATGAGGGAGGTCGTTATAAGCCGTCTAACCTAGGAAAGTGAAATACACAACGTTTTCCTTTCCGTAGCATCGACTAATATTCTTTCAACGGGACGGTTGTCGATGACTATCTTTAAGATGGTGTGGCTATTTAATCGCGACGACACCCCCCTTCGTTACATTCTACTAGACTTAGGATAGCTCCTTACACAGTCGCGAACTCGTACCCCTATCTTTCCTTCGCTGAAGCAACTTCTTCAGAATGATCTTTGAAGCAGTGGCCTCTATCGCCTTGGCGATAGCCGGAGCCTCTCTCGTCGAGTCGAGACGTGAGCCATCCGCTAAGCATATGGGTACTACTCTTTTACTAACAGCTCAGTAGCCTCACCATCTCCAATCAACGCCGTCCGTACTAGCAAACGATGGCTTCCCAGTGCAGACAAGATCCGGGGCGTGAACTTGGGATCGCAGTTTATCATTGAGCCGTGGATGGCCGGCGATGAATGGAACAGCATGGGTTGCGGCGGTAGTAATGATGAGTGGTCCTGTGTGGAGCGTCTTGGTCAGGAAGCGGCAGACGCGGCCTTCAAAACCCATTGGCAAAATTGGATCAACGCGGAAGATCTCAAGCAGATTAAAAGTTATGGCTTGAACACCGTTCGAATCCCTGTGGGCTTTTGGCTCAAGGAAGACCTTGTCAACAACGGCGAGCACTACCCGAGGGGCGGCCTAGAATATCTCGATTACGTCGTCGGCAACTGCACGGAGCTGGGCTTGTATGTCATCATGGACTTGCACGGCGGCCCTGGATCCCAGTTTCCTGGCCAGCAGTACACTGGGCACGTTGTCGATTCGCCCGGCTTCTACACGCAAGATAACTACGAGCGTGCATACAAGTTCCTGGAGTGGATGACTGAGCGGGTTCATACTAATCCGGCATACTTTAACGTTGGTATGCTTCAGGTTATAAACGAACCGGTGCATGCCGGAGACTACGGCTCAGAGGCAGCCGACATGATCGCCAACTATTATCCCACGGCCTGGAGCAGAATCCGTGATCGAGAAGCCCAGCTGGGTGTTGCGGACAAAGATAAGCTTCATATCCAATACATGGTATGTCCGTGCTCGTTTCCAGAAAGACAGTGAACGAACTAATACTGTCAATAGGGCAAAGCCTGGGGCTCAGGTGATCCCAACCAGAACTTGCCGGACACCACATTCGCATTCTACGACGACCATCGATACTATAAGTGGGATACCTCAATCTCAGCCACACAAGACGGCTATATCTCCGCCGCTTGCAGTGACAACAGAGGCGGCGACGACATCATCGTCGGCGAGTGGTCGTTGTCGGTGGCGGACGACGTGCAGTATAACGGCGAGTTCGATATCCGCGACACCGACGCCAACAACGACTGGTACAAGAAGTACTTCGCCGCCCAAGTCCAAGCGTTTGAGCGTTCTGGAGGCTGGGTGTTCTGGTCGTGGAAATGCAACTGGATTGCCGGCTTCAACGAGTGGCGATGGTGTTACCAGAGTGCTGTCGAGGCCGGCATCATCCCCAAAGATGCTTCGACCGCTGCAGGCATGAGCCCTTGCTAGGTATCGTCAACTTTGGGTTTTGAGGAGATACTTTCCCGCCTATAATGGCATCTCCAAAAACATACTGCTTTTCTGGTTGTACATAGTTTATGGTAGTACTCGTATGTACTTATATGACATAGATCTTGTTCGTTGAACGGTATAAAAGAAGATTCTTACTAGCATTGTGTCCTGAGACAATAGTGATCTCTTTCCCCAACATGACGTCTCTTTTGAGATCTAGATAAAGCCAGAGTTGTTGAGAATGTCCATTGTCATGAAAGCGATTGTCCAACTAAGCGCATCAGAATGGCTTTGTTCTGAAGCCGAGGACTCTGACATGCATTGTGCACGAAGATTCTATAAAAGGGCATCATCTGGTCGAACCTGGATCATAGCGGGTAGCTCGACTCACTTCTTCGAATTATCTTCGGCTCAATATTCGCTTCAGAAAGCCCAAGGTATAAATATCACTATAGCGGTTCAGCGAGTAGGATTACGGGGTTGTCGTAGCCACCTTGTCAATCGACTTTCGACATCAATCAACCCCTTGGTACCATCTCGGCTGCACGCGCTATATACGTCCGACAAGCCAATCCGGCATTGGTATTTACTATCTCAGGTAAAGGACTTCCTGTCTTCCCTAACCTCTTTCCAATTATCCTAGGATACCGGTGTGTCTCACTTCTCTCAACATGTGTCGCAAAATCATAACCCATTACATGCACCACGACGTGGCGTCGCCCATGATCGTGGACTCCATAAGTTCCAACCCTCCGATCTTCGCAAACCCACTGCACACGAACTTCCACCGATGCGAGCTGCAGTTCCCGCCTCCGGGCTGGGCGACAGGCTGGGCCCCGTGCCCGTACCACAGCTGCTGCATCCCGCACGTGCGGGAAGAATACTGCGCCGCTGTGCTCGCGGATATGGACCAACGTAACAATGATTACGATGAAGAATTCTATGACGAAGATACCGAGGAGTATTGCGATAACGACGAGACAAGCAATTATGGTTATTACGACCCAGAGCCAGAAGAATGCGACGGTTTCGTGCTCGAGCATCAGCACATTGAACTGCCGTATTTCGGAAAATCGCCAGAATTGTTACAATCACCGCAATCGTACTCATACAACTACCCCGCGTCCGTCGTCCCGGCCACGTGGCGGGGTCTCTACCGCATCGAAGGCGACCTGCTGCAGGAGAAATACTTCCCGGGCTTCAGCCACAGCCCCGCGGACGCCGCGCGGTGGCAGGAGGTGACGTATGCCGAGTGCGAGAAGCTGTACACGCTCGAGAACGACGTCGCGGTGCTCCGCGCTGCCTCGAAGGATATCGGCATGTACGGCCCGACAGATACCAGGGAATACGTCTCAAGGGCCAGGACGAAAGTCCTGGATGCCGAGGAGCAACTGCAGGCGCAGAGAAGGCTGGTTCACGACCTCTATCAGTGGGCTATGGGTCCTTGCGATGTTTGTGGTCCCAAGTAAGGCTGTTTTTCCATCTTTCTTTCAGGTCGACATCACGCACTATTGCGACGCGTCCTAATTTTTTGCGTGCCTGTCAGCTCTCATTACCTATACATAAGTAATTACTACTTGACCTTCAGAGGTAGGTGAGCTTACACGCCGTTTAGGGACAGGATATCCGGACGTGGGGGAGGCAATAATGACATAGCACCCCGTCCAGGACGAACCGCCCGCCAATATGTGAAAAGATACGTTAAGCGGATCCTACTGCGGGCGCAAAATAGGCACAGGAGGGCACGTAAGTACAGACGGCGGCGCGTGAAAGATGTTCAAGAGAGCATATCCGATACATGCGAAGGCCAAGCCAAGGCCGTTTCTTATGAGTTACCAGTGAGTCTCAGTAAAAAAGTTATTGTGCGAGTGAAGGGAGAGGTAGTTACTAAGGACATTTGTGTTTCGACGGATCAAGGTAAGGTAAAGAAGATATCGGTGCCAGCTGAGCACTGTCTCAGGAGAAAAGAGAATTGATATCATATAATTTCATGACCCTTCCGCACTTTGCTGTTGTTTGTATTAACTCAAATATGTTTCCGAAGTAATGTCAGAAGCGATCATTATTGTAGCTCAGGTATGGGGCAATTTGAGTTCCCTCGGTCCTCTCCATAGTGCCCAACTCGCGCGTTGGAAGCATGCTTTCAAAGCGTGTCAAACAGCTGTACACGACGCTCTGTCAATCAATTAGGGCTGCCTAGGAGCACGACATAACGTCATTTGTTAACTAGCTTGCTAGAAACCGTGGTCTCTAACATAGCGTGAGAAACATGTATTCGACTTCTCTCAGGCTCGTTTAGCGGGTAGACATTGGGCTTGCAGGACTGGGAGATTCCTACGCTGCAGCAGTTGAAGGTGAACGAGATGTCAACAACAGCAACTCAAATGGTAATGATGGTAAAAAGGTGACGCTCAATGGGGAAAATAAATAACAAATAAAAAGAAAAAGAGCACCAGCATATCAGGAGGTAGTCGCAGTCGGATTAGCCGATTAGACAGGGCGGACTGCACGTATCTTCGAGTTTGAAAGTTAGCTAATATCGTGTACTAGGATCTAACAATATAGCATAAAAGGAGAACTAATATCTATTATCAATATATATATTCACTTCTATGCGTTGCCTTGCCGTCTGACCATCTCAAGGAAGTCGGACACCAGCTAATGGTTTTGCGTCTCCATTTCTCGCACTTCAATTTTCCGTCTCCCCTTTGTTGCTGGACTCGTAAGTGCGTTCCTAAGTAGACGGTTCCTTGCTTCCATACGAGTAGAACCGGATCGAGAATACGGCGGATCTACACCGACCTGTCCATATCCTTATACACCTTCTCAAATGTGCCCCTCTAGAGATCAACGCCCATCTAGCTAAACCCAAAACCAATATTCTTCTTGAGGGAGCCGTCGGCGGGATACACCCCTCCCAGGTCCAGGAAGAACTTCTCGATATACTCCTCGAGAGTGATAGGCATGTAAGCCTTATCCTTGCCCCTTTGCGTCGCGATGGTGTACTCGCGGTGTTCTTGATCTAACCTCGTGTCCACGTATGGCGGGACCACTTCCACCACTCACATGTTCTCGCTCTCTTCCTCGGCGTAGTTGAGCTGTTGTCGGAACGTCTTGGCGAAGGGGGCCAAGACGACTCCCATCGCGTAGTAAGTCGGGTAGAAGCTAAACGGCACGTGCGCCAGGGACGAGTCGTGAGGAAGATGGCCGTCTTCTTTTTCTCAGACTTGGCTAATTTGAGAAGATGCGGCGCGAAGAGCTACGCGAGGATGTTGGGGGCCGTGAAATTGGTCGTGATCTTGTGGATTATCTGCTCAGAGCTAGCTTGCGTCGCTGGATCGAATAGGCTGTAGCATTTTTGAATACCCCTGTTGATGAAGACCATGTCGAGGTTGGGGAAGTCTTTGAGAATGCTCCTTACGACTGTGGGAAGTGAGGCTAGATCGGCCATGTCGAACTGTTCGCTGTGAATGTGTTTTGTTAGCGCACTTGCTATAGAAGTAGAGGGATGCCTGCAGATAACCTACCTACCGAGTTTCCAGGCCTCGCAGCTCGGTAGCTAGGGCGTCAAGCTTGGTCTTGTTCTAGCCTGTGGCTATGACCTTTGCAATGCCGTGGAAGCGACGCACGAGGGCTTCGCCGACGAGCAGGATGGTGTTAATTCATGAAGACATGTCGTCGTAATAACGTCTAGGCTTTGGGATATCAGTCCGCCGCTCGCTCTTGCTAATAGAAGTTGCTATGCTTAGTTCTCACCCTCGAGAGATTTGTGATAGACATGGTCTTTCAAGTTAAACAGTACTAGATAATCCTTCTTACCTACGTAAAAAAGGTCCGAATCTCAATTAAAATTACCACTCTCTAGTTCTCTGTGTCGCCTAAAGATGTTTCCCCGAGTCGGCCGTTCGGAGACGAAGAAAGACACAAGACACGGATACGGATCTATTAAGTCTGTGCCTCCTTGTCCACCTGCAGTACAGCAGAAAAGAAATAGGGATGCTCTGATTGGCGTTCGGGGAATACGTTGCGTCATGGTTATTGAGACGAAGACGGCGTTACAAGCACACTAGAAGGTCATAAGGCTTCTGCCGAGGCCTGGGCCACGTTCAAGAATACCTTGTAAGCGAGTTCATCGTTCGGGAAGTCTGTTACCATTGCGCACAGGAGTCGGAACGGAATTAATACGGAGCGGAGCTGTCTTCGATTTTACTGGCATTGCAATGGCCATCGATATCTTGGCGACACTGGTCATTTCCCGGGATTATAGATGTGATACGGCTCATCTCTGTATTGCCAATTACGTCTCTCTATGTCGGCCAAGTGCTTTGAGAAAAGGTTGGGGAACCATCTATGTTCAGGGCCGAGTAGAGGGTCACACTTGTTCTTCGACATGTCGTTAAGTAGCGCTTTTTGAACATATGTCGGGGTCACTCCGGCCGTATCCAACCCTTCAGAACGGAAAAATATTTAGCTACCTAAGTCTCAATTGATCGTTTACGCTGTAACGTGTTGTAGCAGGCTCAAGTTTAATATTGTAGCATAAATGTGATGCTTTCGTTTTGAAACTTACTTCGCCGCGCACGCCTCCTATCCCAGTCTTACGTATAATAGGCTATGGAAAGACGGATTACAACGGATATATACCCATGAGCTATCTAGGCCATTTATGGCTACATGGGTAGTACGATAGATCTGCAAGCCGGATGTGTGCCGGCGTAAGCCACCTGCTACAGGGAGCTTCCGATAGGTTGTGATGTTCGGCGGTCGGTTACTCTAGAGGTCAGTAATTGCTACTTACTTAATCCCACCCCCCGAAAATGAAACTCGTGGTTTGCCAAATGCTTCGACACTTCATTGGACCGAGCTGTCCGACCTCAGACGACATCATCTCTGACTACTTATTAGAACCCCCCCTCCCCCACGACAGCTCTCAGCTGAATGAGTAGAGGCCGCTATATCGGCAACCATTGAGGCTCAACAGTTCACCAGGCCATTATGCTTTTTGTTCTGTCTCTTGTGGTAATTGGGATTGCGACATGGCTCTTCCAAACAAGGCGTCGGACGCCGTCATCACAGCTTGGCATACCTTACGTTCAATTCGAAGGCGACAATTCAATGGCTAGATACACAACCGAAACAGAAACCATATTATCTAAAGGATATGAGCAAGTGAGCCATTAATTCTTACTCTTATTTGCTATGCGCATCTTTGAACGGGTGTCTCAAACGCAGGAAAACAGTACAGTTCGAAAGGGTTACCCTTCTCGATGCGCGATCCAAACGACCTCTCGAGGCCAATGGTGATCTTACCGGTGAAGTATCTTGACGAGATAAAGTGGCTGCCCGAGCAACGCATGAGCTTCTGGCGACACATAGACAAGGTGAGCTCTAAGCCTCTTACTTTACTACGCCGCATAAATGCCATGGTGATATGCTAAGTATCTGATCGTATTTCTCTAGCAATCTATCCTTAGTCAGATTGGCGGTCCCGGAATCACTGAAGAAGTGGCCGCCGCCGCGAGACAAGGCCTCAATAGTGCCCTCGGTCAGCAACCGTCCTAGAGCAGGACAACCAGAGCACGGAAAGTACTTAGTTAATAAAGAGACTAACCCATACTGACTAATCTAGTACACTTGATCGAGTCTCTGCAAGAAGCTTGCAAAGCTGCATTTACTAAAGAGATACCGTCCTGCCCAGGTACGGCACTTACAGACAGATGCAGTTTCGAGGTTTAGTGCTTAACTACTTAGTAGAATGGACGTCCATCATACTGTACCCGCTAGTCGTCCAGATATTCGCGAGCATGTCGGCCTGTGCCATTGTTGGGCCCGAACTAGGCGGCATCGACTCAGAGTGGCAGGCACTGTCCATGACCTACGTACAACATGCTCTAAGTGTCCCTGGAATAGTGAAGGCGCGATACCACCCTTGGCTATACTGGCTATCCCGGTACGCGGACCCAGGCGTGAAGCGAATGTGGGGGCTCCGCGCCCGGGCAAGAGAGCTCCTCGCCCCAGTCTTGCAGACCCGAATCGCCGCCACGAAGGAGGAGGCCCTCAGCAGCGATTCCGAAGGCGGCAACAGAAAAGTCAGACACAAACAAGGCCAGCGCAAGTACGAAGACGGAGTGCAATGGCTTTATGACGCCCACAAAGCCAGGGGTAAGAAGCTGACGCCAGATCAGCTGACCCAGGACCTCTTCGTTATCATGACGGCTTCTATCCACAGCACCTCGAGCGCCGGGCTGGCGATCATCTTCGACCTGCTGGAACACCCGGACGCGTTGGTGGAGATCCAGAGGGAGATTAGCAGGGTGAAGAGCGCGAACGTGAGCTGGACCCGACTGGAACTGGGTGAGCTGCGGGTCCTGGACAGCTTCATGCGAGAGAGCGCCCGAGTTCATGCTTTTGGCCAATGTAAGTTACATATGTAAATACCGCTCTCGCGGCCCCGAAAGCCCAGATTATAACAGAAAAGTATCATTAAGAAGCTCGAACATTTAGATCTGGCTGTCCAGAGAATCCCCTCGGAAGACTGGACATTCAAGGATGGCCTGACCATCCCAGCCGGAACGACACTCGCGTTCCCAAGCTATCACCACAATCGCGACGAGACCATCCACGGTCCACACGCTGACACATTCGACGCTAAGCGGTACCTGCGGAAGCGAGAGGAGCCGGACAACGCACACAAATTCCATTTCGCCTCGTCGGGAGAGGATATGATGAATTGGTGCGTATTAACTATCATCATCCAGAGAGCTTGATCGAGAGGCGCAGCTAACCAACGCGCTTTTAATGACCGCAGGGGTGCCGGCCGTCACGCGTGTCCTGGGCGCTTCTTCGCTCAGGAAACGCTGAAGCTCATGATCATCTATCTACTAACGCACTACGAGTTCAAACATGCTGAGGATACGAAGGACGCCCCGAGGTTCCTGCCTTTCAATATGGCTATCATTCCAAACCCAACGCTGCCGATTTTGATCCGGGAAAAGAGTTATTCTTAACTGAATTTATCTGGACTACTTGGAAAACTCGGAAGAGGAGGAGACGTCGCGGTCCCAGAGGTAGGACCTTTGACATATGTACTAGCTGACACCACGATTTGGATCTAAATAGGACCTGTTTGGAGTAGCGGAGAAAAGTAATTTTCCCATTTCGGTTCACACACATGCGCGGCAGTCCACCGCTATGGTGAGTGAGGTACGGTACAGCCCGGGTTACAGTCGGAATATGGTGCTTAATCGATTTCAGGCGAGAAGGAGGAAGCCGTTCATAGTCACGAGCAAAAAAAGGATGCAGTGTGAATGGATATCTCATGCATGTCATTCCACATAAAGTTCCCGTGTCGAGGTTTGGCCCTGCCGAAAATGAGAATATAGATAAACTAACAATGGCCCCCCTTGTTAACCAGAGTAGGGTTATTTTTAGAGATAAATTAAAAGTTTTTTAAATAAGTTTTTATTAGGATTTATAAAATAATTTTTTTACTGCTAGTTAACTCGTTATGTAAAGCAAATAAATAATTAAAAAATTGAAATATTTAATATTAATATACGAATTTTAAGAATAAAAAATATAATCTTAAAGTAAAACAAAAACCTGAGAAACTAAAAATACCTATTGCTGACTGGGCAGTTGAACGGCTTATATTATATTACCCTACCCCGCATCGTGCATGGCGGCCTGCCGTCGAGACCCCCGATAGTGACGTTTGTGTTGTCGCTCAGGTATTTTAATGCCTTTTTACATTGTTTGCCAATGTCATGATGCATTTCGAATTGGCACTTTAATAAGTGGAGCGTCGGATCAGTTGCGTCGCGATGCAACGGGAGGATCGCCGTATTTCCGTAAAGGCTATATTATAGCTCCGGTCTCTTTAGAGCACATCCCTCGTATTCCACGTGGTTAACTTCACGACAAGCGATGTAGCTGCGAAGATGCAGAGGTGTTTATAGGAGGGGGTAACCCCTGATTGCCGATACCTACCTTGGTAGTGTCTCGCAAATGAGCAGTCAATAAGACGGGGTCTCAATCAACGACTTTGGGTAAAAGATCGAAGCCTATATCGCCATTCGTACAAAGTCTAGAGCAATGAAGTCATACCTGGCGGCTTTGCTCGGAGCCGTCCTTATCCCGGGGACATATGGCCATCGTAAGTTTGGCTCGAGATAACTGTAGTCGCCGCATAGAAAGTCGTGCATACTAACTCGATGTCTTTTTTATTCCCTTCTCCCTAGAAGTCCAAGGTATCCTCCTAGTTAACGGCACCGAAACCCCTGCATGGAAATACGTCCGCGACGTATCACCGCAGTGGTCGTACATCCCAGGCGAATTTCCCGAGGGCAACAACTTCCCCAAGACTCCCCCGCAGACCGATATCTACAGTACCAACATGACCTGCGGGCGGGACGCGTTCAAATTCGCCGCTACGACGGAAACGGCCGACGTGCTCGCTGGCTCCGAGGTCGGCTTCCGCGTCTCCTGGGACGGCAACGGCCAGTACGGCGTCTTCTGGCATCCCGGCCCCGGCCAGGTGTACCTCTCGCGGGCCCCCGATGACGACCTGGAGAGTTTCCGGGGCGACGAGGGAGACTGGTTCAAGATTGCGTACGCGGGGCCTATCAATAACAACCAGTGGGCGCTTTGGCCTAGCGAGCATGACGTGAGTTTTTCCCTTTCCCTTTTGATTTGCCGCTTAGTTTAGGGTTATCGATCGTTAGAGAGTTGGCTATGTTAGTAATATGATTCGGCTGATCACAAAGGTTATCGGATAATATAGTTGAACTTCACGATTCCGAAGACCACTCCGCCTGGCAAATACCTGATGCGTATTGAGCAATGGATGCCGACAAATATAAATGACTACACGCAGTGGTATGTCAACTGCGCCCATGTCAACATCATCGGCCCCGGTGGAGGCACACCGACGGGGTTCGCGAAGTTCCCGGGAACCTACGATGTTAAGGACCCAGGTAAGTAAAGAGCAAAAGAGCTAAAGTGGCCATTGATATTGATCTCTTCTTTCTCACTCTCTTTCCTAGGCCTTTATATCCCGCTAAATCAGCTTGTCAACGGTGGATACGTTGATGATGAGGACATGAGGCTGCTTGATTATAAGCCCCCGGGCCCTGCAGTATGGACTGGAGAGTGACAGACAAGCTAGGTAGGTAGGTATTTCGGGTACATCGAAGTCACGCGTGTCGGAGGGGCTTTGTTGCCTACGTTAAGCACCTAATCTAGCTCATCATCTCATAAAAATACCTACGCCCTTCCACCCTGCCCATGTCGTGCCTGGCGGCCCTATTGGTTGGACGACATGTAGCTGAAGCCATCCATTCCCTTGAGACATTCAATATAACTGCTGCTTATGAAGGTTAGTAGTGGTGGGGTTGAGGTCGGCTTTGAGACCAGGCCCCCTGTACCAACAGGACCAACGCGTCCGGGCGTCGATGGCTCGGACCTACCCTGTCATAACTCCATGATGAGACGGTATCCCCGTCAATTGTCACGGAAAGAACGACGTCGTTTATCCCGCATAGGCATTAACAATATATATTCTACGCGACACAAGACATAAGACTGACTGATCATCTCATACCTTGGACCATATTTTTCATCGTACTTTCTTAGTTAAACCGTTTATTCTTCGATGCTTCTTAGCCGTCTTGCCCGTAATACAGCCCTCGGTCGGCTTCCCTACGGGACAAGCATTAGAATGGCATCTACTATAGTGGGTGAATCCGGTCGCGTGTACGTTCAAGGTGAAGTGCTCCAGCGTTATGGCAAGGACTATAAGCTTAGCGTCTTTAAAGCTAAGTACGTATTTAACTCTATACCTCTTACAACTTAACCTCTGACTTATCCTACCTAGGTCAAGAAAGATTTTTCTTAAGCGCGTACCTAAGAAATTCTACAATATATTCTTACACTTCGCAGTTACCTTTTGCAAGATCCTTTTGGGTTCGAATATATATTGATTGTAACCAAGAAAAACGTAATCTAGTTTATCCCTATTTTTATTTTATTTGCACTAGGGGTAAGTGAGCAATGGTTAAGTTCAAGAATATATGTTAAGTTCTATTCATAGTCCATACATGCTTTAGAGGGGAGGGGGGGAGTAGGGGTTCCTGCTCTTAATCGATTACCAGGAGTCAGCAAATAGGGGCACACGGCCGGAACAAGAGATCCTGACTTGACACTTTTGCTATTTTGGGTCAGTTACTGAAAGGCCCCTCAAGAAAGTCAGCAGTGAAGATTGAGGTAGCGCTCTGAAGGCAGCGTCAGACATAGCTGAGGAGGCCGTTAAGGAACAGCCTGAACTAGAATTCGAGCGATGGGAGAAGAAGCTTGGTCCCGAGGCACAGAACATGATATCTGGGATAACAAATCCGGACCCAACGGCTAGATTAGCGATAGATCAAGTCCTGACGCATCGATGGTGGCAGGAGCCCACTTGAATAAGTGATTCTTTAAGCTGGCTGCAAGGGACCAGTTACCCGTCATCATCTCGCTGTTATATCCGAGGTTGACATCGGTCTCTTGGGTCATCCACAATGTCTTCTTACGTAGGTGATCCTTTGCCGATTGGTGTACAAAAGAGACAACTCCCTCTGGAAGAGTCTAAAGAAGGGCCACATAAACTAATAGCGTGTTTTTATATATTCCCGACCGCTATCCCCCAGCAAACACCTTCAGCTCGCTCAAGGTATTAGTTGATAGACTACCGAGGCAATAGCCGGAATGTTTTGCAAAGGTCAGCATCTTCCGAACCATAAATACGTTCTATATTAGGCCATAAAGAGAGGCAGCCCGGAGAAAATGGCTTCAACCTGAAAAACCTGTGTCGTTTTCGGACTTTGGGATCCGCGTGCTCTTGACAAACCAAGGCTACCAGGAGAAAAGTGCCCTCGGCATTAAAAGTCAGTGGTTTTCGGCAGCACACCTTGTTTCCTTGTCGTATTCTTATCGAGGACTAGTTAACTCATCTTGTCTCTAAAGTATGTTCTAACAGCCGAAGAGAGTGAGTCATTATTCAATTTAAGGTGCAGCCTAACTTTCTGCATGGCATTATCTAGTTTCTCTTTAATCCAGCCAGTTACGACAAGATACGATCTGCGTGGCCGAGGGACGCTTCGTAATAAAGTCGAGGAGCTTATATCGGTTCGTTATGCACCATTAACAATGAGGACCGTACTATTCACGCTTGGGTCATTTACCATAGCTGCAAGCAACCTAGACTGCTATTATGCTGGAACTTAAAAATAGAATGGGATATGCGGGCTTGCATACTATCTTCGCCACCTTTTGCGGGTAGCATTAATGCAGAGCATGAGCATATGCATCCTTCGGTTCATAAGACAACCGCTAGCAAAAATGCGTAATCGACTGTGTTCCCTCTCTGCGTGTCTTTGAAGCGACTTGTCATCCTTTCTGGTTCCTAACTTTGCGTCGGATATACCCAATCCAAATAACTCTTGGTAGTTCCAGGCAAAGTTCCTCCAAAATGGAAAACATTGCTCTAAATCAAAGCGCAAGGCACTCAATTTAAATATCTACCTGGTTAGGGGTCTGGCTTGGGCCTATTTACCAGGGCGTAGACGTCTCGCTAACCACGCACTCTGGTAAGCAAGCTTTCAAATAATTGCATCTTTGCAGCTTCACACACATCAGCAACTCGCATCTGCAAAGAATATACACGGAGTGGTCAGTAATTAAGAATTATGTACGCAAAAGAGGGGGTCGGATGCCAAGAAGAACAGGACGTAAAGCCCCAAGCCACGATGATACATGCGTGTGTGAAGTATTATAGAAGGAAGTTTAACGCACCGGCGAAGCAAGTCTGTAGCTCAGGGAATACAGATGCCTAAGGATAGTAATCAGCCTGTGAGGCTGAGGCTATATGGTAGACTAGATACTTTGGCAGCAAAAAGGACATAAGTACCGTGGCACAGCACACTTGAACGCGGCAAGAGCAGTGATAACCTGTCAACTGCCAGTACAGGATACTGACATAGAACATATCCAAGGACGTTTTGATTGCTACGGACCGAGAAATTTCCTACTGCCTCGGGAAACCCCCCGACTCCAGCATGAATGATACGGCATGAGTACGCGGCTGCTACCTGCTTAATGATGAGGATATCCTATGTAGTGAAAACCTAAACATGCTGGCAGTGGCGAAATCGTGCAGTATGTGGCAGATTAATTTGATCAATCTACGTAATCCCGGCTTAAACTCAAAACCTCGTCGGGCACATGATGGGGCTGTTGAGTGATATATATACATGTATGAATCAGATGGAACCCGGGCCTACAACTTTCCCTCTCCTCTCGAGTAACACAGCTGCTTTTCGTTGATATTAATACCATCCCCCCAGGAGTAGTACAGTTCACTCGATTCTCCATCACTACATACCACTCCTGCCACGGATTAGAACCGCAACCCTAACGCATAACACTACTGTACAGAAGTAGAACGTGGCCAAGTCGGGCGACTTGATCCGTATGTGGTTTATATGTATGGGCTGTGACACCTTCTGGAGTGGTACAGGTTAGTCGCTTCTGCATCACTACCTACATGCAACTCCTTCTAGGGCAATACACTTCACTTACTTCTGCCTCGATACACTTGCTCTAAAGTATTAAATACTATACAATTGTTCTCATACCAATACAATCAACCAAACATCGAGGGTCGCCTGGTCACGTTGAGTCAGCCCATCAACATGGCACAAACCCAAATGTTCAATGATCCATTCTGGTTCAGCGATAACCAAGAAATTGAACTGAACCAGTTCCAAGGGCAAACCGGGCGGTGGCATTATACTCCCGACGACATGCCACTTCGCTCAGTAATGCCGGAATCGAAGTGGTCAGAGGATAGCAGCCAAGTAGAGCAACCAGCCCGGCGATTCCGCTCGCCGTCTAACATCTTACCACGCCTAGCTCTACAATTGCCGCGTTTTTCACAACCCCGTCAAAAGGCCGAGATACGACAACAGCAACAACAGCAACAACAACAACCACCACATGAAGAAGCCCAGACACTAGGGAACCGGGTGTCGGTCGAGATACCACGACAACAAGAGCGAGTTGGGACGTCACAGTCACAGGATGAAGCCGAGATAGCGCGGAACGGGAGCGAGATACCACGTGGGCGGGCCGAGATACCCGAGCCGCTACCGCCGGCTCCCCGAACTTACATAACGGTCCATCGGCACCGCACCATCACAGGAAGAATTCTCCATCGCTACAGCCCCAACCGAGGGGGCCGGCAGACGCCCCCACCACGGAGGCTCAATCCTTTTAACCGCAGGGACAGAGCCCAGCAACAGGTCCAAGAGGGTGATGACGCACCAGCATGGCGCGAAATTCTGGCTTTCATCGTGATATGCATGTCACATTTCTGTGCTCGTAAGTCGGAGATTTGAAGTCGGAGCATTACAGAGTGAGATATTGTACTAATCGAGAGCAGATGCTGGAATTGGCCAGACGTTGCCGATCCTCAAGTCTATTGCCATTCACTTCAAAGTGCCTAATGTCACAAGCCTCAGCTGGGCGATAGCTGGGTATGCTCTGACGCTGGGTGTCTATATTTTGGTATCCCGTAGGCTGGGCGAGGTATTTGGCCCCAAATATATCTTCCTTCTTGGACTGGCATCGTCCGCGTTGTGGGCAATTGTTGACGGCGCCTCATTCTATTCGATCCCCGCGGTTTTTATCGCGAGTCGGTCGTTTCAGGGCTTGGGAATCGCGTTGACTCTTCCAACCGGCCTGGTACTTCTCGGAAAGACTAATCCACCAGGGATCGGGAAAGAACTAAGATCTGTGATCTACCGTCTCATGGCTCCTGTTGGGCTTGTGATAGGCGCGCTCGGCGCCAGTTTAATACTCAACCAGACATCGTGGTCAGCTGTATACTGGGCATACTTCGTCGTACTAGTCATGCTGGTTATTGCAGGTGGTCTCACGCTTCCCTCAGTACCAGACAGACAAGACGCACTGTCTCAGCCTTCTGAAATTGTGTCAGAACTTGATATCGCCGGCATGATGGCCGGTGTTTGCTCACTGGTACTCTTCGGGTTTGCCTGGGTTCAAGCAGACAGGGTCGGCTGGAAACAACCATACATCTGGGTCGCCTTGATTATGAGCGTTGTCTTCGTCATGCTGTTCGCTGTGATAGAGCGATTTTATGCCGCTAACCCCCTAGTGCCACGGTCAGTGCAGTCGGGGGAGATATCAATGATACTCGTTGCTGTAGGGGCCGGGTCATCATGTTTCGGGATCTGGATTTTCTATGGTTGGCAGTTCTTAGAAAGCCTTAAACTTGTGTCGCCTTTGGTGGTAAGTTATCTAATCGCCGAACACGGATTCCGCCGTCCGCTAACCTCGACGCTTGATATAGGCCACAGGCTGTTATGTCCCTCTCATGGTCATTGGCTGCGCGGCGATTGTGAGCATTCAATTTGTGCTTCGTCAGCTGAAGCCAGAAAGAGTACTCTGTGGTACTTCCTTAGCGACGATGGGGGGATGCATTCTCCTCGCGACACGGCCACTCGACCAGACCTACTGGGCGCAACAGTTCGTAAGCGTCCTACTTATGGCATGGAGTCTTTATACCAGGATCCTGGTGGCTACTACGATGGTTTCAGCCGCGGTGAAGGAGAATGACCCTGAACTACCGGCCACGCTTGTGAATATAGCTTTCTACTACGGCATTGCAATTGGTTTAGGGGTCGCAGGTACCGCGGAGAATAAATCAATGAGCGGCAGACTGACATTGCCGAACAGGTTTAGAGGGTACAGGGCGGCGTATTGGACAAGCGTGGGCATGGCGGTATTTGGGTTGGGAATTTGTTTAGTACTGGTGTTGAGAAATTGGCGAAGACGAGCAAGAAGCGACCAGGATGAGGCGGATGAGGTAGAACTTCAAGCTACCCCTAGCCTCTAGACAAGAGGAGTGGATGCGACGGTGTTTGCTTTCTCGTTTTTCCCGTTACTACAGCATACCTATCACAAGCGAAATCAATCTTTTATGTACATAGTTCCAAACTTTAAGTTCGCATGATCTTGGCAAGCATACTAATGAGTAAGGTACAGATCTGTACTGACTGTAGTAGTTTGTTTCTTTCAGCTTCCCTAATTGCGCACCAGCCACAATATACTAAGTCAAAACAGCTATACCTACTACCTACGTAGGTACATGCAAGAAAGCTGCGCCACGCTCATGACGTACTATACAAGGGTGTCGGCTGCTCTTCTGCGGGAAGATACCAGTAGCATATGACGTGCGTCAGAGTATTTGTTGCCCCTCACCATTTAGTAGATTTGCCATGCATCCTACCTTCTTCCTTGCCTACCTAAGGTAGAGTACCTTGTCACATGAAATTTCCTTGGAAGGGCCTAGGCCGTACGAGAGGCAGCCAGACACTTGTTACCAAGGCACATGCCTAGCTAGACAATACATGCGTAGGTAGCGAAAGTAGCGCAAGCTTCCACAGCTCTTCAGGTCATTGTAGGCAGTTACGTACAGAATACATCCGGCTCGGGATACATTTCAATCATCGTCAGGTGGGGTTCGTCATTTTCCCTTTGCTTGTCTCGGGCAGTATCTCGGTAAGGTATTGAGCTATATCAGTCGCCTACTCTTCTCCTTTCCACATTCCTCGCACTCTCAAACATAACATTTCGATCATCCGATCAAACCAAAAGACATTACTGCAGCACTCTTACAACCTTAACAATTTCTCCATTATTTTCCACACCCCACGTTCTTCGATTATTCGTATCCTAAGACTTTCACGATGGCTGCCAATCTCACCGTCAATGTCACAAACATCTCGCCTGAGACTAAAGAGTCACAAATAAAGGAGTTCTTTAGCTTCTGGTAAGTTGGTAAAAGCATCCTAACGCATGTGTCGGCTTTGTGCATTGGTATTGACCCGCCCTATTTTTATAGCGGCAAGATTACCGACATCAAGGTTACCCCAGCCGCCAACGGCACTCAAGAAGCGACAGTGACATTTGAGAAAGAAACCGCTGCAAAGACGGCGCAACTTCTGAACAATACTCAGCTTGGACCCTCACAGATTTCTGTCACAACCGCTGATGGCAAAGCTGACGATGGGACTCCCCATACTACCAACGCCGACCGAGATACAGACGAGATTACCCAAGAAGAGAAGCCCCGGAGCCGTATCCTCGCCGAGTATCTAGCGCATGGCTACGTTGTTGGCGACGCTGCCATTCAAAGAGCCATAGAGCTGGATCATAAGCAGTATGTCATCCCAAGTGTTCGCCCCTTCTTCCCGACCGACGAAACTTACGAGACTCCGTTCTGGACACATCGCTGACTTTGATATTTCCACAGTGGCGTGTCTACGCGTTTCATGAATACGTTGACCCAACTCGACCAGAAATTTCATGCTACCGATCGTGCTAAGGCAGCCGACCAGTCCTATGGCATCACCAACCGAGCCAGTAGCCTGTTCAGTGGCCTGAGCTCGTACTTCGAGAAGGCTTCCAACACACCCACTGGCAAGAAACTGGTCAAATTCTACACGGATGGTCAACGACAAGTCCAAGATATCCACGCCGAGGCCCAGCGTCTGAAGGAGCTCAAGAAGGATGAGCATGGAGGCAGTGCCTACAAAGCTTCTGGTCTTGAGCGAGTGTTTGGCAAAGAAAAGGAGAGGGCGGAGAACCCCAACCCCGAATCATGTGAGTACATGTCATGGGGTCAATTCTTAGGCCCCGAGGTCAATGAGAGAAACGAGCAGTTTTGCAACTGTGCCGGCCGTAAGGAGAAGTGCTTATGTACAACATCTTTGTGCATTTGTGACGGATGTCATGGCGTGGGAGACCAGCGTATGGTAAACCAACGCAAAGATGGTTCTCTGCCCGCCAACGGCCACAGAAGCAGATTGTTCGGCTGCTTTGACTCTCATTTACCACGGGGTTTTGGGATGTTTCCTGCAATGCTTTTGACAACCGCTTACTGACAATATGCAATAGCAAACCAAAACACTACATCTGGCTCAGCCGCCCAAGGCACCACCCCCAGCACTGGGACCCCGGGAGAAACTAGTTACGCTAAGGCCACTTCGGAAGAAAAGGCATAAATGTACGACTGGGATGGTTGGTTTGATGAGCTCATGAGTGATTATGACCTGTGTACTTTATTCTACTGGTTATTTTGCTACGGGAAAAGGGCGGTATTGAAATTGCAGTCTGCGTTCACTTTTGTTTCTTAGCTCTCAATCGAATTTACCCGCGCAATGGACAATTCTGAAACGCCGAGCATGATGTGATAACTAAAGATTAATTAACGATCTGGTCTGTGTTTGCTGACGGTTCAGTTTGAGATCTGTGGGTGCTCGATTGGGGGATGAGCTGCGAGGTTACCTCTCATAGCGCAAGGACAGTGCATTAACGCAACATGACCGTAGTCGCAAAATTGTCTACTACGAGCCTACCACTTATACATGATAGAAAATTATAAGAGCATGAAGGCCAAGTAGGATCGGAATTGGTTGTATTATCGTGTACATCATTCATTCATTATAGGACTCTCTATACTCTACTCGGCAAGCGTACAAAACATAGCTTGAGGCGCTCTAGAGTAGATTTATGATCATGCATTGCTACTGTACACAAGCCTTCCGCCTAATCTTAATCAATGTCTTAGAGTCATTGTCCGAGTTTACTTCCCACTACCCTTGGCGAATTTGCTGCCTAACGTTGCGTCCATGGGACCCGGTGGGTTGGAAGTTAGGTTCTATAAAATGAGAATACTAGGTTAGCTATCAAATCCAAGCTAAGCTGTGCTTTTGACTCTACAACTAGGCTTGCTATTCACCTTCAGCTGGTCATCATTAACCTGACCCTTGTTTTCGATATTATCGGTGCCTTTACCAGACGCGGGAGTATCGTGCATCTGAGCGCCGCTCTGGGCCTCGGGCGGGGGTGACTGACGGCCTTCGTCCTTGGATACGGAAGACATGGTGAAGACTGTGTATCTGTTTTCTGCAACTTGTGTAATTTTTTCTGTTGTGCGTTGGGCACTTGAAAGACGTTGTTTATTGTGGGATGTTCTTGATGTCTGCGGATAGGGGATGGAGGATTTGATTGAGCTTGGGAACGACACGCATCAAACACGGACGATAGATATAAGTTTTACCAATGTACTATATACGTCATATCTCAACATTCCTGTCTACTATCTTATCTGTTTGATGGAGAAGATGTAGTTTGTGCCTATGTATTTACTAGCAATACTGCGGACGCTTGGGGAGGTACATTGCAGCAGCTTTGTCTATGATGCTGTCATAACCCCATAGCTCTTCATAGCTCACCTACAGCATGTCGTCATCACGATTTACAGTCAGATTAGTTCCCGCTTTAGCTAAACCTAAAGTGGTGCTTACATAAGTACGCAGGCCACTCTGTACCTAAGTACTATACTAACTAGCCACAATTTGTGCTAAGTCCCCGTAAAGTATACACTGACCGTTTTAACGCATAACGGGTGTAAAGTCCAATCTACCCCACGTCAGCTCCAATGGGAAGTCAAACAATCGGCAGGTACATTGAGTATGTTGTTGTACTACTGTGCTCCAACCATCTTGACCACCCTTTTGGGTAGTATTTAGCCAGTTGTGACTTACCGCAAACGCGACCGCGGTTGGGATGTACTTACTATTGCTAGCTCTGTAACGAGCGAACAAACAAGACCCAAAGGCATTCCTTCCAGATCCAATGTCTAGGTTTAACTTTGCATATGCTGTGCGCCATCCGACCCTACCAGCAAATGCCTTGATTTTGTTCGGTCTCCATTCCCGTGGACAATGTAAAGTGCATCGATAGCTGCTTGATACAAGAGCTTGCTTCTGCCATTTCAACACGGACTCCCAAGAACAACAAGGACCTCAACGGCCACGTTGCTAAGCCTGCTCACTATGCCTGACGTTAACACTATCCCTATGAACCCTTCGGGAATTAGTGCTGCGCGCGCTGCCCGTACCTCTTTGGCACAGGGTAGTCAGCCTCAGCAGCGACAGACACCACACTCTTCTTCAGTGTCTGCATCGTCTTCTCTGAACATCCTGCCCTCTAACCAGCAAGCATTTCAAGAAGGATTCCCTGCCTACTTACCCCCCGTTACCATTCCTCCTGGCGGCATGGCCGCTCCACCGCTTCCTGGACAAGACACCACCAGTCCTGGCCCTCATCGTCACCCTCGTCCTCTGACAGCTGCTGAGTTGCATGCCCAGTTGGAACAAGAGCAGGAACTGCTTGTAAGCCCCTTGTTATAGATAACCCGCCCGGGTCCCAACTTACGTACTCCCCTGTCTGACGCCATACTCAGGTTAATCGTTTGAGTCGGGACTTGACGATGCTTCAAATGGCCCAGAGTTCTTCGGTAGTCTCAAATGCATCATCAACGAGCGTCTCGACCTCTGCCATAGACCAGTTTCACCCATCCTCGTTCACAGACACCCATATACTATCTGGACCCGGATACCCAGTCCCAACGACCCGCCGACACCATCGAACGAGTTCCAATGCCAGTACGCGAAGCTTTAGTCAGAGCGGCACGCTAGGCTCATTGCCTGCTCCGATACCCATCCCACAATCACATTCGAGCAATGCTGCCTCCGTCCTTGAAGCCGCCCGCCACCCGCGAGGTGCATCCAGTATGAGTAGACAGAACAGTACAGCTTCGCATAGGAGCGGTAGTCGCAATCGGTCACCACAGCCGTACTTGACCGGCCCGAACACTTTACCTCCTTCATATTCGCAATCCTACGGTTTCCCGTCAGACCAAGCTATTCGCGACCGGACCTCGTCATCCGCCAGCATTGTGGCTACACCGGGCTCCGAACTCTCGCCGGGGCTCATGCCCGCCACTCCCCGTTTTGAGGAGACGGCTTTGCAGCGCCACGAACTTGAGCTTTTGAAGCGTGAAAACGCCGGGCTGAGACAGCGTATCAAGGATCTCGAGAAGATGGTGCGGGAACAGAAGGAGGGTGAGGCGGCCAAGGTCGGTCGAACCAGAAGCGAGAGTACTAGCACGACCACCAGCCTGAGCCTGAGCGGCACTACTGGAGTTGGCGGGGTTGTGGGAGGTGGCACGGGTATTGCAGGCGGTCGCCGCGAAGAGCGACGAGGTATCGACCGCACAGCAAGTAACATGAGCATCACCGGCAGCATTGGAGTCGGTGTGTCAGACGAAGAGTTGAAGGTAGGCGAGAGTGCTGCCAGCCTCAATCAGCAGGTTGCAGAGCAAAAGTCAAAGAACACGAAGTAATGTGGTTCATCTCCCATTCTCCAATCGATAAGCTCTAGGTTATTGATAGTCTATCTCTGTGTCTCTGACATCTTTACGAAAAACAAAGACTATGGACGTCGCCCCGAATTCTTTATGGATGGATGCCCTATGATAATTCTTTTTGACATTCAGTAGTAATTGGAACCAAATTGCTGCGGCTTGATTGTTCTTGAGCTCTATTATTATTCCAATATCTCAAGAAGTGCAGCTGGTACATGAATAGGGGCGCGATATGGGGAATGTGTCTGGTCAAGTTTCATGGCGTTGTTTACTCTATGATGTCTATCTAGGGGTAGGTACGAATTTAAGGATGATTGGGTTTATGCATATTGAAACATGGCTTAAAGCAATGATATGTACACACTGCGATTTCAAGTCTGACATCCATACGTGTCATTGCTCTTGCTTAGGGGCACAGTTCTTGCGTGTCTACCTTATGTACTCCAAAGTGTAACGCAGTGGTACTTCGGCTAACAATATCCCGCCTTTTAATCAGGAATTAAAGTACCTACATTACACGTACCTAAGGTAAGTTAGCTAAGTTCTATAGAGCTTAAGGTAGGCACATATATTTGGAGATGCTTGCTCGTCGTCTTTTGTTCTGTTGTTCTGAACATATGTAGACAGAGAACTTTCGTCAACAGCATCGTTTCTGGGGTGTCGATCCAATACGATGATGTGGAAGGTGGAACAAAAAGGGAATTAAACACGGACTGAATGATACGGGACTATCTGTCCAACCTAGATGACAGACAGACAGACATTTATTTCCATGCTGAACAAGAGGATATAACTGAGATATCTCCGGGAGGACCCTGTCCATCAGGGGATGATAGGTACGATAAAAAGTAGGTAGGTAAGAAACAAACAAAAAAGCAAGTGCCGGACCAGGGGCGTGGTGTGGAAGAAAGTTCACTTGCTGGGTACTCACTCCTGTCAGTATTACTAATCGGTCGGTTTTCGGTCTTAAGGCCGATCTGGATCTACCTACATACATACGGGTATCTACTTACTCACCTTCACCTCAGGCTGTACAATGGTTTGACGATTGATTGGAATTAGTGATACCTATTTACCTCCATATCTACCTGGGACCTGGGGCCGACACTGAGACCGACACTGGGACCTACATACCTACTTAGATATTCGAAGTATCTGAGACCAGGATTTCTTATCATACACAAATCCTTCCTGGTGGATAGTGTCGAAGCACACTGATAAGGGGCGAGTGTTCATCAATACTCTCAAAAGCTTTTTGCCCGATGGCGGAAATAAGCCCTGACGAGAGCAAAGCTGCAAAGTCGAGCTGGTCGACTCTTCTCGTTCGCATACTCGTCTGGACACCGAGTTGGTTGAGATGGGATCCGGACGCGAATAATGAACTCACCTGGGGACTGAACATTCTTTTTGGTGTAGTAAGCCTCTCTCTCTTTACTGCTTTATCTCGTGCATCTTCTATTCAGTCTGACCTAATTTCATATCTGAAATCTCCGTCCCCATATTAGGGGGTAAAGGGGAGCCAAGGGTAGATATCGAGAATTGCAATTGTCAGGGCTTGCTAATAATATCTTACTTCCAAAGGCGGGCGCGTTCAGTGTCGCGAATCTATACTATACGAACCCCATATTGAATATTCTCGCGGACGAGTTCCGGGTATCGGATGAGCGCGCCGCTCTGATCGCTTCCGTCACTCAGGCCGGATATGCGGGCGGTCTGCTGTTCGTGATCCCGCTAGGGGATATTCTTCGCCGGCGGTATTTAGTCTTAGGACTTGTCTTCGCGACTGCTTTTATCGTGAGTTTTTATTTCTTACAACGGTATGCTCTCCGAGGTTTTCCTGCTTTGCTAATCCAGGTAATGCTTGCAGTGGCTAGGATGCACATTTACAGAGTCATTCTCAGTGTTCCTTGGCCTATCGTTCATCGTCGGCTTCCTGACCGTGACGCCCCAGCTCATGTTCCCCTTGGCCGTACAGTATGCGCCGGCGCGCCACAAGGCGACCATGACGTCCATCGTCATGTCGGGCGTCGTCTTTGGCATCCTGATCGCGCGTCTGGTCAGCGGCATCATCACGCAGTACGCCTCCTGGCGCGTGGTCTTCTGGTTCTCGTTCGGTCTGCAGGTCATGATCTGGGTACTGCTCTTCCTCTTCATGAAAGACTACCCCGTCGCTCGCCCCGGAACCTCTTACCCTAGCATGCTCTGGCGGACCTTGAAGTTACCGTTCCTCAAACCGACGCTCACGCAGCACTCGCTCATCGCGTTCCTCGCTATGGGCATGTTCACGAGCTTCTGGACTACGCTCACCTTCCAGCTCGCTAATGTTTTCCGTTTGTCTACGCTGGCTATTGGCCTCTTCGCGCTGGCGGGCATGTCACCTGCCCTTCTGAACCCGGTTGTCTCCCGGCTTCTCACGTCGCGCATACATACGCACGGCACGCTCATCATTGCGATCCTGGCCACGCTGGCTATCGTGCTAATCGGTACCTTCGTCGGCACTTTCTCGCTCGCCGGACCGATCGTATGGGCTATCCTCGGCGACCTGGGAGTCAACACCATCATTGTGGCGAACAGGATGGCTATCTCAGATGTCGACCCGACGGCGCATAATGCCGTCAATTCGGTGTACATGATCTTCACATTTGCCGGCCAGCTCTTTGGCACGGCAGTGGGAAATACTCTCTACGCTAGGGGCGGCTGGACGTGGTCGGGCGCGCTGAATATTGGTCAGTTGACTACCGCGTTGCTGTTGCTGTTTGTTAAGGGACCTCATGAGAAGGGCTGGGTTGGATGGCGTGGTGGTTGGGATTTGAGAACCCCTGAAACTGCTGCTGGCACTCGTAGAGGTTCGGAGAGTAATGATTCTTCACATCGGGGTGAAGAAGCAGCGGAGAAGTAAAAGTGCGGGTGCATGGAATTGGTATAGAATCACCGGTTTATGCCCAACGCAGGCTTTATTTACGATGTTATGGCAGCTCAATGAGAATTGTTTTCCAATAACGGCGAGGTCACAATATTTTAACAGAGTAAGCTGAACCGCAATAGTACAGGGAAACTGCCCAATCCAACGAATTGCATCATTCTTCACCGGCTTTGGCCCCGGAAACTCATGGCGGGGCAATTTACCCCACTATACGATCCCCAACTACTAGCTTCCCTACCCCAACGTAGATAGACACTTCTCCCTTCATGACTAGAGAGTGGTATTATCCGCATTATGAAAGGGTGACAAATTTAGTGCTACCAGGATTATTCTAGTAGAAAACACCCGTTCTCGGGATCGTGCTCCCCTTAATTTGAATCCGTCAATCTCGTTGGATGTGACGAAGGTTTATCTTCGGCGAGTTGTAGCGTTGTAGCCATATCGTAGGTCTTGGCGGGTGCTAGTTCCCCCTCCGCTTCTCGGCCGCCGGTTTAGATAGTTCAATTCAGTTCGGTCCAGTTTCGTCACGCGCTAGGTTAGTCAAGAGGCCGCATTTTCATGAATTTTTCAGGCATATATTTATCTTACTCACTTTCATCACGCATTCAGTCCAGGCTTCACTTATTCAAAGAGAACGAACTCAAGACAGTGAAGCATCATCTTATGAGCTTGAACTCACAAGGGCAACGCTAGCCAGTTTTCCCGTCACACTATCAACTATCCAACCAACCAATAATCAACTAAAACAAAGCAAACGCAAAAACAAGAAAAAAGAAACAAAAATGATCACAGGCCTGCACCACGTAAACCTCGTCGTGCCCCGGGGCACGCTGTCGGAAGCGAGCGCCTTCTACGAAGGGACCCTAGGCCTGACACCCCGCGCCGTGCCCGCCGCACAAGTCGGCACGCTCCTCTGGTATGATATAGCGAATTCGGGTCAGCAAGTGCACATCGCGTTCGGTGCTCCATCCGATTTCGAACCCGAAGTCTCTCGCTCGCGGAGACATCCGTGTTTCCGTGTCGCGGACGGGGAGCAGTTGATTGCGCTCAGGAAAAGGATTCATGAGCATTTGGTTAAGGGAGGTACGGGAGCGCCCATGGAAGCGGATGAACCCGGCCAGGAAAATAGTGGTGCGAAAGGAGAAGAGTACCCACAGAGGTTCTTTGCGAGGGATTATGCCGGGAATAGACTAGAGTTTACGCTTTAGAATTGGCCGGGATGGGCGGGGGTGGTGTTGGTGTTGGGTAAGAGCGGTGATAATTAGGGGGAAGGGAGGGAGGGATGAGGCGTTGTTGTGACTTTAGATGCATGGATTCGTTTGACTAAAGTCACATTTTCTTTAAATTTGTGTTGTATAAGGCGGATTTAATCGCAAATTGGAAGACACTGCTATTACAAACCGGGGAAACAAGATTGTGATGAAGAGATGGAATAAACTACGAGACGAATGGCTACTGACTGCCAAATAACACTACCCAAAACTTCAGGGTAGGTCTGAAATCAGACGCAAGATAGGAGGTGGCTCGGCCCGTTGCGGCCCAGTAACCAGTTGATCTGTGCTTTGCATACATTTGCCCAGATGTCAAGAAGTTTATTCCAATATCATAAACTAGCTGCATTTCGAGTGGTGATGGTCACATGAGATATCACGACAAGACCTGTCCAAGAATGACGAGTCAAGTAGGTGAGTGTGGGGGAATGCTTATCTCGCATCACAAGACGCCCGGTACCGCAAATAGTAGGCCAGTACCGTGAGACTAAAATGGGTAGACTGTAGTACCGTTGTTTTACCCCGGCATTAGCTGAGGTGAGGAACTGTTTGATGTTGCTTTATACTCACTCAAATACTGAGCAACTGATCGTTTGATATACCATCGAGGAGTACGAACTTTATATACCCAGCTGCATCACAAACACAATAGACTAGATAAAGTAGAAATGGATGAGCGCGCCGCTGTTCCAGTGACTCTGCCAAGAGATAACCCCACTCAGAGCTACTGGCAGCCCGACGTCGATGAGATAGCCGACCTACGCTCAACGGAGTCGCTGCCGGCTGAGGCGGACACAGTAATCATAGGAAGCGGGATCACCGGCGCAGCCGTCGCATTCAATCTTCTCAGCAACGGCGCGCAGGACGTGGTGATGGTGGAGGCCCGCCGAGCCTGTTCCGGCGCAACCGGACGGAACGGTATTATCTCTACTTTCAGCATTTCATCCCCTACCTACCTGACCCCTGCTTCCCCATCGCATATCGGGACCGCTTTTGAGCTAATAGTAAGGGGTCTTCTTCAAAAACAGGCGGCCACACAAAAGCGGCGTCATACCTGACATTCCTGCACCGCCAGCACGAGCACGGCACCCAGATGGCTGCCAAGATCGCGCGGCTGGAACTCGCCAACATCCGCGCCGTGCACGCGTTTGCGCGCGAGCACGGCATGTCGTCAGACTGCGAGAGCAACCCATGCAGGACCGTAGACGTGGTGTATGATCCCAAGCAATGGGAGCTTAACGACAAGGCCGTGAAAGCCTTGAAAGAGGCATTACCTGACGGTGATGATGCAGCGGTGTACAACTTTCTCACGCCTGAGGAGGTGCGCGAGAGGTTCTATTGTGGGAAGGGCGGGGATGAAGATATTTGTGGAGGTATAGAGTATGAGGCGGGCAGTATCAATGCTTATAAATTCACTATAGGTGTTCTGAAGCTGTGCTTGAAAAAGGGACTAAATTTACAGACGAATACCCCTGTCACGAACGTGAGCAAGCGTCCGGACGGTCGATGGGATGTCGAGACGGCGTCGAGGGGAATTATTATCGCGAGGAGACTCGTCATGGCCACGAATGGGTACACAGCGCGCTTGGTGAAAAGATTCCAGGGTATCATCGTCCCTCTGCGCGGCCATGTCACGGCGCAACGGCCGGGTTCGAAAATACCGAAGGAGGGGCTTTCTACTACGTATACTTTTGTTTATGATGGATGCTACGATTACATGATCCCACGGCCCAAAGGCGTGGAGAAACACGGAGGCGATATTATAATCGGTGGGCAGTTGAACAGTGCAAGAGAGGAAGGGCTCCATGAATATGGCACCACGGACGATACGACGGAGGATAAGGACACTATGGACAGTCTTCGCGAAGTACTACCCCGGTATTTTGGCGACAATTGGGGAGACGATCACCCCGAGGGTCGCGTCCGCGCGCAGTGGACGGGGATCATGGGCTACGGACCCGATGGACTGCCCTTCGTGGGAGAAATGCCGGGAGAGCAAGGGAAAAATCTCTGGGTCTCGGCTGGTTTCCAGGGACACGGGATGGTGCTGTGTTGGATGTGCGCCAAAGCGCTGGTGGAGATGATGCTGGGAAGAGATAATGAAGAGCTTCGAAGCTGGTTTCCGGATGCTTTTAGGGTTGCTGAGAGGAGGTTTGATTTGAAGTTTCAGGGGAGGATGCTTACGCATGGGGATCCTTCTGCTTCAGATAGTTGATGCGTTGAATGATTTTCAGATAGGTTAAAGAATAGCGCATCTTTATGTTCAGGTGAAGACTGTCATCATGCTATTTTAATAGACGTGTAGATGATTAGGGATGCAACATAACTTTACGCGTTTGCTTTGGTCCTGATAAACGTGGAAATGAAGCCATCATGAAGCTCACAAGGTTTCCCAAACCACCGTAATGCGACTACCACTATCAAGTATTCAAATGTTGCTACTACTACACTAGCTGCTAGGTAGTACATACAAAAATTATAGTAACCTCTACTTGGCCTGCGACTTATTACTGTTACGAGCATGGGGGCAATCAGTGTCACATATAAAGGCATAATAGCAAATAGGGTAGCAAAAGGTCTATATCTCTATTATCGACTTCTATGAAGTCAATAAAGTTATCTATACTGCTAAGCGTAGCGACCTGTGTACTATAAGTACAGGCAATATCTAATCGCTGGACATAGAAGGTCAGGGATGTCTATTATATAGACATCTTAGCGACCTTGCCCGCCAGAACCTTCTCGGCGTCCTTGGTCGCATCTTTCTTTCCCTGGACCTTGGCGCCGGTAGCCTTCTGTCCATCGCTGCCTTTTATGGGGGCCTTGCCCTTGTTGTCGGCAATCTTAGTCGTACGGGGCGCGGGAAGGGGAAGAGGCGTCTTGAGCGCCATTCCAGCCTTCAAGGTGATCTCGAGGCCAGCGTGGCGGACGCCGGCGAAGATCTTGCGGCGCTCCCAGTCCTCGAGCTGTCGGGTCTTGTCCTTCTCAGTGAAATAGCGGGATCCGAGGAAGAGGACGAGCTCACGGCGGTCGAAGACTTCGGGTAGCATAATCACGGTGCGAAGGAGCACGACCTTTGCACCGGGGGTAACTTTGTCTTTGCCGAGATAGAAAGCAATTTGCTCCTTGGCCTGCATGTTTAGCTCGGCCACCTCGGCAGGAGTCCGGGCGTCAAGGGCCTTTTGGGCTTCGGTCTCGAAGCGGACGGCCTCGGACTCGAGGAAGCGGGTCTCCGGGTGAACGTATTTCTCGATTTCCTCCTGGTACTGCTCAGGAGGAAGCACGGTTCCCTCCTTCTTGAGCCAGGCGCGGATGTCACATCGGGGACAGGTCGCGTCACTGGTGTCGTAGTAGAGATAGGTTGTGTGGAAACGGGTCGAAGCCGGGCCGGTAAATAGGCAGAATCGAGATCTAGCCCACCAGTAGTGAACCTGGTGGCCGCACGCGTAGGTGAGCTTCTGGATGTCTTGACACATCTTGGCTTCGTGAACGGTGGCAGTTTTATTTGTTAAGAAGACCTAGACGGACACAGTTAATCTTAGAGTCGATGAGGAAGCTTGATGGAGAGGGGTAGTACTTTTAGTCTTGGGTATGAGGAACTAGTTCCGGGTCCGAAGAGATGAGGTGCAGTCAAAGTGCCTTGTCAAATTTCTGTCGAAGCTTGATGAGAAAAGGGAAGAAGAAAGGTCGAAACCCAAGGAAATGGTGGACATATATATAGATATTTCCTCACAGCTAGACACTGAGGGAAAACCCCGGCCTAGGACGTAATTGCAAACATTCTGTCTCGATATGGCCATTATTTTCACAGGAATAGTATAGCTCACAATGGTTCAGTACTATTGTGATTGCCACAAAGACAATAAGAGACAATGGCCCTGTCAAACAAACTGAATGAACACAATGAAAGGCTGAGAACACGCTGCTGACTAGAGCCGACTAAAGGGGTCAGGGGCAAACAAATGGCGACTGTTTATGAATGGAAGTGTGTAGGACTTCTCTATAAGAGGCCTATTCATAACGGCGATCTATTATCTTATTACCCATTTTCTTAAGCTGCCACCTAAAACACATGCTGAATGTTTGATGTTCTCCATTTCTATTCATAGCAAACAACACCGAGCGGAAGTCGTTGACAGGGACTCGGCTCTTTATCAGAGAATGGCAGGCATCTTTGCCCGTGAGTTGGAAGTCGTCAAGCAGAATAAAGAAGACAAACAAGTTCACACATCGGACTACATGAATGGTTGTAGGCGCTATGATTCAGATTTTTAGCTGAATGGGGAATATGGTGAACAACAACCATGTTGGCAATCAGCTGGAGTGCACTGACATCCAAGGCGAAAATGGACAAGCCGGAGAATATCTGATGCAAATATGCAGCCAGTGCCGACAATATCAGGTCCTATTGAGAACTGTTTGCTCGGGTTCCTCTCGACCACGGTATGAAGCTTGAAATACTGTAGTCATTGTACATAGGAGACAATACAGGATCATAACTAATATGCTAACGCGAGCATTGAGTTTTGACTATAGGAGTTGCAAGAGTCGATTCTCGGTGAGGAGCAAGAGCGTGACCATTTATACTTAATACATATGGCAGTTTTCTGGTATAACAAAACATCAAACAACAATCAAGTCCTCATAAATAAATGATCATGTACATAATATCTAAAGAAGCGAAAAACAAACCCAGGTACGTCAAACTTGAAGCCAAGAAAAACATAAATGTAAACATGCTAGTAAATAGAATAAACAACAAATCGCTAAGTTTGTTCTACTATGCTTGTCTCTCCAAAATTATATCAAACGCTGGTAAACTGACCCTAAGCGCGTTATGGTTCTCATCAATCGTAAACACAAACTCGTCGATGGCCTTGAAGCCGTAGACAAGCCTGTCCACCGTACCCCAGGAGACGCAGGACCCCTGGGACCAGAACAGGGCTTCATCCGTTTGCCGTATGTCTTCGGGAGAGCCTGTGGTGACGTATGCGCGCCACGCCGCCAGGTTCGCGGAATCGAGACCTGTCGGGGAGATACGCACGCGGATGGGGATGCTATTAATGTCAGTCTGACTACCGTCTGCATCTCCTTGTCCCGATGAAAAGCCGTTGAAACTAGCGTAGTTCTTGAGAATATCCACATCGCGGACCATCCATTTCGTGACAGCTACACCGGGGCCGTCGTCGAGTGCGAGAGTGATACTCGAGTTCGTAGCGGGATCGGAGAATGTCCCCCAGAAATGCAATTTCGCCTCCGTCTTACTAGCATCTTCGATGGCGGGTAAAAGGGTTTTAACCGTCTCCGACAATGCGACATTGACAAGATCTCCCGAAGACTCGCCGCCGCCGGACAAGATGGTGACGACGATGTTGTAGTCAGGGATCAGGCAGATGATACTGTTGTAAGAACCCAGACCCCCGGACTTTGTGTAGTATTCGATCATGCGCTGGTCCTTGGTCACTGTGTCAGAGCGTAGGATCTCCCACGGCCCGCCGACTAGCATCCCCGAGGCCGAGGTGGATGTCACAGGCTTCATCCACTTGCGGGTCGTGACGGGGGAGAGGATGCGGTTTTGAAGGATACCGACGCCGAGGGAGAGCATGTCTTTGGTGTTGGAGTACATGCCACCGGCACTAATATTATTAGTAGATCACTAAATTAGCTTTTCATCTGCATGATTTAAGGTCTATTGGTGATTACGAATACTCACATATCCTCGTAGCCAATGCTGGCTCCAAACCAGATATCATCTTTCGAGATGAAACCAGATGACTTATCCTTAGGAGCCTTGAATATGCTTGTACTTGGCATTTTCAAGGGCCTGAAGATGGCCTTTTCAACGTAGGCGTCATAGCTCATACCGGTAGCGCTCTCGATGGCAAAGCCCAGGATCGAGAAACCGACGTTAGAGTAGACGGGATTCGCATATGGGGCGTAGACGGGTGGTCGCTTTCCAAAGTCTCTGAAGAATTCCTCGCGGGCACAGGGCGGAAGACCGAACAAGCCTGCGCATCCAGTCTTGGAGGAGCTTGTTAGTTTGGGGAGACCGAGTTGAGTGAAGTCTCCAGGAAAACTGCTTAGATCTTGGGCGACTGTCGAGTTGCGTTAGCTAAGACACTTACCTAGCCCACGTAGATATCGGGAAATGAATGAAAAATGAAGTATGATTGGTAAACACTTACGATCCGCACCGATGCCGCCCATATGCGAGGCGAGAGCACCAACCGTGACGTGCTTCCAATCCACGGCGGTTATGGCATTAGCGCCCTTGGGGTTTAGCTTGAGGAGTTCTGGGACATATTTCGTAATAGAGTCTTCCCACTTGATCTTGTCTTCCGTTAAAACGGCAAGGACCGCGAAGAGTTTGGATATGCTCCCGATCCGGTAGATGGTGTCTGAGTCAACGGAGTTCACGCCACTGGGGTCCAGGACCGGTGGTGTGTGGTGGAGCTCCAGCAGAGGATGGCTCTCGTGTATCGACTTCACTGCTATAGAGATCGCGGTCGAGTCTAAACCTGCTGTTAAGTTCTGGAACTTGTCGCTGGCGCTCGCGATGGCAGCTTTGACGGACCCGTGTAAGGAAGGGTTTATAGGGGCCGGGACAACAGGTCCGAGAGGAGGACAGAGTCCATGGAGAGCAGCAAGGGCAACGTTGCTGAATAGAAGAGAGAGAGCTAGGGGGTTTCCACGATGATCGTTTTGGAAAAGCATAGTGGCGACGACTATAGGAGTATTTTATCTGTCTTCCGTTGAGAATCTCTACGGAGCTACCTGAGAGGCACTACATTTATATATCTTTCACATTTGACGTGTAGGCAGCATGTTCCACAAGGGCTTTCCCCTTATTCCTAAAAATTTAAATTACGTCGTCATCAAGAGCTCCGAATAGTTACAAATACGACATCTAGAGGCTATCTCGGACTATTGCCCCGCTGGTACAGCAAGCAAGCATGTAGGTATGGGCTAATAATAAGAAGAAAATGACACCCCAGCTGGGAGGATGAGGCAATGCCTTGTTTGGATGCCAAGCCGTATTGTAATTGGTTGATCTACTCGGACTGGCTCCACAGCACAGCATTACGGGAGAGACGACGGGCAGGAGGCGGGCAGAATTGGCACTAGCCCATGCAACCCTTCAACGGCTTCAACGTTTTGTTGAAGAGATGTATGAACAGAAGTGTATTTACAGTACACTGGTCAGATGAAAAGCTTATGTACATTTCGCATATATATATACATACGGTCACATTGCAACAGCTACTGCAGCAATTTCAGGGTAGCGCTATAGCCTAGAGGTATATTTCTTGTTGCTCTGCTTGCTCTAGCCTACCTTAGGATACAGGTCGGCTGGTTCTCAGTACAGAAAACTGCCTTCAACATAAAGTTTCATGAGATTGATTTTAATGTACGTATAAGGATTGAAGGCTAGTAACCGGCTGCAGGATTATTTCTTACGAGGTGATTGCATCTGCCCGACGTATTCCCGCGTTTTCGGAGGCGACCGCAGGTCATACATCTATTTGACTGCTTGGGTTCATAGCTTCGGGTGTCTCCAGGGTAGGTAGGCATAGCTTGCTTCTCTCGGTGGTGGTTACCTGTAGACATCTGGGAATTTGTAGGCCTGTGTACCTGGACTAGTAAAAACCCGTAGCGTTGAATATATAAATAATAACTCCCGTAATTAATAAAAATTTTTTTTTTCCTCATCCCGTAGATATGACAATTGCGAACACAAAAAGCATAAGAGATGAAGGAGGTAAATACCTATGACGTCGCGTGATCCTGAGGTAGGTAGGCATTCTATTCTAATTAGCCGATCAGGGTTCACAGAGCATCTGGGTCCTGCACTGTAGGTTTTAGACCCTGTTCGAACCTTAGCTTTAGCCCCTGCAGCTGCAGTGCTGTTATACCCACGTGTCAACTGTCAACCTCTTATCACCCTTGTCAATTCCTTGACCGACAACAACGACCGTATTCGCTCCTGCATTTTCGTCCTGCAGACACTACATCTAATACTATGAAGCTGTGGTTGCAACTTCATGGCTAGCTATTTATTACGCATAGTCACTGCACACCTAGGCACGCGCTTGACAATCAAGCCTTCTTTGTCGAGGGGTTCAAGGTAGGACCTAAGTCAAGGATGTTCTTTCTACCTTCCACATCCCCTTTTCTATTGTGAGGGACCACACGATGCCCGGCCGCTTGTCTGGCGAGAGAGGAAGACGCGGCGGAAGAGCTGAGAAGCGCGAGGGCCAGGTTGACATGTCGGCCAAGGAGAAGAGCAAGGACTCAGATGATAGCTGGGTAGAAGCCCGGCGGCTTGCGACACAATGTCCAACTCCACCGACCGATCCATTTCCCGACTTCGATAGTACGCCGACAGGCCCCGTCGCCTCCAATCTTCGAGAAAGTCTCAGAACTGAGCCGACCGTCGACGATAACGAGAACGGAGTCGTGACGGACGGCGCCCGCTTGCCGCTTGATGGACCAAGCTACAAAAACGGTCCACTTTCGTTGCAAGCAGATAGCCTTGTGAAACCACAGTCAAAACAGCAACACAGCGGTGTGACGGCCAAGTCACGAACGCAATCTGGCACGAGCGTTAGGAAGCTCTCTGCCTCCCAAATTCAAGATTTGACATCATCACCGGACTCCTTGCCAGTCGCTGTCGTCGGGACTGCACCACGAAGACTAGACGGACCCGAATATCCTCTCTCAGCTGGCGCTGTTGAGACGATGTCACATCTTTCAATGGCAGAGCGTCAAGATGGGAAACAACCGGTTCTTACTCGGGTAGCCTCCAACAGCTCACTTGAAACCGGCAAGAGCTACCGTCGTTCTGCGGATTTCCAGCGCCCTCCTCCATCAACGCGGACTCTTTCCACTCCTCCAATCGACAGAAGACCACCCCAGGGCAGCTCTATGACGGCACCGCCTCATAACCGCCGTAACTCCTTAAACCCTCTACCGCGACCGACGCCCTTGAACCTCGATGGATTACTCGCAACCTCTCAGGCCAGCTTAAAGCCGGCCGCGGCTCAGCCCGCTGAACCTTCAGAGCCCTGCCCCCCTTCTCCCATGCTTCCTACGATACCCTTACCGCCGATGTCACTTCCAACCCACTTGCAACTTGAACTGGCTGGCCAACGGCCCAGTCCATTGTATATACACCATGCTCAGCCGGCAGATACTCCATACGAATCAAGTGCCGTCAAATTCGAGCGTTTGTTGAATGCCTTGCTTCTCCCGCCCTACCTTGAACAAATCATGTATTTTGGAACCCTAGCTTGTCTTGATGCTTGGTTGTACACCTTCACAATCTTGCCCATGCGGTTCGTCTCAGCCCTCGGTGTACTTGTCAGATGGTGGTTATACGTCATTTGGAAAGAAGTTCGGTGGGTCGTGTCGTTTGTCTGGTCGGGTATGGGTCGTCTGTGGCGTAGGGGCCGAAGAGGTAGATCATCATCCCGCAATGTGCCAAATAGCAACCAGGTGCCAGGTAAGGAGCGAAGCCATAGTCGAGAAAGGAGGAGTAGCTCCAAGGCAAAACAGAACGGAGTCGCCAGGCATCGAAATGTATCCGATACTGCTGGCTCTTCTGTTGGAGAACAGTCGCGACCGAGTCCTAATGGACTATTCCATCCTCCGAAGCATGTGCTGCCTAGGCCGGTGCAGCCTCGACATCGTAGAACGAAATCGATGCCCTCAAACCTCACGTCTTATCACAAAGCGGACTTGCTGCAAGGCGCCATTCTCATTTGTAGTTCCATCGCTTTGATGGATCTAGATGCAAGCCGAATGTATCATTTCATCCGTGCACAGTCATCTATGAAGCTCTATGTCATATACAATATCCTCGAGGTAATGTCAAAGATAAGTGTCTACCATCGAGCGTGACTAATTAGAATGTAGGTGGCCGATCGACTGCTTTCAGCTATTGGGCAGGACATTCTCGAGTGTCTCTTTAGCGCCGAGACACTCTCAAGGAACAGTTCTGGGCGGTCAAAGGTACTGCTACCGCTCGGCATGTTTGTGCTCTCATTGATATACAATGTGATCCACACCTGGTGCTTGTTCTATCAAGTCATCACATTAAACGTGGCCGTCAATTCATACTCAAATTCGCTGTTGACCCTCCTTATATCCAACCAGTTTGTCGAGATCAAGGGCAGCGTCTTCAAGAAGATCGAGAAGGAAAACCTATTTCAGCTCACATGTTCTGACGTGGTTGAGCGGTTCCAAACTTGGATTATCCTACTCATCATCGGCATGCGTAACGTGGTAGAAGTCGGCGGGCTCTCGGTACCAGGTGCTGGCAGGGAGTTGGATGGCCAAACCGGCCCTCTCCACACTCCTTCTATCTTGCCGGCTAGTTTCACTGTGTTACCATCGTGGCTTCAATCGGGTGAGGTTCTCTCACCGTTTGTCGTTGTCATCGGTATGGAAATGCTTGTGGACTGGATCAAGCACGCCTACATCAACAAATTCAACAACGTCAAGCCAACAATATACAGGAGGATGCTAGACATCCTCTGTAAAGACTACTATACAAATGTGAGCTAAACATGTCTTTAGTATATGAGAGGACCTACCTACAATATGCAAACCGCTAACGCATTCACAGGCTTTCTCGGCGCCATCCCTGACTCGTCGATTGGGCTTGCCGTTATTACCCCTCTCATCCCTATTTATCCGTGCATCTTTCCAGGTGTACCACATGTTTCTTGCCACTCATATTCCCTCCCCAATACCTACCTCAACAACTGAATTGTCCGTCGAGTCCTCGACGCCATCTTCTCCAACCATGGTTGCGGCTTTTGAACAGCTTGATACACTTATTCGCCATGCCCTTGGCCGCACTGTTTACGGTTATGCTGAGGAGTCTTCTGAGAACCGACCGTGGTGGGAGTTTTCTTCAGACGACGTTATCGCACTCTTGACCATGCTGGTATTCTTCTTTCTTGCGTGGATTGTCCTGCTAATTGTCAAATTGCTCCTCGGCATGCTCCTGCTACGGTATTCCCACCGGCGATATACCATCATGAAGTTAAAGGAACATGCAATAGCGACGGGGAAGGCAGAACATGAGAATTTCTCTCAGCCCGGGCTCCGGGTGGGAGCCTTCAGCTCAGTAGAGATCGGTGACGAGAGAAGAAAATGGATTTATGAAGATGATCCAGAAGGTCTCAAGAGGATGCGTGAGAGGGATCGTAAGACGCAGGAGAAGTTTAAGGAAAAGGCTGATGACGGACTGGCCAAGGTTGTCCGTTACGAGATGGTAGCGAAGCGGATTTGGTAAATTTCGGAGTTACAGATCTTTGGTCCCAATGCCAGGTAATATTTTTTCCCACGCTCTCCGGCGTAGGTGTGACCCTTATCTATTCTGCATGGTCTGGCGTTTTCAAAAACTTAGCATTACTTTGGTAACAATAGCTCCACCCGGAAGATTCCAATTACAAATCTCTTAAGCTTGAGAATTGTGCCACCCTGTGCCTTGATTAACAGTTCTGTTATTAGTGCCGCCCTTTATTGTATATGTCATCTAACCTTCGAGATTACCGTCTATCTCTGGATTATATACCTACTCGAAGCCCCATATGGGTCCATCTCTGGTGCTGGACAAGACCGCCTGACCAAGCGACTAAGACTCAATATTAATAAGTTGTAATCGAACTCCGTTCCAAGTACCACGTACGATCATAGGATGTAGAGAACGCGGATTGACCGCTCGCTTACTAAGAAAAGGTGCTTTGATCAAGTCATTGACCAAACACAGAAAACCGCTTTTGGTCTCGGTATTACGCTCGCTCAGAGCCATGTCGTCGACCAAACCGTTTCGCCTCTGTCAATTGGTATGTACCTCGAAGCCCACCCTCAATACCTCACTACGCTTTGTTATTAGCTATACGCAATTTCGGTTCGGTTTTGCATAGCCTCCTATGCGCCCCCCTTTTATCAAGTTGGAGTATTACTGTAGATTGCGAGCAGGAATAGGGACTTCTTATTTACATTCAATCAAAATAAGTTGACTAATCTACATAGATGAAAAAAAGGGAAAAAAAGGAAAGGAAATTCGGTTTACCGTAAACGACACAACCTCCCATCTGCTGCAGGTTTCCAATACAAGTCCGAACCAACAGCTGTATTAGCCCAAAAGAGATGCTTGGGATCGTACTTATTCTTAAGCTTCAATAGCCTATCATAATTCACCCCGAAATAATCCGTCTTCCAATTCGCATTATCATACGTGGCCTCGTTGAGGTATGTGCCCCCGCCAGGCGTCACGGCACGCAGCTCGTCTTGCCAGATGTTTAGCTGCGCCTGCCCGCGACTCATCTGCGCCCAGTCGGCGTCCTCGGTGAGTGGGATGCCGATGGTCATGGTGAAGAGGGCGTTGCGCCAGGCTGGCAATACCGAATTCGAGGACGCGGCGTTGCCGACGCGCGCATGGGATACGTTGGCTGAGATCCCGCTAATCGCGCTGCCGCCAACGGCGGAGCTATTCACCGTGATATCTGCGAAGGCGGTTACTAGCGCCGGCAAGTTATTCTGCACCGTGTCGCGCGGGATCAGGCGGCCGCCTATCGAGTTATTCGTCTCGTAGTGCTGCGTGGCCCAGGCGTTATAATGCGTCAGGAATCCCGGATGTTCGTTCGCGAGGTTATTAACAAGGGTGACATTGAGCGCAGCGGCTTTATCGAAGAAGGGCTGGAGAGCTGCTGTCAGTTCCGCCGCGGTATGATCCGGGTAGGAGGCGTATTCTAGCTGGAACCCGAGAGCCGTGAAAGCCCACAGCGTCCCGAAGCCCTCGAGTTCGTTGAGCACCAGGAGATGCTCCAGCCATGCCGAGATAGCCTCCCAGTAGTTGTCGCCCGTGTTCGAGAAGGAGAACCCGCCGCCGGCAATCGGCCCGTCCTTGAATACTTTCACCGTTACAGACATGACGACGGCGTAGTTACCTGGCCCTCCACCGGCGATCGCCCAGTATAAATCCGGATTCTTGCTTGGCGACGCGGTCGTGTGGGTTCCGTCGGCCGTCACGACTTCGTATTCTAATACTTGATCGGAACCGAGACCGTACTTGGCGCCTAGCGGACCGTGACCCCCTGCCTGTGTGTAGCCACCTCCTGCGCCTACCGTAGGACAGGAACCACCTACGGCGCGGTAGCCCACCCTATCAGCTGCCTGGTACATTTCTATGTTCGTTATACCGGCGCCGATGCGCATGGCGGGGCCTCGGTATGAAGAGCCCCTGTAGTTAGGGATGAATGCCGTCTGCTTCATATTATGCGTCCAGAGCGAAAGCGCGCCCTCTCCAGAGGATCGGCCCAGGAAATCGTGTCCCGTGTTCTTTATCACGAGCCTGATGTTGTTCTTCTCGGCGAATCGCACACCCGCGACCACGTCCTCGGCGCTAGAAACGTTGATTGCGTAAGAGGGCAAGTTCCCCAATGTGCAGGAGCCGCCGCTAGCAGCATCGAAGGGACTGCATGTCCTGTTCATCCAGTACGGCGACATGACATTCACGGGATCTGCGAGGCTGTTTGGAGTTTTCCTGTTAGTTCCTTCTCTACCCCATCAGTGCCATCACGTCACATTGGCGTTATTTGTGGCTTTTTTTACTAACAAGGTATCAAGAAACGTCCACTCGTCCTGAAGAGTAGCACACTGAGCCTGAGCCGAAGCGCTTAGGTCTGACCCGTAGCATTTTTGAGCAAGTGGCGTGCCCTGTATCAGTCTGCCGCCAACCGTGCTGTTCAAATGGTTCCAGAGGCTCTGCTTGGGCCATGCTGCGTCCCCGGGGATATAGCGACATCTCGGAGATCCGGCCTCGTTGTCTTTGGTCACTGGACCGGCAGCAGCTATCTGATATAAAGTCCAAAGGGCCACCAAGGCCCTCTTACAGCCGAAGGTCATAATCGGAGACGAGCGGGAATACGAGACAAAGGTGCCGGCCTGAGCCAAAGCTAATAGAGAAGGTATTCGCGGACAGCGATAGTTTCGAGAGTGGCTCGATAAGCTCGGAAGGTCGAGGACAGGCACTGCTACTTGTATTAGTAGTAAGGCGCTAAGATTGCCATATTTTGTTTGGCGGCCAAGGTACTTCGTTAAACCTCGCTGAAGGATTAATCGCGGCGTTTCTCCCCCGTCACATTTTGTGCGAATGTGCTATACATTTCTCGTTAAGCCATGCGGGCTGAGATGGCGTAGAAATCCTTCCAGACCGTCCAGCATCAACAGTCAACGCACAGCTCTAACGAGGGACGATCCATCCCTACGATATCATTTGTCAATATGCGTCATGGTGGTCACGCACCCCTATTGCCATTACCGCTATGGGACTGCCTTTCCTAGGACTGAGTCTCAAAGCCCTATCAACTATTTGTTTCAATTTCGTATTGAGGCCGTGGTCACCCCAACCCTGGACGAAGTTCGACTTGAGCTGAACGCATGTGGATGAGCCTAACATAGAACAGTCATCTAATCAAGGCTAGTTGGCGCGTAATGTTGCACCATATACCACGACGTTATGAAGGGTTTCTAACTTTAGAAACCCACGAGTATATCCTGGTTTTAGATCAAGATTAGGCAGATCCCGACGCCTCGTGGCATGTCCGCTCTGATGCATACATCACGCGTGGTTCATTCTGGGTGCTTCCGGTTCCCGGTTCGCCGGTAGCAGAACCCTGGGTACGTAGATGTGCTCCTCAGCTGGTCTTGGCAGGGGTGTTGCCGTTCTGACTTACAGCCTCAACTCAGTGTGCAGGGCGCATTGCGCCAGTAGCTCATCCACAAATCCTTCCGTTTAGAGTATATACCATGCATGGTCCCTCGTGGCATTACCATCAATTGGGGCGTGAGCGAAGGATTTCGATGACAAGCCGAGCCTAAGCCTCAAGGGTCAATATTTGCACCGACTGATTATGCTTACCGAGCGGGGCGCCGCCAGGCCTAATGCAATGTCATAACAACTCTCATAAGCAATTCGTATCGCACGTACCCCCCGTCAACTCTTAAGCTAGCAGCCGTCAGAACTGTCATAGGCACTCGCCGACGACATCGAGGTGCGCCGGTCGTTGAGCATAATCACAATGAAGATATCATTTCCCGAAAAGGTTGGTATTATATAAGATATTGTCTTTTCAGAAGTCGGCAGGCTGGCTAAGCGTAGCAATAAATGTACTCGTACGTATGGAAGTAAAGGCATTTCCAAACACTGGTTCTATTGCATATCAACGAGAGCCATGTCTCCCCTCGAAAGTATGGACTCGTGGCTTCGAAGCATCGGGGCGGCTGCTCCGGGTCGAGAGACTTCACTCGACTATAGCTTGAAAGAAAGAGGGCCTTATCATATTACTAGCATATTGATCCTAGCTTGCATCGGTTACTTGTCTAGCCTGTGGTTCTACAGATGTCCGTCTCTCTTCGATTTCTCGTCTGTGCTTTCATTCAACGCATAAGCTTGTGAGGACTAAGGAGTTGTTATAGTCTGTTTACATCCGCTCTCGAACGTCCCGGGTCCCAAATTGGCCGGTGAGAATAGCCCATATGCCCTCGCGAGAATGGAGCCTGAATGAATAAGTTGTCGTCTAATAACCTATCGTATCTAAAAGCCATCACATACCTGCCAGAGATATACCACGATGTGATCCGAGGTGGCAAGTTCTTTCTCGCCATCGACGAAATGCACAAGCGATATGGTGAGTATTCACAGCACAACCGGGTTACTTCTCACTATCAAGGAAGCCTCTTAACCCCTTTAACAGGACCCATCGTACGGATCAATCCAGACGAAGTTCATCTTGACGATCCGGATATGCTTGACACAATCTTCCCAGGCGCAGGGAGAAGAACCAACAAGCCTGATGTCGTCGGGAAGAGAACAGGGAGTAAGCCAGCGAGCCCTTCAGACAACCACACGAGAACAGCCCACTGACCTTGATGCTCCACCCATTAGCTCCCAACTCCATGGTGGCGACAATGGATCACGACATGCATAGAAGGCGCAGAAATGCCGTGAACGCATTTTTCAGCACGGCGTCTATCCGGCGTCTAGAGCCCATCATGAAAGAGCACATGGAGCGAATGCTGCTTAAAATTACCGAATACGGGAATGCCAGCAGTCCCGTCCAGCTGCATCACCTATTCAAGGCGTGCACGAGCGACGTGATCACGACGTACGCGTTCGGAGACTCGTTCGGGTTCCTGGACGAGCCGGATCTCGGACGACCTTACTTTGAAGCCACTGATATATTCTTTGGGCTTACTCACCTCTTCGGACACGCCACATGGCTTGCTGTTCTGGTGCAGTCTCTGCCTATCTGGGCGATTGCGGCTTTTGTGCCTTCTCTCAGGGAGTTGTGGAAGAAGCAGTCCGTGAGTCTCTCGTCCCCTTGGCAGAAATACACAACAATGTAGAGTATAGCGATACAGAATCTAACCGTGAGCGCTCCATCTCTCTAGTGGTGGACAGATAAAGTCCGAGAGATCAGAAACTCACCAAACCCCGAGAGGATCAAGAGCATCATCTTCGAGGGTATTATGAACAGCACTCTTCCAGATGAGGACAAGACAGATGCCCGGCTGGCCGCCGAGGCGCAACTGGTCGTTTTCGCCGGTGAAGGCACTACTGGTATACATAATTACACCGCTTTCAAATTGCCCTCTTCTTTCCTTTCTTCTTAATTTCTTCACCATCCACTAAACATCAAAATGCTAACAGTACTGGATACCAGCCTACACCCTCACAGCTGCCGTTTACGAGCTCCTCGCCAATCCTCAAGAACTGAAAAAACTCCAGGAGGAACTGAAAGCGGCCATACCGGACCTAGAGAGCAATGGGATCCCGTCGTTCTCACAAACAGACAACCTCCCCTACCTCAACGCGATCATCAACGAGGTCGTCCGCCTGCATCCCGGCGTCATGAATCGCCAGCCCCGAATCTCGCCCGACCTCCCTGTCGCTTACCGCGACAAGAAGCAGGGCAAGGAATACATTCTACCACCCGGTACTCTCGTCACCATGTCCCCGCTGACGATGCACATGAAGGCCGAGGTGTTCGACGACCCTTATAGTTTCCGCCCCCAGCGGTGGATTGATAACCCCAAGATCGCTCGGGGGTTCCTTGGCTTCTCTCGTGGGTCGAGGAGTTGTCTCGGGTACGTCAATTTTACAATGGTCCTGGTCTCTCTTTCTTTCTCTCAGTAACCCCTCTGATCAAATGCTTTACTACTAGAATGAATCTGGCCCGAAAAGAGATGGGCATGGTTCTGGCGGCCTTGTTCACGAAATACGACGTCTACGACGGTCAGGACGGCCCTAGCATGGAACTGTTCGATACCTATCGGGCCAGGGACATTGACCCGAATAGTGACTTTGTCATTCCGGTCCCTGCGCCGGGAAGTAAGGGGCTGCAGGTCAAGATCCGTGGATGAACTAAGCGGGCGCGCGTGTTAGTGGGGTTTCATTGGGGTACTCTGTCCACGAGATGAGTCCAGGGGTTTTACATGAGTGGCATAGAGGTTCTTATGAAGAAAGAAGGGGCAGAAGAATATTTCTAATAATAAACAATACCAATTTGTCTAAAATGCGTGATCACGATTTTTTTTTTTTTTTTGGCCTTATTATAAATAAGTAGCTAAAGCCCTAGAGCTTTAATAATGGCGGCTCGGCTGTGTGAGGTTTAATTGCTGACTGACTCCTGCCCGACGTAGTGGTCTTTATCTAGCCGGCGCAATATTTGGCCCGTCCCAACAATTAGGCCGGCAGCCGAATACTTGTTTGTTATTTGACTTTTTCTTTGATTTGCATAGATATTAGAACATGTTTCAAATCTTATCGCTTTAACCGACTTCAGTCAATTCCTTGACAATTCATTGGTCTGCTCTCTTTATCACCGCCTTCGTATTAATTCGGCATGAATCCTGTTTTATCGTAATGGTCTAGTTATTATCCGACCTTCGGTGTCTATCTATGACAGCTTCGAAAGCGCAGCATCATGAATAGTCAAGGTACTTCATCTTCGGAGTGGCACCGCCGTTCCGGCCACGAGGGCGACCCGGGCTCTATAGTTATGATGTCTATGTTGGACGACGAGGAGCATCCATCGCAGCGCCCAGTTTCCCAAGGAGGTAACCAGACGAAGGAAGCTGATGAACTGGTTTCGGAAAAAGAGGAGCAATATCCTCACGGCACCCGGCTTGTATTGATTGTGATAGCTCTGGCATTGAGCGTTTTCCTCTCCGCCTTGGACATCGTAAGTCTTGACATAAGTTGGGTGGGCGCGTGCGACGCCTGGTTGAATATTGAGATCTTGCTGATGCGATCGTTATAACGACCCTAGACGATAGTGGCGACAGCAATCCCGAAGATAACAAACGAGTTTAACGGTCTGGATAAGGCAGCATGGTACGGCTCGGCCTTCTTTCTAACGTCGGGCAGCTTCCAGGCTTCATGGGGCAAGGCGTACCGCTACTTTGACATGAAATGGACTTTCATCGTCTCTATCGCCGTGTTCGAGCTAGGCAGTCTTCTCTGCGGCGTGGCGCCGAATTCTGATGCCTTCATTGTTGGCCGCGCCATCGCTGGCTCAGGGGTTGCGGGTATGGGTACTGGAGGATATATCATCGTCGCTTACGTCGTCGAGCCTGCGAAGCGGCCTACATATACTGGTATCATGGGACTCAGTTATTGCTTTGCCTCTGTGCTTGGCCCGTTGGTCGGAGGCGCTATTACTACCAGTACTACTTGGCGGTGGTGCTTTTACATTAACTTGCCCGTGGGAGCGGTCAGTCTATCTATTTTCTTCTTCTCTCAGAATCTATTTAAGGACTTGTAATCGGGCCCCGTCACTACTCAGTTACTAACATAACAATAGATCACGGTTCTCATCGTCGTCCTTTTCTTCCATACGCCATACGCAGCCAAGCCAACACAGGCATCATGGAAGGAGAAGTTCCTACAAGCGGATTTTGTCGGTGTCGTGCTAGTTTTGGGTTCGCTGATATCGTACAGTCTCGCGACACAATATGGCGGGCAAACAAAACCCTGGAACAGCGGTACAGTGGTCGGGCTTCTCGTGACCGCCGTAGTCTTGGTCGGCATCTTCGCGGTCTGGGAGCGGCATGCCGGCGAACGTGCCATGATAGTCCCTCGGTTATTGATGCAGCAGCACGTGGGCATCGGCAGTGCCTTCGCCTTCCTGTTTGCAGGCTCTTATTTTTTGACTATATACTACCTGCCTATTTACTTCCAGAGCATCGACAATGCCAGCCCCATCATCTCGGGCGTGGACACGCTTCCATTAATTCTGGCGTCAACAGTGGCAGTCATATCTGCAGGACTATTCATCACGAAGACAGGACACGCCATCCCACTGCGTGTCGCTAGCGCCGTGATCGCGACCGTAGGGTCAGGGTTATTGTACACATTGGACATAGGCACCTCTTCTGGCAAGTGGATCGGTTACCAGATCATCGCCGCTCTAGGATGGGGAGCCGGCTTTCAAATACCCGTCATTGTATCTCAAGCACTCTCTGACCCAAAAGACATTCCTTCAGTTACAGCGATAATCCTGTGTGAGTACCAGGCACCCTTCAACGTAGTGTCAGGTGGCGTTAAAGACAGGCGACTAATATTTTAGGCATACAGTCTTCCTCAATGTCGGCGGAGGTCTCTTGATCAACGCAGCACAGTCAGCTTTCGTAAACAGACTTTTGATAACACTTCCCGGCAGCGCACCGGGAGTTGATCCGAGTCTCGTGGTCGCTACAGGCGCACTGGCTCTTCGGTCAACCTTCTCTGAAGATCAACTCCCCGGCATTCTCGAAGCATACATGGCTGGGATCAAGACAGCCTTTGCTGTTGCTCTTGCGGCCTGTGGTATCTCTACTCTTGTGAGTGTCCTCGGGAAGTGGGAAAAGCTGAGCCCAGAACAGGCCAAGGGTGGGGGTGCGATGGCTTGAGAAGACTATTAGATTGTACAGTGTATTATACGAGCGCTCTTAGATTCAGGATATATAGATTCATGACAGGTACTATTAGAGGTTTAATTGATATCCTTTTGTCAGTCGATCACTGCCAGTATTTAGTTACTATCTTTACCAACGAGATTTTGATTGTGAGCCCGTCTTTTTCCAGATGATGGAATACCCTCAGATTTAGTTGCCCGTGCGAATATCGCAGGTATCACGATTTTCAACTTGCATAAAAAACAGCTTAGCATAACGACAATCTATCTACAGCATCTATCTACAGCATCGTTCTCAGTACGGGGACATACAGCGGACTAGATTTCGGCGAACCAATTCCCACGGCGATAGCGTCTATTAGCAGCTTACATTCCTCTAAACATGCGGGTTTCAGCGAGTCTCATCCCTGTAATTCCAGAAGTAGTCTATCATTAGCGAGGTGCCAAGGGGCTTACCGAGCTAAGTAAGCGTCTTTGTACGTGGGCGGATTTGATGACCCGAGGTGGTGGGTAAGAGACCCGATCTGGGGTTTTAGCTCGAATAGGGGGGCGTTTATGCAAGATTGATGACCGTGCAGCGGGGCGATCGGCAGGATCCGAACGCCGGCGCACTTACACATGCTCATCGTTAATTTACCTTACCCGCGGGTAATCAATTTGATCCCTTGATAGTTTTACAAGAGCGTCCGGCCCAATTTCGTGGAAAGACAGTCGAAATGGACTGGAAGGCGGAGGAAAAAAGCTGAAAGAGTGCTACCGTCGGCATATTAGTGAGTCAAAGAAGTAGCATAGGTCCTGCAGCAGGGGCAACCATAACTAAGACCCTGACGCGCGCGGAAGCCCTGCCTTTGCAAGTGTGACTTTTTATCCTCTGTAATTTATCGCAGACAAAGATCGTGGGAATATTCTGATTAACAATCTATGAAACTGAGCAACTTCACCTCAATTTGGAAAAACACATCGTTTTGTTTTCTTCCTAACAGAATACAATGTCGAAGAAAACAGTCTTGATCACCGGGTGCAGCGACGGCGGCATTGGCTCGACCCTAGCAAAGCAATTCGCAGCGCTCGGGTATCACGTATACGCGACCCTACGTACCGTATCCAAAGCAGCGTCGCTACGAAACGTTAGCGGCGTCGAAATACTGTCTCTGGACGTCACGTCGCAAGAGTCGATTGCCGCATGTGCCGCCGAGGTCGAAAGGCGATCAGGCTCGCTCGACATCCTTATCAACAATGCCGGGGCCGACTTCGTCGTTCCATTCCTCGATGTGAAGCTCGAGGAGGCAAAGCAGTTATATGATGTCAATGTCTTCAGCATCCTCCTGGTAACGCAGGCTTTCGCTCCCATGCTCATCAAAGCTAAGGGCTGCGTTGCCAACTTCAGCTCAATTGCCGGCGAGATGCCGCTGTGCTGGTCTAGTACGTCAATTTCTTGATCCATACTGATTTCATTACGGCGCACTACCATGACCGTTGAAAAAGCTGACTAATGATTCCTTGTTAGGCATATACGTGAGCTCGAAAGCCGCAGCCAAGAAGATGTCAGAATGTATGCGGACAGAGCTGGCACCCCTAGGCGTGCGGGTCATCACAGCCGTGGTGGGCGCCGTCCACACGCCTATCCACTCGCGCGCCGGCGAACTCGACATGCCGCCGGGTTCATACTATCAGGGCTTGAGGGATCATATCAACGAGGTGCGCAAGGGCACTACGAAGCCCGGAGCTGTCGACACCGAGACCGTCTGCAAAGGCCTCATCGCAGACATCACAGGCGGTAAGAGCGGCGTCGTCTGGCGTGGGGGCACGGCAACGGGGGTGCGCCTATTGAGTTGGCTCGCGCCTTCATCTATCTGGGACTCCATTGTCAATAATGGTCGTGGACTTGAGCTGGTTTCTCGACCTTTTAATACGGACAAGAAATGAGGATAGGCGATGCAGGTGCCTGAAAGTTGGAGGTTAGACATTTTCTTGACTTCGATTCATTGAGCCTTCCTAGCTATGACATTTTTAACTATAATTGGCTGTGTCAGTATTCCAATAATGTATACCAGAGTTTCCCGGGAACCAAATGCTCTTTTTTTTTTGCCTCATGACACGATAGTATAAATCTTTGTCCCTGAGTGTGGTCCTACGACCTCCATATATTTGACGTATACTGAAAAAGAATAATGTCTCGATGAAGAAAAGTGAGTGCTACTTTGTCATGTGGGAATGATGAGTTGCGTGCCGTGTTCTGATGTACGACCCGGAATTTGCTACTTGCCCTTGATGACCATTAGCGTGCATGCTTACGGCGCGGTGATGCGCTGACATAGCTGGGGTAATAGGAGCTCGTCTGACCCGACCGGACGGGAGGCGAAGCTCTGGAATGGGATTTTATGAGGTGCGTTACAGGTAAAACTATGTTATACGTATCATACATAATGTCGTGGGCGGCGCACACCTCAGTTTCGTATCGCGCTTGTAGGCAAAGAGAAGTTTGGAATGCTTGACATAATACAAACATCAGAGCTCCGCCGTGTCACTTCATAGCAACTCCCAGGAGAAGTTCATGAAAGAAGTGATTAAAGCTCAATAGGATTTCCATCCCTTACATGAGATAGGCCTCACGTACCCACGTAACTGCAGTCGTAAATCAGCTCGAAGGTATCAGAATGGGTATTTTGTTCTCCAAACCAAAAGCACCGGAAACGGCCGAAGCCCTCCGAAAAGCCGGGATCCAAGTCCTCAGCCCAGACGAACCCGAATATGAAGAGCGAAACAAGAGCTACTGGTCCAATAGCGCGAAGCTATTACCGAGACATATAGTTCGACCAAGGGATGCCAGCGAGGTATCGACTGTCATCAAGCAACTAGTCGCAGCCCGTGAGGTGTTCGCCGTGCGCAGCGGCGGCCACACACAATGGGCCGGGTCAAATAACATCCAAGGCGGCATCACGATCGATCTCGGACGGCTTGACTGGGCACGATATGACGCTGAAACCGAAGTGGTTGACATCGGGCCCGGTGGGCGCTGGCGCGACGTTTACACTAAGCTCGCACCGCACGGCCGCGTCGTCGCTGGCGGTCGCGAGGGCAACGTCGGCGTTGCGGGACTCATCCTGGGCGGCGGAAACACATTCTACACGGCGCGCCACGGCTTCGCGTGTGACAACGTTATGTCGTTCGAGGTCGTGCTGGCCGACGGCCGTATTGTGACGGCTTCTGCTGATGATGCTCAGAACAGCTCGCTGTTCTGGGCTCTGAAGGGAGGCAGTAATAACTTTGGTATCGTGACCAACTTCCGTATGCGCGCCATTGAGAGTGGTCCGATCTGGGGCGGGCTCACGTTCTATCCGCCCCAAGTCACGGAGCCTGCTATCGAGGCGCTCGTCGACTTTACAGCGTGCATTCACAAGGATGTTGATAGTAATATGCTTTGCTTTTTTGCCTATACGGGTAAGACCTCTCTTTCCGAACCTGACACTAGTTGTTATCACGTTTACTGTTACAGTTGTGTTCATTAGCTGACGAGAGACAGTGAGTCGCTTGCTCTCACGCACCGGTGCATATTTTCAGAAACCACTGTGCTTGCGTTTGACAACAGACTAACGATACTCAAACCGAAGCCACAATTCAAAGGCCTTGGCATCGCAACGCTGTTCGTGCAGACGGCCGGTGTTGAAAAGGCGCCGGCATACAACAAGTTCTTGAGTCTGCCATCAGTCATGAGTACATGCAGCACCACAACTGTTGTCGATCTAGTCTCGTCTCCCCAGAACAACCTGCCGACAGACTACCAGTACGTATCTACTACTCCCAGAGTCTAGCGATGTATGGGGCAAATAGACTTTTGCTCGCTTCACATTTGTTCCTCGGTCAATAGCACTTACTCACCTAAAACTGGCCATTTGCTAACGATTGGGTTGATTCTGCCGTGTGCGTACAGCGACATCTGGTTCACTGCAACGTTCAAGAACGACGCGAGGATCGTACGCAAGGCTGTCGCGCTGCATGAGATCCTGGTGGCTGACCTGCAAGTCCACATACCAGACGGCGACTTTTGGACGCAATGTCTCTTCCAGCCGCTACCCAAGCTGTTTGGCGAGAACTCGGCCAAATCCGGGGGTAACGCAATGGGCGTGGAGCGGCAGAAGGTCGACGGCCTACTGTTCCAGGCGGCCGCCATGGTCCGGACACCGGAGCACGAGGCCTTTGCGTACCCCAAGATCAAGGCCTGGATAGAGGCAGTCCGAGAGTTTGCGACGGCTGAAGTCGAGGGGGGGCTGCTTGATTGGACTTATCTGAATTATGCAGATCGAAGCCAAGACCCTCTCCGTAGTTACGGGGCTGCGAACGTGAAGAGACTCAAGGATGTAGCTGTTAGGTATGATCCTGGTAGCGTCTTCCAGAAACTCTGTCCCGGGGGTTTCAAGATTTCACCTGTTCGGACCGATTGAACACACAAGTATGTGCTGAGGTTGATAGGGGAGTAGTACCCAGTACGGAGTACATCATCTAGTATGTGTATATACGTCAATCATGGGTGGACAGTCGTCATTCGCGTGATGAGTTGAATTTTGGAACTGTTAGACAATATCTACGATGGAAACTATCTGTTGCAATCGTAATCCTCCAATGAGGTGATGATAGTACTGGGTTTCAAAAACTGGAATGTCATTAGTCTGTGTCACGGTCTCCGATTCTCAAGTCTCACAAGACAAGATGCTAGTCGCGCCCCAGGAGCCTCTCAGAGAATGCGAGCTGGTTGATACGTCCATTGTATTTCAAATGTCTGTCCCAAATTGGCAGACCAGAGCCGTTTGCTCTTCCTGGTAGTTACCCCATTCTACTAATGTATTGTGCCACGCAGGGTCTAGCCAAGAAACGGAGTGCGTACGAGGGGATCCCCCTATTGTCAGATTTGGTACTTTGCATGCTAATAATATTAATATAACAAAACATTCTTTAGCTAGTAATATTAAATTTTATAACTATATAATTTAGTATAAATATATATTGTTGTAGCCTTTTAAGCGTAGCAGAAACGGTTATAATAGGTACATCATTTAATATATACTATCTGTTGAAAACGTGTTTAAAGGTTAGGATGGATCCGTTGCAGGCTTGTTTAAGACTTGCCAGCTTTTTACACGTAGGTAGCAGTCTGTATACAGCCTCACACTAGTACGCGGGATTCATCCCCTCTAAAGTACAATACAATAACCTGAGAAGGATTCTAATCATACGTAGGTACATTATGCCCGGCGTCGCATTGGGGCGGGGCAATGGAGTATTCCCCCACTTTGTTCGCATCTCGCCTCTCACGGACATTTACGCGCTTTGGAATTTAGATTCGCGCCGTGCTCGAGCAACAAGCTAACCCCAGCCTCGAAGTCGATATCGACAGCCACATGTAACGGTGTCCTGCCTGTATCGTCGTATTCGTCAATCGGCAACTGCTTATCTGAGCGATGTCGCAGGAGTGCCTTGAGCACGCTATCGCGGCGGTGTATCACAGCGAGGTGTAACATGGTTCGCCCCTCGTTATCGGTGCTGCTGATGTGAGCCCCGCGCTCTAGTAGCGAGGTCACGACCTGCTCGTGCCCGCCGACGGTCGCGTAATACAACGGCGTCAAACCGTCGCTGTCCCGCTCATTGCTGTCGCTCTGGTGTTGCAGCAACATGCGTACTATGCGATCGTTACCGTTCTGTGCTGCTATGTGTAGCGAGCTCATCCACCCCTGGGCCTTGTTCGATGACGATTGTATCGCATCTCCCTCTGGCGGCGTGTGCTGAGCTTTGCCTGTTTCCGGTATAGTGGAGGATCTCGTTCTTGTGTGTTCGCGGCCTATGTAGGCCATTGGTTGTGTAACGTTGCTTGTTGGTTCAGCCTGCCTAAATGGCGGCCAACGATGCTCCTCTCTCGTCTGATGAGGTGCCTCGATCGTTCCATGAGGCGGCGTGGCGGTGGGGCGAGCACTGTGCAGCTCTGACTCTGGCGGTGTCAGCATTGCTGGCATGTCCATGTCTTTGTCATTCATGACTGGCGGCACTTCATCGCTAGCCGCACAGCCTTGCATATTGAACGAGTCCAGCAGTGTATAATTGCCGAACAGCCGTAAACCTGAGGTGATGAAGCAACCGTCTGTCCCGTACTCATCGTCGGGTATAGGAAGAGCGAAATTCTCCGACGGCATCTCGAAGCTGGGCTCGGCATCTACCGTGGTGGCGCGCCTCTGCTCAGAACGGCTTTCAGCGGCCGACGCTTTTTCTTTCTGCTGGCTTTGCTTCCCTAAAATACACAGTCAACAAGGTGCCAGTCAGACATCATCTGATGTGAGAAAGCGGTTGGAATGTCTTGGATAGGTTGCGCCTCCGAAACTTGCAAGATACTCACAGCGGAACCTGCGCTGAGCTTCCCGGTTCTGAGCGCGACGCCTCGCAAGGGCCTCTTCCTTTGTGGTCATCTCCATCGTGTCTACTGGCTCGCAGCGTTCTGCTTTTGTCTCAATAGGCAGCTGAGCGAAGGCGAAACTGAACTCTGATTTCAGGGATGAGAGGGTTATAAATGCTGGCCCCTTGCGTGGCCCCGCCGATAGCGTTAGGACTATATTATTATTAAACGCATTTCCCGAAAAGGCTTATCCCCGAAGGTATGCATAGAGCTTTGTCCATTGGGCCAGGTCGCCTTGTAGTTGTATGCTGCACTTGTACTGGGGGATGTGAAAGAATGGCATGTTAGCTACGGATTGCGATCTTGGTCATATATACCCCTCTAGAATGCCAAGATTCCCTGCTTGTTCTGCGATCTCCGAGGGTTTGGTTCATCTAGGTTGCGTGGCCATTGGCGAGAGCATAACAACCCCGCATATTTCACCCTAGGACTTATTTTATTAGAGGACTAATCATTCTATCAAGGGTACGTTAACAAAGAAAATATTTATATAAGATCGCATTCCCAACAGCCGTACCGTCCTTAGTACGTTCACTGCCTGCGCCCCTAATAAGGATCCCCCGAGCCCTCAAAGTTGTAATTCGTAGCGTAGCAGTAACCTTCACGTGGCCTAGGTTGAAGAGTTAAGGCAAGGGTCTTTGCGGAGTACTGTAAGGAGGCAAATGGTGTGTGCGACCATACCACTGCGTCAAAAGGCGTTAGAGCTGGCCAGGTTGTCAACTCAGCGTACAACGTGTACTATACAGACAGGGGTAGGCCTGTAAGGAACCTAACAAGTACTATTTACAGAGTCTAAGAGGAGTAACTGTTTAAATTAATTTATTATGTTAACTTAAGTAAATACTAATAGCTTAACTAGTTATAGTTATTTAAATATTTTATTAAGCTTAATTATTTTGCTAACATTAGCTTTTTATAATAAAAGATAGTTATACTTTATTACTATAACTATATTTACATTATACTTGGTGTAAAGGTTGATTTTAAGCAGTTCCTCTTTTTGGACTCTTTAACTATGGCTGATTTCTATGGTTGTTCAAGATAGGGCTGTTAATTTTGCTCTTGTCTTTTAAATATGGACTCTACCCCGCACCTGAATTTGGCCAAATAGTTTACTGTCAAGCTGCACACACGACATACGACATATTTATGCAGCCGACCTACATGTGGCTGTACAGTTGACGCTGGATTGGTTCTTCTAGGGTACCAACGGTAGGGGTTCTGGCAGGTGATGATACTGTCTGAACTGGGGATATGTCCTCACCTCCGGCCAAAGGCGGGTATGCTCTTTGCTCTGAACATTTCGCGGGAGCATCTGTCCCTAGCCCTAGCGGCTTGCCTTCGCAATCTCTTTCACAATCCTGTTCGCAACTCATGGCCCCCATTATAACCCTCTGCAAGCCTCTGTGGCCTATAGCCTATCCATCTAAAATTGGAACACTGCATTTCCTAATCAGGTAATGGAATATGCTATCAGAGCATCCTGAGTGAGCTTTTGTTTTCAGCGACCATAGGACCGTTCGTTGTGCTCATTATCATTCGTTAAAAAACAAGGGCATAGACTTGTGAGTCCTATGTAGCATATGCAGAACATTTCAAATACCCGTTCACAGTCTCGTATTCATTCTTACAACCTCGTTCTGGGCACCTCTCGCAGCCTGACATAGCAATGTTTCGGCCTGTTTGTCATAATAAGCACGGGCTGGTGTCCCGATAGCGCCGCTGGGCATGGAAGCAGCTCAAAGCGCCATACGATGAGCGACATAATGATGCGCATCTCCAGACGAGCCAACCTCTTCCCAAAACACTGTCTCGTCCCTAGTCCAAAAGCTAGCTGAGGTCCCGCGCCCGCGTCGAACTCGAGCGAGTCCTCGCCACCTCGAAGCCAGCGCTCGGGCCTGAACGATCCCATGTCGGCCGTGTCCCACGCGCCCAAACGTTTCTCACCGACACCCCCGCTACGCCTAGAGGCCTCCACCGCAAATGTTGGGCTCGTCATCGACGGTCCCGTCACTAGACATGTCACCACGGTCCCCTTGGGGATGTGGTGACCGAGTAGTTGCGTATCAACAACCGCCTGTCGATCAACTACAGGCACGCTAGCGCCACAACGGAGTGTTTCTTCAACTGTTGCGTCTAGATAGGCCACCTGAGTTCCTGTGAGCTCCGCGATTGTCGGCATCCGGCCTTCACGCGCGGCCGGCGCAAAGGCTGTCTCTATGGCAGTCCGCAGCTTCTTCTGCGTAGCTTGGTTCTCTGCTAGGTATTTCAATCCCCAGCTGATAGCTGTGCTGGATGTATCATTTCCGGCGATCACAAAGCCAAAAATCTAGGTAAGGTTTGTTAGTTAGCTGACGTCTTGCATTGTTTCGGCTGAATTGAAGCAAATATTTACCTCGTCTATCATCACGCGTGAGAAGTAGTCAGGCGCCCGTCCGTCTTTCTCCGCTAGCTTGGTCTCTCGGAAAACCATGTGGTCGACAGCGGACTTGACGTAGCCTTCTTCCGAATCAGTGAGCCTACTCAAGGCATCCTGGATCTCGGTCATGATATAAGCTTCCTTTATTTTGGCTGCTCTGCGGATACGTGGCTTTCGGTTCACGTAAGCCCAATGCAAATCAGGAAGAGGACTTCCCTGAACCTCCTGGACGGTTGCGACTAGTTCTAATGTTGCACTGAGAAGCTTGTCTTCCTCGTGTTTTGGGAACTGAATTGGGTTGTCTTGGCCTCCCACTCCTCGCAACGCCGTGACTTCCTCCACGCTCATCTTTTGAATTGCTTTGAGCGCTGGCAGTGTGGCGCTATGGGCCTCACTGAAACGCCTTCCAAAGGCAAAAGCCATGACGGCGTCCAGTGACACATTGTCAATATCCTCACCAGCAACCCATGGTCTGCCGTCCGCAACACTACTCTTCGCCTCCCAGAGCTCCAGCAATGCGCTCGCTTTCTCGTAAAGTGCCGGGCCTGCCACAGTATGGAGGAAGCTCGGAGTCATTAGGTCCTGCACCAGACGGCGCTGTGCCCTCCAAGCTGGTGTAGTCTTGAGATGGATGTGATGATCGGGTCCCAGCCCCCGCACCAAGTCCCCTGAAGATGTCGAGCGGTCAAATTCCTTGGTGCGGTTGACCATCATATGATGCGCCTCTTGGTAATCGGACAAGACCAACAAGGGTCTACCGAACGGCTTGATGAAAACCTGCACGAGCGGTCCATCCAATTTCTCGAGTGAATTAATGAGGTAGCTGATGAACGTGCCGTCATCGTTAGCTATATGCGATAGCATCGCCGGGACATCACCGAAGAGGTTGCGTGCTGAAAGCTCGTTATAGGGGATTCCTGCGAGTGGCTTCGGAAGCGCAGCTCGATAGAGGCAAAAAAGCGATAGTGACAGGATTAGAGCTGCCCCTATTGCATATGATAGTAAAGGGTGGTTGGCTGCTAAGACCTTCGCGAGTGCGAGGGCATCAAAGAGAATCATCGTGCCTGTTTAGTGATATCGTAACAGAGACATTGATGCGCTATGGAAGCCTCGTACATGTATTCGGAAAGGCGAAATCTATTGTATAGTTTTATCTACATTAGCCGTCTAGGGCTTTGCGCAAATCACATAGCGAAGATAATTCTTGTAAACCTGCATAGTCATTTCTGTGCATAGAGCTCAATGAACCCATCTTGATGACTTAGTTTACTTTACGATCACTCTTCTTGTCTCAATCGAGCTTTAAGGTTATAGAATTCGGGAGTAAACCCCCTCGTGTATGATTACGGCGAGGTCGGGGTTCAGGGGTACTAACTGCGTATCTTAAACCGACGCCGCAATAAGCATGGCGGTCAAGGGTGTAGACACGGGCCGTGCATTCACCATATGCTTACATGCTGTCAGCGATGAAATTCTTAGAGTCTTTTGCTTTCGGGTAAACTATGATTCTATCGGGATCCTGTTACCCCGTCGTCCCTCAAACAAAGCCATCGCATCTCAAAGATCATGACAGACCGGTAATGCGTATGTGCCCTGATTGGTGTCAGCCCTATTGAGGCTTTAGGGCTACGATGTACCTTGACTCTCTCTACTCTTGAGTTTGGGGCGAAGGCTGTTAATTTGATGTAAGTGAAGAACATATTGGGTCAGCCAAACCTCGCTGTCCCCAGGGTCGACAAAGCATTGTCTGTACACCTATTGTGTCTATCAAATACAACTGTCACTATCACGATGTCTTTCATCTACCTAAAACCAGACGAGATAATGTCCCTAGACGCAGCGCTTGGGACAGCATGGCGGCTTGTATGCGTGATAGCTGCTCTATATTCGATCTACATTCTTGGTTTAGTAGTGTGTCGCTTGACTTTCCACCCACTCGCGAAAATACCAGGACCATTGCTATGCCGCGTCAGCTACTTGCCGCAAGCTTATTATGAGGCTGTTCTGCAAGGCAAATTCATACATGAGATCCCAAAGTACCATGAGAAATACGGCATGTCTCACTTCAAGCGAGCGATAAATTGAAATCGCACAAGCATGTGGCTCACTAACATAATTGCAGGGCCAATTGTGCGGCTCAGTCCTCATGAAGTTCACGTTAACGATATCTCTGTGTTCCACGAGTAAGTAGAATGATGATTCTATGACCATCAGTCTACCTCGGTGTAAATAGAATCAAGGCCAATTGAAAATATAGGATCTTCAATCGAAATCGCGGGTTTACCAAGGACCCAATCACCTATTCGGTAGGCTCAAGTAACGCGATGACAATGACGATTCCAGTCGAAGCGCACAGAGCGAAGCGTCAGGTCCTGGATCCCGTCTTTTCTAAGCGACGAATCAATGCTATGGAAAGCTCTATCTACGACGAGATTGACAGAGTCTTCGAGAGAGTCGAGCAATTCCGGGAGAACGGTGAAGAGGTTCCTATCCATCAGTTATTTTACTGTTACACAGTGAGGCCCCCTGGTCCCACTCAGGGTCATGAATTTTGATGACATTAAGAACTGACCGATTCGTCGTGTGAACGTGAAGGCGGATGTTGTCTCAGAGCTGCTGTTCGGCAAAAGACTAGATATGGTCTCAGCAACCGACTTTCGTACAAAAGTCAAGGACATGCAATTCTTCACCAGCGGTGTCTGGGCGGCTTTGCACTTCACCTACCTTAGGAAGGTGATCACCGAGGGCCCGCGATGGCTTGCAACGTACTTAAGCGGGACATATATCAAAATGATCACGGTACGGATTCATAAATGACTACGGCTCACTCTCATTTTTGATAGTCTTATTCTACTAATCTGCTACCTAGTATTTCGAAAGCCTAGCGAAGGAAGCACTTGCACAATACGATCAAGATAAGGCTTTCCAGAAAGAAGAGCACGAAGAGACGATCTTCGACCGCATGGTAACGAACAACCGACGCCGAAGAGAGAAGGATTCCTCCATCAAACCCCTTGAATTCCGTGACCTCGCAGACGAGAGCGCCATGATTTTGAATGGTGGCACCGAACCACCCGCCAATCAGATGGCCTATGCTACTTACCACTTCCTTAAGTACCCTGAGGTACAGCGGAGAATAGTAGAGGAGCTTAATTCTATTAGTCTGGATGATAGGGGCAGGCTACCTTTACGGAGGATTGAGCAACTTCCGTACTTTGTAAGAACAGACTATAAGATTATATTCCATCGTCACTCATCCTTTCAACACTCAGCCCCGTCACTCTCCAATCTCACTGGGATGCAGGACCTTCTGATAAAACGACTAATCTCATTTACTCTCTAGACCTCGTTTGTGAAAGAAAGTCTACGCCACGCTACCCTCATCCCGGGCCGTCTACCCCGACGGATCCCTAAGGGCGGCCTCTACGTCCCTTCGGCGAATGTCACAATCCCAGAAGGATACGCGGTGGGCATATCGCACGACCTCGTTCACAGAGATCCCAAGATCTTTCCTGAGCCCAACGAGTTCCGCCCCGAGCGCTGGCTAGGGGAACCGGGCAAGGAGCTCATGCATTGGCTTGTCAGTTTCTCTTGGGGGCGAACTGATTGTATTGGGAAGAAGTAAGTGCCACATGATGATCTTAGCCACCATTGACGTGAATACAAGGGACGATTTTGGTGACATTGCTGACGTGTAGACCCAATTTACTAGTCTGGCTTGGGCTGAGATGTACCTCATGCTTGCTAATCTGTTCTCGCGGTATGAGCTTGAGCTAGCTGGTGATGCCCATGAGGCCATGAAATGGGAGGATCGGGTCATCATGCACCCGCACGGCTATTTGTATGTCAAAGCAAAGGCTAGGGCTGCGTAAGAAAGCGCCATAGATTGGTCTTTCAGATCGAGTGGTCAAAAATCATATCGACTTTAAAAAGCAACTATCCTAGGTAGACATTAAATAGTTCCACGTCTTCTTCATAATCTCGATTAACAAGTCTTCTCACCACGCCATATTTATCATCCAGTTAGCATTGGAACTAAATGTGCAAGTTTCTTTTCACACTCGCTTCATATTTTCGTTGTTGAAGTAAGGCTTTGGCCATAGACTAATTACACAGGTTAAAACGTCAGGCTATCTCTGAGGGGATGGGCTTTGGTAACTGCTTAGACGTGCAATCACAGCCGAGACATCTCTATTGAGAGCTTGTAGTAGCAAAAAACGAATTAATGTACGTAGTTACTTAATAGAAACTAAACGACTTCGCATGCACAGATAATAATAAATGCTATCATTGTAAGCAAGCACAAGCTTCCATTACAAAGCCTATTAAACAAACTATTTGTCAACCATCTCAACCCTCCCTTCAAGCGCATCTCGGAAAAACGCGTCTGTAGCCTTCATGATGTCGAGAGATCCCTGTCCAGTCATGATAGAGAGATGTCCGCCCCCAACAGCCCAAAACATCCGCTTGGGCGTATTTAAACTATCGAACACGGCTCTCTGCTCCTCAGGGGGCGAGATATCATCTAGCTCAGGAATGACCATCATGACTGGCACCCCATCGATCATCTCGATAATTTCCTTGGGGCGGGCTAGAGCCATCTTATGGTAGGTCTGCATAGTGATACGATTCCGAAAATCGGGGTGTCCAGACTGCGCGGCGGCCTGCATGAGACGGTACGCCTCGAGGCCTCCCGGACCGCCAGCACCGCCGAATCCGGCCGGATTGTCGCCCTTGGGCGTAAACGGCTGTAACGTGAAGGGTTCATTACCGCGCAGCTGGGACACCCGGTCTTTGATGCATTGTGCAAAGGCCGTCTTGCGCCTGTCAGGGCGCACGAAGCTGAACAGAGGGCATACCATGACTATACCTTTCAACCGGCTGTCTATGGCTGCGGTGCATCCACTGACCATACCGCCGAAAGACATGCCCCAGAGAAGGATGCGGCGGGAATCAACGCTTGGTAGAGCACCGACGTGAGTTGTGATGTCTGTTTTGCGGCCGGATTAGTAGATCTGGACTTAGGACCGACCTAAGAGAGCGGTAGAGGGTAACTATTTGAGAGTTATTTCTCACCAGAGAGATCTTCGGCCATTTGGAGAGGGTCCAGCTGATTGCGTGGGAGGCCTTCGCTTGATCCAACGCTTCGTGCGTCGTACAAGACGGCATTATATCCTTGAGACTGAAAGAATTCGGCGACATCTGGAAGCGTCATCTCCTTGACGCAGTTGAACTAATTTCGTCGTGTCAACATGGTTCCTGCCAGTTCAATGAGGTAGAAAGGGCTTGTGATGAAAGTGCTTCATACTCCATGAGACATTATGATAGCCGGAGCCGGACCCGGCACGGGAAAGAGCCACCCCTTGATTGTGGTCCCATCGAGAGTCTTACACTCGAAATTCTCGTGCCGTGATGAAGGTAGGGAGCCCATGGCTGCAGGTAGCTGATGTAATGGAGGTTGGAAATGAACTTTCGAATTTTCACTTGATCTTCAACAACAAGATAGCTGTGGTATTGAAAGGTCCGGATACAACTTGAGGAAGTCTTCTTGTGGAAGAAATCGTCATAACTTACACAGTGGTATCGCGGGTCGGATCAAGACTGCTGACACAAATTGGCAAGGTAAGGCATCGTGACTTCGCATAGTCAGCGACCTGGGCAATGTCTCAGAAATTGCAAAGTATGGGATTCTCACCATCATTTTGCCACTATCTACGCACGTAACAGCTATGACATGTACGTAAGGGCAATTATGACAGGGGATGCTCACGAAGGATTTGGTGTATTTGTGTCAGCACCTGCATTGCATAATTCTTCTTTGTGTAATCATACTTGCATATTATCCTACTCGAAGTATAGGACACCCACTGCATCTGCGAACGACTTCCTTTCCGCCAATTGCCTTAGCACTTGATATGACCCGGGGCTGGAAACCAGGCGCATAGGTAAGCATCTCGCTGGGTCTTGACCTACTTGAGTAGATCTAGTCCTGAGTATGTCCTAGATCGTCATGTATCATCATCATTGTCAGCAAAGACCTGTCAACGGTCGGTTGGGAGCAATGAGTTGCCTGGAGGGCCGGTAAGGCTAACATTGATGTTATCGTCGGACAAACAATGTCACACGGACTTTCACTTCGAGGCACTTGATATATGACTCGTAGCAACGACAATGAATTGCTTTCGTGAAAAGAAAATCTCATCACGGTTCCAGACATTGGCACGGCATCCATCCCAAACTACAACATCATAACGTCATCCTTCAAAATGGCCAAAACACATTATACGCAGGAGCCGGTGGCCATCGTCGGCTTTGCCTGTCGGTTGCCTGGTGGAAATAATTCACCGACGAAACTTTGGGACTTCTTAGAACAGGGAAAAGTCGCTTCCAACAAGGTGCCTGCGTCCAGATTCAATATCAATGGCCACTGGGATGGCTCCCATAAGGGTATGTTTTATTAATCCGTATTGGTCTTCCAGAGCTAACCGGTATCACAGTATGTGAGCCTTTGATCCAGAAACCTGGCTATGACTTGTGTGGTTCTAGAAAGTACACGATAAGAAACTGGACTAACATTGCTTTCTAAGCCCGGTACTATGCGACCCCTGGGCGGCATGTTTCTTGACGATGTTGATCTTGCCGATTTCGATGCCTCATTCTTTGAGATCTCCGGCACTGAGGCTGTCGCCATGGATCCTAACCAGCGTCAGATGCTCGAGGTCGTGTATGAAGGTCTTGAGAACGCTGGAATCCCTCTGGACAAACTGAACGGCAAGCCAGTCGCTTGCTTTGTCGGTGCCTACTCATCCGACTACGGTGATATGCAGAATCGCGACCCGGAAGACCGACCGGCTAATAACGCTATTGGTGTTGGACGTGCGATAATGGCGAACCGTATCAGTTACTTTCTCAATATTAAGGGGCCCAGCATCACAATTGATACAGCTTGCTCAGGAAGTCTCGTCGGTCTTGATCTGGCCTGCCGGGTTCTGCAATCGGGGGAGGTGGATGCTGCTCTCGTTGCCACGAGTAACATCTACTTGAACCCCGATCATGTTATCGATGCCGGCAACGTCGGACAAGCTCACTCGCCTACAGGGTACTGTCATACATTCGACGTGGATGCTGATGGCTACGTCAAGGCTGAGGCAGTTAGTTGTGTTATAGTCAAGAGGCTGTCGGATGCCATAAGGGATCGCGACCCGATCAGGGCAGTCATTCGGGGATTGGCTTCTAACAGGTTCGTATCATCGATGAAGATACCGAGGGCGCTTTAGCTTGCTGATCAACCTAAACACAGTAATGGACGAACTCAGGGGATTGCCAGTCCCAGCGCCGAAGCACAGGCTGCTGCCATCCGCCAAGCATACTTGAATGCAGGTATTTCCGATTTGAATGATACGCAATACCTTGAATGTCACGGGACTGGTACACAGGCAGGAGACCCAACCGAGGTTAGAGGCGCCGGTTACGCCTTCTCGGCCAGTCGAGATGCAAATCAGCCTCTAATCATCGGATCTGTAAGTGCTACACGATTGTTCTCATAGCCCCGACAGTTCATCCACATCAAGGATCTAACGAGAACCAGATCAAAAGCAATGTCGGCCACTCAGAACCCGCTGCTGGTATCTCTGGCTTGATTAAAACTGTTCTATCCCTCGAGCACGGAATGATTCCGGGAACACCGCTCTTCATAACCCCTAGCCCGAAGAGTAAGCTTAAACATTCGAACTCCCGTCACTGAACCTCCCAATATGCTGATAATCACTCGTCTCCTGTTCGCAGTCGATTTTACGGGAAACAAAGTCAAGGCCTCACGAACAATGATCCCATGGCCCGACGTCGCAGGCAAGCCCAGACGCGCCAGTATCAACTCATTTGGCTATGGCGGCGCGAATGCCCACGCCGTTATCGAAGAGGCTAATCACCAACAACGCACGCAGCATGTCTCCTCATTCATACCATCCGACCAAGACACAGTCTGGGAGGTCTCTGACGAGGATAATGAAGCTCGACCTCAAGTGCTTATCATCTCAGCTAACGACGCCGCCTCCCTTAAATCCAACATCGAGGTACTCGCCAATCACCTCATTAACCCTCGCGTCAGGGTTCAGCTCTCCGACTTGGCCTACACACTCTCCGAGCGCAGATCGCGCTTATGGCATAGGGCTTTCATTAGTACTAATTCGACGGAATTTGAGGTCAGTGATTTTACACTGGGGAAGAAGAGCGCCGAGTCCAGCGAGCCCAAAATTGGGTTCGTCTTCACTGGGCAGGGCGCCCAGTGGCCGCAGATGGGCAGGGACCTGGTTCAGCTGTTTCCATGGACTCGAGATATCCTCAGTGAACTTGATCAAGTTCTACAGAGTGTTCCGAACCCACCGTCGTGGTCACTGCTTAGCGAATTGACCGAGCCGCGTACTGCTGACCATATACGTCAACCCGAATTCTCACAGCCCCTTGTGACCGCCATTCAGCTATGTCTCGTAGCAGTCCTCAAATCTTGGGGCATCGCCGCCTCGAGTGTAGTCGGACATTCTTCCGGTGAAATCGCCGCGGCTTTTGCGGCAGGTCTTCTGAGCCGCGCCGGCGCAATCAAGGCGGCGTTCTACCGCGGCCGTGCCGCCGTCAATCAACCATCACAGGAAGACGTCGGCATGCTTGCAGTCGGACTGGGCAGTGAGGGCGTAGTGCCCTTCCTCGAGAAATACGACGGACTTGCGTGGATCGCGTGTTTCAACAGCGAGTCCAGCCTCACCATCTCCGGCAAAAAGTCGGCTCTTGAAAAGCTGGCCGCCGACCTCAAAGCCGAGTCACACTTCGCACGGCTGCTTCAGGTCGACCTGGCCTATCATTCCGAGCTTATGGATCCCATTGGAGCTGAATACGAGTCTCTCCTAATAAAGGATTCCGAGTTTGAAGAGCTTCCCACTCCAGGCTCATCCTCCGCTTCCATGTTCTCGTCTGTCACTGGCGCCAAGCTCTCGGGTTCTGGTGCCTCCACTGATGCCCTGTACTGGAAGACCAACATGGTGTCTCCCGTCCGCTTCAGTGATGCTCTCAAGGCTATGATAACGCAGGGAGATAGCCAAGCACCCGACATTCTAATTGAAATTGGGCCCTCAGGAGCCTTGGCTGGCCCTGTCTCGCAGGTCCTCAAGGGTACACCAGGCGGCTCGGATATCAAGTATTGCGCTGCTTGGGCCCGAGGCGCGGGTGCGACTAAGGCGCTCTTCGATACCGCTGGCCATCTATTCTTGAGAGGTGTAGATATCGACCTGAAGCTAGTGAACGAGTCACAAGAGACGAACGCCAAGACCATTGTCGACTTGCCAAACTATACCTGGAACCACTCTATCAAGTACTGGCATGAGAGTGCGACGAGTAAGGACTGGCGCTTCCGCCAATTCATAAATCACGATCTGATCGGATCCAAGATCTTCGGCACGTCGTGGCAGAATCCAACCTGGCGCAAGCATCTCCGCCTCGACGACGTCCCGTGGCTCCGCGATCATAAGATGGGACCAGACGTTCTGATCCCTGGCGCCGGTCTAGCTTGTATGGCTGTCGAAGCCATGTTCCAGAAGTATAGCGCGCTTAACCCCGAGAAAGCCATTTGTTCGTCCAACGAGCTTGCGTATAAGCTGCGAAACGTCCGGTTTGACCGCGCCTTAGTTGTCGAGGAAGGGAAAGTCTGCACTATTCTCTTGACGCTGTCCAAGGTGCCGGGGAGCAAAGACTGGCACGAGTTCCGCATCTCAACATCTAAAGACGACGTCATAATCGACCATTCCTTCGGCCTCATCCGAGTTCAGGATGCAGTTGAAGAAAAGCTCACGGGAGACGCTCTCGCTCCTCTTAAGCAGCCGACGCCATTCACGCTCTGGTATAAGGCTCAACGGGAGGCGGGGATGGGCTTCGGACCGTCCTTCAAGAAGGTCATCAGCCTCGAGGCAGCGAGTGGCGAACGCTCGTGCCGTGCCATAGTCGATCTGACGCCTCCCAAGTCTAAATGGGATCCACAGTCATACTACCCTTTCCACCCTGCGGTCCTCGATGCCTGTTTGCAGGTCGCTATGCCTGCCAACGCATCCAACGAGCGCAGTCTCGTCAAGGACGTCATCGTTCCGGGTATTGTCAACGAAGCCATTATCAATAAGGTCCCATATAACATGGGCACTGGACTGGCGATAGCAAAGTCCGGATACACAGGCCGGGGCCGCCCCGACCAGGCCAAGAGCATCATTTCTGACATCTCGGTGTACGACCCGGAGACAGGGGCCGTGTTCATGCAGGTCAAAGGGCTGAACTACGTCAAGCTAGATGTGGTCCTCAAGCCCGACTCGCATACTTTCGACAAGATCGTCTGGAAACCAGACGTGTCGGTACTGACGCCTGAGCAGCTGACCCAGTTGTCGCCCGACAATGCGTTAGACACTAAGCTCGACACTATTGTCGACTTGATCGCGCACAAGAAGCCTATGCTCAGCGTATTGGAGGTCAGCCTTAGCCAATCCGACACATCGTGCATTTGGTTCGAGGCGCGCAACATGGCTCCTAGGCTAGCGTACTCCAAGCTCGCGTTCGCTTCGACCGATGCTCGGGCCCTCGTAACGGTTCGCACTGCGCACGAATCCAACAGAGACTCTTCGTTCTATCTCGCTAACGCCGATATCGAGGGGCTCGGGCTAGCTGACGAAAATACCGTCTACGACCTTGCTATTGTGAAGGCCTCGGATAAGGATAGTCTCGAGGTGCAGAAGGTCGTGGCTAATCTGAAGCCTCTCCTTGCGGCCGGCGGATTTACGCTTTTGGTACAGGTCGCAACGCACTCTTCCGATGACCAGCCAACACCACCTTCTATCGATGACTTAATAAGCGAAGAGCCCTCAGAGGCGCAGACACCTCAAGAACCCTATTCTTCCCACGACGCGTCTTCGGAGGCAACTTCAGTCTCTAGTAATCCTGACTATTTCTCAAACCTCAAGAAAGCTCAAGAAGTTCTTGCTGGAAATGGCTTATTCAATCGCGAGAAGATTTCCAGCCTGGTTGAGTCAGGTGCTTTCGCGTCGGTTATGGAGATGAGTGAGCCGGGAATGACGCGCTCGTTCGCACAGTACCTATGCCAGAGTGGTGCTGCTGAGCCTGCAATCTCCGATAACTCCGTCTCGAACAATCTCATCATCGCACATTTCCGCACCACCACCAGCCAAGCGGGCCAGGAATTAGTGGAAGCCTTGGAAGCATCAGAATGGGAGGTCAAGCAAAGTCCCGTTTCAGACTTAACCGATTTAGCATCCCACGACGGCGTTGTCCTGGTCCTAGACGAGCTTTACGACAACGTCCTCACGTCAGTCGACTCGAAAGAATGGGACGCCTTGAAAACCCTGACATCAGCCGGCAAGCCCATTCTCTGGCTCACCAAGGGGTCACAATACACAGTCGACGACCCGGATAAGGCCCTCGTTCATGGTTTATTTAGAGTCATCCGCCATGAGGACCCTGGGGCGAAATTGGCTACGCTAGACGTTCAGTCCGCCGATCTACCAGCGGCTTCATGGGCCGTTGACCAGGTCCTCAAGCAGATCCAAGAAGGCAAGGCCGAGGAAGAATACGCGGAGCGTGACGGCGTGCTATATGTCCAGCGCATAGTGCCTGATACTGACATCAACGCCTTCAAAAAGGCCGAGGTCGACGGCCCCACGCCGGTTGTCAAGAGCCTTTTCGGTACCGAAACTATGGTGCAGATCCGCGCGGAGAAGGTCGGTTCCTTAGACCTGATGTGGAATGAGAATCATGTCGAGGTTGTCCCTGTTGAGCCTGGATTTATTGAGGTCGAAGTTATGGCCATTGGTGTTAATTTCAAGGTAGGCCCCTGTTTCATTTGGAAGTATCCTATTCGCGCGCGCTCACCCTTGTACACTATAGGACGTCGCTACCACCATGGGTATCGTACCTGAGAATGAGTACATGATCGGCTGCGAGTGCTCTGGTGTGGTCAAACGCCTCGGAGAAGGCGTGACGAAGTTTAAGGTCGGCGATCGCGTAGCCGTGATGAGGAGTGGCACGTACGCCAACCGCCTGCAAGCACCTGTTGAACGAACCCATATCATTCCAGACTGGATGTCTTTTGAAGACGCCGCCACAATCCCTCTCGTCTACATGACGGCCCTCTACTCCTTGTTCCATCTAGGGAACCTGCAAGAGGGGATGGTAAGCAGTTCCCTCGCCTACCCACCGCAAGTTAATATGGTTTCTGACGTATTTGGCCATAGTCTGTCCTCATCCACTCTGCCGCGGGTGGTGTTGGGTTAGCCGCCATTCAGCTGGCTCTATACAAGAAAGCCCGGATCTTCGTGACAGTCGGCACAGAAGAGAAGCGAGAGTTCCTAGCCTCCACTTTCGGCATTCCCAAATCTCAGATGTTCTCGTCGCGCGACACCAAGTTTGCCGAGGAAATCATGCGAGAGACCAGCGGGCGCGGCATCGACGTCATCCTGAACTCGCTGACTGGCGAGCTTCTCGACGCTTCCTGGCGCATCTGTGCTGATGGCGGAGTCATGGTCGAGATAGGTAAACGTGATATCGTCGACCGCAATACGCTAGCCATGGAGCCCTTCGACCGCAATTGCTCATTCCGCGCTATTGATCTTTCCTATACCAAACACGTCAGCCCTGCCATGGTTGAAAGACTTCTCGCTGAAATCTTCGAGCTTGTCGAAGCTCGTCATGTAAATGCTATCCACCCTATTATCGAGTATGGATTCGACAATGTACCTGCTGCTCTGGCCTACATCCGACGTGGACAGCATATTGGCAAGATTGTGATTACCAACCATGGTGGAGATGTCCAGGTGCCGATTAGACCTGCCCTTCGAACTTTGCAATTGCGGTCCGACGCTTCTTATTTGATCGTGGGTGGTCTGAAGGGTCTTTGTGGCAGTCTGGCCATCCATATGGCTCGACATGGTGCCAAGCACATCATCGTGTGCAATAGAAGCGGCACGAGTGATGACGCCTCTGCGCGAGTAGTGCGCAGCTGCTTCACGTACGGCTGCCATATCACAGAAAGCCGCGGAGATGTCAGTGACTGCGACTATGTGCGTAGTATTTTCACATCAGCGAGCGAGAAGAAGATTGTTGGTGTGATCCAAGGAGCCATGGTTCTCAGGGTAGGCTTAACCCCCTTTTGAACTTTCTCTCTGTCTCTCCTCTCCCTATACTCGTTGCTTACAATGAATGTGATCACAGGACAAGCCCTATGAGACGATGACAAACGAAGACTACCACCAAGCGGCGGAGTGCAAGGTCCGCGGAACCTGGAACCTGCACAAGGCTTCGCACGACCAGCCCTTGGACTTTTTCACCATGCTTTCCAGTATCTCAGGCGTAGTAGGCAATAAGGGCCAAGCCAACTACGCCGCCGCGAACGCCTTCTTAGATGCGTTTGCGCACTACCGACAAGCGCAAGGACTTCCCGCGAACAGCGTTGACCTTGGCGCCATCGAAGATGTGGGCTACATAGCCGAGCAGGGCAGCGGGCTAGAGGCGCGCTTCGACAAGAAGCAGTGGACGCCCATCAACGAGGGCACGCTGCGCCGCATCCTGACGTACTCGATCTTGCAGCAGAGCCGGTACAGCCCCTTGAGCGCATCTAGCTCCGCCCAGCTCATCACGGGGGTCACCTTCCCACTTCCCAATGACGGCTCCTCGGAGCTCACGGGCGAGGCGCGCTTCGGGTACTTGTTCAACAGCTCCAGCAACGCCGTTGTTGGCGACGAGGAAGGCGGGAACACCAAGGACGCGGCTGATCAGGCCATTCGAGCTTTCCGGCTCATGCGGGAGTCCGGGGCCGACGACGCTACTGTTCTCAAGGCTGTTGTGCAGCTCGTCTCGGCGCAGGTCAGTCGCGTTCTGCGCCTCGAGACTGAGGTCGAGCCAGGGAAGCCGCTCCAAGCTTACGGTCTTGATTCCTTGTCGGCTGTGGAGCTGCGCGGCTGGGTTCGGACCAAGTTGGGCGCCGAGCTCAGCACGCTTGATATCACCAATGCTCGGTCGTTGTATGCGCTCTGCGAGAAGGTTTTGGCGTCGCTGCCGCAGCTCAAGGCGGAGTAACTACTTGGAGTCTGTAGAGAGTCTTTGTTTTCAGGCCTGGGTTTTTCATCTTTTCAACAATTTAGACCGGTTCTGGCTGGGTCATGGGATCGTACTTTTAGAATCTTGATTCAAAATACAGCATACTCTACTGCGTCGCCTTTTATCATGAATCTAGAAGACCGCAACCCAACCTTTCCAATGTCTTACCACTTCATCAATTTTCTCCCGAATGCTTCAAAACCCTGTGCCGTGTTGTGCATTCAAGAATGGATATCCTACGAGCCCAAGAAGTGTGAATCTCAACATCAAGCCCTAAGTTGTACAATAAGACAGAGTAGCGCAGAACATAAAGGTCCAGCATGTAATTACTAGTGGAGGTTGCGCAAAGGTAGGCGCGGCACTAGACCAGGCGCTAGGAGTTTGAAAACATCGTGAGGGTCGAAAAATTCGACAGCGGTAAATAAGAATTGGGAAGAGGTTAGCGGTTAGAAGGGCTAATGACAATACCTGTGACTTTGGAGGTTGAAAACGGCTGTTCCATGGTGGTGAACAGCATTGACAATTGATCATCTTCATGGTGGGCGGGTGTGATAAGAGGGCATCTAACAGCAGTCGGTATGACAACGAGTCGGGTTGATGGTGAAATGAAGCTTAGGGTAGGTACCTTTTGACACCGAGAAGGGCTTCGAAAGAGGTTGGCCATCTTAAATGGGATTATAACCTTTTAAGAGATGCGAGTTTGTATACTTGACTGATCCTTGTAATATACCTTACACTGGCGGTCTTCAAACCACCATTCTAACTGCCCATCCCAGGAAATATAGAGGCACTCTTCAGACTTAGCCTTCGGTGGGCAAGAGACCCCAACTCCATCAACAAAAGGATACCCGTCTTTGCTGTCAAAACTCAACCACAAAATGGATCCATCGGCTACTGCCAGAGGTGTAGCAGCCCAGTCTAAGCGAAACTGCCCTACGCAGGCTCGTTTGCCGTCGGAATAATGAAAGAGAAGTCCAATAATGGATCGTTTGCCGGCTACCTTACTTTCGCACGGGGTGATCCTATCTACATTTTGTAGCGCCGCATATGTGTAAAAGTAGTGGGTAAGAGAGATGGCTTCTGGATAAGGGGACATCGGCATTGGGATAACAGGAGATTGGCTGTCACCAACCGGGCCGGGTGATTCGAACGCTACTTTACGAACTCCACTTGGCGAAAAATCGAAGAACATGCGGCTCGGACTTCCATCGGACCTATACAAGAGAGTCCAATTACATTGTGGCCAGGTGAGACGAAGTTGATACCCAAACGTCATAACGCGACCTCTGTTTGTCACAACCTTGAAACGATCAGCGATTTTCTGCCATCTAGGAAAGTATACTCACAAGTAAGGCATATTCTGGACTAATTCTTCGAAAGCGCTTCCAAATGTGAGATACGTATTCGCCCTCATCTATAGGCATGTAAAGCCACATGGAATTTTTGCATCGTGAGACAGCATAGTTGTACAAATACGAGTCGGATTCCCCAGCGTTATGCACGTGAATAGACCAAAGTGAACTATACCAGCAGGCCGAGTATGCAGTGGTTCGCGGGTCATTGCAAACGAGAGAAGTCATTCGTAATTGAGTATAGGATCCGGGAGTCAAGGAGTGGAAGTGGAGGTTTGATGGGATTTTTGGCATGGGCCACGCTATATTGGAGGTCAGGTGGGACGCTTCATCGCGTGGAATAGACTCGAGTCGCCGAACCTTAAGGCCCTATTGTTTGTTAGCATGCCGGCTTGGCTACGGAGCTGTAAAACCAACATCATAATAGGCCAAGAGCCTCGTACTGCTTTGCAACATACACGTTCTCCACCACAATCCGGGCACACCTCGGTCGGGGGGGGTTTTGTTGCCGAAATACACTTGTCGAATGCCTATATGGTCCTCAACTACCCACATTCTGTGAGCATTAGCAGCCGCCTTGATACTCAGTAGGAGCTGTGCGTTAGGGCTAGGCTTATCTGAAAGCGAGGCAAGATACCACACGCTTTCAATCTTGACGTAGCGAGCCCAGATGCCGTTGACTAATTCCATGGAATAAGTATTTGGCCCCTCCTCTGAGGGCCATACTGCTGCTATAGCATATTCGCAAGCACAGTATCGAGCGACCATAAGGGCTAGCTCCGCCGGAAGCGTGCGAAATGCCAGCTTGAAACCAGAAACAAAGGTCGACTGAATCCACTGGCGGCGCTGTTGTTCAACGGCTGCTGATGGCTCGAACGTGTACGCCAGCGCATCAAAGATTACTGTAGGGAATATGGAATATTTATTGGCTGCAAACTCTATGCATTCAGGGTGACATATGACGCTTTCCCATCGAAATGCCCGCATTGGTCCCGACAATGAATGAATGTGATTGATAAGGACTCGTCCCAATTCTTGCGCTGGCCGAAGTGAAATTTCTTCGAAAGTCTCCCACCCTCAGTAACTATGACAGTTAGCGATTTCGCCGAGTAAGCCGAGAGTTTCAAACAATTTACCTGCAACCACATTCTCCCTTACTACCAGCTCAAAGCGGCAGAGACTGCACCTAGAATTAAAGCAAAGGTAAAGGTCAAGCTCAGCTGGCGGATCCATCTTATGGCTGATCATGGGAAAGCTAAGAAAATGTGAGGCGGGAGTCACCGGCTAAGTATGTCGTCTTATTGGGCTCCTCGGTTTAGGCATAATTACTGTGGTGGTTAAAAGTGGCAGCAGTGGCTTAGCTGTTGACCGTGTTAACATCAACTTAAACGAGACGAAACAGCCACAGGCAAACCAAAATAAGCAGATGCAACCGATGCAAGTGAACCAACATAGCTAACATGGCAGACATAAGTGGGCTAGTGTAGGCAACCCATAGTAAACGAAATGATAATGTGGGTAAACCGATGCAAAGAAACCAACATAGATAGCCAACGTGGCAGATTTAGGTAGGCTGAGAAAGTAAAATATATAGGAGACGATGTGATAGCCTGGCTAGCCATTCGACCTAGCCTTGTCTGTTAATGACCCTCATGTCAATGGCATACCTCATGACAATGGAGGCATGCGCGCTACAATGAACTCAAGGGGATGAAGGCACAATAGCAGCCGTAGCTACCCACTCCGGGGATTAGCCGTGACTCTGCCACCGTAATATGGGAGGAATATGTCCATATAGTTTGGCTGCAAAGCCCTCTCTTAGATTTCGGGTCTTTAGCTTCAGATCTTCCTCCGAATATAGGATATAGCTGGTCCTTGCACCCACTGCCTTTCTTTGCATCCGTGATAGATGAAATAATAATAGACAAGGTAATGCAAGAGAGCCAACATAGCCAACATAGCAGGCGTATGTGGGCTGGTGTAGGCAACCAGAATGATCAGCAGACCAAGGGGCCTGAAGTAGGCAAACATCTATGGATATTAAAATTACTGCCTGAGCACCCTCTAGCTGACAACAGACCGTCAACAATTTCCCGGCCCGTATAAGCCTATGCCAACCTCGCAAAGTGCAAAGTCAACCTTACAACAAGGCCTTACTACGGCGGCGCCGCAGGTACTCTGGGGCCCGATTAGAAATATTTAGCCGCCCCTAGCAACGCCAAGCCAACGCCAAGTTCTAGGGGAACTTGAAGCCCAAAGCATACCACGCAGGGTCCTCGACCAGGCCAGCCACAGGGCTACCACAACCTACAGCCCAGAGACCACTTAGCCACGGCCCTAAGCCCTTGCAAAGCCAAATGCCCTCGTTTTAACGAGGGTTATCTTCACTGTAAAATGTGGTGGTGTATTATGGGGTGTAGAAGTGCTATGTAATGGAGTGGTAGGTCCAGGTCCCCTTGGCAAACCCTCAAGTACTATGTACTATACAATCCGTGCCTTCCCCCACTGAGTGGATCCTATACAGTAATTAAATTTTAGGCACTGAGACACTATAGATTGTAATCTCCACACCCAGTTCAGTAATGATTTAGCCAAGTATAAACATTAAAAAGACAGAAAAATAGAAATAAACACTAAAAAGTTGACAAGAAGGGGATTCGAACCCCTGCGGATTGCTCCAGTGGCATACATCACTATTTATTAGCGCAAGTTAGGAACTTGAGACCACCGCCATAACCACTCGGCCATCTTGCCATTGGCTGTTTGACACTGCAGGTCACGTGCTTAGAAGGGCGGCTTCACATAGTACCTCATGTTGCGCTGTCAAAATTCAACCTGTCAGGTGGAGGTAATTAAGGTAGGACAAATCACGGGGTTCGGATTAGCAATGTGGTTATGAGTAAAGTGGATATAAGGACGACACTGTGAAGCCAGCTATCTAAGTAGGTAATAGGGCCCATGGACCACGCACTTCACATTTTAACTTGCGACAGCTCCACTGACCTTGATACACGAGGATGTTGATTGGTGGAGTTTTTAACGGGCGATGAGGTCCGCTATCCCTTCCAGCAATAAGAGAAAATCAATGCCTGCTAAACACAAGGTGTCGGTCATTATAGGGTGTAGTTTGAGTGTTTCAGAATTTGAATTCTGCAGACACAAAAGCAATTTGAGAGTGATAGAGACATTGCTCAAGCTTCATCTTGTTATTTTCTGGCTCTTATTGGAGGAATTTATGTGTATGTAAAATAGGTCAAGATGTGGACTATCCCGATGTCATGAACCGAGAATCTAGCAATATTAAATTAATAAATAGAGGCGGAATAAGATTGGGGTCAATGATACTTGGAGTAGTGATATATGTATGGTAGTATAATAACCTTTGGGCAAGATAATTACCAAGCTAATTATGGATAATGTATATTATATCACGAAGCTTGTTTCTTCCCAAGCCAATCGGTATCTTTCACGCTCTTCCACACCTTTTTCATAGGACTTATATTATTCAGTATCATGATGCGTCAGGCGTCCGCCTTCGTCCTTGTCGCTTTCGCGGCTTGTGCGGCGTTCTCGAGCCCGGTTCCAGACCCAGCTGCGCCGGTTATTACACCTGCGCCTGCGCCGCACCGAGCTTCCGTGCAGAAGCGGGACAGCTGCACTTTCTCCGGCTTAGATGGCGCGGCCGAGGCTAGCAAATCCCAGGCCGAGTGTGCTACTATTGTGTTATCTGACGTTACTGTGCCTTCGGGTACGACGCTAGATCTATCGAAGCTTGAAGATGGTACTTATGTGAGTTTCCATACCCATCTCCCTGGCCACTTAGTAATTTTGACTTCACACTCTCTTTATGTGTTGACAAGTATAGGTCGTCTTCGAGGGCACAACAATATGGGATTACGAGGAATGGACCGGCCCACTACTCCAAATCAAGGGCAAAGACATCACCATTAGGGGCGCAGATGGCGCTGTGCTTGACCCCGACGGTGCGCGCTGGTGGGATGGAATGGGAGGGAATGGCGGCAGGACGAAGCCCAAGTTCTTCGCTGCGCACTCCCTGACTGGCTTGTCCTCTATCACCAATTTGCATATCAAGAATACGCCCGTCCAGGCGGTGAGTATCAATGGTTGTGAAGGGTTGACCGTCACTAATATGACGATTGATAATTCCGCCGGTGACTTGGCTGGTGGGCACAATACTGATGCTTTCGATATCGGATCAAGCTCTGGGATTACTATCACTGGTACAAGGGTCTATAATCAGGATGATTGTGTTGCTGTTAATTCCGGGACGGTATGCATTACTAGGTTCCAGAACTGGCCATAACTGAATGTTTTACTAATGTGAGGGCGTTATAGAATATTACATTTTCCGAGGGACTCTGCTCTGGTGGCCACGGATTATCGATTGGCTCTGTTGGTGGACGTTCGAATAACAATGTTGAGAATGTCACTTTCAAGAGTTCTACTGTGACGAAGTCGGTGAACGGTGCGTTACTTCTATCCTTGTAGTGTCAGCTTCCCCATTTGTGGCACCGCACTATTAGGGGGGGCCAACACGATCCTGACCGTATTCCAGGCATCCGCATCAAGGCTGTTGCAGGCCAAACAGGCACTATCAAGGGGGTCACGTACTCCAACATCACACTGACAGACATCACAAAGTGAGAGGATTGATCCCATAACCGCTAATTACCTAATTTATGTCGTCATACCAGAGTGATGCTAACATTATCCACAGATATGGCGTCCTCATCGAACAGAACTACAACGGAGGCGACCTGCACGGAGACCCTACAAGCGGTATTCCCATCACCGATCTCACACTTGAGAAGATCTCTGGTACTGGTGGTCTTCAGACCGGCGCTTACAATGTGGTTATTGTATGTGGGAGTGATGCTTGTTCTGATTGGACCTGGTCAGAGGTCAATATCACTGGTGGTAAGAATTATGGATCTTGCCAGAATGTTCCCAGCGTTGCATCTTGTGATGTTTAGATAATTAGGCCCAAAATTATACACAAGCTGGAATCTTTCTTTTTAAACCCAAAAATATATATTGTGAGTTACGATATGTTAGTATCGTGTTCTTGCCACAGGCTGTGCTCCTAATTTGAACCAAGGGGAATAGGAAGAGAAGCTGGTTGACATTTTCTCTACTCCTCAACCTTACACCAGCATGCTTAATTTTTTTTTTTTTTTTTCTCTCGTATTCTCTCCAGTAACGTTCCTGCAGATTCTTAGGATACCGTCAATCTTATCCAGCGGTGTGAGGCCTAGGCCATAATATTCCGTAGCCACGCCAAACGAGGGAGACATTAACCTGTGCAGTCTAATGCGCCGCTTCGTCCCTAATTCGTCATTTTCAAGAAATAAACTAATATACGGATAAAGCACTATTCCATTGTAGATAACTACTTGTACGTTCAATAGGTGCCCTACGAGCCGCGTGTAAGCAATACGTCAGCTGACTCGGCCAGAAGGGAAGTATCCAGGGGCTCAATGAGATGCTTATGTCTAAGATCGCCAGAAGCTAGATGAAATCTAAGTTTAATATCATCAGGGGTCCTCTGATTCCTTTATCCCAATGGGCCATCGTGACATACGCATCAAGTTCTACGCACCGCCTCCACGAGTTAATGCCGCACTACAATAAGTATGTTAAGATTATATCCCCTAATAGAGGCCTTTCACGGAAGATTGTATTTTGCTATAATAATATTAGATGCTCTAACCTCGATAAGCATGTAAACTGTGCTGGTTGATGTGTTAAGGGAAGTATATGGTGAGTGTGCCGAAGACAAAACAAATAAGAACGCCAAGATAGATAGTTTCCGAGCTCCTGAGAACGCCGAATATCCCGTTATAGGGGATGTGAATGAGTGAAAGGAGGAAATCGACGGACACGCCCAAATGTAGCGCGCTTGGGGCAAAGAGTGATAAATGGTCTCCTAGTACTCTATTCCATCCTCGTCGAGTGCTGCGAGGAAATTTTGCTCGAACTCGGACGCTAGTGGTTTATTAGTACGAATCACATGATAATGTGTTTTATGATCAGACGTACCATCATTCGCCCCCGCCGCGCCAGTGATAATGAATTCTCTAGTCCAAATAACTTCGATAGTTCGTCTTACAGCACCAGATATTCGAGTAACATAGATGCCAATTTTGTACGAACTTCCAATAGGTTCAGTGACGGTAGGTATGAGGTCTTTTCTGTTGATAATAGCACACAACTGGCAATCGAGGCCGAATTGTTCGAAGGCGAGAGGCCCAAAAGATCTGACAGGTTGTCCCCAATGATCCACCATATGGGCGTCTACCCGATAGTTTATTATGGAGCGACTTCCAGGCCTGGCGCGGTTCTCAAGGTCGAGCCTTGCCCCGATGACAACAGGTTTGGTCGACTCTGCGTTACGCATTATCCAGCCTGGAGGCTGGACAACGATGGTGACTATCTGCCCCTGGGTAAAATCACCCATCCCGGGCTAGCGTATTGTCGTAGGAGAAGGGAGAAACAGAGAACTTCGGTTCGGTGATGTATTGAATCAATTATTCGTAAATGGTCTAGTATTTGATTTTTATCTGTCTAGAAATAGCGAGGCCGCTGCTGGGCATGCTGGCCTATATATGCAAAAGGAGACGGCCCCAATATCTTGACTACGTCGTAGGGAACCAACAGTGGCATACGAGCATTACTGTTTGACAGGAGTATACTAAAGCGCCAACAAGAAAAAGCTCTGCTCTTGGGAAACAAAGTATTAAAGAATATTTTCCCCTCATATCGTACACGCAGCAAGGTACAGTATATTGTAGCCTATGCGATAGTATGAGTCGTTGTATGAATAACATGTTGAGAAAAGGCATTCAAAATGAGTGAGTCTTGGGGAGAACCCAACGGATAACGAATAGCTACCTCTTGGAACCAACACATGGTCTATAATGCTCTGATATGTGCAGTCCCCGTAATAGAGCAAAGTGATACGAAATGTTGAAAAGTAAGTGTTTACTTGGGCTAAGATCAGAGACAAAATATATTGAAAGGGGAAAAAGGACAAGAGGAGGGCGAACCAACAGATACATAGGTAGAAAGTAAGCCAGAGTCCGACTTTGCTTACCCAGAAGAATGCACGTACCCCGACACCTTTTTGTCGAAGATCTCGGACCCTTGTAATAAGGGGAGTATCAAGCACGTGCAGAGATATCTAATTGGTCGGGGTGTTCATCGACACGCTCTGAGAAGCGCGTTGTCCTACGTCATGCCGGGATCTTCCTTTCTATCTGACACAGCTACTATTAATCTACTTTTTGTAGCTCTAAAGTTAAGATATTTATGCAAAATTAGTTGGTACTAAGTAGAAATTTGCGGCCGTAAACGGACATAAGGAAGGATTATTTACATTGTGCGTGGACATGCAGAGAAGAATCGTTAGTTAGCCCGAAAGGAGGTTCGAAGATAGACCAGATGCCACACGTAGTGAATAGTAGGCTTTCCTTTCTTTCCCATCAAAAGAGAGTCATGGTATGATACGTCCCTAACATCGTAATTACCGTCCAACGAGCCAACAGCGCCTCCTCTACATCAGATAATCATGCACCCATTCTCGGAATTCAACGAGGAGTAATCAAACTATTTTTGGAGCAACACTTTATCTCAACAATGATTTATTAAACGTCACTCTCCTTCCAACACAAGCAGGACGCCTTGACTAATATCATGACTAGATTTTCTCATACTTTTGATAACGACACTCATAACCTAGAAAAAAACCAAACATTACTCTACAAATACATTCGGTGTGTATTATAGATCCCTAGCGCTCATACATATACCATTATGTATCTTCGTCTCCCAGTCCACCCTTCATATTCCAAACTCTGACCCAGCCATCCGCTTCATCCTCGTATCTTGATCATCAAGCCCTCAGCAAAACTCCCCAAGTATCATATCTACCTTAAACTAACCTAGGCTGGAGACAAGCAGATACTCAACGACCCTTCTGACACTTTACACGATGCTTCGCTGCTCTTCGTCACTCTGGCACGAACTGCCTATCTACTACAAATATAATCCGAAGATGCTATATCCATTAACCGATCGCTCCGTCGTGCGGCTGGCTTAGATGACGTTTTCCAGTTGAGCAGAGGAAGGAACATCAAGTAAGACTCTCTATCACAGACGCAGCCCTACTAGGACTGGCATACAGATTACTGGCATTTATTTTTGAGCCCGGGGACACGCACCAGACAATGGACTACTTGTCACGGATCAGAACTACATGGGACCGTGGCACTGCTTCATATCTATGATATCAGATTCATATGTACGTGAACATCCTACCTCAGTACCTCACGAGACATTGACAGACAACCATTAAATCCGTTTACTTCCTTCAGTCTACTGACTAACTAGACTACATGGGACAGGTCCGGATACTCAAGTAGCAGCATTTCTCTCATCACTAGGGTACTTGCACTTCAATCCAATATGTGCGGACACCCTGTTGCTAGTTAGCAAAAAGTTTTGTGGCGGATAATCAGGGTCTCCCTCTAGCCAGCCAACAGGTTCTTTGCCGCTAACCTGAAATTCTTAGAATGCCGGGTCGGGTTCTAGCAGGAGCTCTGGGAGCGGCCAAACCAAAGAAACGGCGCGGTAAAAACATATGATATCCAGACCTTTCTTTGTGCGCTCATAACAAGAAAGAAAGAGCATGAGAGTCATACAAACCGTAGGTAGGTAGTTTCGTCAGCCTCGGCAGCTAAAAGAGTACCAATTTGCGTGAATATGTAACCCCTAAACCTTAACAATGACTTTACCTGTGGGGCTACACAGGCAACTCACGTGACGTTGGAAGATAATAGTAAGAGACAAGACGTTTCACAGTTCCTTTAATGTTACACCTCTGGCAAGGTACATGCAATTGTATGAAAGGTTGCATACAAAACCTTGTACACCTTGATGAGCTTTTTGCCTTACATTCTCTCTTGATGTGGGGTGATTTTTAATGTATAGACCAACGATTATGTATTTGTTTGATTCCATCACTTAATTGCTAACACGGACTCAAGTATTGGTTCATAGTGGAAAAATCAACCGCGGGGTATATTTGATAACGCTCTATAATGATTATAATGCTATTTCATCAAGACACTGGCAATCTTCTACAGCCGCGCGGTTGCCCAGCCAGCCCGATAATAATGTCGGACACCGCTCGGATATGGTGGGACACTGAAATATGGTACCCCAGGATCGCTCCATGGTGAATCCGAAATGTTCATCCTCTGCCACTCTAGTCCGTAGGTCCTTAAGTAGGTCTTGGTTGGCCTGTTTCATCCGGCGCGATGAAACCACAAATTGGCCTCTATAAGTTAAACTGATATCTCGACATGTTTTTTGAGGGTTCGCTCGCTCGAAGATGTCTCGCAATACTGCTCCATCCTCAGCCCAGCCGGAATGGTCGTTACAAGTATCACAACTAGGACAGAAGTTCCGTACATGCGATAACGATAAGAATCCTGTCTCCTCGACCAAGTAATCTCTAAGTCGAGCTTGTAGGTAACTGGGTGTATGGGGTTCGGCCTGCAAGAAGAGGGTGTGACTGGCCCAATCTTGCTCACTGTCTAAGGCGTGTGCTAAATATGTATCTGCTTCCCGGCCGACGTTTTCCAGTTCTCGAACAACAAGGTGGCTTTGCACTGGGAATTTCATCTGAAACTCCGTTTCGTTAAGCATGCCTTTGTTGTAAACGATCGTTCTGACCTTACGGCCCGCAACATTTGTCAAGTCGAGGGCCAACTGGGCCGTCTCGATGACCTGGTCGATAGGCTCATCATACCTCGCAATCACTATATCCAGATCCCAGAACCTTTCGTTCTGTTCTTCAACGGATCTACCGATAGCGCAGGAGAAGATAAGTAATAGTGCGAAGCTCGTCAAGATGACATGCCACAGGAGCGAAAGATAGCGAAGCCACGGCGCCTCACAGGTATAGGTGTGGTCTGGCGGATATGAAGCCTCAGTTTCTTCAGGAGTTGGGGTTTTAGCCTCATCTGCTGATGTATTTTGAAATTTTAAGGCTGGTATGCGTATATAGGACGGTTCTTCAGTGGCCAGTGCTATAGAAGAAGCCCCGAGTCCAACCTCGGTTGTTGAAAGATAAGCGATTCCAAAGGCTAGCCACTGGATGACAGTTGTGGTAGATGGTCGGTGTTGTGCTAAGAGATTATCGATCTCAATGATCGACAAGATAAGGAGTGAAAATGCGGGCCCGCCGAAATTAAGATTGAAAGGTGTGTCTAAAGAGACTTTCTCCTGCACAGAGGATGTGAGTCTTTTGAGACTCGTCTCGCTTAATAGTGATAAGACGCCAGATATCATACTAACTGAGATGCCAACTATCCGGCCTCTCACATGAAAATCACGGCGGTTATACCAGCTTGTAACTAGGAGTAGGAAAAATGCCAGCGGCAGGCAAATAGCCAGTCCGACTACGTGCACGTCCACATCACGGGTGCGAAGACCGAAGGAAGCCTCTACCCGGCCACTGCTCCGAAGACATCTCGCAATGGACATGAAAGCGGCAGCCAATAGGAGATACTGCACATGCTGATCAGTAAAATGTGATACTAAAAGCTAGAGCTGACGCGTCATACCTCAATTCCCTTCCCTACCAACCAGTTCTCCCGAGTCAATAAGAGAACCATGCATATAAGGAAAGTGGCAATAGACAGAAGAACGTCTATAGAACGCTGGCGGTCCTGATGTAGCCACCTCCCTACCCGGTTGAATACCATTGCCCAGTCGAGGGCTAATACCATAACCACTAATGTGGTGTTTCTGTTATGAAGGAAGCTGTGGTATGCGAAAACAAGGCCAACCGCCGTGGCAGCAGCATACAGACCTCGCCATATTTGCAAAATCCAGCTCTGTGCGTATCTCTTAGAGCTGGTCGAGCTGCTTGTGTCGCTTGATTCACTCCATGCGCTCAGACATTCGATTAAAAGCGCAACAGATACATGGGCTATCAGCATTAGCAACGGGTAATGGAAGCCATTGGCGAAGAGGTGCCGAGCCGCCACGATACTAGTTGCGACAGCGAAGACACGGACGATCTGATGGCACTGAATCGAGTGCGTAGACATGATGGCGGATGGTCAACGTCTGAGAATGCTTTTCAACCAATGATGGTTCCACGTAGGAAAACCTTCATGAAACAGAAGCTGGTGATGCTGGTATTCCGTGATACCGAGCAGCTTCCATGATCCTGCAATGGTATCCAGAGTCCCCGGCCGTGAGATCGTCTAAGTAAGTTGGTATTTAGGTAGGTAAACGTGAGACAAGAAGAATGAAAGACAGAATGCTATGTGTTGAATAATGGCCCATTACGAAGTAGGTAGATGACAATGCTTGTATGGTATTTATTATTCATGAAAATAAAATATGATGACGCGGGAAGGGGTAATAGTTGAGCTTGGCTGGAGTGGCTATACTGTAAGTGTATGTACGTACATATGTAAGTCGCAGGTTGCTGTAGATCCATAGTGCTAGCAAACCCCACTAAGTCACTAACAGCTAGGACGTTAGGACCGTGCTGGGGGTTTTCTGGGTCGCTGCTGGGGCACTTTCGGGTCACTTGGTTGTCTTCAACAGTCTTGAGTGGTGCATTAAACGGCTGCCTGGACCAGTCGTGCCCCAATCATGCGGCTAATCAAACCTAGGACGCTACCTTCGTGGTACATGGTACTAGTGTTGCAGTGCTAACCGTCTACGTCATAGCGGTAACTTCACTTGACTTGGCTGCACAATAGTGTTATGTTCCTCTATGTTTTCCTTGGATGTGAGTGGCAGAGAGCTGCTATTAATAAGAGCTCAAAAGAACAGCGCCTCGTTTCGGCAGGCGATCAGTCTCACTTACGGTGCTATAATTACATAGCGCCCAGCCCCTAAAACTCGGGCAAAACTTCTAACCTTAGGCTCTTCAACAATGGTCCTATTTCGACACGCTCTGACACACCTTAGAGAGGCATCCAACTGCCTTGGAAACTTGCTCCTTTGCCTGTTGGGAAAGATCCTTCAGCGTCACCGCTGTGTCGGTAGATTCTTGTTTGCTTGTTTGATCACCGTGATCACCCCTACTAAAACTGAGAATCGTTTCCTTTTTGCCAAAACAACCACATTCACGTCTTGTACATGCGGGCGCATATTGTAGCCTTTGGTCCAAGGACGCTATCGTAGTGTCATTTTCTGCCAATATCTGCCATTGTCCCTGCAGCATATGCTGTATGCTGTGCGTATCTACAGCTCGTATTCAGTCTATACATCTGTATAGGTACCTGTAAACTGGGCTAGGTATGTGGGTGTGTTACATCGCCTTCAAAGTCTCCATCGGGATCTAGCTATTCCTACTTAGGTCATATCTTTACATCTACAATGGAAGAGGTGACGGTACCTTGCATGATACCTACCTATGTAGGTAATCAAAGCAGAAATTAGCTTTTTGTTGCGTGTAAAAGGAGACGGTGAGTTGCTCTGTCCCCTTTCCCGGCTTCTTTGTCGCACTTGCCGGACCCTGACCCCACAGGATGGGGCTCTGACACATGATTCTAACCCACTAATAGACTAGTGGAATTGCTCAAAGCTATTATAACTTTACCAAGGTTGAACACGTACATACCTGGGTGGGTACTTATTTAGTTTAGTACCACTTGAAGCCTGTTCGAAATGCTGCTGCCTTACAGTCTCTCAGAGTGAGTGCCGAGAGCTTCCCAAGATAAAATGCAGGAGGCTTTTCACCTGTCAGTGCGCCCGGAAAATAAAGCCGTCGCTTTCCCAAAACGCTTAGGAACAACATCTGCAAGTTTACTGCACGTAAATTTTGCATACAGCAGTTACCACATTACCGAGAGGTACATCCCACTATTGTCCACGTGTGGACTGTTGTTGTTCTTACCAAAATGGGATTACAGTGCGCATCAATAGAAGATTGGAATACTTGTACTGTATGAAATGTGATGCTCCTCATGATCTTCTCCTTCAAGCTTTTGTTACTCTTTTGTTTTGTTTTTTTGGCTTGCTCAGGAAACCAACTTGGTCTGTGCCGCCAGTAATGTGTTGCTGTGCTCTGGCTGTGCTCCCATTGGTTTCGGACCCCCCACCCGCTATTGCAAAATTTCAGGCAACCTTTTGGGGAAGGATTCTTCAAGAAACAGTTCTGGGACCCCATTCTGAAGGCGACATAAGCAGATCCATGTGCAAGTGTCAACACTAACACGTGTTATACATCCAATTGCGACGTTTCTTGTCCTAAGGCATGGCAGGATCTTTACCAAGAACGGGAAGGGCAGTGTTCGCTTTCGCTTTTTGGGGGATGCGGCACAGCAGCAGTACATCTCTATGTACATCACTGTAAGCCCTGCTATGCCTATCACCGGCAATTTCGAACTGCCCCAATCAGCCGCATGCCCACGGCATCCTTTCGAGCTTCCCTCTACATAGCTGGTACAACCCAATATGTTTGTTATGATTTCCTTCCTGCATATGTAGAGCATTACATCATGAGCATGTGTCACGACAACGTTGCAAGAGAGAAACTTGAGCAACCTGGTGTCAAGATCGGATGAAGCTCTTGACATAATCATGTAGACATCTGAATATCCATCACACCCATGTGCGGTCTGGACTAAGTATTACCGGCGGGAAGACCTCTCGTCCCCCCTCCGAGGGCTGAAGTGTACGGAAATTGGCAGCTTGCGTCCCACCCTTAAATCGGAGCCCGGCTTAAGACCTCAGCCGTGTGTTTTTGCCTACCCATAAGGAAGCTCGCGTCGCTCCTCATTTACATAAGTAGGTACCGCTGTAGGTATTCTTAGAAAGGCTTTCAGCTGAAGATGAAAGAACAAAAATAAATCTCTGTAACGCGACATCGAGTTCAAGATCGAACTGCTATGTACATCGTCAGGTAGCCCATCGGCAGTCGATTAAGCTAGACCCAAAGGTTTGCCGACATTGATTTAGGTCCCTATGATCAATGGCCGGAACTGAGCATTCAACAAATTTTCAACCCTTGAAGCACGCCTTTCGAGTAGGGATGGTTCAGCTAGTCATAGAGTGACGGAAGGATAACCCCTTTATCCACTTTGACGCGCGATTGGACTTATGTTCTTAAGCCCTGAGAGCTCCTGAGACTGGATTTGCTGAAAGAGCCGAGTCACTCAAGCAAAGATGCCTCGGCGGGCAACCAGTATGCAAGTTAACTCCCTTTCTACGTCCTTCAAGGTTAATGATAACTGCGGTATCCTAGTGTAACTGCATGGACCGGTGGTAGAGCTGAGCACGCTGGAGCTGCGGCTGGACAAGGCGCTCTCCATGCGTTTACCCACCTTAGAACTGAGTTGACAACAAAACCACAAGCCAGCCGCAATTGACAATGACCGAACTCCTCAATTCCAGGCTAAATGCGAACCTCCCAACAAGGCCTTCGAGTCCTCGCGATGCCTTGTTAGGACTATCCGATTAGTAAGTACCTATGCATGATCGTTTGGCAGTCAGGTTGAAAGGGGGCTATATCATACCCTAGAGAACTAGCCTGCTTGCAAGCTTCAGGGTATAGGTGGTGATGTTGAAGATAAGAATGGCAAGATGGGGAAAAGGCCATACTCTCTCGCATTAATGAACCGCAGTGCATCGTAGGTGAGCAGCGGACACAACTTGACCCATAACACCAAAGTCTATATAGATATGTATTGCTCAACTGTATGTCTTAGACATCCAATGTCTGTATAGGTAGTTCTTACTGTCCAGTGTGGCACAGCTTATCCTTCCCAGCGAGGCTACGAGGCACGAGCTCTAGCAGTTAGCTGAGCTGGAGATGTTAATGTCTCAATTAGAGGAAAGGGACGTGGTGGCATCTGACCGTGCCCGAGTACCTTTATTATGCTCATACCCGCCGAACATGCAACTGCATGCTACAGCTTCTAGTCGTTTCATACAGGGTCTGTCCGTTATCAAGCTAGATAAGAAGGTGAAAGGTGTTTCGACAACTAGCAACATGTAGGCGTCATTGGGAATTACTGATCACGCCTAGCAGGGGTCTTCATTTAATATAACAAATTGTCCTTTACAAAAGCTAAATGATCATGAACCAGAAGATTAAAGATTGATGGTCAAGCCAACGTTTGTCAATTAATCATACCTAGCTATGTATAATACTTACTCTCTCCACCATACCCTCGTAAGTGTCCTGTTCTCATCCAACTCTTAACAGATTCCCAATTTAAAAAAGGACGCGAAGGACCGAAACACCAAAAAGGCAAGACCAGAACTCCAAGCTGCCCGAAGTACCAGGCATCGCCTAAAATCAAGCAGAAGAGGAGAGCCCCCACAGAGGATCTTTTTGATCGTCGTCAGATACAGGACCCCAGATCGAACGAAGGAGTCGTAATTCTCATAAGCCACGAGGAGGGCGCCCTCGAATCTACCCGCTGGATTCGATTGTAGTGTCCAACGCTCAGAGAAAACTTTCCGCCAACGCCTTCTCTCATTCACGATGCTGCCACTCCACCGCCCCTTCAGCCAGGGCAATCTTCCCATCAGTGGGATATAGTACTTCTTGATCAAAACGTCAAACGTCCGGCCCCAATAGGCATGCTCTACATAAGACATTAAGCCCTTGTCGATTTCTACATGCTCCAGGTCTTAGATGTTGGCGCCCATAAACGCGAGTTCCGGGTGCCATCTACAGACGACGTGGCAAGCAAACTGGTAAGTTGTGACTTAGACCGCTTCGTGGCCGTTGGTCTGGTCGCACTTGTACTTGTTGTTGTTAGTCACGGGACTGCGGTTATAGAACAATCTCACGTACGCGCGTGTGACATCTCGTGCATAGGCGTGTCAAAAGAGACACGCGCACAAATACCGTTTTTCAGAATCGGGATTACAGAGGCTTATCAAGATCCGCCTGTTTGGTAAGACGATAGAATGTTCCGTATTCCCCTTCCAAGGGGAATAGTTGAGCGCGGCCAACCGCAGTGTGACGAGTACTTCGCGCGGTGCTCATGGTCAAACATTGCAGAATCAAGAGCAAACGCTTGCGGATCACTCAAAACACCTTGGCGGGTGCAAACCATTAGGTAAAAAGTTGTCTTACCGAACTTTATAATTAGTTCTTAGTGATCAGCATGTTCTGTCTCAGCGATGGACATTGAACATTGCCTTCGTCAGTTTTTTGCTGTTGGGGGATTGTACTGTAGCGTTGTTGATCACTATATATTTAGAAGGATTAGCGGCACCATGTCCTAAATGCATAAAGCATAGCCAAGTGAATCAATCCTACACGATGCTACTCATTGTGAACCCCACGTCATACGATACCATTGGGATATTCAATTCGTACGTAGGAAGGCTCAGAGTACATCTCGTATATACTTCAGCTAGTCAAGGCCTATAAAAGTGTGCATAAAGTTAAAAGCATGCCGTTTTCGGTCGGATGGATAGTGCAATGTATCATTTCTAAGATAATCAATTCATATAACTAAACAAACAGACAAAACAACAAAATAAGGTTAATGAAAATGTGGTCAAGCACAGCTCTCCCCTTACTGTGTGCGCTCTCCGAGCTCTCATCAGCAGTCTCGGCCCAGCAATCCATCGGGCTCCCGATCTCCGGACCCAAGAAACCAGGCCCGGGCGACACGCCCGAGGCGCTGCACGTGAGCGAGGCGGCGGGGAGACACCCGAACGCGACGACATCCGTCACATTCCAGCGGAAATACAACAACACGAAAGAGGAATGGACATGGCGCGTCAACCTAACCGAGATCGCCGTGCCGGACGATATCTCTGACCTCGGCTCCCCGTCCGCGAACTTCTCTAGGGGCCTGCGTGTCGCGAACACGCAGTGGCAGCTAGAGTGGCCCGGGAGCAGCGATGATGCGAACAACAACAATACTTTTGAGGCTTTCCTGCAGGAAAGAAATTTGAACGCCTCGTTCACGAGTCTCGTAGTCAAGCACTCTTCTAAAATTGCCAATAACTACGACGATAGCGATGGTGGCGATTGCGAGAAGGTTCTCGGAAAAGATTGCACCAAAGCGCTTACAGAGGCTGCGTTCAAGGATCTTACGGAGCAGCTTTCTGCTCTCGCCGGCTGCAAAGATGCCCTTGGTGACGATGGCAACAAGCTAGACGACGGTGTTAGTTTCGGTAAGAGATGACCCTCAACTTCACCTCAACTCTGCAGCTCCCATTCGGGATCAAAGTTCAGCTAACGAATGATGTGTGTTTCCGCATGGGTTTAGATATCGAAGGAAAGAAGCCATCAGGTAACGAATCCGATACATCACCATCCTCTTTGACACGGGACGACACTCTCCTCTTCCGGACCTCGAAGGCCTACGAGGGCGATCATGATTCAGATGACACCTTCCAAGACGCCAGGGGCGCGCTGCAGATCTTCATTATGCGTCTGACGAGCGACAGTGATAACCGCGGCGACGACGACGCCGGTCAGACTGTCTTGTGCCGCATCGTTGACAAGGACGCCGATTCTCCGGCTTCTGCGATGAGCTGGGGGCAGCCGACTGTCGTGTTGTGGAGTGTTGTTTTACTGGGCACCCTTTTTACTGCGTTGCAGTGAAACGGTTCAACTTGTGTTCTCTGGTGTATATATGACGAATGCGCATTCCATGTATAAATACTGTTAAGCTATGAAGAGTCTTGTATATTATTCTGGATGATTGTCACAGGCTTGCAACGAGAATGAATTGAACGAATCGAGAAGCACGAATTTGTTGTATTGAGCTTCAAACTGTCACTGTGCTAGGCTTTATCCCCGACGGATATATAAAGATTTGCATGGCCAAGCCCCGAGCTCTCGCGACGGGTTTGGCGCCTTCACGAGTCTCTTTACTCCGGTCATTATAACGACGGAATTCAAAGTGCCATACACATAATGTCAATATATGAGATGTATATATATCTTGAGTAACGCTTATGGAGCCCTTTGGCATAGCCAACAAATACTACACCTTTGTCGCCTTCTAATCACTTCTCAAACGATTGCGCCAAGACTCAAAGACAATTTCAGTCGTCTTGCCTCCTTATCGCCGGTGAGATCCACCACCCAGGCTTACACCATGCCGAATGGGAGTTGCATGTGTGGTACGGTCAAGTTTGAGCTCATAGGAGAGCCGGTAGACACCGTGAGTACCTCATTTTTATATACATATGAACCTACACAGTTCCTAGTGTTGCAAGATTCAGAATGGAACAAAAACGCCCCGTAATTTTAGAATTAGGATAATATGCTGATGATGCACATCTAAACATAGAGTATCTGTCACTGCGGACCATGTCACAAATGCGCCGGCGCGAATGGAAGTACGAACTTAATTGTTGAACCGGAGCATGTAAGTATCGATATTTCTTTCTCAGTCTTTCTCCTCAGAGCTCGGAAGTGTATCTCAAGCGATCACGGTCTAAGCTACTTAATAATGGAATATCAGCTTCGTGTGACCGGCGAAATGCGTACCTGGACCCGCAAGGGAATCTCGGGACAAGACGTTATATACAACTTCTGCACCACGTGCCCTACAATCGTCTTTGTGCAGCCGCTCTCTTTCGCCGGACGGCTTGTTGTTAAGGCGGGGCTTTTAGATTCAATGGTTGATATCCGGAGAACACCGCCTAAGACCGAGCTGTTCGTGAAGGACCGGTTGGCGCCGTGGTGTGAGCGTGGGAATGGTGTTACCTTGCTAACGGTCGACTGATATGCTTGTTATAGTATCATCGGGAGCTGTTACTGCATCTTTATAGACCATGAAGCTGAAAAAGAGGGTTTGAAAGTATTCGAATATGTAATTATTGAATTACTTTTATCTATCTATCTCGCTCGACCTTATTTCTAGCTTCAATGAAAATATATATAAACAAATATTAACCCAAACCCAACCGCTTCCCACTCCATACCAATTAATATACAGACCCTGTTGTTCAGCAGATACCACCTCACTTCACCTAAACTGCTCAAACCTCTCCTTCTCCTCAGCATCACTAGCCAAAAAGTCTACAGTCCATCTCCACAGATCCTCCTGCTTACCCTCATCATAACTATCCTCACTCGACCTGATCTCCTTCCCACCATCGAGGGAAGACTCATAATACCTCGCGCTTAACCCTTCTACCTCCTTCCCAATAGCCAACTTCACAAGTCCCTCCGCCGACTGCGCGGGCGTGAAGATCCGCGGGTCCACAAGAACGCGCAAGAGCGGGATGATGTGCGGCATGACATGCATCCACAGGAACTTCAAAAAGGGCCCTGCCTCCCTCGCGAGTCCCGACCCGGGCATCAGGCACGGGTCGAGTGCCGTCACCGTAATCCTCCTCTCGGGGCAAACTTTGCGCAGATGTCTGTCCAGCGCATATGTCCAGAGGATGTTGCACAGTTTACTGGTCGCGTAGCGCTGCCGTCCCGGGTTCCCCGCCGTGAGCGCGGTGGGACGAGCGAGCTCCTCGGCGGACGTGTAGACGGCGTCGGGCAACCCGCTCTTCTGCGCCGGGTCGTGCGTCCCGCTCGCCGTGACCACTACCCTTGCCCCTTCCTCCACCAAGTACGGTGCCAGTAAGTGGAAGAGCAAAGCGTGGCCCAGGTGGTTTATGGCGAATGTGCTCTCGATCCCGTCGGCTGTCTTTGTAAGATCGCCCGGGAATTGCAAGCCCGCGTTTAGAAGCAGAGCCTGGATGGGCGGGAAATTCTTGGAACCCCAGCTCTCGGCGTAGCTGCGGACGTTCTTGAGACTTGATAAGTCCAAGGGGAGGAATATGACGTTGGATTGGTTCAGGGCTCTGTTGATGCTCTCTGCGGCGTTTTCATTGTCGGAGCGTGACGAGATCACGATCAGGTACTCTGGGTGGGCTTTGGCGATCTTGAGAGCGGTTTGGTAGCCGAGGTTGATGGTGCCACCTGTTATTAGGATTGTTCTCTTGAAAGTCATTTTTTTAAGATTCTGGCAAGAGAGAAATTATTAAAAGATATTCTAGTGTTTTGTATTAAGGAGAAGGTCTAGGAGTTAATTATCTTAAGACGAGGATGAGCGTTGAATGATGAGTTGCACAAGAAGACATTGTTCACGAATGATGTTCAACTATATTTATATTTGATGTAACATACTTAGTCTATCTCTGAGTTTCGCATTATAAATCATATCAGATAGCCAACCACTCGATGGTAACCGGAGTTGTCCAGGTGCCGTGCGGCATTGGTGAGTTGTTAGAAATTCTCCGTGTGTAAGTCCCTATAATCTCCTAATCCCGTGAAACCATCGCTCTACATGGATATGCTGCATAGTAGTGCACGCGGTGGGTCCGGCGCCCGAGGGCGGCCGGATGCGGAGATACAGCTGAGGTATGCTTCAAAGGACTTACCGGCCCAACGTCAACGTCCACAGTAGAGCTCTATCCCTAATTGGTAAAGCTAAGAAGTCATTATTGGCCGGGAGCAAATGCGAGCCTGCTGCATTTTATGTTTATTATTAGATAGACTTTGGCTACACTTGCCGAATGGATAGCTAATGAGGAGTTTATGAAGTTTGGATTGAATGTAGATGGAAAACAGTTATGAAGTTAAGAAATGAACGGTAGCTCCGAGCCATATAATCAGATTTGTAATTTTTTTCCGAGGGAGGAGATGAATTATCAGGGATGAAAAAACTAAAATGCAAGTGTCAAATGGATTGCGCGGTAAGAATTGGTACTCGATAGATAGCTCTCGAAGCTGTGTGGACGGAATAAACGCCCATTCTCGAATATTGGGAATCCTATGGCATCCTCATGGACATGTCGAAGCGCTCAAGGGAGAGCTATTTCGAGTATTCGAACTACGTAGAAAGGCCGGTATTCAATACCAGAACAAAGAAGATGATGCAAGGGATCTACGTACGAGCCGGAAAAGGGAGATTCCCGCCTGTACTCAGCAATGAGAGGCTATGATCAAAGAGAAGAGCGATCCCAAGGTCTCCTTTGTCTAGGTTACATGACTACCTTAGGTAGCAACCCCTGGGAGAACCGAAGCCTTTTAAGAAATGGATTTAGACGTATCTGCGTTCGCTACAAACTCACATTCCATAATATAGTCCCACGTCGCACACCTCGATCAGTTGATAATAATAATAATAATAAGATGGCTTCACAGACAGGAATACTACCGGCATTTATAACGTCCGCCGGAAAGGATACGAAGGCACCAACCCCGGTGTATACACCTGTTCAGCCAGGGCTAATAGCATCCTCCGCTGACCATCCGGTGCCGTTCACGTTCGACAACGCCAACGAAGGCGCTCGATCAGACCTGCCCACGCTCACCGAAGGCGAGCTGGACGATTTCGTCGCCTTTCTCCGGCGTCTAGTGAGCGGCCGTCTTCCGAAGGCCGACGTCGTGCCGCTCGTGCTGAACGCGTATAACATCACACAAGAGCCGGTAAACGGCAAGAATGCGTGGTCGTATTTCTACCCCATCACATACGTTTCGTACGATGGGAAATTAGGGAATGGCTTGGACTCTGAAGATCAGACTAACAACGGCGGTGGAGCCGGGAAGGCTAAAGGGGGAAAGAAGAGGAAGAGGGGAGACAATGGCGAAGAGGAGGAGGAGCTAACACTGGCGACGTTCCGGCGAGGCACGATAAGCACTCCCTTAATCAGACTCCCCGACAAGGTCCTAGCCGACACCTACCAGCCGTGGCATTCGATAAAACCGGGCGACGATGGGGGTGCGAATAATAGCAAAAAGGGAGCAACTGGGAATTACCGCTTCATATGCTTCATTCACTCGCACCGCCTCTTCCGGGAAAGTACCCGGCGATCTACGGCTGTATACACTATTAGTATATGGGACCGCGAGGTACGTATATTTAAGTCTTATCATTACCGCCTCTACATAGTCGCGACGTGTCTTTCCCCTCTCATAAAACCGGGCGATGGGCCAAGTATGGCTTTGCTAAGAAAGATACCTACTACTAGCATGAGGAATTGACCTGGCACGACACGTACGCATTCGAGCGCGCCGAACGGCGGCTTGCCATTCGAGAATTTTGGGGGAGAGTAGGGGCACCAGGTGTCAAGTTCATGCTCCCACGAAAAGACTTCATACCCAAGATCCGATTTCGTACAGTATACCACGCATGCGAGCAGCTTGAGGTTGCGATCCGGAACCACGTCGACTCTACGTATACGTTGTGGTCGGTCATGGCCATCGCCCTCCAACACATGAACCACGGCGGCTCGGACTTACAAGTGAGTATAGTGCCGGATAGGCTTGAGGTGTTCGGCGGGCACCGGCGGGATCTACTACCCCGGCTGTTTGTCCATCTTCTCCATCTCTGCCTCTATTCTCCTAGACAAGGCAAGGTATCGCAATGGAACCAGAATCTCGGCGCGTTCAAAACTGAAAAAGAAATCACAAGCTTCCTTCGACAATTCCGCATTGGATACAGGATGCTTTGGATGAAGCAGTGGAGCTGGAAGGAACTGGAGGATTTCATGAATGGGCCCTATGGTGGGTGGTTGGCCAAACTCGAGTCGTTGCCTGAGTATCTGAGGATGGAATGGACGTAGATGTAGAGGTAGTCTCGGGTAGATTAACGGGAGGGGAGCTACCCGAGTTGGATAAGTTACGCTCAAGCGCTGGTCGTGGCCTGAGGCTCTCTAGGGAGTGCTCCCTTTAAAACCTGTGCCTGGAGGGGGGGGAGAGAATTAATAACCCTTAACAAACGCTGAACGGAGCATATTAGAAGAAAAACTCTGTTGGATACGCTTGCGTTCGCCTAGAGAAAAGAGCATTCATATGTAGGAGTACACCATAGTCCTCTTGCCCTCCCATGACACATCTGGTAGGTTTCCAAACCACTCTTAGCTGCTCCTGCTACTCTTACTGCTTCCACTGCTGCTGCTACTGGAGCTACCGCTCCGCCTATGTCCCTTCTTCTTATATTTCTTTTCTTTCTTGTGCTTCTTCTTGAGGCCGCCTCCTAGATAATGCGCTGCAGCCGCAGCTCCAATTGTGGCCAAGGGATTGCCATGAGATGCCTTGGCGCCTATGGCACCCGCGAGCAAAGTAGAGCCCAGTCCTCTGTCATCTCCGCCGGGCCCGTGCTGAGGGGGATGATTGGGATCATATTGTTGCGGGGGATAAGGGCTGCCGCCTTGCATGTACTGACTGGCCTGGCCTTGCGAGGGATAGCCGTGTCCCTGAGGCGCATGTGAATCGTATGACGGATGAGTCGAATACGGCGGTGGAGCCCCGTGCGCTTGGCGATCATCTCCATATGAGTGTTTCTCGGGCGGGTATGGAGAATGCTTCCCGGGCGGGTAGGGAGAATGCTTATCGTCGGGGGAATAGGGAGCATACTGCTGTGGCGGGTATGGAGAATGGGACGAGGAGGGGCCGCCGTAGTGCTGCTGTGGCGGATATTGGCCTTGGCCTTGAGGCGGATATTGACCCGGATACTGGTTCTGTTGCGGGGGATATGATTGACCTTGAGGAGGATACTGCTGGCCTTGAGGGGGATATTGCTGGCCTTGAGGGGGATATTGCTGCCCCGGGGGGTATTGCTGGCCCTGCGGAGGATACTGGTTATGAGGCGGGGGGTAACTTCCGTCACCTCCCCCGTAGTATGCTTGGTTGGACATGTCTGAGGATGGCGATGAGACTGAGGGTACAGATAGAGGGCCTTGAAGTCGTACGCGGTTCGCGGGGAACTCAAAGCTTTTACTCTTTCGTGGGTTGTGAAGGGAGATTCGAAGTGCTCTCTTCAGCCCTCCTCCTATGTTTAAGAAGGAACAAAGAGGCTGGCGGCCTCAACGTCACGCAGGGACGATGGAATGAAGGGGACGCTTTGCGCCGCCGACTCAGCTTATTTCAGCTGATTGGGGGAGCGTTTCAAGTGAGGGGTCTCCAACGTCCTAGGCTGGCCCACAATTCTTAATGACAAGCTTCATTTGGAGCCGTCTCATTGGTTTTCTATACGGTAGTGCAAGTTACTGCGCCCCAGTGGATTGGGAACGGGGACTGGTCAGTGGTCACCTAGCATCCTGCATGCCTAAACCTAGGGGATTTGGTGAAAGCTTAGCATGTTGAATCTACGCATACCGAATGATTCGCAGCTTGGCATGATGATGGTGCATGTGCATGCATACAAGGGGGAAGTAAGAACCGTCTGTCCAGTGACCATGTCAATTTCGAGCCAGTTCTCATCTTGCCCCAAAGCTGTACTTCCAATACGAGATGTCACCAAGACAGTAACTGGTGGTTTCAGATCATGACGAAGTGCTACCCAAAATGTGTTCTTGACGAGAACGTGAACGAAAAAAGGTATTATATTTCCCCTTTTATTGAAGTCCTGTGTCATGCGAACAGTTGAACGTTGTTTTTCGCAGTCGATACCGTCCCCTGAGGTGGAGGAAAGGAAAGATCTATTATGGCTTTTGTTATGTATATCCTAACAAGCGTCGCCCATCCCCGCCTCTCAACAGGACGTTGCTCCCGATCTTTCATATTCAAAATCCGAGACCAGAAGCCAAGTTCATAGTATCTACTCACTCGAATACCTAATTCCACCGGAGAGACCCCATTAAACAAAAACAAATTATTTCACCCGAGTCACATGTACGATACAATAGATTAAAAGCGACCATGCGGCCATGGAAAAACTGGTGCTCCGAACTCTGTAGCCGACATGTTATGATTCCAAGTCGCAATCCCATGTTAAAATCTTGCCAGATTTACCAGATTTACAAGCACACTCTCTATTGACCAGCAACTCACTCACATATGGTGACTTACGTAAGTATAATCTCAACACATATACCCGCTTAATTATCCCCAGGCAAAAGAGACCATTCAATTTCATGAGTACAGAAAGGGTCAAAAGGAATGGGCCAAAGGAATGCTACCATCTCTACATTTCACCCGTGTGTAGGTAGGTAGGTAGGTAAGGGAAGCGGGCTTAGTAAGGATGTCCACTATTTAGGAAGGTTACCTTGGCGACGACTTGGCTTTTTTCCCCTAGGAGACGGACATGCGATGTCGCTGATCCTTCTCGTACTCCCGGAATTAAGCTTTTCGAGTTGTGCAACGTCCAATAGATGGTCTGAGGGTGGATTGGTTATATTGCAGGGTCTATGCAATAGGACCCCAGAGAGAAAAAGAAAGCTCTTTACCTCAGACGACGCACCTTCGCGGATAAAATGGTCCTCTACCCCATGGGGAACACCGGGTAAATGATGTTGCTGGTCCATGTCTCCCTGTAATACATGGCGATGAACTTCCTATGTGACAACATGATATTGCCCTCCGAATATGCGTCGGAACGATGTAAGTGATTGAAGAGACCAAACTTCGGATAATGCGCACGGGAACGACCATGTGATTATGATGAGCTATATGGACGTGGAGCATGCGTATCTAATGTCTTGGAGGCTCAGAGCTGGCTTAATGCATTTTCATTTTGTCTTTCCGGGTTCTGGGTTAGGTTGCTAATACCGGCCTCGTGCGCCATGACTATATGACTATGTGACTATATAAATCCCCAAAGGGATCGTCGCACTGCCTCTATTGTCATCAGTCTACATCGACGCATCTCAGCACTTCCTCCTTCTTTGACAGCTCGAAGACACCTGATCCACACTCGCACATAGCCAAAATGAAGGTCACAAGCGTACTGCCAGTCCTCGCCGCTGTAGCGGTCGCTACACCTCCCGGCGACATAAAGGAGCGCCAGAGCTGTCCGGGCGTGTACGTCTTCGGCGCTCGCGAGACGACCGCCCCGGCTGGCTATGGTACCGCCGGTGGCCTCGTGAACCAGGTCACGGCTGCTTACTCCGGTAGCCAGGCCCAGGCTATCAACTACCCGGCCTGCGGCGGTCAGTCGCAGTGCGGTGGCGTCAGCTACGATAGCTCGGCTCAGCAGGGTACTGCTGCTGTCGTCTCGGCTGTCAACAGCTTGAACAGCAGATGCCCCAACACTAAGATTGTGCTTATTGGATATTCTCAGGTGAGTATTGTCTTACCTTCTTTTTTTCTCGCATGATTTTTTGGTCTGTGTTTTCTTGGCGAGAGGAGCAAGACATAAGGGGGTTCGGCAAGACAAAAAAAAAAAAGAGGGGAGAAATTCTGAAGAAATGGGAGTACCACCGAGCATGAAGACGGGCAGCGGCAGTAGAGGAAGGGTGAGGAGCAGGAGTGTGTCGTCAATAGTAGGAATCTTTGTCCTTAAATAGCACACTTCACAGGAAGAAATACCCTCAAGCTTGGTAATACGTACACTAACCAATCTTTCTAGGGCGGCCAAATCATGGACAACGCTCTTTGCGGCGGCGCCGGGCAAACACTGTCAGGCAATGCCCTCAAGGCCGTAAAGGCCGCCATCTTCATGGGCGACCCGCACAACGTGGCCGGACTACCTTACAACGTGGGCACATGCACAGCCGGAGGCGTAAGTTTCACCCTTCCTCATCTTCTCCCTCCCCTATCCTATCAACCCCCCTCCACCATTTCTCTTTCAACATACACTTCATCTCCCCCGGCCTATCCTTCTCTCTAACCAAGAATACACAACTTAACATAAACTTTTTCTAATACGATGGAACAGTTCGCCGCCCGTCCCAGAGGCTTCCAGTGCTCCCCCGCGGACCCGTCCATCATCAAGTCGTACTGCGACTCGACTGACCCGTACTGCTGCAACGGCAACGACGCCAACTCGCACCAGCAGTACGTCAACAAGTACGGCTCGCAGGCCCTCGCCTTCATCAAGTCCAAGCTTGGTTAAATCCAGGCTATGCTACTATTCTTTCCGAGAGGCTCGGATGAAAAAAGGAAGAAGCGACGTGAGAGAATATGGAAAGGGAAAGGGGGCAGATGTGGCTTGTGTTGATTGGTGGATGATGCGATGTATTGTACATATAACAAAAAAATAAATAAATCATATTATTTAACGCGACACTTGTGTCTGTCTTCTTGGCGCTCTGCTTCGTTTGTATACAAGGTCATTGATGTCTCATCAAAAAGGTAAGCATCCCGTCGTCTCACTCACAACTTCAAGTGAGTAATAAAAACTGGATACGTCGAATAGAGCGCAAAGCCGTAGTTAGCAGATCAGGTATCTAAATAAGTAGAAAGCAGAGTAACGCATGCCTAACGCCTCATCTATCCATCCCTGTCCCTGTCCCCAACCCCAAACCTCTTAGTCCCACGTGAACGGAGCGTGGATCCCATGATGCTACACACCTACACCTGCGCATGCCTAACTGCCGCAGCAAGACAATCATCCCATCTCCTTACGTCGGTATCTCATCCAACAAATACCTCTTCCTCAGGGCTATCTGCTCGGGTCCATGTTTCGCCTGCAGCCGTCTCATCTCCTTGGCGCGTTTCTTCTCCTCTTTCTCGTTAGCGGCGGCAGTATCCGAGAACACCAACGCGAGAGATTCGTCATCGCGTGCTGTCCAGACGCCCGTGGTCCTCTGCGGAAGCGGCTCCCCCTGCTTCAGCATCTCCATCACTTGGCCGGCGTTCCCGATGATCCAGCTCGTGGCTTTCAGGGAGCGCAGGACGATATCCCTTGAATAGCCGAATGAAACGAAGCGGTCGATTATGTCGTCGGGTGTTTCCTTGGGTGGTAGTGGGGGGGTCGGTCTTCGGCGAGGTTCAGTTTCGGGGATCGGGGCGGATGATGTTTGTTGTTGCTGATCACTGTCTCGCACACCTGGCTTGTTCTTATTCTTGTTATCATTGTTGATATGGTGTGTTGCCGGCACGAATGATGCGGGTAAAGTCCGTCGCTTTGGCTGCGCTTTTTGCGTGGTATTAGGTCCCTGCGCGGCTCTAGCGCTGCGAGTGGCATGCGATATCTCGTCGTCGGAGGTGTTTTGCTGAAATAGGACTCGGATCCTGCGATTCGGTGTAGGTGTCTGTTGAACCACCTTCCGAGGGGATTCCGCTAGAGACTCCTGACGGAGTTGTTGTGAAGGTGTCACTCTTTGCGAGTCATCGGCCTGATCTGAGAGATCGTCAACGGCGTTTGGTTGGGTATCCGGGCCGAAAGCAAAGTCCTGTGTCTCCGGCTCGACTCGTTGGCCTTGTTTGTGTAATTGAATAGTTTGAGCATCGCTCACCACGCCATCGGCCCTGCCTGAGACGTTCAGTCGTCCCCGAACTCCAGATTTATACTCTCCACGCTGTTGGGCTTGACGGCGGGATGCTGTAGGTGTCGTCCCAGGCTCTTGAGATTGGAAGCGGGGTATTCTGTTGTGGCTCTCGGGAGTAGATGGAATCTCATCCTCGCGACTCAATATCCTTCGTTTTGCCGGGGTTTGCTCGGATATCGTATCTGCCATATCCCGGACTCGCTTTAATGATAGGCGGATAGGTGGGGAAGACGGCAAAGGTCTTTCAGCTTCGGCAATCACATCACCTTCAGTCGAATCTTCATCACTAGATTCATTGAAGTCCATCATGAACTCTGCGAAAGATGCCAGATGCATCTCGTAACATCGGCGAAGTTGATCTGGAGCCGACTCCAGGACAATCCAATCAAAGCCGAGGTCCTCCGCAATTTGCTGCCAGTCCAGTTCGATGGGGTCGACCTTTTTCGATATAACGGACTTCCAAAGATCCCAGAGAGCGATTGCTTTGCCTCCAACGCTTGGCATCGGCGGCATAGAATTACCAATACTCTCCAAGAATGTACCGTAATCGCGATAGAATTGCGCTTTCATCTCTGATTCTGTAGATTCGGACGCGGTAGATGTTATAGGGGCTGGCCTGTGCGATGAAGCATTTTTCTCCAGAGGCTCGGCAGCAGGTGGCCTTTTAGCAGAACCAGTGATCTGATCTTTTCGACTACCGTTACGAGTAGTGTTTTTGCCGGCTTGTACGTCGCTTTCCTCACTTTCAGTGCGCACCACTATGCCGTCGCTCTTGCGTTGGGGCGTTGCATCCCGCATTTCTGCATTATTATCTTCGCCATTTTTATCGCTCGACAAATGCTCGCTATGACCATCTATGTCACTTAACTGGGACTCAGCTTCGGCTTGCCACTGGTTTAGAATATCCCTGTTTTGCTTTGCTACATGGTTTAATGCACGTTCTCTCCATGCTAGGTGCGTGCGTTGCGGGAACTGTTTATCATTAGACACGCATCTTGGGGGCTCGAGGAAGGTGTACACGCACCTTATGAGCTAGCCTTCTATAAAGAATAGCTCCATCCCAAGGCTCATGTGATTTGATTGCTTGGTGAATTGCATTTAGAATTGTTTCGTCTTCTTCGATAGTCCAACGTTGCTTGGTTTTGGGGGCCGGTATACTGCTGCTGTCGAGAGCAGTTCTTCGGCGCGAGGCTACCGGTGAACGTTCTGGCAGGGAAGATTTCTTCTCTTTTGAGACGGGTTGTCGCGGAACATGCTGTAACCTTTTGACCCACCGATCCCGCCATGATTGCCATGTGTGACTCGGATGCTTTGTCAAAGATTAGAGAGAATATAAACTAGGTTGGGGCAATCGCTGGGGACGTACCTTGTCGGCGAAATATTTATAGATATCGTTACCGTTAATAGGTTCTCCTGAAGCTTCCATTTCCCTCACATATTCTGTCAAAGCCTGGTCATCTTTCTCGGTAAACCTGCTTCTTGTGAGCTTAGGGTTTGAACTTGAGCCAGCTGGTGCCCCTGGTCGTATCGCTGACGAGTTGCACAAATAATCTTCCTTCGCATCAAGGGAGCAATCCTTGACGGCATCCTCGATAAGTCGATATGAGTATGAACCAGAAAGGGGAGCCTTTTCCGGATCACATATAAGCAGGTCAGCATCTTTTTCTCTGGGAGTTATCGACCCTCCATTTTCCTGCAGTAAGTTAGCTTTCTGGATCGCGAAAAGAAAGAGACACAAATTCCTACCCGTATGATATCGATGCATGCATTGCGCTGAGGTACCCGTACCGATACCCATAGTTTCAAGCCTTGGAAGATACCATATTTCTCATTGTTGTTGCTATTGGCTGCTCTCTTCGCCAGCACACCGGAGTACGTGATACCCGGCGCAGACATCGCTATTTCCCTTGAAAGAACCTGAAAAGTACCACAAACGAGCAATGTCCTAGCGATTCTCTGTTAACCGCCTTGTAGGTGGCACATTAAAGGCCTTTAAGTCGACGATGCTTGTTGATGTTGCGCCTCAGAGGTGAACAATAACGTTCTTGTTTTGGCTTGATTGGAATTATTGGCGCGAGGCGACAGTGGTAACAGGAAAGTCTGTAAGTAAAAGCCACAGACAAAACCCCAGATAAATAAGAGCCGAGTTATTGGTATGAGCTTCCTTTGGTGCACCTTTGCGGAACTGGTGATTGGATATTGGCTTGCATTTATATTCCTAAAAATATATTTACCGAGGTCAGGCACTTGCAGTCTGGCGCAACTCGAACTCGATAAATAAGTCCCGTGAATAAAGTTTCACAAAGACGCGTGACGCAAATCGCGATTTCACAAATGCGACAAGTACATCTGTACAAACACAACAAGTACCTGCCAACCCAGTACCTGCTCCACACTGGGGCACCTTGGTATCCAAGAAAGTATTAAAACATGGTAAGTACATATATTTTCTAAAGCGTGCTTTGACCCTGTGGTAACCAGTCATAATATGCTTAAATCGAGGCTATACGCGTCTACACTGTACACGTGGACAGTGCTTTGTGACTGACAAATTGCAGACACCCGACATATTTAACTGAGTAATTCAGCAGCGAAGGCACTGGCTTTCCAGTAAGTAGAGGATGAGAGAGGGTGTCAGCAGGGCTGTGGTCCAAACCGCCTCACCTGAAGATTCAATTCATCCCTTCTTACTACTAGTATACGGAGTAGTAGGAATTTCTTTTAATGAAAGTTGTTCACTTGGAACGTAGTTTTCTTATTCCCTTGTTTTACTGCCTGTATCATATATGGCTGTCCCCAGCAAACGCATCGAGTTAAAAGGGCCCCTACCTACTTCTTCCATTAAAGCACACGACAAGCAACAAAATATCTCAATAATACCGGAGTTTATGAGTACTTTACACATCATCAAGTAGATATCTTGAACCCGCCTCATCATGGGGGTCGTAGCTAAGGTGGCAGTGGGAGTGCTGGCTATTTCTTTCATGACATTTGTAACTTTCTTCGGTCGACTCCCAGCTCTGAGGTGAGTTTTAATCGTTCATATTGCTGGCTTAATTTTTGAGGGTTGCCTCGACAGGTACCTATCAGGAGTCATACTGCCCACGGGACCACCAAACACAGCCCGCTTTAACACCACGCGCCCCAAGACCAGCTGAATGAATATTCAGGACCCCGACTGACGTCACTTTTTCTCAAGACATACTCCCATAGCGTGGTTACATCGAGCAATATGGGTTTACATACCGAACGGTATCTTGGCAGTTGACCGGTCTTTCACCGGGGGCCGCATCACCTCATCTGCCAGTGCGTTCGGACAATACATCTGGTACGGCCGTCACCCCACGGTGCTGATCTTCTACATCCTTCTCCTATTCGTAGGCGAGTACCTGTACCTACCGGGAGCATGGCCGCGCATGAGCAGCTTTCACCAGTTCGTCGGGGGCACAGCCGTCATCCTCCCGTACGTATTTCTCTACCTCGCAGCATTCGGCGATCCGGGGACCATCACGGAGAAGACGCACGCGAAATACATGTCGCTCTACCCTTATGATTTCACGCTCTTCCATCCGGGCCAGGAGTGCCGGACCTGCCACCTGCTGAAGCCGGCGCGATCCAAACACTGCGCCGTGTGCAAGCGCTGCGTCGCGCGATCAGACCACCACTGCGTCTTCATCAATAACTGCGTCGGCTACGGAAACCAGCACTGGTTCCTTCTACTCTTGCTCTCGACCGCATTACTCACCGCGTATGGCGGATGGTTAGGCTTCGGTATGATTGCGGAGAACGCGCGAATTCGCAACGCTAAGTTCGCGCTATGGAAACATCCTAGGATTTCGTGGAACGAGTACTTCCTTCTCTTATCCTTTGGCATCCAGAGGGATGTGGGCGTGGGCGCCGTGACGCTGCTGGCCTCCATGACGTCGCCTCTGGTCTGGGGCCTGCTCGGATACCACATCTACCTGATATACTGTGGAACGACGACCAACGAGAGCATGAAGTGGCAGGACTGGCAGGCCGAGATGGACGACGGGTTCGCCTTCAGACGTCGCCTGCCGCTCCCGCGAGCCCGCCATCCTCAGTTCGAGCCTGCGTGGACGCGCTGGCCCGTCGAATCGGCCCAGATTCTCGTGCGCACCGTCGATGGGGAGCCGCCGAACGATACCGCGCTCCCCGGCGAAGGGGACTGGGAACACGTGTGGCATCTCCGCGACATAGAAAACATATATGACATCGGGTTCTGGGATAATCTTGTCGATATATTTGTCCCAGGTTACTCTTTTCGAGCAGAGTCCCAGTTAGATCTGGAGAGGGGCAAGCGGTCTAGTAAGAAGAGGAAAACTAAAACTAAGGGGCAACGTGGTGCGAGTTTGGTGGCTGCGGCTACATAGGAACTAGGTTGTCCGTAACAAACATAGCGCTTAGTTACCTATAACTCCATATATACAAACTCCTATTAAGAACCAAGCGTTATAGATTATTCATTAACCCTGTCCGAAGCCGCACCTATCTACACTGGTGTTTAATTATTGTACATAAAATAATCTTTGGTAATATAAATACACAGGCTCAAGTATGAGCTATGTAACTTGTTGAAGTCCAAAATGTTAAACCAATATGAGTACAATATTGTGCCGCAAGGCTTCCATATTCACACTTAGACAGTTTAAAATGATGCCCGCCCCTTACTCGAAACATTATTTTTTGGTGCCATTTTGGCAGCAAATTGAGCCATAAAGGGGTCCTCGTTAGCTCTAGCTGTCCAGTCATCCTTTTTCGATTTCCTTGACCCCTTTTTCATGGCCGCCTTATTTGACGCCTTATTTGACGCCTTCGCTGCCGGCTTAGCGTCAAAAAGGTCAACAGATTGCGAAAACGCTCTTTCGAAAGCGTTTTTACCTATGACCTCACTAGTGCCCTTCTGTTTACCCTTAGGAGCAGGGCTATTAGGCCAACCGCAGTCCCAGGCTTCCGGTGAGATTGCCGAGGAGGCCTCCTTTTGTCGTTGTTTCTCTGTCTGGATCCGTTGGCTGATAACCTCTTGGGTTCGGAAAGCCTGTTGCGGATGTTTTCGCTGAAATTTTCTGTTTTGACGCAGCTCCGACTCCTCCGGTGATCGCCCAAAAGAGAAAATCTGGTTCTTCTCGCGTTCCTGCTGCAGACGACGGATTTGGTCGCGCTTCGAGTCAGCCTTCAGCGAGTTGACGAAGTCGTGGAGTATATCTTGCAGCTCGTGCTTTGTTGGCTTGGAAGGTTGTTGTTGTTGTTGTTGTTGTTGTTGTTGTTGTTGTTGCTGCTGCTGCTGCTGCTTTTTCTCACCGTGCTGAGCAGCACTACTGTGGAAGGCGCGGACCCATGGGGGACTATCCTGACCCCGAGATTCCCACCCGAGACCTATCCCAAACCCCGGTCGAGTACTATTCTGTAGTTTTGAAGCCCTATCAAGGCTTGCAAAGGCGGCGCTACTCTTAGATAAACCACCTGCATTTCTCGGTAAAGATCCATTTGATGCTGGCTGAGGGACGGCACCAGATGCGCCATTGGCCTCAGATGCGCCTATTTCGGCCGGAACATATTGCAAGTCATCAAATGAGACCATCCTGCCGGACCATCTCTGGTTTCGCTCGACATGGGGTCGTTCGTCTTTCACGAGCCCGGCTAACCGAGCTACGGCCAGCCTCGCTGTGGTAAGTGTGGATCTTCGCACACCAGTATCCCGCGCCCCCAGAGCGGTGACAAAAACATCTCGGTCCCAGACCCAATTCCCCTCTGTAATTCTAGCGTCAATTGCATGAATGGCATCCCAAACTTTGGTACACGTTTCACGCAGACCTTCCAGCCCCCTTTTAACCTTATCGGCTTTTGTAAGGACGACGGCGGTTTTCAATTGCGCTTCACTAAGAAGCTCGAGTAAATGAAGATCTGAGTCTTTGGGCCCAACCTCCGCATCTATCAACACCATTGCGCCCTTCACAAAAGTTCTCTTGCTCAGATATAACGCTATGTTCTTTCCCCATCCCTTTTGCGACGCATGTCCGTACCCGGGCATGTCAACAAGGAGGAAAGTGTGTGTTGGTAGCTCCTCGCCTTTATGTTCAGCCGCCTTGCCCTCAAGCTCCTTCATGGTGGGGGCTGGACCGAACCCATAGGTGTTGATCGACCTCGTTTTGCCGGCTTTGCTACTGACATATGCGAGGCCGTTGCTCGAACGATCTGCGAGCGCGTTGACAAAAGACGACTTTCCGACATTCGAACGACCTAGGATACACACTTCAGGCAAGCGTGTATTCTTCCTCAGTTTATAGAAATCGGACTCGGCGTACGCAAATGATGCCGGGTTCTTTGTGAACAACTTTATAAGTTCCTCTTCCAAAGGTTTATCGGGCGCGGATAAAAGCGATGAGGTCTTGAATAAGTCGGCTGGGGCGATTTCGGTAATACTCGATGTTCGAAACTCTGGTATGAGGAATGCGGCGACGTCGGGGTATTTGAGCGCCTTATAAAAGTTTGTCGATACAGAGAACAGTCTATGCGGCGTCGATCGTGGTCTGTAGCATGCGATACGCCCTAGTAAGACCGGCCGCAGTGTCGCCGGCATCGCTAAAAGCGCTGAGAGTTGGCGCATATTTCTAGGAGACATTATAGGTAAACTTAATGCTAAGTCATCGCGATTAAATAGTAGTTATAGATTGCCTTTTACCATAACATCCAGCCAGATAGGTGGCTCTAGTATGGAGGCTTTCAAAATAATTAATATAGGTAGTTACATACTATAAGTTATGATGGAGCGCCGTTATCTTCACATGCACTACCTAACCTAGGAGATACCCTGGTCCAGTACTTCCAGAAACTTTACGTACAGATGTAGTACAATTGTCTTTGTTATCTTATCTTATCGCTCTTATCCGACGCTGATGTACTTGAGCAATCAGGCTTGGCGCTCCAAGGCCAGCCCGCGATGATTGCGACAAGACTTCCCGGAATCGAAACCATAGCCTCTATATACAGTCAGTCAAGCTATTGAACAGCCAAGGCACGATGTCGCAACCAGCAAAAATACGCTCCTTATACCGCTCCTTACTGCGAGAACTCCCTCCCAGACCCTTGTCTTCACCAGATGGTCGATCTCCACTCCACCAGAGACTACGACAGAGCTTCTCCATCAGTGCGCCCAGTGAAACCATCGTTGCCCAAGCCGACCAATTGATACAATACCTGAAAGCCCAGAGGCAGTATGCGACATTGTTAGAACGATATAACCCCGGCATGAACATGGACGATGAGGAGAGAGTCAGACTCAGCGCACGGAGGGTAGGCTTGGAACTTCCGAAAGATTATAGCAAAGGCCAGACCTAAGGTTTCTCGCCCACTTCACAAATGCGCAAAACCTCCTGATGGGCTTAGGAGTCCGCGCAGAGTTCCGCTTGGGCCCAGCAACCGACAAAAATCCATAGTTACGTCGTCAGCTTACACCCGAGATCCCTACTCTACCTTCGCATTTCGAACTCGAAAAACCTGCCACCGAGTTAGGCTCTGGATTTAGCATATGCAAATCGAATTACGCTACTCGTCGCCCCAAAATGCCACAGAACACAACGAATTTCAACCTTACGCCGAACGCAAAAGGCAACGATTACGAGCCTGTACTACAAACTATATGTATAACCTCCGTGTAATATGTACATACATAAAGATTCCCACTAGCGCAAAGTAGGCCCTGTCAAAAGACCTGAGCCCCCGAATAAAAGAGGCATACTCAACCCAGCTCTCTACTAGAGTCAATTTGGATCATAAACAAACAAGCTTGCGTGATGATCCCGCTGTTATAATTAACCTCCCCATAACTAACGCTTATGACCCAGCTATTATCGGGTTTCATGAACTCCCTCCAACTAATAGCTACAGCGGCTTTGAACCACATCCACACAGCATCTAAATTAAGCAAGCTTCAGTTTTGGTGGACTTGGACCCCGTTCACGGCAGTCATCCGATCCAGCCATCACGTTCGCAGTCGCCTACATTTCCCCTTACCAACCCCCGTCTCCTCAACCCTAGATGAAGCCAAGCATAACCATGAGTATATAAACAGCCAAGCCGAACAGCAGTTCCTTGAACAGTATGCCGCACAACCTCGCGGCAGTGCCACTGGTCTTCGTGTCCACGAACACGTCATCGCACACAGAGCTGTTGTGTCCCGCAGGCCTGAACGCTCTGTCGGGCACCGCCGTACAGCTCAAGGCCGGCGCCTTTTCAATAGTGCTCGTCATCGCCATCGCAGTCGCCTCAGTGGGCACCACGGTAGAATTAGGATGAGAGCTTGTCGTAGCTGATAATAACTGGGGAGTGGTACTGGTGGTAGTAGTAGCAGTTTTATTGTTGGGCAGCACGGCTCTCACGACGACGTTGTCTGCTGGAGGCGCCATCTGTTCCTGCGGTTCAACATCCTCGCTGTCCATGGCTGAAATCTGAGGACAGCGTAACTTGCCCTCGTTGTCTATGCGAACACTCGCCGCTAGGAAAACAGTCAGAAGATGGATAGCCGAGCTATCTATATACATATATTGTCTAGGTATCACAAATATGCGAGATGATGGGAACGGAGCTCACTGAATTGCGCGTTTCTTCTCTTTTTAACCCTCTGGGATGATGATGAGGAAGAGGATATACACTCGATTTCTAAATCAGCGAGCGCGGTTACTGAAGAGACGATAGAATCCTCGCATGCGATAATTTCGGTTGATACGCTTGACCAGAACTTTTCGCTTCTCGCTTTATTGTGGCCGCAGGTGCGCAGGTCCAGAATATTTTGACTAGAACTACACTGCTGTGCACTCCCGCTCCCGCTCCCGTCGCAGGTGACGACGATCCATGGCGATGCTGGGTAGGACAGCCGCGTGTCCGACTCGTACGTGTGCGGCCGTCCTGCGTTTGCAGTTGCGGTTGCGGTAGCCGAGGACGAGAACGGGAGAGTGCAGGTAGAGCAAACGGTGCATTTTGGACCCGACTGGCTTGGGCTTAGGCTTGGTGTCAGGTTTGGTGGTTCCTTGTATGATGCGGATGTAAGTGGAACTATGAGAAGTAGCCAGACTATCTTATAGTAGTACTCCATCATTGCGTTTGCTGCTGAGAGAGGACTGGTGGTACATGGGAGTGAACCTGCGAAAAGAATAATAATAGGAGAATAGGAGAATCCTTGTTCAGAAGGAGAAGGAATCCGGTGTGAGCTTTTTGGAAATACTTGGAAAAGTCTTCGTCGTTACTTATTCTTGTAGGCTTAATATTCTTTAAATGTCGGTCACGTAGTCGTTGGCTTGCTACAATGTCTTGTTTGTGCTCGTGGAAAAAGTGAAGGGGTTTCTTTGTTTGCAGAGCCTTCTTGTACTACCGCTACCCCCTACATGGTCCACGCGTATCTTCTCACGTTTTCTTTAATAAGCAGTTAGACATGCTGGACAAAGAACCCCTCACATTACTAGTTTTCTTTTTCCATATCAACGAGATTGCAGCTTCAATGAGTGCCCGGGAAGTATGCGTCGTCCTTCATCATAACTTCAACGGACGGCCATATCTAGAGATAGCTATAAGTTCATTTCACAACTTCGGGTCTGTACATAAATGCCTTCGTCAAGCCCCGATTGATTGATTGTGAGTCAGATCAGTCATCCTGCTTCCAGTCCACAAGAGGCCTTACTCGACCACGAAAGGAGATCGGTCGCATCCACACCAACAAGGGGCGTGTGACTACTCAGAAGTAGATATTCTCAGCTTTACTAGAGGGAACTACTTAATCAAAATGACATAAATGTAATATGTAAAGTCATAGCATGATTAAAGGGGATATATTCATGTCTTTCAGTTTGTATGTAGGCGTCTAACGATGGTGTTCTACCTACAACTCCTAGTGCATGGCCCGAGAGATGGGCCATCCCCAAATGCACTGCATCAGTGTAGTCGCCATGGCTCTCGCGGAGGACATAAGGAGAAGCATTCTACAGTCTCTAATCCTGAATGAGAATGTCTTCCTTAGTCAAAATTAGCTTGGATAGAGTGGCTGACTAGCACGGGGGGTCATTGGGGTTATTCACTTTGTCACTTGATGGTAGCTCCTTGTTCTAGATGGAAAGTATAACTTCGAAACCACAAGTTTATGTCAGTATAAATATTATAGCAATCAAGGCTCTACGTGCCCGGGACTGCCAGGTCCTTTTGCGACTCACTGTGTCTAGGGTCAGCTATTACCATCTGTGGCATTCTGTCTCCTAGGACGGGGAAGTCACAATGAATTGGGAACCATTTTCTCCCCAGGTGAAATGTGATACCAAGCGGAGAATCTTTCATGAGCATTGTTACCTTATACCTGCTCAAATTAGGGACTCTCAATAAGCAACTAAAGAAATAGCGCTTTGAGGGTCAGCGTGCACCTTCAACATATCAAGTTAGATAGGCTCAAAGGTATATTGCACCTTCATATCAAGGTACGGATGAAAGGTGCTCGTCTACACTGCCTTCCTCTCTCAAAAGAATTTTAAGCTTTAATCGGGTATATTCTCAAGGCCTTGTATAGGCCAGTAACAGCTATACTTCTGAGATAAGCTGGATGTCGTCCATGTGTACTTGGTCGGATGGTCTTCTTTCTACGCCGGGAGACTTGCTACTATATACTCTCAGAAGCTTATTGTCAAACTTGTTCTTACCTTTAATGTGACTGAACCTAATAATACGAATGAAGGATGGTAACCAAAGTTTGTGCAAACGTTTTTACCTTACACCCGCCCTCGATGTTTTCACTTCCACTTTTGCGACTACGATGGACTATAGCTGGAAGGTCTCCTACTCTACGTGTCACTGTGAATCTCTCCTACTATGGTGTATTTACAGATCTCCTAATGCAGACCGACAAACCAAACTAAGCCCTGTTTACAAGCACAGCCCAAAAAGCCAACCCCGGCCCTCATGAATTCCCGTTTTCAGGTGCCATCTAGCCCGAAGGTAGCACCGTCGTCAGCGTTACCACTATGCCTGATATGATGATAATGATATGTGATCAGTAAAGTTCAAACTCTAGGCTTATGATTAAGGTTATGTATTAGTTTCTGCGCGGCCGGGTGCTGTTTCTTCTCTGGTTCTGGGTGATGTTCTGATTACGAAGCATTGGCAGGAGAAAGTCTATTATTACAAACTAAGTAAAGGCATAAATTCATCCCACCTTCCACTGGAAGGGTGCTCTCTCTTCATACTTCCTAATCCCAGAATGTACTTTGGACATGAATGAGAAAGGAGCAATGCTTGTCAGGAAAAAGGGCTATGTCCTCATTCTGAACCTTAACCTAGAATCGTTGCAACTTAAAGTAAACAATGGTTTGTTTTACTTACAATCCGAGAGTATAAAGTCCTTTCCACAGCCCAAGCTCAGAAACATTCACGCCAAAACTCCCCCTCTGCCACTATGTCTATCTCGCTGCTATAGACTTAAGCATTTTTATACGCATCTAGGCTCATATATCTTCACATCAGTACTCTTACTCCATCATCATTCCCATTACTACTATTCGAAAGGAGGATTTTATGGAGAATTTGACCCCTTTTATTATTTGTTTTATATGTAGGCTTCCTACGTAGTAACCTTCAGGGCTGTTCATCCCTAACGACTACTACATTGTCACTGCTACACTTGACCTTCTGACGGCTACTTCTATTCAGCTTTCAACATATCCTCCGCTTCAGCTCCCGGCTCAGCACCGATCACTTTAGCGAATCTGGTGAAAGAGCCTCAACCATATTATCACATACTCGATACACCCATATTTAAATAGTCATTTCTTCGGCAATACTTCTCAGAAACTCAGGCGTCTGGGAAACCGGCATCATAGAATATGGCGGCAACAGCACTTGGCCCCTACCAGAAACCGGCGTCGGAGAAACAAGCCCGAGTACGTGAATTCTAAACGGGATCCCTCGATAAAATGTCTCTGAACACTGGGGTTAGAAGATAGCTGCTAACCAATATTATATCAGATTCTCTTCAACTTGTCAGCACTATAGCCAACATACGCCTGGTGCTCGATTTCTAGGCTCGATAAGCTAGAGATATTTCTAAAGCACGTTATGTACTACACGACTGTGCTCTATTGCTCCAATGTCAGCGCCGCGTGCGGGTTATTCCTACACAACTCTCTGCCTGAGGACACATCGATTCGTGAGGGGTTTTCCTCATCACCTTACTTCCAGAATCCACGCGGCTCGAGAAGAGGCTTTGAACGGACACAGTCGGAGCAACGTGAACCTCTTTATTGTTTACTCTTTTATAAAATGCCACGGTTCCGTTCAGGATTCTAATAAAGCGCCATTAACGGAATCCCCGGCAGTCAGTGTAGTTTGTGACGATATACAAGCAAACACCAATTGATATCTTCCCAACCAACAAACCCCATCATCTTCTTGTTCCAAGCAGCGATGATCATAGCAGACAAGACATCTACTCTACTCCAAGCGAAGGAGGGCAATGAAGCCGCCTCCGCATCCGCCACTACTTCTCCACGAGGCGGGGTTACCCAGGTAGAGTTCGAATCGGAAGCTCTCATCCTCCTCGTGAACCATCGCCTTTTATTTCCTTGTCGTTTTATATTATCTTTACGGCCACTCTTATATGCATTGGTTACTCGACTACGCAATTCTTCCTCCGTCTGTTCTACCTTCTCTTTGCAAGGGCGAGCATTTAAGATCCCTAGCACACGTGTAGTGTCACATGACATAGCCCCACATTGCCCATACCATCCCACACAAGGAGGGCCACTCGCAACTAGACTCAGACTTAGCTATCTTCATCATCATTCATCATAGTCACAATAAAGTTGCACCCTCGGATAGGTCTCGACCCTCATCCAATAAGACCCAATTCTGCATAGAATTACGTCTGAAACGTGCCTTAGTGACCGTGAGCCATCCTAAGATACTACAACACGTCCAGCGATACCGGTCTGGTCTAGCCCCTCTCGAGAGAAAGCCTCGTTCGCGTCCTAGGGAGACAAACCCCTGGACCAGTGTCCTACACATCGAAAAGGTCCAGATCTTCACAGTGACCGTCTTCTCATTGGAGGGAACAGCTATCGAATTAAGTCGAGACTACTAAGTTTAACTGCCCTACAAAGCGCCAAACATTATCCTCTCGTTTAGTCTCAAGTGTCCGAATCGAAGGAATGGTCGTGATTGGCCAATTTCGTGAAGGAGATGATCTATGCAATGGATTGTGTCGTCCTTATGACTTGGGGTAATTAAATAATCATCAGTCTACGTATATAACCAAAACATTCCCAACACCTTCGCATTATCGTGCAAAGTGTATGGACTACTGGCTGGTCCTGTCAAGGTTCTTTTACTGTTGAGTTATCGGAATATGAGAAGCAGGAGGAAATTGAGTAGTAGCGAAGATATGGGGAAGGGGACCTTGTGCTATTTGATTGGAGCTGTATAGGTAGTTCGGACGGAGGTGGCGGAAGGCTTCTCAAATTTTGTCAAGTTGAGCATTTCGTACAATATTCTTATAATACTATTTACTCTAAACGAAGACGAGATTTTTGAACTACTATTTTCTGTTTACCATATCTTGACTAGTTAATTGGAATTACCGCCGTGATACTAGGTCACATCATTATCTACGGTATTGATTTTACTGGGGGTAGGGTGATCACCCAGACCTCATGATAGCATCACTTCCACTCATATTAGAAACAGAGAGGGTACTCGACATGTTGACAAAGGTAATTGACCTTCGTATGTCCACCCACCTTGACACGCCACAACAATATTGTTGTACAAGGTCCTAATACCCACAGCCCAGTTGACGACACAGCGATCTCCTTCAGCACAGACTCGGACCTGTTGACGATGCACCATCATACTACCTCGGTTCGTAGTCATCCTTGACTATGGGAACCCTCAGAAGACTGTACACTAGTATTAAGGGAGAGCAACTGCGAAAGGATGGAGTCGCAACCATGGTAACTTCCTGCATACATACTTAACTCAAGTACCAACCACACCACACCCACACTATGGGATAGCAATGGCTCTCAGTGCCCGTAGGCTTGAAAGCTTATTTCCTCGCTTTTACAGGCGTTTCCACCAGAAGGAGTATATGGGGACATTGGAAGGAAGGCGCGACACCTCCTATGATGATCTAGGTACTTAACTGAAACCAAACTGAGCTTTCTGAGGTCCTTCCTTGTCGCTGCTACCTAGTTACCCTGGACCGAAATGCATGCAAGTACAGCATAATTACTGTCTGGCCAAAACGGCAGCCATTCACCATTGTACGGCCACCTATTATTGCCTAATTAGGTCACCGCCTGGCAGAATCCTGAAGAAGTCTATAGTGAGGCCCGCGGCCCTTACCCTTGCACTCATAATTCGTACTTAGTCCCTCACCTAATAATTAAACTAGGTAGTGTTTCCTGTACTCACTATTCGGCCTCGCCAAGCACCTGCCGTGACAGTAGCCCTAAGCAATATAAAATAGCCGATGCAGCACAAAATAGTACCATTATTTATTTGTAAATAAGAGCGTATTGCGTTCCCTATGCCCTTCGGGAGGTTGGCAAGGCAGTACGGACCTCTATCACGACGTTAAACAAGCCAAACAAAAATAAAAGAGAATTCATGGGGGGGCACCCATGAAATCACTAGGGGGGCACCCACCAGCTGAACGCACCTGCTAACAGTATTTTCAGCCGGCGCCAGCCAACGCCTGCCCCGCAAAGTGCGAAGCCAACTAGCCCCCCTCGCACCCTTACTTTTTGCAAGGCCTGCCCCAAGGCCTCACGCCCTCACTTCTATAAGATAGGTGGCCGTGAGGGAAAGCTCCGAATTAAAAGGAGAGTGTGTAGCCCTTAGAGCCTTGCAAAAGGGCAGGAAATGGTCGTAAATTAGACCACTACACCCTACTATACTTAAGTAACATAAAACCACTAAAAACGGACTTTTACTGCAGTAAGTGTACAGATCTATATATGTGTGTGTATATAACTTCAAGTAGGCTGTCAAAAAGGTTGCTAGCGAAGACAACAATTTGATGTACAGTGCTAATAATTTTGGTAGGCTAAATATCAGATCCATTTCTTGTCCGCCAGGTTTTGGCAGGCGAAAGTGGAGTATGGGTGCCCCCCTAGTGATTTCATGTGTGCCCCCCCATGAATTCTCAAATAAAAACAAACAAATAATAAAGCTTAACCTGTTGACCTAATTCTACCTGGTGCTGGAGCCTGGAGATAGAGCTCCAATGGGTCAAGCCAATCAGGTTTTCTTTCCTACCCCAAAAGGGTAACCACGTAGTTTAGACTTGATGTGTACTGACTCGTAACTGCGTCTGTGGGCAAAAGGAGTGCACGACAGGCAGTGAGAAATGAATATACAGTTTGAGCAGAGCGCCAGGAACAGATTTCGCGACGGAGTGACAGGTTAGAGAGGAATGCGTACATACGCATGACATACTCTTCAATGAAGGCCAAAACAAATATTTGACGGGCCTGCTATCGCGGGTTTTCTAATGGCTAGTCTAGGGTAAGCTACCTGGGTAACCTAAGGTTAGGTGGTCGCAAATGAAAACACATCTGGGTCAGGTAGACCCTGCACTCTAATTCAGGTCCTCATTTCTATCTACCCTCGCCAACCGACAACGGTCAAAGGAAGTATGTAACTGTGGAATGGATTAACCACCTACTATATGCACCTACTAACCTAGAGAACAAAGGAGCTCTGCTGTTGGGTGCTTGAGCGCTCACAACGCAAGTTGTATAAACGCTCGTATAACATCTCTCTTTCTTCGAGACATCACAAGAGTCCAGTAAATACTTTCATACGCTCCCGCTGCGAGTACTGATGGCGGAAGACAAACTGCAACGTTTGCTTGAGCTATATGCTAAGGTATCTGGGGTTAGTAGGTAGGTGCTTGCAATTGAGTGTTATTACTGTGAAATCCCATTGTAAATACAATTAATGTGCCAAACATTGTGTAGTTGGTGACATAATGCCTCAACGATCGGATCTTAGCATCTATATTAAAAGATAATACTTCATTCTACCTTAATCAGTGGGGCGCCTATATATTTGCGCTTGTTATTCAAGAGACGATCTATTTGTTGACATATATGATTGGGTGGGTTCGTGAATTCTGTCGCAGAGTCGGAGTCACCGTATGTAGTAGTCTAGCAACTGTCCGTGCTTAATGAAGTAGGCCGTAGACAGCCGTGTCCATGATTCTGACGGCATGTGGTCAACAGAGAATGAAGAACAAAGGTAAGGAAGGTTGTTGGCTCGGGACCTCGAAGCATCTTGTACGACCCTGGTTTTACATAAAACACCACTCCTTTTTCCTAGCCCTACCTCTATCTCCTCCTCATGCTTGCTCGCATCTACTCCCAACGAAGCGAACATATCCCCATATTACTAAACAACCCCGAGAGACACCTAGCATCTCTGCACAACTTTCTACATCCACCGCCCGACATCTTCTTTACTCTTTCGCAATGAATACCTGCGATGATAACAACGAACCCCTATATGCTTGGATAGTAGCGCCCGCCGACGGCTCCGACATTATCAGCGGTGGCCGCATACGCTTTCCCCAACTTATATGCTTTGCGCGATGCAAGCCCAACATGACCCTTATACCTGATTACTGTCTGGTAACAGCAAGCGGGTGCATGAATACTCTCGGTGGATACACGAAAGATGGCGTATCTTGTAAGCCGAGGATACTCACCGCGTGGTGCGAACCGATGACTTGCTCCTGTGCCAGCTGGGAAAAAGTACGGGCGTCAGGCCGGTCATCTGGGAGCTCAAGCGGCCCCATGACGCGGGTTAAGGGCACAATGCAGAGTGTGCTTCGCCCTTTATCCAGCCGGGTGCAAAGCTTGAACGGTCCCATGATAAGGGTCAAGCCGGAGATGATTCCTCTCGGTCGAGTTTCGCACCTGCCGGAGCTGGAGCATGTTATAGCGGTGATCGAGGTCGACCATTTTGTGACTTCGCTTAACGATAAGGCAACTATTCGGAACACCTATCCGAGCTGGTGGGACGTTCCAACGAAAGGAATCCTCCGAATTCAGCCAGGACATGCGATATGTAGCATACCGTTTAAAAGACATATCCAAAAAGGAGTAGACGGCTTAATCGTTGCTGCAAGAAACGACAGAAGTGCGGAAAACATCCCTCCCTCCCGGCATGGCGCGGTTGCCCTCGACAAAAATGCCCGTTTTGTGGTGGCAATGCTCTGCAACAACAAATGGAAACACCTGACCTTTTTACCATTTGACAATCATGTTTGCAAGATGCTTCGTTCTCACAATGTGGACTGCGAAACATTCTATACCGCGTTGCAGCCCGGTACCCCAATGGGTTATAACATGTTTTGATATAACGGGCCACTCGGTCCGATCAGACAGCCGACTGAATAGCTGGCACAGCAAAGGGCGACGCCGAGATGCGAGGGTTGAACCGCATTCTAGCGTTAGGAAATGGTCGTAGTAAGAAGGCGATAATGAAAAAGAAGGGAAGGATGATAAGGGGAGCCAGCGGGCATGGAGTATTCTTAGCGACTTGGAGTTAGTAATTATCGGCCCTAAAGAGTGCAGCCCACATGTACGCGCCGCACAGGTAGGTGCTATAGAGGGTCGAGAGTAGAACAGGTGATTTATATAGAGCGTTGTCTTGCGCAAGCTCCTGCATATGAATTTGAAGCGATTGATATTTGTGATGTGTGTACTCTTGCGCGGGATGAGTAAGTAGTGTGTTGGTTTATTTCAGCACGGTTGGTTATTGCATCTTAGACACTAACGTGCAGTGATTTCCATGGTACTAAGTCCCACCACACTATGAAAGGGCGTAAGATCTTGAGAGTACTGCTGTAACATGTAACTCTATATGCTGATGCAGCCACAGCCATGCAGCCTTTAGCGGTCGAACGCCAAAATCGTCCGTCTAGAGGAGAATTATTCTCAAACGCAGAATGTGGCGCGTACTTCAGGTAGGCATTATGCGCTTGACGTTGCCGCGTATGTAAACAGCCCCAGGCAGGTCAAGTGCACCAGAAGATGTACGAGAGGGCCACCCAGCGCCGAGGTTTCACTCATCGACGGTGTCCGATTTCGAAGACGCACGTACGCTCGATGGCAAGGCCAGACGTGATACGACCCCAGTGCCACGGCGAGCAATCGCGTTGTGTCATTCACATCCGCATCTGCAATGACAGTGACGCATACTATGCTCGAAGCTAACAAAAGCCCCCCGTACTGCCTTAGAATGAGCTTAGCAGCGGGCGAACATCCTGGAAGTTGAGATTCGGGGTTTAGAATGAAAGAGATGCTTGCGGCCGTCTCAATAAGTGCATGTGCTGCAAAGGCCAGTTTTGTCCGATGCATTCTGTCGCCCGAAAGTTATCTTATAGGGAGCTTGAGCGCTAAGGAGCCGGGATTGGGAGGCTAAGTTCGAGCCCTAGTTAGGCACTGTAGCACGTAGCCTAGCGCTCGCGCTCTTCCAGCTCGTTCCTTGCGGCAAGGCTCGAGATTTTGGGTATCTCTCTCCTGATTATGCAACTCCAAAACCTCTTCTCGAGAGTCACTTTGGTTTGTGCATATGTAGGCAGGTGGTCAACGGCTCGCGCGGAAGACACTGAGGTGTAGGTCTGCTTGCAAAAGACAACTTGAAAGAAAAGTTGACTGTCAGCCGGAGCCCCAGGGAATTTCAAGTCCTACCACGGCACCAAACCCTTTCAGTGAGGCTTACATAACACTTATGACAGCCCACATAATCTAAGCACCTACCTGGGCCCCATAAAGGGCCAGTAAGGCCACTTCCGCCAAACCTTCGCACTTTGCACTTGGCACATAAAACATTGGCATATAGACATCGGCATATAGACATTGGCATATAGACATTGGCACATAAACATTGGCATATAAACATGCAAGCTATGTTTGTATAAAAGTGTGACGAACGCATCATGCATAGAACATGCTGGAACTTCCAGTCCTTGAGGCTTCTCTATTAACAATTTAACATTTGTATGCACAATTTCTTCCTGTGCTCTGTGCACAAGTCTTTTGTTACGTGAGGATAGGGCATGCAGGAATAATGAATGAGGGAAAAATAATGCAGCTTGTATAGTAGTCAACTTACTGCTAGTCTTGTCTCTTTCTTTCTGTCTTTCTGATGACTCGACTTGTCTGTCTCCTTGTTAGGGGGGAAGAGTCAAAGAAGGATAACTATCTTTGAGAGGATAGATAGGGTAACTACCTGCCTCTCGGTAATGTTGATACCTCCTTAACATCACGTGGGCAAAGTAACGTCAATAAATAATGTCTACTAGCCATTACTGTAACTGCGCACGTGAGCAAAGTAACGTCAATGATAAATGCCTCGTAGCTATTATTGTAACTGAACGCGTGAATTTGAACACTGCCACTTCGCTTCAAGAAACCCTGAATGGCTGTGGAACACACTTTGATCTGCAAGACAGATAGACAGTCATCATAAAGAAACCAGCTTCCAACACGTTCACACGGAGGTTCAAGATTATAATCTTTTCTTTCAAAGTTTTTCCACATTCTTCGCTATATGTCTACGATTGACTGGCTGACTGACTACTCATATGCTAATACTTCGCAAGATACTTACAACAAACAAACAATGGCTTGAAAGGTTAGTTGTACCTTGTATTAAGCCTCATCTGCTGCATTTGTGACGCTTAATAATGAGACTGGTCGGCTAACCTGTGCAGGCTGTGACCAGACAACTAATAGTGACAAGAGAAAGGGAAAAACGAAAAGGAATAGCATCAGAAAAGCATCCCGCAAAGGCATCAATGTGTGAAGTGCCAGAGGGGATATTGAATATAGCAGAATGCCACCCCGAGATGAGACCTGAGAATAACGCCTCTCTCTAACCAGTTTCAAGTCAACGCGTAAACCATTCCCTATTTGAAGACCTAATCCTGTGTATTCCCGCTTTAAAATGCTATAAGGCAGCGCTCCTGGTGGCTTCGAGGGCCTATTTTCTACCAGAAAGAGCACCAGCCAATGTAGTGCTGACATAGATTCTCGAGGTTTGTAGCCTCCATAATCAGCTTGTTGACCTGCTGGACGACTTCTAATTCCTCGGTCGGTTTGAAATCGCGACCAGTCAGTTTTTGATTTACTCGGTCGAGTACTTCGACGGCGCGAGCGTTCTGGATCTCGGCCATCTCACCATCCATCTGCGCCGGGCCGTTAATCAAACTCGAGTTCGTGCGGGCGCGGGTACGCGTTGCGGGGAGACCAGTATGATGCATCGAGTCAACAGCAGCTTGCGATGCAAGAAGTTCGGAAGGTGGTCGTTCCGCGTCTAAGATACTGGTACGACGAGGGCGTTGAGTACCGGCTCCGAGGGCTGCCTCGCGTTCAGAGTGGAAGTTGGGTCCGTTCGCTGAAGCCACGTTCGTCAACCGCCAAGTCAGGAGGGGATCGTGAATGAACTATGTAGAACCAACTCGTTAGTATCCAGAGCCACTCAACACCTTGACACATACTAAAATACGATGGGAGATAAAACTTACGGCTTCAAGGACGGCCATCACACTCTCTTTGTTTTCTCGAAGCACCCGCATAACGTGCTCGCAAGTGATGCGGAAACTTCCCTCAATATTGCTCACCTCCATGGCATACGTGAGCATGCGAGTAAGGCGGAAGGGTACTCTCTCGGGATACTTGTCACGCTTCATGGCTACCTCGAAGCAGTCACCAAAGTCAATATGGATGATCTTGCCTGTGATTTGGTCAAGCATCAAATTGCTTGGGTGGCGGTCACCTAGGCCGAGGATATAGCCAACCATGCTCATGACACCGAGACTGCGCGTGTAATTGGTTCGACGTTCTAGCCAAGCTTCCGAACTCTTGCTCTTCAACCAGAGAACGCGGTAGAGGTCCTGGCCAGTTGTGTTATCTAAAGCGTAGCCGAAGACCTCGACCTTTTGCATGAGCGTAAGGTTGTCATAGTCCGGAGCCATCTGCAACATGATGCGATGTTCGATGTTCAGCAAGATGCTCCGACTTGCACGGTACTCTCGGATAAGCACATGCAGAGTGTCGCTGTTGGGGACCCATCCGAGAAGACCTGAGTTCTGGCTGAGCGGGATAGCTGGATATCTTTGGATGCCCAGATGTCTCTTGTAACATTCTGAATCATTCGCAAGTAGCGTATTGCAGAGGCCGAAGAGCTGCATCACGCGCTCGTCTTGGCGTATGTCCTCGTGTCCTTTCAGGAGGAAGGCGTAGGTCTTGCCATCGCTACCTGTCGTGATCATCTTACGGGGCCGCTGCTTCGAGTTAATGACACTAAATGTCGAATCGAACGACATGATCCGCACAATTGGTGCGCCGCTGCGGTATGTACCGGGTACGGCAAGGTCTAGGTTCTTGGCATTTAGCAGCTTCGGCGAGCAATATGCGAGCTCGAGCGACGTCATCTGTGGAAGCTGTCGGCCTATGCGACGGAAGACTTGATAGTAAAGATCCCAGGCACTGTTAATGTCACTAGTGTCATGGCTAGTCTCGTACTGGCGACACCATTCCCGTGCCTCCGTGAGATCCCGGCCGAAGGTCTGCGCAAAGCTGATCTCTCGCAGCGTCTCAGGACCCCGCTCGAGTTGCTCATGCAGCGGACCAAGGGTGGCAAACATGCCTTCTATATTATGGTCACTGAACCAGAGTCTCGATGCTTCTTCGATTCCCTCGTGCCACTGTTCGTGCCATAATACTGCAACACGAATGAGTTCGTGACTGACTACGTCCGCCTGCTCTACGAGCTTGGCACTGTGCGCCCGCATGCTGTCCATGATAAGAGCCGCGGACTTTGATCTTCTCGAGTTTTGAGCAGACTTCATAGCAACTGTGAGCGGGTACACCAACGCCTGCGGGTGGTTGCGGCCCACGTCGGAAAGCAAGTTGTGAATGGACTGTCGCACCCGTGGGTTTGGTTGGTTGATACGTGCAATCAGCTGCGGGATAACCTCAAGCCAGGTATCTACGCTGACGGTGCCAAAGCCCTGGGTAACTGCGGTATTGACCTCGCTGCTTCCGCCATGCGTGAACCAGAGGGTGAGGAGGCGGAGGGTGTCCTGTAGAGAGCTACCTGAGGACAAGGCGATAGACTTGAAAAAGCCCGTTACGGCTGGAACGACATGGCCAGTCACTAAGACAGGATCAGGCCTTGGAGCCTTCCTGTCGGCTGGGGACGTCAGAGCTTGCACTATCTCGAAATTTGCCAGAGCCCACGCATGCCACGCCTTGTACCACTTAGGATTGTACTGCGTGGCTTTGGAATAGGATGTTAGGATATCCTGAACGGTTGGGTGTTGCCAATCACTTTTGTTCAGAGCTACTTGCCATTCTCCTTGTCGGAGGAAGCACTTGGCAAGAAGAGCCGTCTGATCTTGGAATTCCTTCTGCGTCTTCAAATGAGCCATGCCTGGATCCATGCCGTTGTGGAAGCTGTAATCAACCACACCGTCCATTCCATTGGGAACTGACTGCAGGGAGGCACGGGCCATCTCCAGACGTTGCACTGTGTCGGCAGTGAATTTCCGAAGACAGAACAACGTCCTCTCAGCATGACCTGTCTGGCGCATGTTTGCTTGTTGGCCGTATTCCCAGTAGAACTTCAGTACGGCATAAACGACCTGGGGAGGGATTCTTCTGTTCGGTGAAGCCTGAGGTTGGCCGTTCTGGCTCCAGTAAGGTATGATGGTATCCAGAGGATGATCGCTGCCGATAAGCTGTTTAAGAGACTTTTCGGCGAGCCCCATACGTCCAGACTTCCTGCAAAGGTTGGCAAATTTGATCCACATGTGCATATTTTCCTCCGGAGTGATAACGAGAGCACGAAGCCTAAGCATGCGCTGCCAAACTTCGACATTTCTCTGGCACCCTTTGAGGCGGGTCTCCCAAGTACGTCTCATGGTCGCTTTCTTTCTATCGTCTGCTTGCTTGTAAACAATGAGCTCCTCCAGCTCTGCAAGCATTTGCACTCGTACAACAACCTGGTAGGCGCGGTTGTACGATTCGCTGACTAAGGCACTAAGCTCAGTATCTAGGCCTTCACGTGCCTGTTGAATGTTGATGGTTGCTTCGCGGAACTGGTTGCGGTGAAGAGCGAGAATGGCCCCGAAGAACGAACGATCGGGAGAATTCCGTCTCATCGAAGACAAATAAATTTCCATGGCCTCCCACTTGCCTAAGCTCCAAGCAGCAGCTGTCGCAAGAGGCGCGATACGCCTCTGCACATCAGGTGCTGAATTAGCCCACGTATTACCCGCCAGATTAGCAAGCGCATCCCACTCCGTAAGTGCATGTAGACACCGCATTTTGCCCATGACAATGTCGATAGGAACAGGCTGGTCCTCGGGAACTTCCCGCTCCCTGGTGTTGTAAAATGCCAGGGCCTCTTCCCATCTTTCCAGCTTCTCGAACCAGGTCTCTCTCAGCTGGATGCCATCCTTATATAACTGCGCCTTACGGAGAATACCAATGGCGGCATCGTACTGCTGAAGTTGGTTATTAATGACAATCAATGCTTCGACGGCCGGGCCACTTTGGTCTTGCAGGAACTCCAGCTCTTTGTAGTGCAGCGCTTTGGCGTAGGCGTGGCAGCGGGCAGCTTCCCGGCCAAGGATCCTTATGTCAATCGGCAAAGCCTTGTCATCGTGCTCCATGAACTCGGCCAGGTTGAGCAGCAGTCCGAGTAAGTCTGGAGGGACGTTCTCGGATCGGATGGCGTTCTCAATGTTTTGAATCAGCTCGTCCTGGAACTGCTCGTAAAGATCACTCCAACATGAAACAAACGCTGAGTTAAATAGCTCTCTCGCAAGTGGAAGATACACACTAGCTAGAATAGCGCAGGCCCTTAGAGCATGGTTGGGGGATTCAGTCAGCAGAGTGGTGCTGAACCTTCTCAGCCATTCTTGCCAGTCCTCTTTGGTAGATTTTCCTCTTGTGTCCCATGCGCTCTGAAGATGGATGGCGTTCAAATCGAGCTTTTTGCTCTGCAGCTCACCAAATGTGAGCTCGTCCGCCTGGTCATTGAATCGGGTTTCCGAGCTCAGATCTTGTGGTAGAACCTCTCCTTTCTGTAACTTGGATACTAGAAGATCGTAATTTTGATGTTGTATCTGACTGCTCTGAAGGACTTTGTTGACTGTGCCAGCAAAGTGCAGATAGTCTTTGCCCAGTTGCTGGATAAGGGCACAAAGTGTGTCTAGCGCAGCAACGCGCAAAGCTATCTCGCCGCTCGCAAGAATTCGGGCCAATGGATGTATGATTTTCGCGGCATAATCATTCAAGTTCACCTGGCGAGAAATCCTGCCGATAGTCTCGATGGCAGATTTTCTCAGGAACATTGGCTGGCCTTGCTTCTCAAATGTTCGCACAATGACAGGAATTATCAAGTGCATATATTCCTCTGCGCTGGAGCCAAAGACTAATAACGCGTGCAAGACCTTCTCCGAAGGTATCCGCTTTGTAGTCGAATCCTTCTCGAGAACACCAAGCATCATTGGCAACAGGCCGGCCAGATAAATCTTGAACTCCCCTTCTAGGGATCTCGATATTGCCTCCACCAGCGATAAAATAGTGCTTTGAAGGGATGGCGAAACATCCCAGTACTCTTGCAGTATTTCTACAATAGAGGGGAGGTAGGTCCTAATATGCTGTCGCACAATGCTAACCAGGGTGGCTAGCTGATTAAAATATGGCTCCAGGCGATTTTGGGGCGAGCTTCTGATGACCAACAAAAAGGCGGGAACGATACGATCCAAGAATGAAACACATTCTAGACCGAGGGTTCGAAAGATGTTCATGATAGCCTCGATGACCGCAGCATGGTGCTGGACAAGAGACCTGTCTTTCAAGATATTTAGTAGTGCGTTGATAACGACGGTAGGATAGTATTCCTTGTTGGAAGGAGTAAGGCCGGTCATCATCAAAGAGATATCCGTCATCCTATTCGTCTCCACGCTCCTCTTCGCATCGGGAGTGCGCTCTTCGACTTGCTGGTGCCTGTAAGGATCCAGTGCGCCTAGAATTCCCATTAACTTGATAGTCTCTTGGCGCAGAGGCCCACGCTGGGGCTCAGCCCGGATGATATTCTGTAATAATTCCAGAAGTTGCGGGTATTCGAGGTAGGGGTCTATGACATAACCCGAATTGCTAGCGAGTTGGCCCAGTGTGTGAAGTGCGGCCTCACGCTTCGCAATAGAGCTCTGGTCTTGTAAGGCGTCAATGATAATGGGCATGAGTTTGTCCTTATAAGGCAGCATATCCTCGCCACCAACCGTCGCTAACTCGCCGATCGCCTTAAGAATGGTAGCAGCAACAGCGGGGTTAGGTTCGCTCGCCTTTGGCAGAAGTACGGAAATCATCGGGTCGACATATGGCTTAACTAGCCCCTGGGCGTTCTGAACAAGGAGACTCAGGAGCTTGGCGCTCTCTTCCTTATTCCGTGCTACATCTGAGAATTCTAGCTCAGTGAGCATCTGGATCAGTGTCTTCCGCAAAGAGGGTATGACATAAGCGGGGTTATGAACTGCCAACCGCCCTATGATAGATATAGCCACTTCACGTATGCTGAATACCTCATCGTTGAGAGCGAAGAATAGGGTGCGAATGTTCTCTGCCTTGGCCAGATGAGGATCGAACCGCTCATCCAAGGCGGCCAAAACTGTCCGCCGAATATTCGGTTGAGGGTCGGACACGCCCACAGTCAAGAGCTTCTCGATGACATCGCCGACAACTTGGAGGGCATGATGACTCGTCTGGTTGACGATCGGATCCCGCACGTACAGTTGGCAACAGGTTAACGCAGCCGCTTCCCGGATTTCAGGGTCGTCATCTTCAACATATTTAATGGCAACGTCACGAACAAACTCGTTCAAAATATGACCCGAAAAGTCAAAGCTTCCCAGCGTGTTCAGCGCCAGCTTGACCTCAGCCTTCCGATGCTCATATACATGCGGGTCTTTGGCGTCCTTTGGAATAATAGGTACTGCCGAGAGGGTGTTTGGAGTAGGAGCGCCCAATGGCTTGAAAGGCTCTCCACACAAGACTTTACTGAGCATATCCAAAAGTCTTTCCTGGATGGTGGCCTTCACAGGAGGAATATAGAAGGCCATATCAACAAGCGCCTGGGTAAGTTTTGGTGTTAACTCGCAAGCAAATATCGGGTCCAGCAAAGCCTCCATATACTTGCTCAGCGTCTGGCCCACGGCAACTGCCAGTCGGCTAATGCAGTCGAAGACAGGATCAACAGAACCTCTCTTACGAGACTGCTGGCTAAGGCCTTCACGCACATAAATGAGAACACCATCCAAATAGGGTGCAATCGCGCTTTTGACCGAGTTAGCGATGTTGCCAATGGCTAAGAAGGCATCATTCCGCTCCTTTTCTCTCTTGAGCATGCCAGAGAGAAAAAGCATAAACTTGTGAAGGTAGGTGAGAGCAAAGTCGGCCGGTGAATAGTTGGCCAAGTCTGGAATAAGCATGACCACAGTCTTCCGAACCGTCAAGTCGCGATGATCCTTGTGTCGAAAGACAATCTCGCAAGCTTCTTGGTAGTGTTCCTGCATGAACATACCACCTTGCTCCAGGAGTTCTCTAAGGACTAGGAGTGACGCATGAGTAGCTTCCGCCGAATTGAGTTTAAGGCCGACCAGAGTCTCCGTATACATTTTGGCCATCCATGTCTGCTTCATCTCTTGATCACGCTCGCGAATGATACGGAAACAAGCGCAGACGGTCTCGCCGGACGTATCTCGAATAAGATGTCGCGGGTCTCGCAGGCCGACCCAGATGAGGTCGAAGACGAGGCCAACATACGCATACATGAGAGTGGGAGCATTCCGAGCCAACTCACGGAGGACAAGCACCGCACTATATCGCTTCTCCTCAATTCTATCGGATTGGAGCCATTCAAGAGCTGTCTTAACTTCGGACTCTACGAGTTCTGAGATAAGTGATCCTCCAGGCCGACACAGTTTTCCCAGAGCAATCGCAGCCGGCTGCATGGGGACAATATCCTTGCCACGCAGAATCGTCTTCAGATTCGCCGTAAACCGGGTATATTTAGCGGTAACATCAACGCCGTCGAAGTCAACGAGGGCGTCCAGAGCGTACACGCCGCCCAACCGTTCGGAAGAATCATTGCCGTGGAGGATCAAATTGGTGATCTTATTATTGACGGAGTTGTAAAACACGTGGAATTGGTCGGAGGGAAAGTCTACCGATATTTGGTCAGAATGTCAGCGGCGGTGAAAGCAGTGATGAGGTAAACGAAGAGGAAATGACGGTAAGAGTCGCGGAATCAATCAAGCGCGTACCTCGGTAGCAGACGGCGACCAAGTCTCTCAACTGAGCCGCAGCTCGCTTGCGTACTTCATCGCCAGCCCTGGAATCAGAAGTGACAAGTGTCAGCAATCAGCGTTGTCCCTATATATGAAAGAGCGGGAAAGAGCTCACCTTGATTTGAGGTCCCTCGTGATTTGATCGAGGGTTTCGAGAGCCAGCTGCTGTTGTTGCGCCATGATGAGCTTGGGGGAGTTCGACTGCCCTCAGCCGCACTAGACAGCCTCAGGATTTAAGATTTACACCTGCATGAAGAACTAAAAGAGTCGCATCGCGATGCGGAGTTGTAGATTGGTGATGTTCGAGAATGAGACCGCAAAGACGTTGTAATTTGTGGTTGTTGGCACTGGGGTATTATTAGGTTGGATAGTAGGTATTAACCTTAGGTAGGAACTTTTAGGCCGTCGACTTCAGATACCTTGCAATCCGCCGCTGATCCAGGTAACCCCAAGGTGGGTTGAATGCGCCCCGAGACAGAATCAAAGCCCGCTCGGAGCTTCAAAGTGGCATGTATTACGTTATTACCTCCTCTGTTATGTTGGTGCTCCCGTTTTATTGGTATTTGGACGGGAGGCTCACACAAGGCAGTTTGCTTCCCTTAGTCTCGTGTCATGTGGCTGACCTACTCAAGTCACACACATGATTTGAGGTTGCAGAAAGCCTTGCTTGGACTCCAGACCTCCATTACACGTATAGAACTTGAAGTGGGGCCCATGAGATACCTATACCTTACCTTAAGGTCAGTAGCTACCTGCCTGCATCTTTTGCCTACAGGGGATGATACATGGCGCCTGCAGGCTGCAACTGCCCTGTAAGTGAATTTGTAAGGGTGTCTGAGAGTCCCTAACCGAGCAGAACCAGAAGCTTAATCTTATCATGGTTTCCTAACCTAGGTACAGTGCACTTACCTCAGATAATGCAGTCTCGAACTTCAAATCATCAACCCATCCCACCTGCCCCATCATACATCAAATCATCGAAGTTAAAAGTCGTGAGTTAGCAGTAGTTTGCCCAGCCACCGTATCGACCTGTATTTGTACGATCCTCGACGCCCCATTCTCACTAATCTCATCAACCGGCTCGGAAACCATCCTAGCGAAGAGTACTTTTGAAAATACCAATTGACTCACCACTTGCCGCCATCGCACTACGAATCGCAGTAACGCCGGATAAACAATTCAAAGAAATCCGAAACCAGACATATACATACATACACGCATAAGACACACTTAAACCATATATATATCCATCGTCATGGGTAACGACGGCGGCTCCATTCCAAAGCGGCGCGAGCTCGTCAAAGAAGCCGCTCGTCTCCCCTCAGCGTCCGAGCTCAAGGCGACCGCCATCGAGTCCCTCACGCACTTGTGGTCAACATGTGCGATATCCTCTGAGCCACTCGACTACCACAACACCGTCTCTGACTGGCGCGGGCGCCTATACAACTACGAGACAATACTACGCTGCCTCATGCCTGCCTCTTCCTCTGACGACGAGGAGCGGCAATCGCAGGAGGCCATCGAGTTCGCGCGCTCGGGTATCCGCTCTCTAAAGGACGTCGTGAAGCTCCGCTTTAACATACGGAAGAAGGATGGCAGCGAGAAGCGTGGAGGTGGAGGTGGAGGTGGATGCGAGGAGGTCCTCACGTGTCCGCTGAGCATGAAGGAGCTGGGCGCCAACACACGCGCTGTGTACGTCGTGCCGTGCGGTCACGTATTTGCCGAAATTGCCATGAAGGAGCTGATCGCGGCCGAAGGAGGTGGTGGTGGTGGTGGTGGAAATAATGCAGACTCAAGTTCTGAGAATAATAAGAAAGAGAGAAGTTGCCCCGAATGCAGTGAGCCCTTCGTGGGCCGCGATATCGTCCCCATGGTACCGATAGAAGAGGCCGACCTCGATAGGTGCGCGGCGCGGATAGAGGAGCTTCGAGCGCTCGGCTTAGCACATAATCTGAAGAAAGATAAAAGTGCGGGTGGCAAAAAGAAGAAGCGCAAGGCAGCAGAAGAGGAGGAGAATGGGACAAATGGTGACGGCGCAGCGCAAAAGGAGAAGAAGCAGAAGAAGAGCAGAGACGATATCTCGAGTCGCATCAACAATTCGATGACCGCCTCACTCACCGCCAAGGTTCTAGCAGAACAAGATGAGCGAAATAAGCAAAGGAAACTCGCTGCTGCGGTACGATAAGAGACCAACGCGTAACCCCCCTCGTGAGAAAAGCGGGAAGCCCATTTGTACATAATAGCACGTGCCTAGACTACGAATTTACGAGATATAATGAAGAATTAATGAAAACATACGCTCAATGAATCGCTCGCTCTCTATTTTATCTGTACCAGTGTCATATCCCCGTAACTCCGCGATGCCACAGGAAGCGTGATATGGCGGGTTTAGAACTTGCATCATAATGCGCCTTACTCGTATACCCATACATAAGCGTTTGCGACGTCCTATCATCACAACTCGTCTTTTACATGTCCTGGGTTTGCAGAGTCCTCGCAAGCAGCGGGTGTACCGACCTCCATTTTGTAGACGCACTTCTCCAACTCGCTAACACGCCACAATTCCTCGGTCTCAGCACAAGCGAGCCACACATCAGTTCTTCGATTGGGGCCGTTCCAACAGTGCTGTCCATTGGTATATTCAAGCACCATGCGCTGTCCACGGCCGAGGCCTTTGCCGTCGTGGCGGTCCTCTTCGTCAGCCTCCCGGAAGCTTATCTTCTCGAAGTTGCCCATGGTTGTGCCCGATCCACCCTTCTTACTCTTCTGTGTCGTCTGGGTCATCCAGCAGAGTTCGTACTCGTACTCGCCAGATTCCACCGAGGAGCACTTTCCGCGGAGGGCTCGGAATATGTCATCGGCGCCATAGTCCTTCTCGAGATCTTGCTTTTCCTGGTCCAGCGATGTCCGCTTAGACTGCAAATCCCTTGTCGCAGTGTCAAGAGCCTCACGAGCAGCCTTCACTAGTCGTGATTCTCCTTCTTGCGACACGGTGTCAGCCAGCATACCGTTTTCAATCAGCCAGATCCGGAGGTTATTGAGTTTGTCATGAAGGAAATTCCGGACAGGCCCTGGAAGATAGGCTTCCAAACTATACACTGCTCAAGAGTTAGAATAGAGGCTCTAGTCTGTGGCTTTGAAGGATGAATAGGGGCAGTGCATACGTATGTCCGTGTCGGAGCTTTCTTCTCGGAATTCGTCCCAATTGATGCCAGTACTCTCACCGTCCTCTTTCATAATCTCCGAAAAGTCAGACTCGTTGAGTTCGTTGTTAGCTTGCTCCGATTTCTTGGCCGCATAATCCTCCCAAGCCCTGACAGCCTTCTTGACACCCTCATCATTGAAGTTGGGGTTGTACTCCTCTTTAAAGGCCGACAGAATGCCCTCGAGCTCGGTCACCTTATCTTGAAGTTGTCGGCGGTCATCTACAACCTTAGTTAAGGCCTCGCGGAGCTCGTTCACTCTCGATTTAGCTAGACCTGCTAGCACGCCGAGTTTTCCGGTGCCCTCGTTCCTCACAACTTTACCACGCTCAGATCGCTCGACCTCTTCAAGCTTCGTCGCCAACTCAGCCTGCTTCTTCTCCAAGTCTATAATCTCCACCCCCAGGTTCTTCACCCTAGCTTCAACCTGGCGACGAAGTTCCTTAGACTCTTTAACCATTGTACGACGCTTCTTATTGGCGCGCTCGAGATTCTCCTTGCGCTCCTTGTCAATGCGCCGCCACTCCTTGCCAATCTCGGCGCACTTGTTCTCACACTTGACGCCGCCTACTTTCCCGTATTCTTCGGTGCCGTCGCAGCACAGATCGTAGTCACAGACTCCGTCGTTGACGTATATGAAAGGCACGTATGCCCCGATGTGACCCTCATTGGCGCACCAAAAGCCGGGCAGGGCATTAGTCGTATTGGTAGAACCCGACAGGGAGGCCGGGAGCGGTTGTACGGGTGATAAACGGTCGAGTAGGGCGCAAGCCGCCGTTCCAGGTTCATCAGAGCCGTCGGGGCAGTCGCAGGTGTTATCATTGACTTGCGAGGCCTTGATGATGATGGAAGGGTGGGCTATGCAGGTGAATGTGTCTTTGATTTCGTAGAATTTGGCAACTACAGAGGATCAATTGGTTAGCACCTCTCTTATACATAGATAGAGAATACAAAATCACACGGTTCTTAGGAGTTTTGGCGTCACTACTCAGAAGCACGTCGACTTATAAGGAAGTCAACGAAGATGGTGGGGGGTTTTAATGACGGTATGCAAAGTAACAAACACTAACATTCAGGGCCTACGCCTCTCGGTAATGAGGAAGCTGAGGCAATCCCATTCTGGACAGTGATGCCCAAAAGCACCAATGCCTGAGATTGCCGCATTTTGATCGGTAGAAGGTCAGGGCGTTGGTGTTGTAAACGAATGGAACATTTCAACGGACGCTCAAATCAAGGTCGATTGCCCAGGTGGGCAGTGGACAGACAGTAAGGCCATCTGTTGCTATCCAGGGGATCAACCCCTGTTGTTCCAGGTGTACAGCTGTACAGTTCGAACCAATGACGGAGGATCCATAACAGAGCTCCAGCCACGATGGGTTAACCGCAAGCCACAGTTCCCCCCAGGTCTAAGGGCAGATCAAGGTACATCAATTTCAACCTCGAGTTACCTCTGTCTTTCTAGAAGTCAACTGCTTCATAATGCTCTCTGCCGTAAGTTACAAATACTACATGTGGCTCATAATCCCTTAATTGTCCTAATAGTTCCGTTTACAAACTTATCTCAAAAATAGCAATTACGAAGGCACAATAGCATGTTACAAGACCTATCTCATGTACTTCCTAACAAACCAAGATCCTACTTGACCTATGACGGACACCTCCAGCCGTCGCCAGATCGATCTTGAACTACAAAACAGCCCGTTTTACATCTATACGCACCACAACATTCGTAAATCTCTAGCAGAACTCACACCTACACATCTAGTGTACCGGTAACTACTTAAGCAGATACTTGCTGAAACTGACTTCCCTCCTAGCAACATCCACCTCCTCGAGTCTAATCTAAGACTCCGCCTCCTTTTTCGACTCGCTCTTATGCTCAGGAGTCCCCTTCTTAGGCTCGTTCTTAGAACCAGGCGCGTTCTCGTAGTCACCGCCTTGCTTCTCGTATTCTTTGCCCAATTTATTCGCCTGCAATTTCCAACTCCAGCGTCAGTGACCAATCCAGATGTCTTTCTTGCGCGCTCACTCTTCTGCTGCCAATGTAGAGGTAGATATACATAAGAATACAAATACCAGTATCAGCGGAAATAATATGAAGTACTCAGAAATCATAAAATCATGAGTGAGACAGAATATTATGTAGCTATAGACGTACCTTCCAAGCGGACCACTGGCCCACTCCGCCGCCAGACTTATTGGGTTCTTGTTTTATTTCTGCGTTTTGCTATTTCAGTTCCCTTGTCTATTTTAATCGTAGGTGAACTCCCAACTGCCTCATATGTCAAGACGTTGAGAGGAGAGGAGAAAGAGGAGGCACACTCACCCTCTTTCAGTTGCTCCCGGAGCTCCGGGTCTGTGGGATTCCCCTTGGTGGACGACATTTTGCGATCTTCGAATACACGATAATAGGACTTTATTGAGTTAGAGATATAGTTTTGTCTTGCCACTTCTAGGAACTTTTGAAAAGCCAAGATATTGATGCTTTTTATCCCTTTCCTTGCTTTGATGCCAAAAGTTAGAGTATAAAACTACGACCGAGTAAATGAGGGTTGTGGACAAATAAAAGAAAACGAGGTCATTCTCATAGATCTATGACGAACATCAATCTAGGGAAGCGTGCCGTAAGTAGTCAAGCTACAAGATCTAAGCTTAAAATGAAGTTGCATCCGATCTAGGTTGGGAAAGTGCATATAATTGCTAATAAGATCCCAGAGAAAGGGTACGCCTCATTACATCATCACTCGCGATTTCAGCTTTGTCATCTATGTTGAATGAGTCTGTGTTTCATATTGAAAAGAACCCCTACACCCATCTAACTCGATACTTAACGCCTAGCCAACCAACCCAAGGCCTTGATAAAGTGAACGTAGCCAACCCAACCGACCACAGAAATGAGCGTAACACCTAAGTATGAACCAAAAAAGAAGCAAAAAGGATTCCCTCAAGCACAGGTCTCACAGAATAGTCCGCTACGGTAACCCGCATCCACCTTCTCAACTTCACATGCGCGGTAAAGTCGAGCGGCTCGCAGCTGCTTAAATCCGCATACCCTCCCAGTGATGGAGTCCCTTCTCACACCATCGCCACAATACACACCATGCTCAGCAGGTCCCAGCGTAGCCAACTCATTAGAGACAGCGTCATAATCACCTAAGAACTTATGCGCGCGCACATCATCATCGTCGCCGTCGCCGTCGTTGTTGAGGATACCGTGTCCGAGAGTGACGCCCCAGACACCACCGATGCGTATCGCGTGGGCTTCTGGGTCCGAATCGCGCTCGAGAAGCACCGAGTAGATGTATCCGGAGTACTGTAGCGTGTCTTTCTCTTGTGCTATGCTTGCCGGATGGGCCCAGTCGTTGTTCTTCTTGGTCATGGTGGTAGCAGTAGTAGAGTTGTTGTTCTCGGGCTGGGGCTGGGGCGAGGAGGAGGAGTAATCATCCAGTCGGACGGGATGCCACGGCGTGGCTAAGGCGCCATCGATTCGACACATGGTGATCTCGTGGACTCGTGTCTTCATGACGGCTCGGACAAGACGAGGCCCTACGGGCGTCTGCACCGCAGTGCCCTCTCGCAGCGCAGCGATGGGCACTTGGTAGCCGTCGGCAAGCAGGACATAGCTCGAGGCAGCGAAGCAGGGCGCGCTAGCATAGTTGAAAACACTCATAGATTTTATTGGCTTGTCCGTTGTCCGCACCCTAGAAGGTCGGGGGGGCGGCAGCTTGTCGAAGGCTTCGTCGAGAGCGTTGCAGCATTTTAGGAAGAAGTCGTTCTCGTTGTACATCATAGGGCCCGGGTCTTTGAATGAGTTGCGGCTGTGAAGAGTGTTAGAAGGAGAGAATGTTAGCGCATTGAAAGTCCTCTTAAACCCAAGGCGAAGGTGATCCAACGTACAGTTGCTTTTCGTGGGCATTCCACAGACTGATAAAGTAATCCACGCCCCATCTGGCCCAGTACTCCCTTTTAGATATCGCCGTCCTAACCTGGCCCTTCAAGTCCTGCATAATCGACTCGTTTTGCTGATCATTGTGCTTGCTGGCCGGGATGCGCGCAATGAGCTCTTCTAGCTCAGCCCTGTATTCGCGCAAAGAGAAGTCATTTTTAAGGCTGTATTGGGCCGTAGTAGAATGATTCGCTACTAGGAAAGATGAGAGCAGTTGGCAAACCTGAGAGCGGCTCTGGTGATACGCTATGATGGATTCGCGCAGAGGTGATACTGCATGCGTGTCTTGCTGGGCGAATGCGGCTGCTGGCCCATCAGCAGCCGCAGGTATTGATTTCCTATAGACAAGTTCGGCACTGATGGCACCTTTAAGAACCTTTTCGTTGGCGTACTTGAAGTAGATGTCTCGACATTGTCCATATTGCAGATTACCAAGCTTCAACTCCAAGGTCTTGCTCGGCTCTTTTCCATCGATGGATTTCCCTGCGGTAGTTTGTAGGAGCATGCCTTCAGGGGCTGACACCCGGAGCAAGCATTGTGTCGCATAGGTCGTCTGCAGGTGAGAAACGGCGTGGACGAAGACGGTACCCTACGAAATGTCAATAACTACAACAGAGAGAAAGACAGAGAGGATATGGGCGGTGTCGTACGATCATGCCGGCGTCTGGGATGAAAGCATAGTTTCCATACCCAGCTTCCGCAATGGACTTGAGAACAGCCGATTGAATGTTGTACCCAAACCCGAATGTATTGATGGTTGGGAGCAGGCCATCATGTTTTCGAATACTCGAAACATAACCTAGCGGAGGGTCCTGAGTAGGCTGTCCATCGGTCAGAACCATCAAGGTTTGGACCCGACTGCCAGACTTCTCAGTTTTAAGTTGTTCGATGCCTTTTTTGATCCCGGCCCAGAGATTTGTGCCACCGTCCGCTCTCATGTTCTCGATTTCAGCTTCGGCTTTTCGCTTTGAGTCGTCGGTCATGGGCACGAGTCCCTGTATAACCTATTGAACGCTGTGAGCTTAACTCTTGATGGACTATTCGGCTGAATAGCAGAATATATACCTCGGCGTAGTTGCTAAAGGCCACGATTGCCAACTTATCATCCTCATTCAGTGTAGACAGTATAGTTCGAGCTGCGTGTTTCGTGAGGTCCAAGACTGCATTTTCAAGTGTTAGTAACTCGCATTCTCAGCCAGATTATCGGGGTGGTTGAATCCCGATAAAGCTTCCAGAGCGTATTTCCCCAAAGGGGGGATAATATCTACTCATGGGGTAAGAAGGACCAAGAAGGAAACTATTGCTTTCAACTCACTGGTTAGCCCATAGTCCTCGTTCACAGCCTTTCCTTTCTCATCATTCATTGGAGCTAGAGCCGGGCCCTCCATCGACCCTGAGACGTCAATCACCAAGACAATTTCGCAAGGAACATGACCTATAGGAGGCCCTCGTGGCTTGACAGGCGGCTGTATCTCCACTAAGACTCCACTCTTGTTCTTCACAGGATGGATAGTCAGGACAACATCGTCGTCGTCGTTGTAGGACTTCTCGTCCCGGCTGTATTCATCAGAGCCCTTCTGTTCCTTGTAGGGCGGGGGCGGCTGCTCATCTCCAGGCTTCTCTTGATAGCTGTCTTTACTTGATGAGCCTTGGGAGGAACCCAAAGAACAAATCCCGAGTTTACGGAAGATCCCAGTCATAGTGTTTGAGTAAGTAAGGTGGTTGTTTTGTTACTCTAAAGTGTTCAGTAGGTAGAATGGTTCTCGGTGTAGTGGACCTTAAATCGGATTTCGAGTTGACTTGTTGGTTGCTATTTGTTGGATGTTGAAAATGGTCAGTAAGGGCATGGGACAAATGCTAAAGGGTCTTTTCAGCATTTATGTCCAGTTTTTGCTCCCCGACGTCCATCGTGCTAACCAGGGTTGAAAAAAAATACTACATACTAAATTACTACATGTAGTAATACTACATGTAGTAAGGGTGTAGTAATAGATTTTGTTACTACATGTAGTATTA
>Ga0247782_1000048_pt1 | contig 171367 bp, 135 predicted proteins | sample UWRJL019104C5_FD_179928 | JGI IMG/M metagenome (GOLD analysis project Ga0247782, IMG submission 179928) | Plant litter microbial communities from Arlington Agricultural Research Station in Wisconsin, United States - UWRJ-L019-104C-5 | ecosystem: Environmental > Terrestrial > Plant litter >... | reverse complement strand
AATCGTTTTGACCTTCTAACCTTATAATGCCTATACTGTTTATTGTACTATAATGTTGGCTTATACCAGCATGTTAGCTTTGCCACTCTGTTGGCTCTGCTACTCTGTTAGCTTGTATGTTGGCTTTGAACACTCTGTTGGCTTCTGCTACTCTACTTCTGCCTGCCATCCTGCCTGCCACCTTACCTGCCACCTTACCTGCCACCTTGCCTGCCACCTTGCCTGCCACCTTGCCTGCCACCCTGCCTTCCGAAGCAGTTGCGATGGCTTCATTTCCTATGTCAATTGAAATACATGCAGGCAATTACGTTTTTAGCCTCGTAGTCAACCTAAATAGCTGTATATAGTTAATATTAATGATTCCAGTTCAATTCTTGACCATGCCAATTAAGTGTTTGTACAATAACACGTAGAACATGTAGAACATGTAGAACATGTAGAACATATAGAACATGTAGAACGCGTAGAACATGTAGAATGCGTAGAATGCGTAGAATGCGTAGAATGCGTAGAATGCGTAGAATGCATAAAATAGCTTGCTAGTACAGCAAGTTATTGTTTTGCACTTTATATGCCAAATATATAAGCATGTTAGCTATACTACTCTGTTGGCTACAATGTTGGCTACAATGTTAAAATAAAAAATAATGTTAAAAAACAATTATGTTGAATAACTACAATGTTGAGATTAAAAATGATGTTGAAAAATAATTATGTTATAAAACAATTATGTTGGATAACTAACAACATGTTGTATTTAATACGTATATGGTCCGAACACTTTAGTGTTACGTTTCTAGACCTACTACTATTTTTGTCTATACCAACGCCTCCAACATAATGATGAAAACCCCCCTCGGCGCCCTAAGGTTACCCCATTGTGGGCTGGAGCTGCCCAACTGCCCACTACGTGGTAGGTATGTTGTGAGCCCCATGGAACAAGACCCCTACTATGTAATTAGGCACTTACCCACCCACCTAAGACAGGCCAGGTAGGTGCGCGCCTGCCTTTCAACCCTTCCCCTGTGTAAATGTCGTCATCAGCCACAAGAATAAGTTGAAAGCCCAATACGTGTATTCTGTACATCTGTCCATTTATACGAATATGTACTTGTTGTATGCTATACAGTGCGTAGCTCAGGAGACGGGTACAAACGTTTAGGCATGCATGCGTACCTAGAGATAAGGTACTGCGAACTAGCCTGTTACTGAATGAAAAACAAAGAAAGAAGAGAAGCAAAGCCTGGCCGTTTGTGTTTATTAAACAGAGGTACAGCTTACTTGCTTCTACGAGGATGTGTTGCTGCCAGGAGATGTATTAGGTACACGCAAATATAACTCATACAGTAGCAGTCTTTGTCCATCTGTCAAGTTGAGGTAAGCTGTTGGTAGGTACATATAGGTTCTGTACTGCCAGGAGGTAGCCAAGAGATACTGCGACCTATAACTACCTACTGTACGAAATACGCACTGTGTTCTCAATGCATTTTCGTCTGTATGTGTCGAACTCGGAACAAGAACGTTGAACCTCATATCCCGTACGAAACCCGCTGAATCAGTACTAGGTATTTGAGGTATATCTGTAGTATACCAGATTAATCTGGCTGCCCAGATTCCATATTACGTCCCTGCCTTAGAAGAGCGGACATTCAAAGTGCAAGACATACGCGGCATCGAGGGTGGCGATCATGAGGGCCATGTCAATGGCATCTTCGTTTCGCAATGTCCATTAAGCGGCTGCCGGACGACGCGATTGCCCAGATTAAGTCCTCGGCCACTGTCACAAGTCTCAATGGAGCCGTCAGCGGACTAATCTGTAATTCTCTCGATTCTGGTGCTACCAGAATAACGGTGTCCGTAGATTATGGAAGGGGAAGCTGTACCGTGGAGGATGATGGAATGGGAATACTACCTGCCGAGTTCCGGCTTGGTGGCAGCTTGGGCAAGCTACATTGTGAGTGCTTGCGGGTTTCCATATTCATTCGATCTGTATGGCTGATATTTGACAACAAGATTCCTCGAAATATCCAGCGCGCGATGGTATTCATGGGAGGTACGGCACATTCTTGGCGTCGTTGGCATCCTTATCCTTGCTCTCTATCACCTCTCATCACAGCGAATATCAGTCGCATAACTCGATCAGGATTCATAACTCTGATATCCTCTCTCGACATACCCCTTCACCTCTAGATCATAGGCTGCTGTCCTTCCCGCACGGAACAAGGGTGACCGTTCGGGACCTCTTTGGCTCCATGCCGGTCAGAGTAAAGCAACGGGCCATTGCTGCGGAAAGGGGTCATCATTCCAGGGACTGGGAAGTCTTACAACGGGCCATCGTGGCCTTGGTACTATCTTGGAATGGCCCCATCTCGATATCTGCTCGAGAATATGAGAACCGTTGGTCGTTTTCGGTTCGTGGAAGTGACTCGGATCTAGGCGACGAAGCTGGTGGGATCAATTTGGCTGCAAGGGCGTCCAAAATCCTGTTTCAGGCTGGGCTCGCTGAAGACAATAACTCGGAGAACTGGGTTCCATTGAAGGCCTCGGCTGGGATGATATCAGTTGCCGGCGCGGTGTCATTGCGTCCTATCGCCACAAGACGAATTCAGTTCATTAGCATAGGTGTTCGTCCCGTGACTAACGAACATGGGTCAAACATCCTATACGAGGAAATCAACCGGATTTTCTCCAACTCGACTTATGGTGTAGAGGAAGAGGTAGAGGACCTTCCCACCCATGAACGTGAAAGAAGAGCGAATGACGGACGTTACAAGAAAGAAGGCTTCACTAGCCAAGAACTCAGAGGTCGAAAAGGTGTAGACCGCTGGCCAATATTTTACATCAGAATTCAATATGGCGAGCAGGCAAATTCTATTGCGTTACAGGAGATCGACGAGATCCTTGATGAGCGATACGATAGCTTGGCAGCTATAGTAGACATATTGAAGGCAGTAACCTACGAATTTTTGAAGAAATACCATTTTCGTCCTAAGCGGATTAGGAATACACGAGACAATGCCGCAAAGCCGAATTCAAGGTCGGTCTCACCAAGAACTGCACCTAAAAACCACGTACTAGAATCAACGTCAACCACTACATTACCCAGGAGGCGGCTAGCTGGTGACTTGGCTACTACTCAACTAAGTATCTCTCGCACCCACGATTCTGTTTCGCGATCAACATCACCCTTTGACCTCTGGGCCCGCATCAAATCTGGCTCGCCTCATAATTTACCAGGTGACACAAAACTTGATAAGCAGCGCCGAGGCGGAGGACTCGATGTACTAGACCGCAATACCAGGGATTCTATTACTAACGCTCCGTCGCCTGAGGCCGATGGCAAGCTGCTTGGCGCATCTTTGCCCGAAACAGCTGTCATTACTGACGACAGAAAGAGCAAAGGGAAACCCTCTAGCATAGACGGAAAACATTTAGATAAAGGCATCCCCTGGACAAATCCAGCTACAAAAGAAACCTCAATGCTGGATCCGAGAACAGGGTTTGTCATACGATCCGAGCCTAATTGCCACGATGAGTTAAACCAGAAGCCAAGTCCAACAAACCACGAAGGAACTGGGCCGCATAGCCGGGCGTTTTCGAAAGAAAACGAGTATGTCTGGCTTGAGGAGCTGATGTCTTCTTGGGAAAACCCCGTTTTCAAGGCTAGAGAGCCACGGATTCCTTGCATCTACAGTAAGGAAAACCGCCTAGGTGGGCCGATCAAGCCTTTCGAATTTAGTACTGTTCAGGAGTCTCTGGAAAAAGGTTCATCCATCCAGGGCCGGGTATCCAGGGTCGCATTACAGAACGCCGAGGTCATCGCACAGGTCGATCGAAAATTCATTCTGGCTAAGGTATTGGCTAATTCAAAGACCTGTGAGCCAGGAATGCGTCCGTCGGCTGCGTCTCTTCTAGTCATGGTTGACCAACATGCCGCAGACGAAAGATGCCAAGTCGAGTCCCTCATGAAAGGTTATTTCGAACCTAAGGAGAGCAAGACATTACAGAATGTCGCTGAGACATCGTCCATGCCGACACCTGAGACCTCTGCAGCTCGCACAGAGTTGCTAGAACGGCCAATAAAGTTTGATGTTTCGCCGGGGGATGCCGCGCAATTTGAACGTACGACAAAGCATTTCACTTACTGGGGAATTCATTTTCATGTCGTGCCCATGATTGGGAATGAAATAGCCGAGCACAGGCAACTTAAGGTTACTCGCCTACCGCCGGGTATTGCTGAAAGATGTAGACTTGAACCTCGTCTTCTGATCGAACTTCTCAGGAAAGAAGCCTGGGGAATTGATGAGCAGAACTACCATCAGAACTTCCAAGCAGGGCGTGAACATCTCGATGCTGGAAATGGCAGAGATGCTGCACCACATTGGATTACTCGGTTTCACGGATGCCCCGAAGGAATCTTAGACATGATTAACTCCAGAGCATGCCGTAGCTCGATCATGTTCAATGATCCCCTCTCCCACGATGAGTGCGTAAATTTAGTAAAGCGGCTCGCAGACTGTGTGTTTCCTTTTCAGTGCGCACATGGCCGGCCATCAATGATACCTTTGGTAGATCTGCGTGGCGATACGGCGCTGATATCTGATGAATCATGTGCGACTGGTTCTTTTGCCAAACGATTCAAGGCATGGAGTGCCAGTGGGCGAGAAGAGCTTAACGAGCACAGGTATTAAGGAGAATATCCAGGGTCTTTGGCATAATAGTATATAGCTATCTGTTACATAGCCGCATATTTACATAGATGTCTAAGTAACAGTGGTCAGTTTTCGAGCGTGCATAACACGATGGAATGGCCTTGTTCTGATAGATAAGTTGGTCAACTTGGAGCCTTTTCCAACACTTTGAAACTGTAGGTACTTTACTACTAGGTAGGTAGGTAGATGTACCTACAGCTCTTTGGGTGTATGTAGGTATTACCAATCACGTCTAGCATGTAACCTAGGTAAGAAGCTAGTCCCCTAGGTTAGGTGCTAGCAAATAGGTGCAGTGCACCGCCACAGTTGAAAGTAGGTACCAAGTACTTCCAAGGTTGCCTTTTGTACAGATCTGTACTGCTATACGGTGTACCTAGCCCCTACCCGCATCTACCAGGTATCTACCTAGCTTACCTACATTGTGCAGTGACGTGTGGTTTGGAGCATTCGGAGACTCTCTCGTTGCAAGCACACGATAAACACATGAACTCACGATGCTTCATACCCGTATAGCTGTCGTGCAAACGTGAGCTTTTACTATGGCTCTGCTTCTAGTACGATTTTGCTCTATTACGTGGAAAATACCCCTTTAGCCTCGGGTTGTAACTGACGAGTGAACTACTTAGTGGAAAGCATTCGACTTCTTTGAAGTTACCCAAGTCAAGCTTGGCGACGATGAGACACGATCGTTCTTCGAAAACAATGAAATTTCAAGCGTTTGCTCCGGCTCGGATAGCCTGTTTCTAGGCAGCGATAATGGGTACGTGCGAATAATCGGCCCTAGCTGGAAAGTTGTCCGAAGTTTCCTAGCACACGAAACGGGTCGCATCACCCACATGCGCCAGGTGGAGGGCACGAGTTTGTTGGTCACAGTCTCAGTATGCAGTAATTGCTCTTTGCAAAAATGCCTTGGTATTGACCACGAATAGGAGGACTTAAGCAGTGAACCGGTTCTGAAGGTTTGGGCGCTCGACAAACCGGTCAAGAAGACCGGCCTGCCTACCTGTTTGAGTACGGTCAATATAAATAACGGACGGAAGCAATTCCCAGTAGGAACCCTTGTTCTCTATAGCTATCTATACCTTTGCTAACGAGTAGCTTGTAGATTTCTGCCTTTACGGCACTCGACGACCTTTCTCAGCTTGCTGTTGGCTTCGCAAATGGGGCTGTGACTGTAATCCGAGGCGACCTGATACACGACCGAGGCACGAAGCAGCGAGTGGTGTATGAATCCGAAGAACCCATAACAGGTGTCGAGTTTGTGTCGGAACCAAAACTGACAACACTGTTTGTTGCGACCACCTCCAAGCTGCTGAAGCTCGTCATATCCGGAAGAGGACATGGCCAACCACCGCGGACTCTCGAGGACTCGGGATGTGCCGCAGGATGCATGACGGTAAACAAGAAAACTGGCGATATCATTGTGGTCCGTGAAGATGCTGTCTACTATTATACAGCGGATGGACGAGGACTATGCTTTGCCAACGACGGAGCTACCACTCTGGTTTCGACGTTTGAAGATTATGTTGCCCTCGTTTCGCCGCCTCCCTCCTCTAAGAACGGAGCATCGGACAACATGCGGCGGCGGTTCGGCGGTGCCAGCACAGAATCATTATTCAGTGCGGCCGCCTTCACTATGGTCGATCCACAGTTACAGATCGTTGCTCACTCAGAGACACTCATCTCTCAGGTCAAAGCAATCTTCCAGATCTGGGGGGATCTCTTCATACTGACTCAGGACGGCAAAGTTCATCGGTACCACGAAAAATCGCTTCAGCAGAGACTTGAGCTTCTTTATCAGCGAAACCTGTTCCCACTAGCTATCAGCCTCGCCCAAAAATCGGGCATGGATATGCAACAGCAAAATGTTATTTACAGGAAATACGGCGATCACTTATACCAAAAGGGGGACTTTGATAATTCCATGGCTCAGTATATCAAGGCAATTGATAATACGGAGCCGTCCCAGGTCATTCGAAAGGTTGGTCTTTTCTCACGAATCCCATGATGCTCTACGTCTAACTATGTTCAAGTTTCTTGATACCCAAAGGATACATAACCTCATCGAATACCTTGAAGAACTCCATCAACATCACAAAGCGACAGCCGATCATACTACCTTGCTCCTGAACTGCTATGCGAAGCTGAAAGACGTTGAAAAACTTGAAAAGTTTATCAAGTCCGAAGGAGATCTCAATTTTGATTTAGAAACAGCTATCAACATGTGCAGGCAAGGCGGATACTTTGAACAGGCAGCCTACCTCGCCACTAAACATGGTGAGAGCGACTTGGTCGTGGATATTTTGATTGAAGACTCGAAGCGTTATGCCGAAGCGCTGGACTTCATCTGGCACCTCGATGCTGAAACGGTCTGTATCTAGTCTTTGCCCACCGCATTCCGGACAACTCCTAACCGTCTATAGGCGTATTCTTGTTTAATGAAGTATGCTAGAGTGCTTCTAGAACACTGTCCCGATAGTACAGCCGAACTTTTTATTCAATATTATACCGGCAAATACAGTCCGAAGGTGCGAAATACTACCGTGGAGGCTGCTCAGGCGCCGTCCGGGAACCGACTAACTGCCGGCGCTGCTAATGCGGTTCAAAATCTTACGAGTCTGCTTCCTCTACCCTATATGGGCACTTCTGCTGTCCCTTCGCCCGCAGTTCAAGGGAACAACGAAACTACAGTGGCCGATGGCACTACAAATACGCAGAAAGATAATGTCTCCGTTCAAAGCTATACCCCTCCCCCTCCGCGCTCTGCATTTTCATCCTTCATTGACCACCCCGACGAGTTTATTGTTTTCCTCGAAGCGTGCCTTAAATCTGACTCTCTTGGAGAATCGGATACGGCCGACATTTACACAACCCTGTTCGAGATGTACCTCCATAAAGCAAAGGAAGGCAAAGGTGTACAAAAGGAGGAATGGGAGCTCAAGGCGAAGAAACTCATAGAAGGGCATGATTTGCCAATTGAAAACTCCAACGTCCTCCTCCTGTCCCATCTCTCCGGTTTTCAAGATGGAACAACACTAGTCAAAGAGCAATCCGGGCTACTCTTCGATATCTTCCGGTCCTACACCTCAGCCAAAGACACACGTGGCGCCATCAAAGCTCTACGTAAATACGGGCCACGAGAACCACAGCTGTATCCAGCTGCCCTAGCTTACTTCACGTCAGACTCACGCATTCTCGACGAAGCTGGTCCGGAGGAACTGGCGGCTGTGCTAAAGAAGATCGACGGAGACGGTCTCATGGCACCACTGCAGGTTATTCAGACGCTAGGCTCCAGCGCTGTGGCGACTATGGGGATGATCAAGCCGTACCTCCACGAAACTATAACACGCGAGCGTCGTGAGATTGCCACTAATAAACGGCAAATTGCTTCGTTCCGAAAAGAAACTGAACAGAAGCGAGCCGAGATCGCCGAGCTTGGTACCAAACCGGCCGTCTTTCAGGCCCAACGGTGTCCAGGCTGTGGCGCGATGCTTGACCTCCCAGTGGTGCATTTCCTGTGCAAGCACAGCTTCCACCAGCGTTGCTTAAAAGTCGACAGTACGGCGGGCGCCGGAGAGGAAGGTGATAAGACAGAATGCCCTGTCTGCGCGACAAACAACGCCGCTGTGAGAGCTATGAAGCGCGGACAAGACGAGCGCGCAGAAAGACACGATCTTTTCCGTGACGCGCTCGGGAAAAGTGACGAGCGGTTCAAGACTGTCGCACAGTGGTTTGGCCAAGGCGTTATGGGTGTAAATGGTCTCGAGTAATGGCGGTATGTATAGCGGGTGTATATTTATGATATAATACACTATTAGTACAATATAATACCCAGGGTATCTCTATCTATTCCTGGTCTAACGTGCGCAACCACACATATATGCGTAGACTGAACGGAATTGTCTGCGCTGTAAATAGTAATCCAACCTAACCCCAAGCCGGTGAATAATTATTGGTATAGATATACTAACCGAACTAAAATTATTTTGAGTATGTGAGAACCCAGTCCCGTTTCCCCAGGGCGATATGGTGGTTTCTATGCACGTTTCTGGGGACTAAGTCCGAAAAGCCCATTAAGCCACCTGCCAACCGTCTCATTTCTATCCCCGACGTGAACACGCCAGTCTTCGAGACGGTGTAGATGTAGACCTTTCAGGGATTCAACTAAGTCACTACCACTGTCGGGGGCGACAACATCCGTGATCTCCGCGTGTCGCACGGTCATCTGCAGACCAGGAGCGGCGGTAGTTCTCGTCGTCGACTTCGAAGAAACCAGGTCCGCGTCGCTAGGGGTAACGGGAAAGAAGGAAGAAGGCAGATCAGTGGGCAGGTCGGGCCGGGGCCGCGGGTCGTCGGTCGTCGGGTGCGAGGAGAAGACGAACTGCGGCGTCTGGGCGTAGATCCAGTCCCGCGAGCTCAGCTCGGCCACACCCGCCTGGATCTCCGGGATATGGCTGACGGCGGTGGCGTCTATGGTTTCTACGTGTATCTTGGGTTTGTTCTCCTGGTCACGACGCCCTTCCGAGACGCTGTCTGGCAACTGCTTCTCCTTCTGCTGGCCCTCCTCGTTGGCAGCACCAGTAGTAGCATTGCCGTCGCTCTCAGGCTCGGTCCGATAGGCTTCGTACATGGCCCGGAACTCGGACACCACAGCTTCCTCGAAGTCCGAGTTGGACACGCCCACGTTGCGCACGGGCGACCGCACGCTCTCGACGCCGCGCGCCTTGATGTACGGCGCGGCGGGTGAGCGCAACAATCGGCTGAGAAACGGCAGATGCGGCGACGAGAGCAGACACGTGCCGTGGTGCAGGGAACGCGTACGAGTCAGCTTGTAAGCCGAGCCGGAGATCTTATATATCTTTACCGCTTCGCCGTTCTGCTTGCTATCGTTCATCCCAGTTTTTTCTGCCGGGGGAAGAGAGCTATTTGCTGCTGCTGCTGCTGCTGATGATGATGAGACGTCAAGCACGATATCGTGCCGTTCGTTGACTCGCACGCCGTGCGGTATGTCTAGCGACCGCAACGCACGCACCACCATCTCTGCGTGCTTGTCGCGGTCGAAGGAGGCGGGTGGACATATTACGCTGTAGTTCATATTTCCTGCGTCGTGGAATACTGTTCCGCCGCCGGAGCGCCGGCGCACGAGGAGGACATCGTCATCGCTAATGTCCGTTTCTCGTCGACCAGCCGTCTCCTCATATCCCGCAGCGGTTTCCGTATTGGTCCGCAACCGCTGAAGGATACCGGGCTGGCTCACCAGACCCAAGTTTACCTCGACCCAGGGGTTCTGGTTCCGTCCGATGACAATGCAAGGGCGGTTGCTGTACAGAAAGAGAACAACGGACTGCGGGTGTGATTTCTGCAGAAGGAAGTGCTCCACCGAAAGATTCAGGTACGGGTCCGTGCTCCGCGATATATATACCTGCACTAAGTTCGATGGCTGAGAAACCGCTTCGGCGGAGAAGAATCGCGGCCATTGTTGCCATTTTATGATATGAATGCCATGACCATGCCGAGCTCCTGAAGCCGCTAAACGGCTGGAGAGGCCCCTAAAGGCCATGGGGATGGGACCTGCGCCAGTTGATGGCTTGCGTTCTTATTACACGTGATTACCAAACAACAAAATTTCATTTTATTAGTCCATCAAGAAAGTGAGCCTTTTGGTATTGGTGAGTTTCTGTACATCGATGAGGTTTTGATAAGTAAGGCCAATCGTTGTAGAGGCTGAGACTGGTTTACTACTGCATCTAAGTAGCTGAGTTTAAACCGACAGTATAGGGGTGTATGTAAGAAATACATGGTAAGTAGAGAAATATACCGTCGAATTACTACCCGCTACAGACGCACTCAGCCTTGCAGTCGAACTGGCTTATTAAGAGCTGGACAACCAAGCTTACCTATTTAGGTATAGATATATCCGGACAGCAAAACAGGGGTCCCTCCCATCTGAGGTCGCGGGGCGCCGATTCGGAGAGAAATGCCCCACCATACTACCGATGCAGTGTCATCGTCCAAAAATTAACACTTGCAGAGTTACCTTCCCTTGACTCGCTGTATAATATCTATGATTCTCTACAAATTGATAGAGGCGGATTCTAGCCCGTACAAAGAATAAAAGGTTCCCACATGAGGTTCTAGTTCCAACGACTTGGTTTCATTTACATCTCATTTCTCGTACATCTGACTAAGCAGTACTGGCAGAAGGATGTCAACTTTCGGGAAAGCTTTTCGGGTCACCACGTATGTGCTCATTCCCCCTTAGATTATACTTAATATAGTTTCCCACGTCAATTGATATACGGTGTTAACAAGCAGCGTTCCAGCTATGGTGAATCCCACTGTCGCTCAGTCGGCTGTATTGTCGACGGCTGCCCGCCGGGCATGCAGCTCACCGAAGACGATATCCAACCTCAGATGACCCGTCGAAGACCCGGCCAGAGCGCTATAACTACTCCACGAAACGAAAAGGACCGTGTTGTCATCCAGTCTGGTACCGAGTTTGGCGTTACGTTAGGTACTCCCATTGGTCTCATTGTTTTAAACGAGGACCAGCGACCCAAGGATTATGGCAACAAGACGATGGACCTGTACCCTCGGCCGAGCCATGCCGACTGGACATACCTCGAAAAGTATGGTGTCAAGGCCAGTAGTGGTGGTGGCCGTAGCTCCGCACGAGAGACAATTGGGCGCGTCGCTGCCGGAGCTATAGCAGAAAAGTACCTGAAGTTGGCCTATGGTATCGAAATTACGGCTTTTACCACCTCAGTCGGCGCCGTTCACATGTTTCCCCCAACGCCAGAATTCCCTACTCCGAGTCAAAATCCGGCCTTTATGGACCTTATCGAAAACATCAACCGCGAGACGGTCGACAAGTTTCTTCCCGTGCGATGTCCAGACGAAAAGACCTCAAAAAAGATGGAAGGATACATTGCCAAGTTTCGAGACGCTCACGATAGTATTGGAGGCACCATCACATGCGTGATCAAGAATGTGCCCAGTGGACTTGGCGAGCCCTGCTTCGATAAGCTGGAAGCTGAACTTGCCCATGCTATGCTCAGCATACCCGCTACGAAAGGTTTCGAGATCGGCTCCGGCTTCGGCGGCTGCGAAGTACCAGGCTCTATTCATAACGACCCCTTTATCCGGGCCCCAGAAGCTCCTGCTACGGCGGACTACGGCGCAGCCAAGAACGGCGTACCAAGACCCAAGTTAACCACCAAAACGAATAACTCAGGAGGTATTCAGGGTGGCATTTCCAACGGTGCTCCCATCTACTTCCGAGTAGCCTTTAAGCCTGCTGCAACCATCAGCCAGGAGCAAAGAACGGCTACGTACGATGGTGAATCGGAAGGCATACTGGCAGCCAAGGGACGTCATGACCCTTGCGTAGTGCCAAGAGCGGTACCTATTGTCGAGGCCATGGCCTCGTTAGTCATAATGGACAACCTCATGCAGCAGATGGCTAGACATGAGGCCAGGAGACATCTACCGCCTCTACAACAAACAGTGGCGCCAGCCGAAAATGGTGTCTCCATGGAGACCAGCTAAGGCGTTGGGGATCATTAAAAATTCATCGTGAATTGGAGGATGTATATGAATGAACATAAAGATCAGATGAAAAATAGAATCGATGACAATCATGGGAAGACAAATAACCTACTAGAGATTGGCTAGGTTTACTATCTCGAGACGGATTTTAACATATACCGTCAAGATTTGTCCTAACACTAGGCAAAATATCATGAACAAGCATTAGCGGCGATTTAACTCCGCCCAGAGCAACGTCCGTTCCCAGACCAGTTCCATTCTAAACCTATATCGATTAAGTTTGAGCATAACATAACGAGACGACAGTGAAATATCCGGATCCACTAGCATAGGGGGCCTAAACGTGAGACCATACAGCGTAGCATCTCATATTACTCAACCCGGATTGTCGGGAGATTAATAAGCATACCAGTGCTCAAAACGAATCAATAAGCCTTGGGGTGTCAGCGTTCTTAAATTTTTCAAAAAGCCTCGACAGCTGAAAAAGCAGCTGCCAGTTCCCTGTAAGCTAGCTAGGATTCCCCTCACTTGTGCCCTCGCCATCGTACCCACAAGTTACACGAGACTCTGGGTTAGATCAGTTAACGTTAACTTGCAAGCTACTACGAAGCAAATAACCCAATATCTAGAAATGCGGCAAACGACTACTTGAGATACCCCGGACTTCTCAAAAAAGGTGAGAATATTATTACATGCTGAATGCTGATTGCTGATTGCTTGAGCTTCAAGGCTCTGGAGGTCGGTTAACTAAGTACACTGCAGCGTGAGAACGCATTGGATTATTTCCGGGGTCAAGCTGTATGGCGGGCGCGTGGGTAGGACACCTGCCGAATCCGTAGAGCTAGCAACTGGGAACATTGATATGAAATTTAAATAAATAGTGCCTAGATGGCAGCTCCTTCGTAGTATATGCCTATCTCTTCTCTTAACATTCTCTACTTTTTTTCGTTAGCTCTGCTAGGAAGAAAGATAAAGAAGACGGAAAGGTGACGAAGACGATTTGTGCCGGTGTACAGTAATCATGAAGCTATTCAGTATAGCTTTCTGGGCGTTATGCTACGCCGGAATCCATTTGGTTTCGGCACACTCGTTGTCGCCAAGACGACCGCGTCTGCCAAGAGGACTCCAAACTGCCGTTAGCTCTTCCGGCCCATTGGTATCACGAAGTCACACTGCCTACTACTTTGACCAGCCTGTAAGTTCTACTACGGAGTATAACAGGGACCTTTTGTTTACGCCAGAAAGCTGATCCACGTAGATCGACCACTTCCCACATAGTTCACGATACGTCCCTCATGCCAAGGGCACCTTTAAGCATCGTTACTTTGTGGAGACGTCTTACTACAAGCCGGGTGGACCCGTCTTCCTCTATCTAGGAGGAGAAGCTCCCATTGATGGCGACACTCATCTCGAGGCTAGTTTGATCACGCAGTTCATGAAGAAGTTCAATGGCATCGGTATCGCGTTAGAGAACCGCTATTATGGGACGAGCTATCCATTCAACACCTCAACTACGGATGAGCTGGTGTACTTGACGACGGAACAAGTCATTGCCGATCTTGACGTGTTCGCCAGACAAGTCAAACTACCGGGCGTCACCGGTATCAATGCGCCCTCGACCCCGTGGATCTTGTACGGAGGCAGCTATTCGGGCGCGCTGTCCGCCTTTGGAATTAAGACGTATCCGAAGACCTTCTACGGCTCAATCTCAAGCAGCGGCGTTATTCATGGCCAGCTCGAGTATCCGCAATGGTACGACCCGATCCAGCTTTTGGCGCCACAAGACTGCGTTGCCAGCATCAACGACATAGTAGACAAGATAGACATTGTGGTCGAGTCGAAAAATCAGGCTGCTATAAAACAGCTGAAGGAGATCTTCGGCCTTGGCGCTCTCGAGGACATCCGCGACTTTGCTCAGACCATTGCCTTTCCCCTGGGCGGTCCCTTCTACTACCCTGAATATTCGTGGCAAGAGATCAACTGGAATCCCCAGTTCGGGCACCGAAACTTCTTCGATTTCTGCGATAATGTTACAGACATCAACTCGCCATCGAGCACGACAGCGGTCGATAATGCGCTCGCCAAGTACACACATGGACAATCGTGGAAGAATCTGGGTAACTATGCCGCGTATATCAAGCGCGTCATCCTGCCCCTTTGCGAAAGCGGCGACTACAACAGCCCCCAGTGTTTCGGAACTCAGCATCCAGACTGGTGGGCAGACACCACCAACGGTGCCGAGCGAAGCTTTCTCTATTCCGTCTGTACTGAGTTCGGCGCTTACCAAGCCGCCTACCCCCGAGGCAAGAAGTCATTGCTCCTTCGCGTCGTGAATAGCGCGTACACCCAGCAGTGGTGCAACTGGGCATTCCCCAAGGGTAAGTCCCGACAAGTGGGAGTACTATAGATTAAATGTTACTGGTACTCAACTGAATAACTGTGAGGCTGATTGTCATAATAGGGAAACACAACACCATCCCCCCAACCCCTGATCTTGCCAAATGGAATGTCTACGGCGACTTCAACCTCACTGCCGAAAGACTCTTCTATATCGATGGGACCGCTGATCCCTGGAAGGATCTTTGCTACCACTCCGACTATGCACCGCAACGCGACTGGGACCCTGAGTCAGAGCATTTGATCAATGGGGCTGGTCATGTGTGGGATCTGCGTACGCTCGATGATATTGAGGCTGAGCCACAGTTTATCCGGGCCGCGACGAAGGTCGAGCTTCGTGTCGTGGAATCATGGCTAAAGGCGTTTAACACGTCGAAATTCGCCTCTTGATGCTTTAAGTCCAGGATAGCCTAATAAAAAATTATCACGAATAGAAGAAGGACGAGGATAGATGCAGAGAAGTTGGAAAAAGAATGAATAGATATTATATGATGTCATTACTTCATAAATTCTTGGTCTGGCTTACCAACCTTATCAACAGGCCCTTACCTGTACGCCAAACTACTCTACGTAATTTCCTTAGACACTATCCTCCGGCGAGCTCCTCCCGAACTTTACTAACTTCCCATCCACCTTGATCTCCTGCACCTGACCGCTCTCATCGGTCTCCGGTATGTAGTTCTTGCGCATGCCCGCAAGCTCGAACTTGACGATGATGCGGCACACGAGGACCGAGGCCACGTATCTGAAAATCACCAGAAGCGCGTCGCGGGGGCCGATGAAGAGGAGGCCAGAGAGCAGGAGAGAGCCGAAGATGATGTGGATGACGGTGGAGGTCGACGCGAACCACGTCCACACCACGTACGTCTTGCCCTCGGAGAAGGAGACGACCTTGATCTCGTCCTGGCAGATGCCCGGAACCCATTCAGACTTGGTGAAGCCGTATAACCGTCTGGGAATCCCTTTTATCCATTGATGCATGGTGATGTACTCTCTCTCATCGTGGCCATGTACCCTGCGCACGCGCAATCGCACCGAAAAGATACCTCCCAGGTGGATAGGCACGCTGAGAATGCCCCATACGAGGGGTCCGAAGATCGTCTCGGGCCACCAGGCACAGACTTTATATATGAAGACAGACGTTAGAAAGAAAACTGAGAAATAATAATAAAGGGGTTGTGTTTTCGTGTGCGTATATGTATAGATGTATATATATCTCACCTGTCCCAACTCCCAACTGCCAGTTCAAGACAGCAATGTTCGCGACCGCTCCGAGCGCAAGGAGGTACTGGAAGCCTACCAGCAGCCACCTCTTGAAGGACGTGTCGGGCCTGTAGGGGTGGTACCGGCCCCTAGTATGCGCGAGCACTTTCTCGGGCTGGCGGAAGTCGAAGACCCTGTCCATGTAGACGGTGGGGCTGCCGAAGGCGAGCAGCACGCCCAAAAGCGGCCGTCGACCGATGACGCTCAGCATGGCGAGCTCCTCGGTGCTCGCGCCGAGGGTGGCGAGGATGGGCGGCGTGACGCCGAGCAGCACCTGCGCCGACGACGAGGCCGCCTTGATGTACTCGGATACGTTCTCCAGGAGGCACTTCACCACGGGCTCTACCAAAACGCTCACTCTACTACCTCCCCCGAGCCAGTCGATCTCGAAGTCCTGAGGCCGCCCCGTCAGGTAGTTGGCGTACTGCTGGCTGCAGTTGTGCCGAAGGATATACTCGTACTTGTCGCCGTGCTGCGGGTAGAAGTCGTGGAACTGCGAGGTGATCGCCGCCGACGAAGGGGTGGCCACGAATAATAGGGTCGCTGCTAGCAGGACAGCCGCGTCGACGATGCGGACGCGCGAGACCGTCCCTAACGCCATCGCTAACAGAGGCTTTCTTCCTTTTTTTGTCTCTTTTCTTATTTCAAGCTATGACAGTTGATGGCTCAACTGCAGTCAACTAGGCCTACCCGTTTTCTCCAGCCTTTGGTAGGTCTCGGTCAACTACTGCCTACGCAAGAGGGTGTCTCGCCAAAGAGGCAGGCAGAACATGTGAGTGAGGAGAGAGGATGGTTGTACAGCATACATAAATATCACTCTTGCACGGTCCTCAGAAATCTATATACGTACCCAGGTTAAGGATCCCTTTCTGCAGCTGCTCCCTTTCCAGTATCTCCTCCGACTTGAAGCAAGGTAGGTAGAAGTAGGCTGTAGGTACACACATATGTTTACAAGCCCGACCTACTTAGCGCACCATTTGCCTGCTGCTTGCCTGTCCAGTGGATTACATACATTGCCGTTGTGCGCCAAGTACTTTATACGTATTCGCAGCCGCCGGGATCACGGCACCACACGAGGTAAGGTAAGTATCTAGCGCTGAGGCTTGTAGATCCCTCCCTCACTCACTGGCTCACATGCTTCCACTCCGGTACTTGCCCTTGGCAAAGGGTCTCGCGTGTCTGACACATACATACATATAAAGTACCCTGCTGTCTGTATCGTATGTCTTCTTAGGACGGTAAGACAGTGCTTGCCGGTGTAAGTAGGTCACCCATTTCCTCAGCGGCTCGTCTCACCCTCAAACTCTAAGTTAGTGGCAACAAGCGAACAAAAAACTCCACCAGCAGAGCCCCTTTCGTTGTTCCTAGTCTCTCCCCGGAATCTCACATGGTAATAAGCTGTATTTGGATACCTATCTTACCTGCATTGATTGAGAGGCGGTTGGTTGGTTAGTCATACGCATGCGTTATCAAACGGAGTGGGGTTATGTGTGGTGACCGGGCTCAGCCCTGAATGAGCATCAAGAGGATTATGAACCCTACCAGTCACTGTGTGTGTGACATGGGGGCTGTATGTATGTAAGCCTTTCGAAGCAATACATACGTAGTACATCTGTAGGTAGTTTAAGTTGACAAGAGGGGATTAACTACATAGGACTATCTACTATGAAGGTACATGCCATGTGCATTTACATATTTTCATTCCGGCCCAGGCAAGCCTCTTCATCAGTCATGAGAGGAAGAACGATACACATACCTACTCGTAATGCATTAGAGCATTAAACATACAAACAAACAAACAAACATAATAAGTAGTACTTCATTATGCTCTTTGAACCTCGCTTCCAGTCTTTGGATCCTTGCCGGCGCAAGGGCAAACGTCAGCCATTACTTTCAAAAGCTATAAGAGGAAGCGAGTGAGCGAGGGAGTTAAAATCCTTTTCTCATCGCCGACACGTCGCTGACTCAACACATCTTTGTGATTGGAGGTGAAGATGAGGAGTTTGGGGGCGAAAAAAGGAATCCAGCATCTACAAACTACAACCCATAATGCCTACGTATGTACAGAAGCTATATATGTATCCATGTGGCAAAGCTAGCGGCTACTCATATTATTACTAATTAGCCCGTTGTTCTGTTTTCTGTTTCGACCCCTGACCCGTCTGACTACATACATAGTACAGCTGTATATATGTGGGATACCTATGTGACGCCATTCCTCAACAAGTAACGCGCCGCAAGTGTCCACAAACCAGACCCGAACAATGTTAGTTGTGGATTGTGGATGCGGTCCTTTTTTCAGCTTGGGTACCGCGGCTGCTCTGCCCGGGGGTTCCCATGCATGTCGCCCCGAAAGTGAAAAGCTTCCTCCGTGCTGGACCAAAGGGTCGTTACATATGGGTATGTAGCTAAAACCGGTCAAGACACCGAAGTGCCATGTGTATATACGACATATGTATTGTAATGTTGTATTGTACCATGTGGGATGTAGGCTTGGCAAGAGAGGCCATGTGTGTTGCGGACCGTACAGCCTCTTGTGCTTTTCCCCCCGAACTAGTCACCATTCTTTGGGACAGACATGCTGATGAACGCCAATCACTTACAGGCTACAGCACACTCAAGGTCTTCAGCTGGGTCGAATCATTTGCCCTAACCTAGACCTTTAATAAGTAAGTAGGCACTCAAGTTCCTCTTATAGTCACTGTATAGACACTCCATTCCAGAGCCCCATTGCAAACGCAACAACCAGCCATGTCAACACACACATTATCTCGCCCTAGGGTAGACGATATGAACAAAGAGGACAAAACTCAAGATGTCAAGTGTTAAAAGTAGCACCAAGATATTAGCGCCTGGCAACAAACGAGGTCTCCAGGGCACGAATGAACACCCATAAGCCCATCAACAGTCGGCCTGTAAATGTGTCCGTCTTCCCCGCTGCCACCACAATCACCCTGTCCTGGTAGGTTGTCAGCCTCTGAAAAGAAGTCACAACTACATATGTACTTAGGTATTGCATCTCTACGGATATATAAAGGGTATAGAGGCCACCATGATTGTGAAGGCACAAGGCTCACTACCTGTTAAACTCAATAACAACTTTTAGTGGATGTCTAAAAACACATATTAAACCATGTGTACTTATCCGAGAGCAATGTCAAAAGCTCAGCCTTAAGTCGTGTATTAATCAGTTGACGGGCCATGTGACAATTGCATGTCCTAGGAACTATCCTTTATGCCGCAGGTCCGTCTGAGGCCTCTGGTGGAAACTGCCTCAAGGCCGTGGTTCCACCACAGACGATGCCAAGTTCAACCCGTCCGTGTGTGTTCTCCAAGAATGGTACAAAAAGTCAGCAGTTATTGTCACCCAGAAAGAATAGATGTAAATCTTACTACTGTTCCGTAGAAGCCAACGATGTGTCCGGTCTGAGGCCAGAGACGTATAGATCTCAAGTCACTACGACGGAAGTCATTTTTATGATACGGGGGAAGTTGAGCAGTCCGGTTGAGATTAGTATGGACCTTAATTGGTTTACGGTCAGTTGCGTTACTAGAACCATCATCGGATTCGTGATGAGGGCATACTTCGAAACCCATAAGATCGCCATAGAGATAGGTCACATCCAAGCCAATGATTCTCTCCCCATCAGCAGAGCTAATAGAGAAGCTGTGTTCCACCACGTCTTCATTGCGTTGTAGTGGCTCCATTGTACGTTCTTTTGGCCTAAGGTTTAGCCCAAGGTCGACTTTGGTCTGTCCGTGTAGAGGCTCATCAAGATCTACTCGCAAGGACAGAAGCACTTCGCGATCGCAGTGCCAGCATGTATGGACCTTGATGCCAATAACATGTGGTAGGTGACTGCCTGTAAAATCACTAAACATTTTCGCTTGTAGAGGCGTGCGGGTTTGCTGTGCTGACACCCCAAAAAACGAAAACTCAGAGCAGGGGATGTCTGGATACCAGATGGCTGCATCTTGGAGGCACAAAGAGTGATTTACATCACCCGAGGAGTTGACAGACTCTGCGTGCCCAGAAATGGCAAGAGATACCATTTTGCAGGCCTGACCGAGACTGAGTTAGCATTTATTTCAAGGCATGAAAGGACCCCCGCTGTACAACTTACATCGAAACCTCCTTTGATATACTTGACAGGATTCTCACAGTTTCCAATAGGTTTTCGAAGCACTAGTCTTCTCTTAGGAATGTCCTGATACTCTCCAATCCATTCCGAAGCGGGGCCATTTCCACTCAAACCACTTCCACTCAAGACTCTAATCCCTCGAATGCCACATTGGTCTTCCGCGAGGAGAAATCCAAGGATGCGCGTAGTAGTAAAGGTAATTGAGCTGTGCGGCTGGAAATATCCGAGATCCCAGTGATTGCCGTTCGTATCCTTAATCCGAAAGCCTGATATATAGCGGCTCGTGAACAAATCAATCACCGAGACACTTATCGATGATAGCATCTCAGGAAGTGCAAGAAATCGATCATACAGCGATATACAACCTTCTACAAAGATCCGCAGATATCGATTTAAGCATCTGCTAGCAGTTACCCACAGAGCACTCGATCTAGAATAAGCAGACAGATCCTTGCCATGGCAAGTCCCTGTTCTGGAAATAAGATTATGAAGCCCAGTCGCCAAGTCCCATATCCTCTTTCTATTCACGAGAGATAGATGATGCCGTAGACGTTGAACTGATAAGAAAATATCTTTCCATTTTCCCTTGTGTTTTGAGTGTTATGCAAATTCGAAAATGTAGTCAAACTCCTGCCCGTGACAGAACCGAGAGTGCCAAAATCGATCAGGCAGTGAGGTATTGGCAACTTAGGCCACACGGAGCGTCCTTATGCAAGATGATGTCCTCTCAGAAAGATACAACTTTGAACCCAGGTACTATAGCAAATGCCGAAGCGTTCGTTACCCAACGCTCAACCCAGGTTGAGGAAGCATACGAGCGGACTTGACTTGAGTAAATATCCACGTGCCCTCAATCCCTCGCGTGAAAGCACCACCTATAGTCTAGGTCCGAAGGTCCATGATCACGCCGCTTCGGCCGCCGGCTCTTCCTCCGTCGTCTGCTCGCCTCTGAGGAGGCTGTGTCCCAGACTCGAGATTGGCCCCTTCTTTAGCCCGTCAAGGATCTTGTCGAGGGAGGTCTCGTCGAGGCGCGCGACAAAGTCCGATATATCGTTCCACAAGTAGTAGCGCCCGTTGCCGCCCTTGAGCAGGTACAGCGACTTGCCGTCCGTCAGGATGGGCCGGGCGTCGGGAATGGCGAAGTCGTTGTGCAACATCGCCTTGACCTCGCCGGTCTCGACGTGGAATCGCGTGTTGGCGCCGAGCTGACCCGGGTGGTTTGACCAGCCGTGCGGCACCTGATAGGTGCGCAGCTCCACGTACGAGTTAGGGTGGAATTCGAGTTCCTATTTTTGTATTGTGTTAATAAGTCGATATGTGAATCAACAACTGATAGATTGATGAAGAGGGAAGCTAACGAATTGTGTGTAAGGTAAGTGTAGTGAGTGGACTTACTTGTTGCGTTGAACTCATGGTGAATGATGATGAGTACAATGAGAATGGTAATGTTGGAAATTGGAGGCCGATGAAAGGAGGATGATGAGGGATGTGTGGTGGGCGTTCGGACTCTGATTTGGGGGTTTTGGTTTGACCTTAAGACACCTATCGGCCGCCTTGGATACTCAGTCTCGCTAGGTATTTCTAGTCAGCAACGTTTCACTTGGAGAGGGGAAGCAGTCTATGTGTCTGCGATGCGACTTTTCAGCTTGCCGCTGCTCAGTGAGGACAACTCATAGCACAGAACTGGCAGAGGCTCTGCATAAGCTCTCGGCTCGCTTCAATTACTAACCAATGGACTTGCCACACCGTTACAATCTCGAGCAATATTGCACATTTGACGTGTCTCCAATCGTGGATAATGGCCCCCAGACTTACTACTGAAGGAGCGTTGCGGAAAGTAGAACGGCGTAAAGCAAGAGTTCGGTTCGTTAGGCATGTGCTAATACTACCTTTGCCAGGTGTTTGACGATAACTTGGCGAGTCTCGTTATATTTTGCCATGGTTCGGTGCATCTCGACATGGCTGTTCGAGTTCTGATATTCACACCTCTCCCTTGACTGAAATTCTTGACCTTTCTGTCACATCTTTCAAGCTTTGGTTACGTCTGACACTGATTCACCATGAGCTGGGACAATTTCAAAACCTTCAACAGCAAGTTGAAAGGCGCAGACGTCTTCAAGAGCACTTATACCACAGCAACTGTACGAGTGCATAACCTCTGTCCATATCTATTCAAATATTAATCGACTATTATAGGCGAAGGAGTTCTTGAAGAATCTTGCTGACAAGCCGCGCGACTACGGTATTACGCTCGACAAGCATCAGACTGGTGTAAAGGAAGTGTACAAGCAGTTCATTAAAGCGTAGGTCCTCCGCTTGGACCCTTTCCAAGAGCTTCACTTCTAACCAATAATGCCGCAGGTGGAAGGCTCAACTTACGACAGATGTCACGGTCGACTATTACGGCGCGAAGCTCAAGATCCGCGACTTCGATACCGCCCTTGGGTACATTTTCTCGACATGCCCTCTACCGGATAAGTCGACGCCCAACAGCACGTATTTGCCACTCCTGGCGATATACTGCAAGTTCATGGCACTGCTAGTGGACGCTGCCAACACGGACGGCATGAAGGAAGCTCCCAGGGTGGCCTGCGTCGTTGAAGGCCAGGCACCGTCCGGCGGCGGCGTCACGCGGCTCATGTTTGGCGCCACCATCCGTGTCAAAAATAAAGACGCCCTGCAGAAATTCCGCTACGACCAGCTCAAGGAGGCCTACAGTGTGACCAGCATCGAAAAGAAGGCTCAGATGCAGTCGTACGGTCACTGTGCAGAGACTTACCCCTTCATATGCAACCTCAAACTGTAGGTTATATTCCTAAGGCTTTATCCCTCTGTTGATCATTGCAACTTACCTTGCCGTAACAGATCTGGTAAACCCCGTGTGTTCGAACATAGCGTGCGGGGAATGGCTGTGGTAGTGACGGACGCGGCCGCGAAGACAAAGTTCGAGTTATCGTCCTTTGATGACGCTATCTGGAAGTGTCCATGTGACAACTGCGTGGAGCTACTTAGGCTCGGTGGATACCCTGCATACGACTGCTTCCCTCATGGATCAGGGTACCGAGAGGTGAGTAATTGAGTTGAACAGTTGCAAGAGTGAGATATTAATTTAAGAGGCTGGCTTGTTTGTATCTATGGGTTTTACTTATACCTCTCTCAAAGTTTTCATCTTAAGTCAGTACTCGGGCCTATAAATATTTAACTGTTGTGTATTCCAAACATGATCTATTATCTAATGTTCGTCATATTGTGATATATATGATTCACCCCTTATCCTCCAGCTTAAACTAGGTGGTCTCGGTCCAGGAACGTAGTTGAATTGGAACTTGTGGGATTTGACCGGACAATTTCACGATTGACACGAATGTCTCAAAAATGAGATAAATAAATTTTACCAGGTTCGTGCTACTTGAGACGAGCCACCTCAAGCTATTGGAATATAACTTCCTCATACGATTTACTGTCCATAGATCGTTGACTTCAGCTGCGTCCTACTACGTACTGGCTGGTTGCGGGTAGGACTACTCATTGTCTCAACACTCCCGATCCGAAGCTACGAGATAGGCCTAGTAATCATTAGCTTTCTACTGAGGTTTACGGCTTATTGGTGTCTTGTGTAGTGCACTGAAATGCATAGGTTCTCATCAAACTATATCGACCCACACAGCCAGGCATTTTCAAATCGCTAGAGAGAGTTTGCACAAAGCATATCAAATCTAATGATTGGAACTTCAAATAGAGCCTAGGTCTTGTTTCTTCTCTGGTGCGTACATCTGCCGTGATAAGCCAAGAATTGTGAGAGCCATAGCGAATGATATCCCTTATTACTCCAAAGGGACGATAGCTTGCGAACATTGGCAGCTGAAAGGCAACAACATGACACGAACTGCAACATAACTAGAATTTAGTAACCCTGAGGTCCTCCAAATATGCCGCTGCCTCACTTTTTGTGCATGGGATGGTTAATCTTATGGTACTACCCACCGTTGCCTCACGTGAAAACATGAGGTCTTCCATATTCTCGAACCATGCACTGTTTCGAACCTTTCGTGCTATGGTTCGCATGAAAATCTGCTGGTGCTCCCTCCACATAACATATGCAAAAGCTCCTTGAAAGGGATAAAAACCTCTGATATGCGGATCTGGTTGGTCCACATTATGGAGGTTCAGCAGAGGAGAAGCTGCATAGTAATCCGCAACGTTGCTACGACGCGGATCCCCAGCCCAGAACTCTGATCGTGTTCCTGTTTGATTGGACTGTTCGCTACAGGGAATGCGCTGGCCCCGTATTCCTAGATTCTCATGTCGTAAGTGGCCCTTCTAGTTGAGGCTCAACAGTAGTCATGGGCGACGGCAAACATGGTAGCTATTAATTATATCATAGTCGTAAACTCATGGCTCGTAATTTGTCTCTCTAGCAATAGGCAGGACCCAGTCACTTTGACCCCAAGTCTCAACAGTTCCACTTAAATCTCAAGTAACGGTAACGATGGGTACTGGTGATTCAGGTTTGTATTTCCTGGAATTACGCCTTTTTGCTACACTATCAGCTAATTTCTACTGTCAAGACACCAAGAAGTCCGGCACCAAGCCCCTAAAAGAGGCCATCAACACGACTCCCTTCCATATCCTCTTTGATGGGAGCCCAAGTGTGCAGACGACGTCTCTGTCTTCGGCCGACCTTGTACCGTCCACGAACAATTCCAAGCCAGTCTACGATGTGCCGCTAGCGTCAATCAGAACACAGGCTAAGTTGTAAGGAGTTACCCTCCTGCTGACATGATTTTACTAGTATCAAGCTGATTACATCACAAGGTCAAAGAGACTCTTGTTTTGCATCGATAACCAGAACACGGTGCCGGACACGACTAGCCTCGGATACTACATTTCGCTGACTAAGGAGGTATTTCTGACTCCCATCGATTCCCCGAATATTTCGCAACAAGTAATTATATACTAACAATTTCCTCACTGTTAGAACGTAGCCTCAATCCACGCGAGCGATGGACAAGTCCCCGCCATCATCAGAATCAGCTTCATCTCGAAGCATCGACCTCCAGAGCCGAGTTCGATCTCGTTACCCTCCGCCCAGGGTGGTACAGTAGATGGTCCTGGCGTTGACAACGGTGGGACAAATTCTGGTGGGACGGCCGGGGGTGCGACAGCCGAGCTTATTGACACGACGGGCTTGGTCGCTGGCTCGGGGATTGTCTCAACGTATGCCTCATCCCTGACGTATTCTGTTAATGAGGCTTGAAATAATAACCCCGATCTTCAGTCATGTCGCGACTATGACTGAGTCTCAATGACACATCGTCATGGTCACCAACTCGCTACTAAACGGCTTCAATTATGACAGATCAACGGGGTTGCTGGCCGCCGCACGAGAGTCAGGTGAGTAATAACATCACTGCCGCTGTCTCCTTTTTCATAAAAATGCAGTAATAAACTAAGCCTCCCTTTTCCCTGCTAGCGTTCAAGTTAAAGCGGTCATATCCCGATCCGTACGGCACACCCGTCGGCCACGCGGATGATGGTGGCGATACCACACCCACAACTTCAACGACTCCATTGTACCGTATCCCGTGGTTCCAGGTGACGGATGAGTCGTCAGTTACGGTGAGCGAGATCAAGTCAGAGCTGCAAATGTCCATGGCCATGAATGCGTTTTCGGCTTGGAGTGTTGAGGTCGCTGCGTGAGTTACCGTATCTTATGTTCATTATTGAACCGCGTCGAACTCTTTAACATTGGATGATACTGATCATTGATTACAGCTCGGGCGGTATAGAGGGCATAACGGGCGGTCTATCGGCCATGGGTTCGTCGTCGTCCTCGAGCTCGTCTAGCTCGAGCCAGGGGAAGGCCAAGGATGCGCTGCACGCGTCGTATAATGTCAGCCGCCGCCAACCATAATATTTGATTTACTTTCTCTTTGCCCTTCCAGCCATTTTACTGACTCGTTATCAAATAACAGTTCCCACGCGTGACAGTATACTTCGACGCTGACGACCTGGAGGTATCAGACTCATGCAGCGCACTCCTTAATTCCATCAAGACCAACAAGAAACCCGAGGATATTTACGCTTTCTGGCGAAAATTTGGTATACCCGCCCTATCATCCCATCCCCTTCCTCCTTCGCCCTCTCTCCCCATCACTCCCCACTCTAGAGGAGATTTAGTTCAACACCTAACCGAAATGCTCAATAGGCGTACTCTTCACGACAACAGCCCAGCTAGGCGGGCGCCTGCACAGCACGCGTGATGCGAGTACGCTGTCTGCGAGCAGCGCGAGCGCGAAGAAGGATGCCATGAAGTTAGCGGCAGGCGCCAACTTTGCCAGCCCATTCGGGTCCGCTTCATTCTCGGGCTCGTACGCCAAGGGATCTGGAGACCAGAAGGAAAAGAGCAGCTCGCACGGGCAGGAGGATCTGACATGGGAGGCGCAGGGTGGAGAGACCCTGCTTGGGTCTAAGTAAGTTTTCTCCGTTCTTTTTCCACTTTTGATGCCTGTAGAATTAAAATATAGAAAACACTGAGATACTGTGATAGATAATACAGGACTAACTCATTTTGATCATAAAAAATTAGCCCGGCTGCCTGGATCGCGTCCGTTGGGTCCTTTTATAATTGGCGCGTCATGCAGCGCGATGGGCTGTGCGACATCCTCCGGCTCATCCAGCAAGTCACGACATTTGACTGGCCGGCTACATTTGCTGCTGTTCTGAACCCGCCGAAGGAGACCCCGCCGAAGGAGACAAAGACCGACGGCGGAGGCGGTGGCGATTCAGGTGGTGGTGGCGAGCCTCCAAGGGATTGTTGCTTTACCTGTGAACGGCCTTGCCCTTGTGAAATGTGTGTTTGTGGGTTCGGCCCAGTTCGTTTAGAGGCGTGACAAAGGCGGCCAGTGACTTTGCTACATTCTGGTCAGATTAGAGATAGGTAATCTTGTCAGATTGGTAGTGCAAGTCTCTTTGCGAGGAGGCTAGAAAGCCTGTAAGCATATAGTACTCTAAGCTTATTATAATTATATAACTAGATAAAGCTAATTATTGTAGCTTATATGCCCTGCTTATAAAAGGCTTTTTTTAAGAGTGAGAGCTAAAGGAGGGGGTGAGAGCAAGTCAGCACAATACAACAAGATCACCTATCTCTGATCTAGATCCAACGATCGTTCTAAGTGTCTATCAGTAGGTGCTGATGATCTATGCCATGGATCAATAAGCGCTCGAGGAGCTGCGACTTAACCTCAAACTAGCGGCTTCCGAGTACATCGCACAGCTGGATGCGACGAAATATAAGATCACCACGATCCAGCATGAGGTTTTGAGAGCAGTGGTAGAGATGACGTGTGAGTTTAGCAAAAAATCGCTAAGAGCCTTTAACGTTTTGAGGTCTTCCGACTGATATAGAGTAAACGCTATCAACTAATAAACATTTGTTTTTGTTAATCTAGCCCCGAGAGAGATCAAACTCAAAGATCTAGAGCTTGAGCAGCACCCACAGAAATCAGACGACATCTTCGACGCCGAAGCCATTCGCTGGGCCTTGCTCGACGAAGCGCTCAAGACGGATGATCTCATGCGCGCCATCAGCACAAACGGGACTTCTTACCTAAAGAATCCACGGGCTAGGGCCTTCTTCTTGCAACGCGTGCCTCCCTTGAGCCTAACTGTAATAACAAAAATGACCCCCGACAGCAGGGGTTTGTCGTCGTCTGTCAACCCGCCTCAGCAACAGCAGCAACAGTCACAGGTGGCGCGCAAGCGATCAGCATCCACGGCCTCGCTAAACGTCTTGGCTGGCGACCCGGAGTCATCATCACCATTGGTGAAAAAGCCCCCGTCGACACGTAACGGTACGACCCCGGTCCTGGCAAGCCCCTTCGCTCAGTTCCTGACTTCACTGCAGCAACAGCAGAAGTCCCAGTCCCAGTCCCGGCAGTCGCAGCGGCAGTTTCCCCGAGATGATTCCATTCGCTCATTTAGTCTAGCAGGCAATAAGCAAGCTAATAACACGCCGAACGCTTTTGGATCCACTCTACGCACTTCTAGTTCTTTCTCTCTGCGCAACACGGAGAAGAATGATGGGCATGGGCATAGACAGGGAGTAGTGAAGAAGTGAAGAAAGCAAGAAAGCCAATAAACCGAACAATCTTCTGGTATCCATACGCACTTCTTTCTCTCTGCCGCGACCCAGAGCTCTCGCATAACCACACCGTCCCATACTCTACAAGAGTTCGAGTTAGCTAATGCACACAAACGATCCTGTCCTATCCTATCCGTATCACCTTCTTGAAACCGATAAGTCAACATACCCAAGTCCTAATCAAAGCGAAACGCGTCCACCCCGGAGCAACTATAGATCACATATGTAGTTTCAAGCCAGGCCGTTTGTAGCAATTTGCTCAGAATCAGATAATACATAGATGCACCCGATTATTCCACCCTGTTATCCAAGAACCTCGCGCTCTCTATTCCTTCACTGAAGGGAGGCGGGATTTACTTGCTCATAAAGAGACAGTCAAGCAGAGATTGCCAAGTACCTAGGTACATACTTAATCGCAAACCGGATACTACTGAATAATAATATGCGATGCAACAAGGGGCTCGAAGTTCAAGGGCGTGGAACCAGTCTGGGTTAGTCAACTAAGAAGTCCTCTCAGGTTTACATAATTACTGGGGAGGCATACCTAGTTTCTTCCTTCTATTCTTTTGGGGGTAGGTTGGTCGAGCCTGTGTACTGAATATGCTTCGACTTCTTAGTACTTGCTCGATAATCTCAGTAGCTATATAGAATATCCCCCCAACTTTTGGGTCTCTGTTAGGTTTCCTCATACACTGCCAGTAATAAAACGGAGGTCCCGCGGGTATGGGGAAGAGGTAGAGTAGGCGGTTAAAGGAAGAAGAACCTGTAGGATCGTTGTGCTGCCGCAATGGGTAAGAAGTCAATTTCAAAACTCTTCAGAGTAAGCTTGTGTTGCTCAGAAAATGTAACCCCATCATAAACGGATGATAATCCAGAACTAATTACCATCCTTCTCTCCTTGTCAGCATCTCCGTTCTTCTTTCCCCCTTACCATAACTTAACATATCTGACTTTCAAATCACCCATCACGAAATATTTCCTAGACACTACTGCCAAAATGAATAAGTCGTGACGCCCCTGGAAATCTCCTGTTGTCAACTTTGCTAGATTCGCAGCAATTTCATAACCTGTGGTGCTTTTATTCCAATCCCATATCCAAGTGGGTGCGTTCTCAGAATTTGGACCGCCACCTTCATATTTTGGCCAGCATCGCAACTCATCAAGAGCACGCGCCTGCTTCACCCCTGACACACGAATGAGGTCTTCAAGAGTTATAAACCATTTAAAGGACTCATCAAACGTATTAGACCCTAGAAATAATACTTCCTCTTGGCGCTCATTGTGTAGCAGCTCACCCAAGACGTCGACTAATTGGGCTATTTTATTGGGATCCCGGTTCTCAAACCTATCAAGCGCTGAAAGGCCTGATAAGAGTACCAGCCACACGCTGATAGGTTCTCCCTCATCTCCCTCATCACCCCAATCGTGGCTCAAGTCCAGAGGTCCCGGCGGGTGCGAAGTTCTCAACACCGCGTTCGCGGTGAAGCCGTTCTTGATAAGAGTTGTGATGAGGTCCAAGCTTGGAACTCTTCCGACTAGGGGAAGACCCCCAAAGTAGATTCCAGATAAACATGCGCTCAATAGTAAACTCCCCGAGTCGGATTCGGATCTCTCCCGTGAGAAACCTTGGGTTACTTCGTCATAGTCTAATGCTAAGGAGGCCGCTAAATGATTATATGATGTGCGGCGAGTTTTTGTAACCATGTTATTTCTGAAGGGAGCCTCGATGACCAGACCTCTAAATACGGGCACACTACAGAAAGTTGGAAAGATGCGTGCGAGCTCCCGAACGGACGGTTTTGTAAGTTGGAAACCTCCAATTTGGTTTTCCAATATCCCTAGATCTGCGTTAGTTGTCGTTTCGAGCATTTCGTAGCCGTCAACTCCCGCAGAGTCGAATAGGACGCGTCTGTCGGTGCGTTCGAAAACGGCCAGCTCCTTCAAACGGAGCGTAACGTGTATACTCTCTGAGGCGAAATCTGCGAATCCTGATTGAAGTTGCGAAAGCCGCGAGTTTAATAAATAGTCTCTTGCGGTTCTGTGAAAAAGCTTGACTCTAGTCCAAAGCAAATCTGCGGGCAGCCCCGGGGGCTCATCGACTTCAACCAAGCCCTGCGTTAAGACATCTAGGTTTTGTCGAATGTATTTAATTTCTGATATCGCCTCTCCAAGTGTATAGTTGTCAGGTATTCTGGACTGCCATAGATCTTTGCTGACTAGGCGCTTCAGGCACAGCGCACGCACGTTTTGGCGGAATGGGTTGGTCAGTACAACAAGAAGTAGGCGATTCGAAAACTGCCTATTGGATGGTCTCAGTGAGTTGAGCATCTTGTTGTATAATTCATCCATATCGTCTGGTATTTCTTTCAGCTTCCTTTCGAGGTCAATGCGAGAGCCGCCTCTCTTTGCTTCAGAGATAAGGATTCGAACAACGAGAACCGCCCAAAGAAACACGCCCTCTGCGCGGAGTGCTATTTCGCGAGTAAAATAGTCCCTCGGGAGTTGACTGAAGATTTTCGGGACTTCTTTTTGTGCGTTTAAAAATGTCTGTTGGCAATGGCGCTCGATCTCGGGTCGGTTGAGCTTGTGAAGGTGTATCTGCTTCCGGCCCCGGTCCGGGCTAGAAGGACTGAAGGTGTCTTGAAACTCAGTGTATGGTCGAGAGCTAACACAAAGCTTGACATCTCCATGACTGTTGTCGGCCCAAGAGGCGAGTTGGCCCGCAAAATCCCAATACCCTGCCCTATCACCAGGCTCGTACTCGTCCAACCCATCTATAAAAAGACAGATTCGGTATTTGCCACTCGTAGTCTTGTGCAGCATAGTTTCAAAAGCTGTGTCAATAGCGGCAGGCCTAGTGACATTGGTGAGACTATATGGGTTGAACTGACCGTTCTCCCAGCACTGAGGAAATACCTCCCGGATCAAGCTCGTTTCTTGTGAAAGAACTGTATACAAGATAGATCGGCGCAAACCTTTCAGGGACTTCTGCTCATTGTTTCCAGCAGCCCAAAAGAAGAATGCAGCATACAGTATCTCTTTTTCACCTGCCCATGCCTCAACATGTTCCCGAATACGGGGGTGCGATACGATGTGCTTCATCAATGTCGATTTCCCAGACCCAGCCTTGCCAGAAATATGAAATATGCCACTTTCCGACCGAAGCCATGGTGTTATCAACATTTCTAGCTCGTTTATTCTCCTTCCAGGTTCTTCGTCGTCGTCGTCGTTATTGTCGCTAATCGCTTGGCCCAATATGAAGGTGCCTTTAGTGGGGGGTTTAATAGTGTCTTCTCGATCGTAGATTTCATCGAATCGTAGCTCCCTCAGGATCTGGACAGTGGCACCGAGAAATGACAATATATCGTGGTGTTGTAACAGCAACGAACCCAATTGATCACTGGTCAGTAGAATTGAGTCGTCCTTGTACATTTGCATCGCCTTCTGTAAGTCTGAACGAAGCTTGGCGAGCTGGCTTGACTGTGAAACTCTCAGTTGGCTCAGTTGATGGTTTAGATTCTCTAGATTCTTGTTGAATTTGAGCTGTTCGTCTCTAATCAAGGTCTGTGTCAGCATAGTCACCTTAGATGGTACGGTATCTATGGGCAGAGAGAGAGAGAGAGTACACCGGTATTGAACGGTCATTAGAGTAACATTATCGCACCTGATGGTCTTTAGAAAATCCACATGAAACTGCTTGCGAAACTTATTCAGTTTATCTTCCATAGAAGAGATATCTGATGTGCGCCACCAGGCTTTAACCATGACCTTTATGCGCTCACCGCCAGAGTGTGGGTTTTTGATAGTGAGCCTTTCGAGAAGTATTAGCAATTCGTCGCATTGCGCCTTACACTCTTTCCCGAGAGCTGCTAGTAATGGCGGGCCATCGGTAACAAGCTCTTCGGAGACAGTCTTCAGCTGCTTTATAATGATCCGGCGTTCAGCGTTTTCTCGTGTCTCATAGAGTCCATTACGTCGGAAATCACGGTATTGGCGGACGGCTTTGGAACCTGCCTCGATGAAAGTATATATACTAGAAGCTAGACCTAAAATCGATGCCGGATCCATGCTCTGAAGAACGACTCTCCGTGGTATGTATACTGAGGCTCGGCGGGTGAGTGGTAGATTTGTAACAGGCCGGCTTGCCTCGGGCCATAGGTGGATGGCTCTGCTGCTTCTCAGTGACGGAGGTGCAATTTCTCTTCGTACTTGTATAATTATGCTGCACAACCGTGAGAGTGATGCTATGGGAGCTGAAAACTGAGAAAAGGTTGTGGTATTTCGTGGGCTCATGGGATTAGAGAAATGTAGAAATGTAGAAATGTCAACGCGCCAGCATGCCTCCTGTGCAAAAATAACAGAAGACCTGCAGTAACCTCAACACACAGTACCTCATTGGGCTCCAACTTACCCACCTATTCCGCTTACGCTCTTCTCTTTCAGCTTTATTTCCTACAATTATGTAGCAGAATTAGGGTGGCAATGGGAATTATGCATGGGGCTAGATTGAAACCAACGCTTCCTCTCCATAGGTCACCTGGCCTCGCTGCTGCAGCAGAAGAGAAAAAAAGGAAAGCCATACTCTACCTGGCTAACACAGCTATGGATGTTGAAGCCTGGCGTGGTCTTATTGGAGAGAAGTCAGGTACCAAGGGACTCGTCAACGGCCATACTAGCAAAACCGTTCAAGGTAGCCAATGCTCCTAGTGTCAAATCTTGGGTATAAATATTGCTACGCCAAGGAGGACCTTTCCATAAGATATGGAAATGATGACTGGCGGCTTGCAGCAAGAAGCAGGTGGCTATTCGGTTGTATATTTTTGTAACACCTTTAGTAGCGTCCATAAAACGCGGTGACTGGCATAGGCGTTGTTACATACTAGTCGGGCCATGAGCGGGGAGAGGTGGCGGAAAAAGACGAATCAAGTAACCTAACCTAGGTACGTCTTCTTCAACAATCGTGACAGTAGATTTTCCCGTTGTATCCAGCTGGCTGTGCTTAGGACTAAATACGGGGATTCTATTTCATGGAATGCATGCCTGGGAAAGTGCCTATGACCTGAGATAAAAACTCCCAAGACCTATACTGTTTTTCTCAGAGATCGAAACGCATATGCTGTACAGATGTACTTAAGAGTTTTGATGTCGATTCCGTCTCATCCCAAATCCAGTCTGTGCTGGGTGTCCCCTCGGCAGCACCCTTCCCAACATGCAGGTATTAATGAACCCGGTAATGGTTGCAACGCAGCAAGCATCGGCTCGTTAAATGAGCTAGACTAGTCCCAATACATAGCCACAATAACCTGGCACGTCTAACCTAGTTAGGAATTTATTAGTCTAACAAAGACGCGATTTTTGGTGTAGATATGGGTTAACGCGCCGGCCTGGAAGTCTAGGTTAACTAGACATGGATGTGCCTCTACCTACCTAACCTTAGTTTTCTTCTAGCATGTAGCAACTAAGGATTTTGTGTTTGAAGTCACTTTTACATCACACGTTTACATAGTAATTGATGAAAATACAACCGAATAAGTCCACGTACAACGGAACAGCAAGAAATCAAGAGCCAAAAAGATCCATCCACACCAAGCAAGGCCGGCTTCAGTCCCGAGACTGCGATGGAAGACACACCAATGGACGAGGGCAACGTCGCCCTCGAGACGCCAGTTGCCGATGTATTCGTCCCACCGTCCATCCACCGCGAGGAGACTATCCGTGGTGAATCGTACACGCATTTCTCTCCCGTTCCGCCCTCCCTCCAAGCCAGCGATTCCGACCCTTCGACGGGCGTGCCTTGCGTCCTCGGCGTCGACGAGGCCGGCCGGGGCCCCGTCCTCGGCCCCATGGTCTACGGCGTCTTCTACCTTCCGATCCCCGAGTCCGAGCCCCTCCTCAAGTCGACGCATCACTTCGACGACTCCAAGGTGCTGACGCCGGCCGTGCGGTCCTCGCTCATGGAGACCCTCTGCACCGCCGGCACGGACCTGCATCGCACCTGCGGCTGGGCCGTCTCGAGCCTGTCCGCGCGCGACATCGGCGCCAACATGATGCGCCCCGCCGGCGCCACCTACAACCTCAACGCCCAGGCCATGGACGCCACCGCCGCTCTGATCCAGGGCGTCATGGCCCGCGGCGTCAACGTCCGCGAGATCTACGTCGACACCATCGGCCAGCCCGCCGCCTACCAGAAGCGCCTCGAGCGCATCTTCCCCACTGTCCAGATCACCGTCGCTAAGAAGGCCGACAGTCTATACCCATGCGTCAGCGCTGCTAGTGTCTGCGCCAAAGTCACGCGCGACGCCGCCCTCGAAGTTTTGTACGAAGCAAGATCGCGGACTAGCGGAACCAAACTTACTGGTGAAGATGACGGGAGCGAATTACCGACATGGGGCTCTGGATATCCTTCCGATGCGCGCTGTGTGGCCTGGCTGAAGCAAAATATGCACCCACTGTTCGGCTGGGGCTCTGAATGTAGGTTTAGCTGGGGTACGGCAAAGGATATGCTGGAGACGAAGGGAGGGGTAAAGGTAGATTGGCCTACTGATGACGATGATTCTACAAGCCGTCTGACAGATTTCTTCGTGTCTAATGGTGATAGAGAAAAAGACGCTGATGAACTCGGGACATGGTTCGGTACGCCAGCTGGGCTGGAAGCATTTTGATCTGTACACGGTTTTGGCATTGTCACGGCGTTGGGGACACGGTAAATGGTCATGGGTTGGGAAGGGATGGTTTGAAATTAAGGGTCGTCCATCATGTTAACTTGACATGTTGTATACTATATCCTGCGTCGTTTCATTATATGCGGTACATGCATCTGCTCATACTCTTAGCTAAATATCGTCATCATCAACAGCTGGTCGAGACTTCTTGCCACGGCTGTCCAAGGTGTCCAAGCTAATCGAGTCGCTATCCCGAGCTGGCATGGCAATTGCCTGACGTGCTGTCTCGTTATTCTCTAAGAATTCACGAAGCCGCTGTTTTCCAATTTCTATCGCCTGATTCCAAGCCGCGCTGCTCATCTGCATCATAGGCCCAAGCAAGTTTAGGTTGTATGCGACGTAGGTTCCGCCAGCTAGTATGATGAGGAGCAGGAAGAGGATGGGGTTACGCAAGACTGGGTAGACGTTAGCGACAACCAGACGCTTTTTTCGTGATGTTTCAACTTACCCGTTAGGAGCTCGTTCCATCCCAGAGCTAGGAGTATTCCATAGAAATACAACGGCACCTGGGCAACTCCACCGATAGCACTTCGTTTAGCCTCAACGTATACACCATCGGCCGTCTTCTTGAACCGGACCACCAGATCCTGGCGTTTGCCTTCGCTCAAAACTGTCATTTCTTCTTCAAGGCTTTTACCATCCTCTTCGTCAACACCACCGATAGGTGTCAAATCGTCTTCATCCTCAGGTTCCGCCCCAGCAGGCTGATGACCAATAAAGCCGGGCAGGTCTGGCGGGGCATACGTGGCGGAAAGCCGGAATCTTGAAAGAAGGGGAATAAGCGTAAGGGTCGACTCCCGTGCTCGAGTATAAATGCCTTCGATGTCGTCCGCAGGGCGCCATATCCGCGGGACGCCGGCTTCATCGTATCTGAACTTGTCCTCGAAGTTCTCGCGCAATTTAAGAAGGATATTGCCCTCCATAACCTCTTCATCCACTTTTTCTCTCAAAGCCACCCAGCTCTTGCGCCTGAGACGCCAGAGTCCAACTTCAACCTCGGCCTCACTTGCCTCAAAGCTCTTTGCCCGGTCAGCAAAACGGGTTTCAGCTTCTCTGACAATGGATACGAATACATTCCAAATGCGGTCCCACAAATCTTTCTCCGTGGCTGGTTTCTCGCCGTCTTCCGGTGCACCGGTTCCTCCTCGTCCGGAACCCAGTTTATTGAATTCGAGCCCCACGGCATCACCCAGTCTCGACTTAACCCATCTTTCAACACGAGTGGCAAGCCTGCGCATCTCTTCTTTTCGCAGACGAGCACTGACGTCGTCTAATTCCTTTTCAAAGAGCACATATTGAGGTTTGAAGTTAGTCCAGACGACGCCATCAATAACCAAACTCTGGACCTCAAGTTTGAATTGATCCAGGCACTTTGCCTTCTCCGTGGCAACAATTTCAGCAAACTCGTAAGCTGCCCCAGACTTCTGACCAGCCTTTACTGTGCCAGACACAGCCTCGCTGAATGAGGCCACGCCAGATTTATGCGCCGCTGTGAGCTGTCCTTGATACAGCGTCTTCAGCCGCTGATCAATCTTGCCTTCGAGCTCCGTCCGTTTCCGCGCATATACAGCTTTGTGGTATCTGCTAGCTTGTGTCTCAAAAGCCTTAACACACTTGATCCTAGTGGACTTTCCAGTTTCACCCAGATCTGCTATAACAAGAGGCTTTCCAATGCGAGAAGCTTCGGCTTGTTGCTCCTCAAGAGGACCGATAGCCGCGTCAAATGTGATCAGGACTTCTCGGGAAATTTCGTCACATCGAAACTGTGCAAGGAGTTCTTGTTGCGTGGGCAGATCGAGATCCTTATTGTTAACAATCTGGTCCCACACGCCTTCTGCATATACAGAGAACCCGTCAGCAGGAATTCTTCTGTGGTATTCGGGTAAAAAGACACCGCCCTCGAGTTCATGTTCGCCATGCTCGAGCTGCATTTTCGAGTTGCGGCTGCCAGCGACAAACCGTTTCCCCAAGTTCTTCACCTCGTCGACGAATTTGTCAGGCTGTAGAATCTTGTGTGGCAGGGCCGCAAATGCGAAATCAAAATAGTCCTCAATGCGAGATTTTTCAAGACCCTGTGGCTTCGATATGGACGACCAAATCTTAGCAAGGTCCTGGATCAACGTGTTTCGTAAGTTGGCTAATGGGGTGTTGCCGATGTGGTCGCGGATTACGAAGAACAATAGGGATCTCGGAGTAGATCTAAAGAGCATGTCAGCGTCCACGCTAAGTGTCATTCCCATAGCTCCAAAAAGACCTACTGCTTGTCCTTCAAGAACAGTTGCAAATTGACTTCGAATACGGTCTTCAACAAACCCATATTGGCTCCCTGGTATAAACCGACTTGGTGTTCCCAGATGTTTACAATCAAAACCTCGCTCGTGGCCAGAGCGAACAGTGCGCTTTTCCGTTCGAAATCCTGGTCTTCACCACGCTCACGGCCATCAGTGCCTTCCACGTCCATTACCAGGATGTTATCTGTCATAGACGTAGTCTTGTTCTTGGACATCCATATTCCCTTGGTAGTCTGGCGACGCTCCGTCTCGGACATGACATTGAAATCAGTGCCAAATAGGTTATTTAGCAGGGTGGACTTTCCGGTCGACTGTGAGCCGAAGACAGATATGAGATGATAGTTGAAGCCCGCGTCGGCAACGTTGGTGGCCGTCAGATAAGAAGTCAAGTTAGAGCTGTAGGTAATTGCATGCTTTGTCAGTTGAGAAGCAGACGAAATAGCTAATAGCAGACGGCGTACTTGAACTCCTTGTCTTCGTCGATGACTTGGACGCCATGGTCGTATTGCGCCTCGCTGGGCGCATCGCCCACCGCAGCGAAGTGGCCGTTCATAGTGACGGTCGCAGCAGCAATGTGAAAGTCAGGTGCAGTCTAGAGGACGATGATGGCAACTGTTCCCATCGCATAGAAGGTATCGGAGCCGCGATTGAGGACGTAGTAAAGCCCTCAACGTTGAGGGGGTTCAGGAGCTTCGAGATGGACAGATTACTTGATAGGTAAGGTAATTTCAGTATAATGCGAGGTGTATGACAAGCGAGGGAGGCACATCCCCTGTTAGTGTGAATGGGCTTTAGGTCATCTTAGCTTATTATTGGTTGCGTTTCATGGCCCTGCACTAATGTCTTGTACCCTCGGTTTCTCCTTCGTACCTGCATGGCTATTACAGCAGTACCTAGACTCATTTATGGTGCACATACAGCGCCTTTCTTACCGCAAAATGCTGGCCTGTTGTAGGTACCACGAAAGATTAGTGTACATCAATACGCAGCTGCCAGATCATCTGTGACGGGTGTCGTTGTCACATGCCACTTGGATATGATGTCAGCTGGCTCTCCCCCATTTATCTTTGATATTTACGTGCTTCTTCTACCACCAATAGATGTTTGACGTCGACCTGACACGAGGCCTTCTTTGTTGGCACATGGTTGTCGAGTCAGATCAAATGCAGCCCTAAAATGAGTCTATTTTGGCATTTGATTGATGTTATGTTTAGCTTTCACATCTGCCTGCTTGCACCGTTGCCTGCAGCAAGGTACAGGTACCAATAAGTGTGGTGTCTCCTTGTGGGAAACAAGCTGATGTGCGGTTGCAACGCCGCGTTCCAGCAAGTAAAGTTTAAATCAACGTTTATCAAACAGGTACGACGGTATCTTAAGGTACAGATGATAGCAAGAAAGGGCAGATAGCTGTTAAGGGACATGAGATGGAACTGAACAGGATTTCTTTTCATCCAGTGTTATCGTTCTATTATTGCCATCATACAGTTGGTTGAACGTCGTATCCTAAACACTCTGTTGGCCGACTATTAGTAGTTTGCATATATCTATAGCCTTGTAGGTCAGGGCGAGTCAAAAGGGTTACTGATACCACGCGGTGTGCTTGCTTGTCTATAATGAAGCGAGATATCGATTTCCTCTTGAGTATCCCGTATTCTGTAGATAAGAGGCAAAGCTCTTAGTATTATGCCTTTGCTCAATACAATCACCCCCCAATTTGGTATGCCTCTTTAGCTTTTGCCCACAAGTCGGTTATTCAGCTCGAGTCAGGTTGACCACTGAGTAAGAATCACGCATAGCAACGCCTTGGTTTCGATTCCTTTGGAGTAACAAGGATGTGCGTTCATAAATGACACGAACGACTTTGTAGCAACACGGTAAGTACGGTAACATCTTTTCATTTATTTAGTTGATGCTCTGGACTATATACACAGAGTCATAACCTAGCAAGACAAGAAAATCTATAAGCCTAACTACCCAATACAAGCATATATAAACTATCAAAGACCCTTGCAAGAACGTAGACACCGGTTACCAAACACCCACTCTAGTTGTATATGCAAGTAACCTAACCTAGTAAGAGCTGCAAAAAATCATCTAATTAGCGGGGATAGCTCAGTTGGGAGAGCGTCAGGTAAGCAATTAGATTTGGTGCCTCCACTTCTTGATGCACTATATAATTAACTAACATCCAACTCCACAGACTGAAGTAATACTTCAATCAACCATTAAATCTGAAGGTCGTGCGTTCGATCCGCACTCACCGCACTTCTCTCGTTTTTGTACCTGGAAACAGGTTCTTTTTGTGCAAATGGATCGCACTTCCCATAACTCGGGCACCATTGATTGCTCAAACATAGGTTTGACCTTTCGACTGCTAGCTAGGTCTGATGTTGATTCGAGTGTGATTTCAGTTTCTGATAAATGGGTTTATTCCACCACATAATTTATGAGCTCATGAGTACTAGGTAAAGGGGTAACGAGCACCTAGCCTCGGGCTGTCCAGTTGAGTCCAACCTATGACTTGCAATTAAATCAGGTGGCCTTGAAATTTTGAGTAAGTGAAGAGCTGAGGTAGTTGTGTGGACTAGACTGGTTTGATGTTTCAGCACTTGCGTCAGCTCTTGGGCTTCGGCTTATTTATGAGAATAAGAGTGGTACGCAAATACATTGTAAACAATAATACATCCTTACGAAGGCACTAGGCTTGAAACCCATGATCGACGCTTAAGATGATACTTTACTTAAATGGTAGAGAATTCGTGTTGATTGGATATATTCGTTGTCGCGTTATGTACTGGAGTATCAAGTCCGAGGCAAATGGTGCTAGTAAATGGGTCCAGATGGGCGTTCATTGTATCGTGCTAGTGGTTCTTTATTGCCCCGAAGTCTTTAATCCACCTGATCCCTCGGTCCCTAACATCATCCCTAAGGCTTGCCCTTCTCCAATGATACGCAAAGGCCATCATATGGCACCGTCTAATTTTGAATGCGGCATGTTTCCTCTGGTTCGTCTGGAATATTGGATCCTTATGAGACTATTTACACGACCTGTCACTCCTGCACACGGTGCCCCTTCGAAGAGTTCACATGATGATGAGCTATATCGTGTCAGTGTATTTTCTAATGGAAAAAAGCGAGCACCGCTAGTGCGAGCACATGAGGTGAGACTTACTTCAATCAGCTTCTCTGTGAGCCCTATGAGTTGCTTATCGAATTCTTGAGCTTGTAGAAAGGAATGAGAGCGTTGTAGGCCTTCAAAACCCATATCCTCGAGAGTATCAGCGAGAACATCATGATCCTCCCTGGCGTCTGCAAATTCAGAATTGGAAGTTACTATCCCAAGTAATCTGTGTGCTGCCTTCATTGCCGCTGGGTTCTGAGCATGAAGGAGGACTTGATCAAGGAAGGACGTGATAGCAGGAACCCTAGCCATGATCTGTAAGTATAAGAATACACGTGTGGGGAGGTACATTTGCGAAGAGCAGATATAGACTCACAAGGGAATGATGACAGCTGGCCGCTTAGCGGCCATATCGATGAGCCACATCAATATATGGGTTTGAACATCGTCTTCCAAGTCTTGAAAGTCTACAAGTTCAATGGCGGTGTGGAGAAGCAGATTCTGATCACTAATATGCTCCGTTTGGCGGATATTGCGATCAAGTGTGAGGTTCACAACACTGGCTGGGTTGAACCCGGCAAACCAGAGACATTCTTTGATCTCGTCTGGATTCACCACTCTAGATTGCATCAAGGTCATGTAGGGAGAGCGGAGACAGAGACTGGACGAAGTCTTTGGGCTCTTGGTTGACGCGGAACTCGTCGTCAACTCCAGAAGCGTAGAGAGAACACGGAGCGTAGACGGCTTCGTGGTAGCGTCGGTAAGGCCACGTACCAAACAGGCGCAAACGGCGAAATGAAAGTTATCTGGGGTGAAGTGTACGCCATAGACGTCGTCTAGTGGCAGAGTGGCCTCTTCTAGAGTGCCACGGCCTTGTAAGAGGTATGTCGCTGTCTTTTCATTTCTTAGTTCACTTGAAATACCAATATTCGTCAAGACGGCTTCAAGGAGCTGTGTTGCATAGTTGAACAGACGCGCCGTCGGCATAAGGCGGATGAGTGACATGGCAAGCCAGAAAAGTTGTAGCCCGTAACGAGATGCCGAGGTCAATTTCATAATCATCTTGGATAAGGCCGTGATGACAGCAACGAGCATCTCGGTAGAACCGTCTTCGCCAAAGCGCGTTATACTGTGGCGGAGCGCCACAAGAACTTGATAAAGCAAATCGTCATCAATCTCTTCCCGTGCTAAGCATCCCATGACGGTGAATGCGCGTGGCTGGATCGCTGGGTTGTTTTGAAAAGCGGTGCTGGCGACTAAACTCATCCACCTGGACCGCCAGGCATTTGCTAGGTCGACTGAAGGTGCAGCTACAGCGCATGTATCGAATAGCAGGATGGCGAGCTGTTCTGTTGCTGCTAGCGTTTGACCGGCCTCGTGAACGGTGGCTACTGAAACCTCATCTCGCACGATGCTTGTTGGCGCGGTAAACAATTCACTTTTGGGGTCTGACACGACATCCAGTATGCTACGTAACTTGGTTAACTTAGTGTCGTCTAGCTTGAATGAGGTGCAAGCTGCGTGAAGTGAATTGATCAACAATCGATGAGTCCAAGAGCGGACCTCGACCGGGCCAACATTTGCCAGCATAGTGACGACGTGGAAGATTTCTGGCATATACAGCTGAGACTGAACGCCACAGTCAAAGGATAGCGCGAGACAAAACTGTAACAGAATACAGATCTCGTCCCAAACGGCATTATCGGGGAGATATTTTGTGGGCCGGAGTACCGAGCGATTCAGAGCCTTCCGCAGGCGAGCAATCACTTTGCCACGAAGGGTTATCGTGCCCATCGCTATCACAGTCGATGTCAGAGTCTGCGTATGTTCATCAGAGGGCCCGACTGCGAGAGCTGCCTTGATGATCTCTTCGAGAAAAAGATCCAGGAGTGTTTCATCTTTATAGATTGCAGGCCAGACCGTGTGTTCCAGCGTGAGATAGAGCGAGGAATCTACTGCCGTAGCGTCTATGAGTTTCTGGAAGATTGCGGATATTTTCTCTTTGCCCCTTTCACCGTCGGCCTCGTCGCTAAGCAGTGAGGTCCGCAAACTCGTTAGCCAGGGCGCCATGTACGCAAGGCTTAGTGGTTTTTGTTCATATGAGAAATTTCTCCAGCTAGCAAAGAACTCGTTTAGAAAATCTGACGTTAACTGTGGCTCCTCTTGGGCAAGTGTCTTGCTCATATTCACAATGAACTGGTTCGGGTCAGGGGGTATGTGGACGTCTGGAATGCGAGTTAGTTGCCGTCAAGTTACGATGCGAGGTGGATTCATGGCCATGCTTACCTCCAGCTCCGACAAACTTCGATGCGGCTTTGAACCTGAATGCTTGACAGAGAGCACCGAGGAGATTATAGGATGCGATTCTAAGCCCAGGATCGGGTGCTGCGAGGTTCATCAGGGCGAGGTTCAAGAGTGTCCCAGGTATGTCTTGTGGCCGGATGAGTCTTTCGAATTGCTTCACGGCTCTGGCATCTTTGCCGTATTTTGCCTTGGCAGCCCGAATAGATTGGAGGATATCGTTCTTCTTCGGGCTTTGAAAGTACATGACAATTCTTCCATTGTCAGCGCGCAGGCCAAAAGCCGAGTCGTCTTCAGTTGCAATAGAGGTTGGGGCTTCATCAACGTCACCAAGACGGAATATGTCGTTAATGATGGCGCTGAGACGTTGGCCAGGATGAACTTCTTGCTTTCGGACTGTTGCGACTTGGACGAACTGACTGCCGACCTTGATTATGACTTCGATTTTGCCCTTCGTTTTAGAAAGCCTGGTGACTGGCGAGAAAGCGTAACGTGTGTCGCTCATTGCATTGATAGTTTCCTTTGGTAGGTGAAGCTGACTAAGGTGGAAATGGGCTTGGAGGTCATCTAGGCACCCTAGAAGGTGTATTTCCATCCTCGACTTTTCAATGGAACTCGGATCGCGCTTACCAGCTGCACGCAAGTTGCGCCGAAACGTTTTCCTACGTCTTAGTTAGCCTGGCAAGTGCTTTTTTCAGACCGATCACATCGTACCTGTATGTGCTGTTCATGTTGTAAATATAACATCTGCAAAGGTGATTTGATAATTCCGACGGGGTCAAGCCGTTGAGCTTCTTCATGACGGTGTCGTGGTAGTCGGTAGGCCCATTTTCACATGTCGCATCGACCAATATCCCAAAAGGTTTATGCCAGAGGCGGCTCGCGAGCTGATAAAAGAATTAGTAATTTACAGAGAGAGAGAAGTCCTGCCGGCAATCAGGATACGGAGAAAAAGAGACAAACCTTAAGATAGGAAAACAGTAACGCATCATAATCGCCAGATTCCTGATCTATATGGCGAAGAATGATACAGATTACCGAGAGGCCATCCTAGAACCAAGATAAGTAAAGGAACACCAATCGCGATTTTCGGGCACGTACTTTGGTTTCACCACCGTCGTATATAGTGCGGGATGAGACGTAAGAGCCTGTGTCGCGGAAAGCATTGCGCAGCATGAAGTGCTGGAATCTGGAGTAGGTAGTAAAGAGGTTTGCCGAAATCTGTGGTCGGTTCCATGTGACAGCCAGCGAAGGGGGTCCCAATGTGGTGATAAGAGTTCTCAGCTGCTCGACTACAGGTGCGCGACTGCGAGACATTTCGATGGGTGTACGGATCTGTTCTCTCCGTTCTTGGGACACGAGACGCTGTCTCACGTTATCCCAATGTTCATACAGAAAACGGTGCAAGAGTACACAGGATCCGAAGTCGAATGACTCGCTTCCTGGCGGAGAGACTTCGAGATTCTCGGGGGGCACCTGGGAAAGAGGTCAGAGGCGAGCTGGAAGCCAAGTCAACACGCTACTTACTGATATTTCTCGAAGGAATGTGGTCATCCTATATATGTTTTCTGCAAGAAAGCCGTTCAAAGGGGCCATATATGGCTCCTTGGCCCCGAATAACACGTTGTTCGCTAAATTTTGAATGACTTTCGCGATCAATAGTAGGCCGCGGCGCATTTCTTTCGAAGGAGGCTCTTGTACGAGCCTCTCTGATTCCGGCGCCACGATAGCGGGACAAAAGAACCGGAGAAAAATGAATGCCCCAACGGCAGTGTACTTTGCATCTTGGAACCTTGGGATGACAGCAGAAGATATCTTAGAGCCTACATTAGATCATCGAGCCACGTGATTTCTTAATGTTGACCGACTTACTATGCTACAGATCTTTCTGAAAGACGGTGGGATGTTTACGGATGATGCACAGATATCGTCAATGAAAACTTTTGCAACAATCCGCAGTTGCATGGCATTTTTCTCTCGTTCTTCTGCGTCGGGTACTCTTGCCGGATCAAGCTCGAGATTCAGATCCTGCGAGGTTAGCATTAATCTCTCGAGTACCTTTTGTAAGGTTGTTTTGAGATACTGCGACCCCTTCCATTTTGCATAAAGGGAGAGCATTTTCGTCGCGACACAGTTGCGGCGGAGAATTTCGGCCTCATTTTCTAGACGAGGATTGAGTTAGCACGTCTACAAGTTTCGAGAGGCGGGTATGTGACGTACCAGTATCTTCGATTTCCTGCTTTATCAGGGCTTCCATGAGCTCAAACGTGAGCCCACGCGATTCGAAGATATTCAATAGCGATACAGTCAGCTCCTCGACTTCGCTGCTCGGACATGCAACGCTGATGGCGGTAACAAGGCTCAAATTATCCGTGAGTAACTGTGAAGTGTATCAGCAGTGAAACCAGGTTTGCAAATTTTAAGTTTGCCTAACCTGCAGTAGGGCATTATATTTTTCGTTGACAGCCTTATCAGACAGGGTGCTAAATTCAGTTCCCTGGACCAAAATATTGTAAAGTACTTTCACAAAAGCCGTGCGTATTTCAACTTTTTCGTGGTATCCAATACTCAAGGAATGCTTTAATCCAACGTCGATATTTGCGCTTAGGAGGTTTGAGAGAATGGTGATTGCGAGCGCAGATGTAGAGCCAGCTTCGTCGTGAGTAGGCATATCCCCTCTGCTGTTTTCCGTAGATTCGTGGTTGAGAAAGGAAAGAAATCGATTGAAATACATGTGGAACATCTGGGATTTGAGCTCGTTAGTACCCGCATCGCTCTGGCCCTCGCCCGGTTGGAGGGGAAGCCTGTAGGTGAGGCCAGCAAGACAGCGGAAACAGGCTTTATCTAAGTCTCTTTGGACGCGCGCTGCCTCATCTTGTCGGACAGACATGTGCGCCCCGTCAGATTGGGGAGAGCGTGGTGGTGTAATCCAGCTAAAGATGCAGTCCAACAGTTGGTTCCGTCTCCTGATATCGTCACGGAAGTTTAAATGCTCCTTTTTCCGGGTGACCGACTCACAGAGCTGGCAAATCTTGATCTTAACAACTGGACTGGCAGGGTTTTCAGCGACGCCTTTGCCGTTGAGAAACTTGACAAAGCTAAGGCAGAGCGACCCAAAGTCAACAGTTGCGGCAGCACCAAGCTCTGAAGGCGAGTCAAGTTTTTCCACCAAAGTCCTAAGAAGCGAAGCTGCTTGTTCGGCGAAGATGATCTCTCCATCTTGGCCCTTGCCGGATGTCTCCAGCGCGCCAGTGAAAAGTACATCAAGTTCTGACTCTAGAGCTTTGAATAATGGTTGATACAAGCTCGGGGATATCTCTGTAGAGAGCACATCTCTCATGGTTTCCCTCACACGAACGCTTGTACATGCAAGAAGCTGTGTACTCAAGCGCAGGTATCTGTAGAGGATGGGCTCTTCCGAGTCCTCAGACGCTACTCGGTCAATCCATTTTAACCCGCCAATCGCGGAATCGTCCAGGACACCGTAAGCTTGCTCAACAGTACAAATACCACCCAACGAGGCGAGGAAACCGGAAAGATTTCGCCACTCCAAAAAGGCTTCCTCGTCCACTACACTATCAATAGAGGATGTAGAAACGTCTTTCGATAAGTGAATCCACTTGTCAAATGCACGTTCCCACGCGTCAAGTATACCAGGACCCGGGGTGGTAATGCGCCGTAAGAGCGCGCGGGTCCGTTTCTGAAAGGCCATCATACCCGTAAACCTGAACCCGCGCGACGCAATCTCGGCGTATATTTCGCTATTGGGGAGCTGTAGAGTCGCTACGTTTGCATCCTGGCTCTCTCTCGACAAGATTAAGCATTCTTCGTTCCAGAGCCCCAAGGAAGAAGTCACAAGGCGGCAAGTCTCGATTTCTGGAGAACAAAGCGCTACTAATAACAATGACTCCGCCCTGATCGCGACAGCCCTACGCTCAGGAAAGTCCTCGGCCAGCCTACACAATTCCTAAAACGTATTAGAAGACCGCTAGGAGAAGCAACAAGGAACAGGAGAAGACTCACTCGGCATGAAGAGAGGAGCAGGAAGCTGGAATCCAGATACGAATTTATGGATTTCAGAACGGAGATATCTTCCTGTTGGTAATACTTGTCGCACATGTCCAATAGGACGAGAGATCTGCCGGAGACGTTAGCAAAAAAAAAGGCCCGTTACCAACAGCTTGGGACGTTCTTTGCGTACGTAAGCCTCCAGAATTTTAGCTTGAAATCATCGGAATCGAGAGGGGTCGCCTGACGCACAGACGCGAGCAACCCATTCTTAGGTAAAATCCTCTCAGCCACCGCCCTGGACAATGTCCTGACGGTGTCATTTGCTGTCACCAAGCAGGAAACAAATGATTCATATATCTCCTCGTAGAAGGAGTCCGAACTTTTGGCTTCCGGCGACGTGCTCTCGAAAAGGCTTAGCGGAGAGGCGTCGAGAAATTTGAGAATGTTACAGATCACAATCTCATTGGCTGTTCGCGCGTCTGAGGCTGATGGTTTGCGGTGCGACCGATGATTGCCTATGTATAGATCTGTCGATACCGCAGACATTGCCTGGATCCGTCAGCGATTCACATGTGCGAGTTTTGGCATGTTACAACCCACCTTCAACTGGTGCTGTATGAACCCAGCTACGGCAACGAAGAGACGGCGGTAGTTTTGTGCGTCGTGCCGTCGAGCAAAGTATGAGCATGTCTGCATGATGGCGACCTTGAAAGATAAGGGAGCAGAGGGTTGCGCGCAGGTTTGCGTCAGAGTATCTACATAGACGTCAAGATTAAGATGTATAAGACTGATAAGTGCAGCAGTAGTTAAGTCTTGCTCAAACAAAATGCCATCGCCGGCCGGGTGATGCCGACGGAAAACGGCGTCCCTCAGCTCGTCCTGCACATCCATCACATAGCTCAAGAAAGCGGATTCCGAGTCTGGCGGGAAATGGCGGGCAGCACGGAGGAGAATGACTAAGCACACGCCAGCCGTTTCGTTTTTATTTCGCAGCCCCTTTCGCAGCCCCTCGAGGAATGCCACCCTTTTAGCCATGTTACCACCCTTGGCCTCTCGGAGATTACTTGCTACCTCGAACACTTCGGGTACGAGCATGAGGAGAGTCGTCTGGAAAGGATAGAGTGACGACCGTCTCCTGCCGTTATCACCCAAGGAATGGGTCATGTCGGCTAGGGTGTCCGGTCCACCATCGAGTTTCCTATGTTGGCTATGCAGCCGCACAAACTCCCAAGGATAGTGTTCGATCCATCTGAATATGAGCAACGGGGCCATCAGAGCTACGGTGTTCTGGTATATTCTCCGGAAATGAAGAAAGACAGAGCTGAGCTCCTGCAGGACGAGCCCGAGCTTCTGGGAGTCGACCCACAGATACGAAAGGAATTTTATGATGATTAGTAGCCTTCTATCATCCTCAGACATGGTAACGTTCTGAGCTGTACCACCCTGCGAGGAGGTAGTCGCCTTTTTGTTATGTATTGCATGTCTTACAAAGTCAAAAGATGCTGACCAGTTTGAGGCGCTTAGGAATTCGATAATCACCTTGATACACGGTTCAACGTCCTCCATGTCCTCGTCCTGATCTCGAGAACTCAGTGTATCTCGAGCGGTGTCAGAACCGCTCGACGAGGCGAGACTGCGGGCTGAATCTTCATACTTTGGATCTAAAATTTCGTGTACATAGTCGTCCTCTAATATTGCCTTTGCCGGTATGATGTACCCGTCTGGGATCGGTTCAACGAGGAGTTTAAGGTGGCCAATAATGCGCTTTACAAGTTTATCATCGAGAGGCCCGGGAAGCACCGGATCGCCGGTAGAGGGGGCGCCTGGTGGGATGGTGGAGGATCCATTCGAGCTGGATTTACGGAGTGCCTGCCAGTGGGCTGAACAGCAATCGGCAGTGAGCGCGATGATGTACTTTTCAGATTGGAGGTAGTGGAATGGGTGAAGTGAAACGGTCTTAAACGGCCGGGCCAATTCTTCGAGCAAAGAAACAAGCGAGTGGAGAACAAAGGCTATCGACGTCGTGCTTAACTTCACGATGCTTTCGCGAGTAAGGGTAACAATGTCATCGTGTTTGAGTTCGGAACTGTGAGTGCCGGTGCGGTGTGGGAGCTACTCAGAGATCAGCATCAGCAAAGACGTCTTCTAGATAAAAGCCGCGAGTATCATATCAGGTAGCAAGAACTGCGCCCACCACCACAATGCCAGCTTCGCGGCTCCGGGAGAAGGGATGGACATTTACCCTCGTCGTAAGTCTTTCGACCAGAGAGCCGACCAACTCGGCATCACTACTCATTTTGCGATCGGATACCGTTTAGTCACAATCGAGTATGATCTGCCCAACGTCATGACGGCGCCATCAAAGAGGATAGGCCAAAAACGAGTGCTTCAGAACCGTGAATAGAGAGGAGCGGAGCGCAATTTCAAAACCTAGGTAATGGTGCTTCTGGTTCTGATTCCCGCAGATAGGTACACGATGCCTGCAAACCGCTAGACCATACCATACACAGTATATTATATCTACGTATAGGTTTGGCAGTTTTTTCAACCAAGCCTAGGTTGTATGTGAAATTGCGATATTTCGATATGTGTGATGGTGAAAGCCGACACTGGGCATTGAGCACTGGGCGGAAGTGGGCAGATAAGATAACGTAATGTTGGGTTGGAATTTGGATATGTGATTATTTGGTACCCATCCTGAAGGAACGGAGTGTTATGGGTATGGGCTCTGTTATGGGGAATGGGGACAAGGCAAAGCGGAACAGACAAAGCACAAAATCCTTTCTCCCCGTACCTTGGCTGGGTATTTTCGAATACTTAGCAATTACCCTAGCGCATGCGCAGAACACAATTGCGACTACGGACCTTATTTACTTAGCCTTGGGTGATCGTGAAAGGCTATGAGTTACACGGTCATCTGGTTTCATCCAACTACAAAAGGAGGGGTCGGTTTGGGAAGGCCGTTGAGCCTATCCACGATTCTGAAATTTGAAACATTCATCGATAAAGACCGTGCAAGGGACTTGGCGAAGAAGAGAAAGTGGAGTGATCGGCTCTTGAATGGGTGCAGAGTCATTATTAGAGAGGGGTATTGTGGGGGCTTACCTGCCTACTTTCATTAGCTTATGTCTGTTTAGGTGGTTGAGCTGCCAGGGGCGGTTTGGGCCGTTAAGAAATAGAGGCTGTATTGGGCCAACCACAGAGCTGGAATACCTGGGTAGCAAGCGGGCGGGGAAATGGTCAGGCCCCCCCCCCCCCCCGGAAGAAGGCGCCCTGGACTGGCGGGTTCTGGGAGATACGCGAACGGAAGCACGACACCATGACGAGAATTACTGGAGCTACTGCAAAGCATTGAAACGTGGTTAATCTTCAGCGGATACTGTACAGAGCGGATTACTAAAGTAAGTATGACCTAGGTTACCTAACAGATAGCGTCGGGGCCATGGAGGGATATTTTTGCGGCCATTGGAAGTTTCTTATTATTCCGTACAAGTTCTCAATTAATTGCAGGACCCAAGCGATGGGATGGTGATATTTTCACGTCGCAGTGCACACGCATGCACATATAGTACCTGACTACCATCCACCAACTATCACGAGGTACGGCGACGGTGCTACCACTCTGAGTACCTATGTAGCTACTACCTACGTGCAAGTTTCCAACAGCCCACAAGACAGTCGCGTTTGTACAGCCTGCAGATTGTTAATGTTGAACAGTTGTTGGAGGCAACTGGTGTTGTCAGATGTGACTTCAGCAATCCGAAGCAAATATAGCCTCGGTGCTGTCTTCTTTGCGCAATGGCTATTGCAAGCCCAAATTCTCATTAGAAGCAAGGTATTTTCCCGAACATTTATTGTATTTTACCTTTATTAGGAGCATGCATCTCTCTATTCCACATAAACAAGTATTGCTTTCAATGCAACATACTGTTGAACAATTGCAATCCCTTAAGTGCCTTTTATACATGCCCCGTTCTATAAGTGTTTACCTATAACCATATCCCCGGCCACCACGATAGTTCCGCCCATCATCATAGGATCGATGATCTCGCCCTTGGTGTCCCGAAGGGGCGCCGTTGTATTGGCCCCCATACTCCTGGTAGGGCGGAACTTGGGGCGCATGCCGCTGGTTGTGTCCCTGGTTTCCATATGAACCTCCATAGTTGCTCCGACCGCTGGCATAGCCGTTGCCGTAAGCACCATGGGCATTGCCGAGATACGCCCGGGGGGGCGGTGGCGGTACGCCACTTCCAAACCCAGGGAAGCCAGGAGGCGGTGGTACCCAACCCGGAGGGATCACAGGTGGTACCGGATATGAAGGAGGCCCGTTGGGTCCGGGCCCGTTGTTATAACGCGGGGGTTGACGGTCACCTCCCCCACGGCGTGAGTCTGGCCCGTAATTGATCCGTTCTCTCCTCCCATCATCATACTGGCGACCGAGAGAGGCGCCACGATAACTACGACCGTTATTTCTGGCTTTACCCTTGAGCTCCTCAACGTCGCTACTAGTTAGGGCGGGCGTTGGTAGCTTGACTCCACGCAAAAGCATGGATTTGTGTGTATGTGAGGAACTTGGCATATCGTAGTGCACGCTTGATGATGTTAGCATGGCTTAATTATCACATTCAGGTGATCTACTTACGTTAATGAGCGATCATCGTCAACATCGGGCATTCCTTTCCGTTCTAGCGGATATTCTAGCGTTGCGTGAGGGAGATGGTCTGGGATCTTCTCGACCTTTCCCGACAGGCCTTGACTCTTCCGGGGGTCAAGCCTGTACTCTGGAGCACCTTGCTTTTTCGAATAAAACTGTGCAATGATATCGTCGTATAACTCCTGGTTCGCCTCCGAAAGCAAGAGATATTCTCTACCCGGCTCGTTACGAGCAGCGTCTTTAGCTGCTAATAAAGGGTATCTCTCCTCTATCGCAGCCAACAGCCGTGGCATCTCAATGAAGGGTAAGAGGGCAACGCCCTGCCAAGCCATCTTCTTGCCGTTGAGGTCAACTACAAAGTCTTCCGGATAGAAGTCGATGATAGGAGAGTCTTCATCGGTCATCAATGAGTGGAATACATCCGGAAGCACGTGGCGTGAAGCTGCCGGCTGCACGCTCATGAGTTGCTCAAACGGTCTTGCGATTCTGCCCTTCTCGAAGTTGATCTCCAGCTTGGCGAGATCCTTGAAGTCCTGAGCAAACGGTGCGTAATGATAAGGATAAAACCACTCCCAGGAGGGGCAACCTTGAAAGTAGTATCTCAGAACCCATGCCAGTCCTTCGGTATACGCCCAAGCCACTTTGCGCCGGAAATCGAGGTCCTTAGAGTCCACGTGAAATTTCTGTTCGTAGTACCTATCAGCGTACCCGTCTTCCCATAGTCGGACGCTGTCTTCGTGCTCCTCCGCAGAATTGGACTCGTTACCTGGAGTATTAGTACTATCTGCCTCCATTTCCGACGCCTTTCGTTTAGAAGACCCCGAAGGGGGGGTCTGCACTTCTGCTGTTTCTGCTTGAGCTTTGCTCGGGGATGACATAAGGCCCTGGATTTGGCTCTTCAAGACGGCGGCGGCACTCTTATTTGCTGTATTAGCATCACTAACTTGGGCACCACGATTGACGATCATATCGTGTGTAAGGGCTTTCGGCAATCCGCTAGGAAGACCATTTTCGGGCGCAACCCCGTTGCCTTTGGCTCCTGGATTGAAGTTTTGGCCGTTACGTTGTTGTTCCTGCAGTTTGCGTCGTTTGAAACTGGCTTCTCGCCTGTCTTCGACTTCTTTTCGACGTCTGAAAATAGCATCTTCTTGTTTTCCCAGACCGTCAAAGATGTATTGTGCCTTTTCGAGATCCACGTGTCCATCCTTAGTCATATATCCACCCATGAAAGACAGATTATCTCTCCAAATGGCCGTCAATGTATCAATGCCGTTCTCGCGAATTTCAAGAGCCGGGAGATGAGGAAGGAAATCGTTGCCAACAAAGAAGCACATGAAGACCCAGTCGTCAATCGCCCGTTCCATATCCCAGCGGAAGGGCAGTCTGGGAACCTCGAGCTCTACAGCAAGATACTCTCGCAGCACTGACACATGTAACCAGATGAACGGTTTTAATTGGACCTCTTTATCCTTCTCGTCGAACTCACCGTCTTTCTCCTTTGCCTCTCCACGGCAGTTCTTGGCTTCATGGCCTTTTTGACCACAGACTCTGCAGGTCCGACTTTTACCCTCCTGGAAAAAGACATCTTCTCGAAGCACACGAAAGTGAGGTTCATGGGTCGCAAGACCAAGCATGATGAGATCAGCATCCAACCCGTATATAACGTGTCTTGTGTTTGGGTCGTGGTCAGGCGACGCTCTTTGCGAACGGACAAAGTTCATAATCTTGTGTTCACCCTCTCCAGGGACCGTGGCATCAGAGATAATGACTTTCATATTGGCCCAGCCGGGATCAGTGTTAAGCTTGTAAGCACACCAATATCTCAAACTGACAGCTAATATGTCCATGAATGGGGTACCAGGAGTAATGGAATTAGAGTCGAACGCCTTCTTAGTTAGCGAAGCCAGGGTTTCGGGAGGTAAAACACCCCCGTTTTGTTGTTTGATCATCTTTATAAGCTCCTCCTTATCAGCCTGCTTTTCCTTAGCCTCTTGCGCGGCACGAAAGCGACGAGATCGCTGTTGATTCATCTTCGCACGGGGAGCAACACCATCTAGCGCAAAGAAAGAATTAGCAAGAGATGACGTGACAAGAGGAGATCAGTGTGCAGTAGTTGCATTTAGTCTTACGTACCAATAGCAATCATGAGAAGTTTTCTCGGTCGAACCATGTTGACTACGCGGTCAGTGTATTTGAAAATCTCCAACATCATTTCCTCCTCATCTTTAGGTGCAGGTTTGTCCTCTGGATGTGAGCAAGGGTGGACGATTCCGTTCATATCGAGATACAGATTGTCGAACTCTTCGCCATTCGGGTTAGGACGGGTGATGTCAACGGGTATGACGGAGCCATCTTCCATTACAATCGGTTTGTCCTCGATCACCGGCGAGATGATCTTGGGGTATTTGGTGGAGAGCCATCGGAACGCAGCTGGGATACCCATGACGGCGATGACAAGTTCTGTAATTGAAGTCTGCGTATGCTGAATTAAGAAGTATTTGGTAACCAAGGTAGAGCCCGTCTACCTATATGCTTAGGTCCAGCAGTGAACCCCGAAGGCTAGAGTCATTAACAACGAAGGCGCTTCAGAGAATCGATTCTCGTGAATAATAGAGGGATCGTATAGTCGACAGGGTAATAAAATCGCGTCGATTCGTGCTGGAATGCGGAAAGGACAAATGTTACTCGCTTGCGCGCGTAAATCTACATAGGTATGCTGTTGAGACTTGTCCACTGGCTGCAACGCGTAGTTGTGCTTTTTTCCTCTAGATTCTCGAAAGTGGCTCCAGAAGTGATTGAAAGAAAAGATGCAGTAAACTGTTAAAGAACAAAGAGTGTCACAGCGTCGATGCACCCTTTTTGTTGGTTACTACCAGAAATAATACACAGTAAACCGAGTACGATGCGCGACCACGCATCCGACTTGACTTGGTTGTTTCGTCCTTCTCGATATGTAGTTGCATACAAGAAAAAGAGTTCGCAGCACTTGGGATCCCACTGTACTATGTAGTTGAGCCGTTCAATGGATAAGCATGGCATTAGCCCACTATTTCCATAAGGCTCGAGGCAAGATCTGCCCATGTAGGTATGTACCTACAGACAAGGTACCCACATAAGGTACCTATGTACATAGGCACCTTCTATACTTATATAAGCATACCACCACATTGACGCTTTAAGTAATTGTTGGCTTATACTAATAACAGCTTTTAGGAGCAAATTACCACATGCAAGCGTGCAATATGCACTTACGACCCAGGAACTTTGAGCTCCTGTGACAGATGGAACAACTAGCCAAATAATTTTCGAGGATGTACAGATGTACCTCTGCATGGTTGACAAGCGTCCCTGGTCAAAAGAACAGAATTATCTTAAGCTATAAATGCATCAGTCAAGACCTATCACAACAACAAGCAAGCGAGCAGGCACTGTCACCATCGTTTCAAGTCTCGTCTTCACCGAGCGCGTAATGTTTCTCACCGTGTGATAAGTCAATCGCCTTTTGCCAATGGCCTTGTTACGCGTGAACGTAAACCAACGGTACGAACCATGTTTTCGAGTATTGCTGCTGCCGCTCCTGCGAAGCAGTCTGTCGGTGATACCATAACTGTTCTTAGTGGACGCCTTGGCTCTGCTACCCTTCTTGAAGACCGCCGCGCTGCTATTCTCGGCCTGCGCAGCTTTGCTAAGGATTATCCTGCTTCGGTTGCTTCGGGTGCTCTGAGGAGTCTGATTTCATGCTTATCCACCGATGCCGAGGATGTTGACACCGTTAGGGTCGTTCTTGAAACTTTGTTGATGCTATTTAGTCCCAACCAAGACAGCCCTGAAGCATCCGAAGAAATTGCTCTGTGGCTTGCCGATGAGTTTACTCAGAGGCAAGAGAATGTTACCTTGCTACTGGATCTTTTAGAAACTGCCGATTTCTACTCCCGACTGTACTCCTTACAATTACTCGTTGCTATTCTATCTGCCCGGACAGAAAGAACCGAAGAATGCATTTCCTTAGCTCCGCTAGGTATCCCCCGGTTAGTTGCCGTCCTCGACGATCGACGCGAAGCTATACGCAACGAAGCTCTGACGCTTCTCACGAATCTCACTCCTACCTCGCCACTGATACAGCAATCGGTTGCATATCAGAACGCATTTGAGCAGATTTTTGCCATCATTGAAGCAGAGGGCTCACTGTCCGAAGGTGGTAGGACTATCGAAGATTGCCTCATATTCCTTGCCAATCTTCTCCGCTTGAACCCTTCGAACCAATCCTTGTTCCGGGAGAGTGGACTTGGCCTACAATTGGCTAAATTGCTGGAGAGTGCATATCGCACAAGTAAAGAGGAGGAGGAAGAGGTCGCTACATGGGCTCAAGAGCAGCGAAACAGAAACATCTACGCCTTGCTGGCTGTTATTCGGCTTTTCTTAGTATCCGGGGCGGTAGGGACGTCACAGAACCAGGCCGCCTTCTGGCAGCATGGCGTTCTTTATCATGCGCTACAGCTCGCGTTTAGCCACGGCGCTGAAATGCGCATCAGAGCAGAGGTTCGGGATTCTTTCTAATCCTATTAGGAATTACAGTAATTGATGTATGTCTCGTAGGCTTTGACCACTTGTGCCGACACTATTAGAGGCAATGCAAAACTCCAGGAGAACTTTGCACAACTTCAAGTCCCCTCTGTGTTAGATACAGCGCCGGCGACCAATGGGCATTCAAGCCACTCAGATGGGATTCCGCTTATTTACGTAATAGACGGTCTGCTAGACCTTTCCTTGAGTGTGCCTTCGACTCAAGCTTTCGACCTCCGCGTGGCTGCGTGCCAATGCATCCAAGCGTACTTCTTCAACCACCCTGAAGTACGGATGCATTTCTTGCGACGCGCCATCGAGGGACACGCGTCTGGCGCCGACGAGACAGCAAACGTACTGACGACGCTGTTACGGCCCGTCGGTATCTCAGTTGCCAATGACCCATACCGCCACTGGTTCGCCGCTGCCATTATGTTCCACCTCGTTTTCGAAAACCCCGAAGGCAAGGCCCTAGCCATGTCGGTAACGGAAGGAGATGCCGCGAACGGCGAAGAGGTTGTGACATGTATTCAGACTATCACCGCGCATCTCGTCACGGCCCTCGCCAGAGAAGAGGACGACCGGGTATGTGTTGGGTATCTAATGCTACTGATCGGGTGGCTGTTTGAGGATATGGACGGCGTGGATGATTTCTTAGGAGAAGGCAGTAATGTTCACGCGCTCGCACAAGAAATAGTACGCCACCCGCCCAGCAGTATCCTAGTGCAGGGCCTATGCGCGATGGTATTAGGCGTCATTTATGAGTTCTCCACCAAAGACTCGCCCATTCCACGTTCCACACTACACTCAGTCATCATGTCGCGAGTTGGACGCGAGAAGTATATGGATGCTCTTAACAAGCTCCGCAGCCATCCCTTCATGAGAGATTTCGAAATTGCACCCCAAAAGGCAGACGGATCTGGCAATCTGCCAGATGTCTATTTTGATGCGATATTCGTGGAGTTTTTCAAGGACAACTATAGTCGTATAGCAAGAGCTATTGACCGGGACCCTGGCATGGAGATTTCTGTGGTGACAAATGGGGTTCAGAAGGGCATCTCCCGTGAGCTAGTTGACTCGCTGCGTTCTCAGCTTGAGGAAAAGGCGGACGCTCTGCAAGCAGCCCTTTCCGATGTAGCATCTCTGAATGGGAAGCTCGGCCAAGAACAGGCTGATCACCGCCGTTCCAAAGAAATATCTGTCACTGACCTCGCTCGCATCAAGAGTGTTAATGAAGCTATGCAGCGCCATCACGAAGAAGAGCTCCAGTAAGTGCACCAGAGCGTGCGTGGTGCGTAGAATGACGCTAACAATCATAGAAAACTCCGGACACAACACCAAGCGGACATTGAAGCACACAAACGCCAAGTTGAAATCTGTCGGAATGAAGGGGCAGCCGCCACGGAGTCGCTGCGTGCGGAAAATGCTGCCAAAGAAGCCGAGTTACACAGACAGATAGACTATGTTCGCAAAACCGCCGAAGCCGAAGCTGCTCGTGTCCAACGAAGAGTTGATGCTGAAATGGCAGATCTTCGGGCTACTATCAGCCGTCTAGAAGTCGACCTCATGAAGGTTTGCTTGCTCGCCCGCCCACCAAAATAACAATAGGGCCGCTTCTGACCGATATATAGGCCAACAAAGTCAAAACTCAGGAAGTTCAGGCTGTTAGAGAGGAGCTGGGGTCCAAGCTATCAAGCGAGGAATCGAAGCTGAAGTCTGCAGAGAAGCGCGCTGTAGAGCTTACAAAGCAAATTTCAGCGAAGCAGGTAGAGTTTGAGAAGGTACGTTACATAGCATCCATAAAGTCTTAAACAGATTCTTACGTGACAACAGGCGCAAAAGGCTTTGAAGGAAAAAGAAGAGCAGCAGTCCTCTACACAGACAGAGTTGGACGACCTGCTTATGGTATTCGGCGACCTAGAAGAGAAGGTTCAAAAATATAAGGTATATTCTGCTCGTACACTATGTGATCAACTCGAAGTTAACAATCGATATCAGAAACGTCTCAAGGAATTAGGTGAGGCCATATCCGATGGTGAGGAAGACGATGATGACGAGGATGATGACGATGACGATGAAGACGAAGCTGGGGAAAAGGATGGTGTGGACTAGAGATGAATGCGGGAAGACCCTAAGCCGTCATTTGCGACGGCGCGAATATTTTGAAAACCGGGACACAAGATTATCCAAAGACAAATCTGAGCTCATGGTATTGATCCAGTCAGTATCCAGAGGGTCCATTACAGTTATGCATATATCCCCTATGCGATGTGAATATTATGTGTTTACGGGATCTTCCACACCTCCACAATTCCACTTGTTGAGAAATTCTCCCGAGTTTCAAGATATTAGTATCACGACTTATATGGTCCAAAATAACAAGCGGGTGTCAGAAAAGTGAATATAGAAGGTACCTCTTCTCGTCTATATCAGCAAATATTGGTGCAAGGGTCTTCCACTGTCGTTTCGCTACGCTTTGAGTGCCGGCATTTCCATTCGCACACGCTCATCCTCTCAATCATACATACCCAGTTACCATTTTCTTAGCGAATGAGGTACAGATAAAGTCCTAACTTCCCTCCCTCCTCTCTGTGCAGGTACCAAGTCTACCTCGAACCCTCAGGTCGCACGCGTAATGGCCACGTCAAAGAAAGTGGACAGGCCGGTCGACGATAACCCCCTCAGTGACTCGGAGTCGGACGACTCGAGAGACGAAGAGGGTTGGAACGATGTTGAGGAGGACGAGGAGGAATCGCCTGAAGTCATTTCGCTGCTCGACGATCGTGTCTTTCCCGATGTCAACTCCATGTTGGCCCATTGCAAAGAAAAGTATAGCTTTGACTTCTTGGCTGTGCGGCAAAAGTTGCAGCTTGATTTTCATGGCTGCGTGAAACTTGTCAACTATAGTAGGTCGTTTCATCCTAACGTTCCAGCATTACTATTTCCTTGTCCCATAGCATGTGTTCAGTAACTCAGCTTCTATTTGTTGCGAAGAATTGCGTAATGCTGATTTGCGTCCTTTAAAAGTACAAGATCTTGTACGATACACGTCCACGCCATACCCTTTTTAAACAATATTGGCGATATGTACATATATATACTGACGCCCCTCATTAGTCCGTCAACGAGTGCATGAAGGTCTTCCGGTAAGCGAGGCCATCTCACACTCTGACATCGACGACGACGCATATCTAAAACCCGTACTGGACGATGACGCCGTTATCATCGGCTTGTTCGATCTGCCAGAGTTGACACCGGTGCCTGAGGCTCAAAACGCCGACAATGCGGCTCTTGTCAGCGACTTGCTGAAGCGGAACGCCGAGTTGGAGGAACAGCTTGCCGGCGTCGTTCTGCAGTATGAGAATTACAGGGCTGCCGTGTCCAAGACACTAGATGAGCGCTGGGGTGAGACAGCCACTGACGATGGTGGGGAGAAACTGGAGCTTGAGAAGACCGCTGGAAAGGGGAAGGGGAAGGATGTTGCTGAGCCACGGGAAGATGAATCGAAATATTACTGGGAATCCTATGCCGGGGTCGGTGAGTACAATCCCATGATTAAACGATCCTGATTGAACGAACATGATTCGCTTGTACTGGTCGCATGGTTGCGATCCCCAACTTCGGACGCTTTGCTGACATGTCAGTAAGATATTCACGAGACCATGCTCAAAGACACAGTCCGGACTGAAGCATACCGCGATTTTATATACAATAACAAGCATCTGTTTGCAGGAAAGACTGTCCTCGACATTGGGTGCGGCACAGGTACGTCATATCAGCGGTTTCTCTCCCAATCTCCGTGCGTTCTCCTCCTCTGATAACTCCCAAGGCATTCTCAGCATGTTCTGTGCTCGCGCCGGTGCAGCACATGTATTTGCGGTGGATGCTAGCGAGATCATCTCGAAAGCACGCGAGAACATATTCCACGCCGGACTCTCGGAGACTATCACAACTCTTCATGGAAAGATGGAAGAAGTAGACCTGCCCGTGGACCAAGTCGACGTCATCGTAAGCGAGTGGATGGGCTACTGCCTACTCTTCGAGGCAATGCTCCCCTCGGTGCTCTTTGCGCGCGACAAATACCTTGCTCCGGGCGGACTGATGGTGCCCTCGCACACCAACATGTGGGTGGCGCCCGTGTCAGACCCGGTCTGGGTCTCCGAGAACGGCGAGACCTTCTGGGCAGACGTCTACGGCTTCGACATGAGCGCCATGGCTAAGGGCATCTACGACGAGGTGCGCGTGCTGCACTGGCCCGCCGACAAGGTATGCGGGACTCCGAGCGCGTTCAAGATGCTTGACCTGTACACCACGACGGCCGCGGACCTGTCTTTCACCGCGCCGTACGCGTCGCGCCTTACGCGGAACGTCGGCGCCGTCGACGGCTTCCTGATCTGGTTCGACACGTTCTTCTCCCCCATTGCCCCGCCAGCGCCATCCGCAACCACACCCGCAGCTGCCAAAGACGAAGCAGATAACAGCAACAACAACAACAAGCACGGCGTGCCCGACGACGCCGAGGCGCTCAAGTGGGTCCTCGACGGCAAGGGGAAGCGCGACCACGACCGCGTCGCCTTCACCACGGGCCCCTTCGGCGGCGCCGACGACACGCACTGGAAACAGGGGCTACTGCTCTGTGATCCACATGTGGGCGAGAAGAGAGACGGGAGCACGAGCACGAACACGAGTGCGATGAACAAGAAGGACGATGAGGTGAGCGGCGAAATCACGTTCTCGGTGGCCGAGGATAATGCCAGAGCTCTCGTCATCAAGACTACATGGGGCTCGGGCAAGCTGCGGCAAAGTTGGGCTCTAAAATAGGTGATTGGTTATGTCTCGAATAGGGACTTCGTACAATATGCCCTGCCATGCTCTTCTCTGTTATCCTCTCCACTTTCTTAGCTGGATGCATGGACACAACCCCGAGAGGCCAAGATGTACTCTAGCCACAGATGCGTAGTGAAAAAACACGCAACGACAGAGCATTTCACAGCAGCATAATACATACCAGCATATGTCGTTCTAGCCTACTAGCCCTAGTAGATAAGACATGCTATTATGAATACGTTAGTATACTATTTCAAGAGATTTTCGTCTTAGAATTAGCAGTGATAGGCCTAGGGTTTAAAACATCACGTATTCCTGTTGTGTTTGTTTAACTCTTCTGTGGTCGCATTACATGTACGTGAATCTATCCTCCCATCGTAGCTATCCATAAGCTAGTAGGCAGCTACCTTGCATTCTATAACTGTAAAACCATTGCAAATGGGCAATAGGTGCCTAAATGACATTAATCGTGCTTCATCACAAAGTATCAATCCATCCATTGGCATTGGAGGATGAACCTCGACCCAATAGCGTCAGATATGTTGTTGCCCCTTTTTTAACGCCTTCACGCCAAACACAACGCCTGCTGGGAAAAAGGAAGAAAGAACAAGAAGTCCAAGGTCTACAACCCCCTAAAAGAGCCGTGATGCGAAAGTCGACGATTTATGTGTTCAACAGCCCGGCTACCGCTGAGAAGCTGGATTTTGTTGGTGAGTTCCAGGTGGTGGAGCCGGCCTGCTTGAACCGCTTGCAGCCGGTGCAAGTGGCCTGCTGGCTATGCTTGATAGCATTGCAGGATAGGGCGGGTTATTAGACTGAGAACCCTGGCTAGGGGCTGCATACGGGTTGGACACCCCAATTTGCGCCTCCGCATCGAAGGCCCCTAGATGCTGTGTGACTTGGAAACTTGGTGCTCTATCCCTGTGAGCTTCGGCAGGTACTGATTCGCCTGCTCTTCGGAAACCGCTGCGCTGGCTTTCAGTTTTTCTTAGTGACTTGGAAGAGGCACCACTAGACCGTACCCGATCAATTGACAGCCGGCCGGTATCTGCCATTGTGTCATCGTCGCGGTTGTAGCTCCCTCCCGCTTCCGCCGCACTTAGAGGGTTGATGCTGTTGAAGCCTTGAGCGGCTGGATCTACGTCAGACAGCGTTGAAGCATTCTTTGGCACGAGGCGAGCAGCGTCCTTCTCTTGAGCCGCCTTATCACGAGCCGTGGCAGCCTCAGCGTCCGAAACACTAACCGAGTAGGTGGGGTTTGTAGGGCCGCCGAGGGCTTCACCTCCGCCACCAGGGGCGTAGATGGGCACCTTCTTCAGTGCCTGCGTAAGTGCACATATGAATTTGGATCTTCGAGTAGCTCGGACGGCATCGTTGTGCCAGTTGGACTTGTGCTTAATAGCAATTTTAAGCTGGAGCTTGTCTAGGTCACCGACCCCTCCAACGCCAATGGCGATGTCTTGCTGGAAATCTCTGGAATTTTCAGGTGCTCGAACGAAATTTTCCATCTCGAGCCGAAGTAACTCGATCTCTTCAAAACTTGTATCATACGAGACGTTGATATCGATACCTTCCTTCATCGCTTTGCTTCGTGAAACATTTTCAATCCAGAGAGTGTTGAGTACAATGTTGGGGATCTGTACCACTTGCATCTTATCAATTCGCGTAAAGACGGTGTACAGTAAAGAGATCCTTTCAACGATGAGTTGTTCTTTCTCTGGGCCAGTAATGTCGACACGATCACCAACATCATACGGGTGTTTGACAAACAAGAAGATACAGGAGCCTAGGAATTCCTGTGTCGTGACGGCGAAGATAAACGAGAGGGACAGGAGCGTCGTGCCAGCAGTCGCTAGGGTAGTGACGAAAGAGCTTTGGAAGAATGCCACTAGGTTCCCGGTTAGCCATAAGCCTCGAAAGGAAAGGGACATATACGAAAAATGACTTACAAAAGACAAAAATGACGATGAGCAACACAATGAACAGCAGAATCTTATCGAATACCCCTAATGCTTGGCCGATGTCTTGCATGCTATTGGCAATGGCTTTCCTCTCCTTGCCGATGTCAACCACTTTCCTGATCATCTCATCAAGGCTGATGTCACCATTGCCATCGGCATCAATAGCACCAAAGCATTCCTCGGCTTCCTCCTGATGACTAGCGCCGAGAACTTCCGCAATGTCATCGGCATAGAGCGCATCCTTCCCTTCTACAACGAAGGACATCCAGATACGCTTAGCTAAAGCCTCCGAGGTCTTAACTTTCTCGAGCGCTTCGATAACGATAGAATGAGCGGAGTTTGGGTTGAACACTTGCTTGCCAGTGATCTCAGAAGCAAGGTTGCCAAAAGCAGACGTGACTTTGTTTCCAAATCGGCCGACGTTCCCGATAAGCTTGACGGGCATGACCCCGCTCTTTCGATTCCGCTTGCCTTTCTTATTGCCTGCAAGGAGAATCTCGATACTATCGTTGATGATCTCGTCCTCTTCGAGGAATTCGTCGCAGTACATAGGAAACAGTTTCCGAGAAGCATCGTACATCAGACCGAGCAGATGAACATCGCGCTTGGAGTCCTGTATACGGTTGGCGAAAGAACGCTGGTGGTATGTGATGCTGATGAGTTGCACAAATGCCTTCTCTCCCAGGAAGATGGCCGAGGATACGAAAGACGCGCCCAGAATCTTCGCGAAGGTATTAACCCACGGTACCCCTGTGTGGTGGTTTTGCAAGAGGTTCACGAACACGAGGAAGTCGGCGAGGGCCCAAAAGAAAAGCGACAGAGGTATCTGAAGGTTGCGGAGAAGGGCGGCATATTTCCGGGTTCCAGGGCTGACGACGCCGGTGAAGAACATCAGTGCAGGTGCCAGCAACCAAGCAACGAGTTTTCCGATCCATAGCGCCAGCCAGCCGATTTCGATCCAGAGGAAAAAATAAAATAGTGAAGGTCCTTTCTCACCGTGAGGGCCTCTCCCAACGGGAATGTCATTATACTTATTTAGAGCGGCAAGAACAACGATGGGCGCGGCCAGTAGAATTGCAATAGGAACGATATAAACCAGATATCGTGTAGTGACAGACGCGTGAATCACGCGATTATAGAGTTTCCCCATAGTGGTGAGCGACAGGTCGTTAGCCGCGAGGCTATCTTGGGATGGTGGCCTCTCGTCGCTCTTAGCCTGCCTGCGACCACGGTGGAAGAAGTGATGGGATTTCTCCCCATTTTCGCCATCGTATATAGATTCATGGCCATCAAAGCTGGTGTCCAGTCCTTGACTGGCTTTTCGTGCGCCGGTAGAGCTTGCGTTGCTTCGTATTTGAGTCAAGGGAATATCACCGTCAGGCATGTTGGAGCGCGTTGTTCCAAGGGGCACGAAACCCCGAGGGGACATTGGGGATCTAATAGACATGTTAAGGGCGGTGGGCTTGAATAGATACGTGTTAAAACGTCAAGTACTTCGTTCTAAATCGTGTGCCTTCCGCCCAGAAGGTAGCAGGATTGCAACTTGGCGAAAGCTGTTCCACCGGATTTACGTTCCAAGGTCGCACCAGGCAACCAAGTGGAATTGTCGAGTAGTAAACGCAATAAGAGTAGACAATGAATGAGAGAAACAAACGACTGGGAGGCTAGTCGATCTTTGTTCCCCAGATAAACGAGAGACTGGGCGAGGACAAAGAGGGTGAAGAAGAGGAAAATCTTGGGTCGAGGGGTCGGAAATTTTTAGATCTGTAGATTTTACATGATAGGGTTTATGTACAATAAAGGAAGGGCCAGCTAAAATGCAGAGAAGCAGCAAGCAGTTAATAACAGGTTATAAGCACGTAGATCGTCTACCACCTAGGTACAACAAAGAAAGGGTAGGTGCTGTCTGCTACTGTATGTATTACCGTACTGTAGTTTGCATCTCCACGATCTACCTAGGTATGTACAAGTCATACAGTTACCTAGATGTACAGTATCGGCGCCACATTGTGTACCCACGACTCGAAGCGCAGTTACTCATCTAGGGATAGATGCAGAGGGTCCGCTAACGTTAGTAATGGTAGGCCCACATGGTCAAGAAACAAAACAGTTTTCCGATCTGATCTTGTTGAGGGCCTCTGGTAGTGCACCTACACCGTACGGTATACATACAGTACAGATTGGATGGTAAGTAGACAGATTTGTACTCAATTATTTGTATATAATGTTATTCAAGAAGAATTACACGTAGTTTGTTTCACTCAAACATAAAGCTTAATCTGCTGTATGAATTATGGTTATCTGACAGATGGTTACGATAGATAAATGTGTGTACAACGCCGTACAGTGTTTCACATGTTGCAAGGCTTTCTACAGTCCGATATTCCGTGGGGAACAGACGGTCGTGTTTTGGAATTCTGTTGGCCAGCCTAGATAGGTACCAGCAAGATGTTTCAAGCCTCGTCCCCACCTACCTTCGCTAAAGTCAGGGGCTGAAGGGTCTTCTGCTGTTTGAGCGCCGGGGTTCTGGCTGGGTTTTGTCCGGCCTACGTCAGGGATCCTCCAAGAGAAATCTTTTTTGCGCTCACTACGATAGCTGTGGACGCATCGACATTGGCTGATTGGCGAATTGCCCTGACGCCACTAGTGCCAGGTAGATATTACCTACCTACCCAGGTACCTAGCAGCCGGGTGGCGCGCATAGTGCGATCCTGGTACTGCCCAAGTGCCAAGGCACCTAAACTACATGTACCTGGGTAAGTGCTGCTGTGCCGAGCCGTCTCCGAGAGTATAGGTAGTCTGCTACAGTTACACCTCAGCTCTCTTAGGTTCTCAGGAATATCCTACAGTCAGGAACACAGTAGGCCGGTGCCCCTTTCATTCCTCCTGGTGTTTCAAGTTATTTTGGTATTTTCCTCCATCAACTATCCTTTATCATCTAGCCTAAGTTTATATTCTTACTTAATACCGTATGAGGACAACAAGTCTCTCTGAGCTTTTAGAATCACAAGAGTTAAACTAGCAAATGCTGTAATACCTTGAATAAGTAGTGTAATATGTAAATAACTTGTACGGACTACTGCTGTGCATAATAAATGATATTTATGTAAGTGAATCAGCTCTGACCACATGTTTGTACAGTACATGTACAGTATGTTAGCGAATTCCCGATCCTATCCGAGGATCTACGTGCTATGTTCGCTACCTACTATGTATATAATCACTATATCTGTAGTTTGACAAATATTGTGCTAATACTTACTGCCGTCCTATTGTTCATGTACCACTTGTTTTGTTACGCAATGCCGGAGATACCTCTTGCACACGCCTGTTCATAGAATATGAGTATTGTACCAAGCCAATGGTGCTGAAAACCACTTCTCGTCGTCATAGTTAGCCGGATGTTGTCTTGATCGGTCATACCCAACCTGGCCTCCAGCTTAACTACATGCTCGCGTGCTTTCGGAGATACATATCTAGTCTCACTCCACGCTCCCAGATATATAAGCACATATCAATTCCTAGTGAGTGTCACGGTGAGAGAACCCCAAGCGCTGCAGTTTCATCGTAGTTATTCTTCAAGGCTAACTCGCAGAAGGTTTGATATCTCTTTAACCTCTTGTTCCGTGGTCTGTTGACTTCCCATTATGTACAGCACGTTACCAAGTACCCTCGAGTGCATATTCCATGACGCCCCTGGAGCATCACTGGCACCATGTAGGAGTTTCTTGCGTAGGCCTTCGGCGGCGGTGCTCGTGTATCCGCTACCATCGGTCGCGTGCAAATGGATAGCCAACACGCTACCAAGAGCCCAAACACCTGCTACCCTGCCTGCTTGGAGTGAGATCCATTGTACTAAAGATAGCGGCCAGATAGACCAAACATGGGGCTGAAGCATGGAAGGACTTGTAGGAGTCTCATTAGACACCTGCGACCAGCCGTTTGACTTGGCCCAATTCCAGCCGCCGGTTTTCTCCATTGATTGTAGTTGATTCAGAGATTCAATCGCCACCTGGCAACCTACCGCATGGGCAGTGTAGCTGTGGCCATGAAGTAATGCGTCCGACTTCTCCTCGCTCGCAAATGCATCAAAAATATTTTCAGAAGCCAGCGTGATGCATAGTGGAACGAGTCCTCCTGTCAATAACTTGGCGTGGACGGATACGTCGGGTTGTACGCCTAGGAAAGAGGCCGCCGTGAGTCTACCCAAGCGGTAAACGCCCGTGAAAACCTCGTCAAAGACAACAGGTAGCCCGCTCCATGCAGTATGATCCCTGACAGGACTGGAGAGTTTAACTTGGCCAAAAAGTGATGCATTTTGTCTAACGAACTGAACCAATGTCTGCTGGAAAAGGGGGTCGCTACTCCACGGTTAGTAAAAAAACGACCCGAAACAAGGAACTTGATGCCTATGCTTACACCAACACCATGCCACCTGCTCCTAGTACTCCTGGCTCGAGTATCAAGGCGCCAAACTTGCGACCTTCGTCCAGATGTTTTCGTAAAACAAAGGATATATAAGTTTCGTAAGATTCGTGCTCCCCTCGGGCTCTGCGCTGTTGAATATTGAAGACGTCTGAAAGATGGGAGAACTTCCGGTTTCGGCTTGTCCCTAGCACGCTCGGTATCTGAACCTGCCATTCTCTAGCGACGCATTGAACTTGAGGATAGTCCAGCCAAACACCCTTGCCTTCGTACCATTCGACTTTTTCGTTGTACGTGTTTGGTTCGGCGCAATCCATAGTGCCTATCGTGTCGCCGTGATAAGAACCTTTGAGGCCCAAGATATCAATTTTTGTATCAGGAGACCAGCCATAGCGAACACGAGATGCGCGTAGAGCCATTTTAATGGCAACTTCCATGCCTGTGCTTCCGTTGTCAGAGAAGAAGACACGACTTAACCGCGGGTTCTGGATCCTGTCAAGGATCATCTTGGCCAGCGTTAGCGCCGGCTCGTGAATCATCCCGGCAAACATTACATGCCCATAGCGGCCAGCAGCGTACGCCGCGGCCAGAGTCAAAGAAGAGTTTCCATGACCTAGCCCCTGCGTCCACCAGGACGCAGACCCGTCAAAAGATGGCCGCAAGAGAGATTTGCCACCGGGTATTGTAGAGGAACTTGGGTTAAAAGTCTGGAAATGGCTTCCATAAGCACTGTCAATTGCAACAATATCGTCTGGTTGAAGCAGCTTCTGTTGCGTAAAAGGATACCAAATCTTCCGGTGTGCATCTGCTGGCATGCCCTCCAGGGCCTTAACGCGGGCGCTGTGCTGCTTATCGAGGCGCATGAGGGCATCCCGCACGGCTTTTGCCTGGCTACTCTCCAGATAATACTTTTGGAGAGATCTCTCGTCCTCTACTTTGCTGTGGGCATCATCCCGACGAGGTGGCACAGGCAAAGCTGTGACTGCAATGCCATATCGCTGCTTAAAATAGTCTTTGAGATAATCCGAGTTGCCGTACTCGGGGTCCTCAAACATCACAACACTTTCCACGTCGTACCCTCGAATCTTGAGTGACTCGAACGCTGAGATTGTAGACGATATGCCGCCCAGCTTGCAGTCTCCAACTAGTACTACAGGACACCTAAGGGCAGCATACAGGTCGGCCTGAGTGGTACCGGAAGGGCCCGGAGAATGAACCCCGCCAGCTGTCTCGATGAAGAGCCAACCAGGCCCAGCAGAGGCTCTCTCCGAGGCGAACGCGTAGACAGACTGCAGGAGTTGCTCGTTAGGGATAACCTGTGCGGGATCTTAGCTGCGTTCAGTAGTCTATTTGGGTAGGACTAAGCACATTTCCTTTAGCCGCGATATGCGGGCTCACGGGCTGGCCGTACTGATACGAGGTATGATGAATAACACCTTTGGTAAACCTCTTAATGTGACTGCCGACGTTTTTAATGGGTTAGCACGTCGTGTTCTCGGCGTAAGACACGCTGGATTGCTTCTGCTCGCGAGTCAGAATAAAGTTCTATATCAGGAAGAAGAGCCGCGCCGAACACTTATCGTCTGCTTCATCGCCCGGCCCCGTAGAAACTGGCTTCAGGTACGCAGTCGCCTCTTCTTTCCATATCCTCTTTGAGGCATTGCAGAAGATGGTAGTGAAGATAGTCTTCCCCACATCAGTATTAGCGCCGTATATCTTATAAACGCGCAGATTCCGCCAAAGCAGTGACCCAACGGGGGACATAGTAGATATGATTGCCAACCGCGAGGGAGATCATAAGCAATTGATGTGGCATTCATGAAAAGCTATTCATCCGATGTAACGACCTGTTCGCATACTATCACGAACGCGAATATGCGAGCCGCGGCGCGCCGGTGCCGGCCACCGGGTAATGCGCGATTATCCAGATGGTGGGACATTGTCCTTTGAAGCTTGGTGGCCCCAAAGTGTGAAGGGGGTGTGGGGCCCGGCACTTCGATTCCAAACGACGAGAGCACGTAGCTGGGCTTTGATCTAATTTGGACGGCACCAAGACTACTTGTGGGACTTGCGCCGCGGTAGTAGCCTCGAGTGCGCCCCGTAAAGCTGCGGTAAACCCTTGTGCACATGTGCGAGACAATATCACGCAGCACGGTCCTCACGGGCCTATGTCAGGTAGCTCCTGGCGCAATGTACGATTCATCTCAACCTCAGCGGACTTCCGAAAAATCATGGAATCCATAATAGAAAAGGGCAGCTTGGAGGTTACTCTCCTAGACCGACTAGCTCAACGTAAATCTCAACATAGGTTGCGGCAATTAGTTATCCCCAGACCAGATCTGGTAGACTTCTCATCAAACGACTATCTGTCGCTTTCGCAAGACCCTATCCTGCGCGGAGCTCTTATAGCGCAGCTTAACGATCCCGATAAGAAGACGCCGTCGACGCCTTCAAACGGGCGAATCATCGGATCTGGAGGGTCTCGCCTGTTGGACGGCAACTCTACGTTTGCCGAACACCTCGAACAAAAGATTGCTCACTTTCATGGCTCGGAAGCTGCACTTCTATTTAACTCGGCTTACGACGCCAACGTCGGTCTCATCAGCTGCGTCCCTGGAGCTGAAGATGTCATTGTATATGACAGCCTCATTCATGCGAGCATCCATGACGGAATACGATTATCCCGCGCCACTCGAAGGATTCCTTTTGCTCATGGATCCATCGTCCGTCATACTAAGGAGATGAGTGCTGAGCTAGAGAACGGCAGCGGCTCTGCAGTAGGGGAAGAGGCTCGGGGCCTGAAATACACGTTAGAGCGACTCATACACGGCGATCGGCGAGTTGCGACTGGGAAAGCAAACGTATTTATCTGTGTTGAAGCTCTGTACAGCATGGACGGAGATATACCGGACTTGCAATATGTCTCAGATGTGGTACAGTCACTGCTTCCAAATGGAAATGGCTATATAATCGTCGATGAAGCACATTCTGTTGGCGTCTTGGGGGACGGCCGCGGGCTTGTGAGTCAACTTGGATTACAAGATCGCGTATGGGCACGAGTTGTTGGATTTGGAAAGGCCATGGGCTGTGCCGGAGGTAGGTATTGAATATATATATAGTTGCGATGATTGGTTTTGCTGACGTTGGGTCATATGATTATAGGTGGCATCCTCTGCTCCTCGATTGCGCGGCTCTATCTTATCAACTATGCCCGAACCTTGATATACACAACCGCCATGTCGTTTCCATCATTAGCTAGCATTAACGCCGCGTACGACTATATAATAGATGGAAAAGCCGAGAAGTCACAGCGGCGACTGCAGCGACTAATCCAACATTGTCATGCCAAACTACGGTGTCTTCAAGAACGCTTTAGCCCGACCGCTACTGAACTTGCCATCCCTCATGGCCTATCGAGCTCCCCAATCATTCCATTGTTTACTTTATACCCCAAAAGTCTCGCCCGACACTGCCAAACGTCTGGATTCATGATTCGCCCCATAGTCGCACCAACTGTCCCCAAAGGTCAGGAAAGAATACGCATCTGCATACATGCTGGCAACACAATTGAGCAGGTTGACAGCCTTTGCGAGGCGATTGGAACGTGGTTATGTTCTCTACGAGCTAGGTGGGACGCCGATACCGGAGAAAGCCTAGAAGGCAACCGTTCAGAAGCGGACTTGTATGATCTTAGGGGGAACATAAAAGCCAAGCTCTGACAAGTAGCCTTTAAGATCTCATGACTACTTCAGATAGATGCGAAATCAGAGTAGATAAATTCTAACCCTGAGCTTGAAGTTGCTCGCCTGCTGTCCTGCCTCTTTGGTCTTCCGAGACGATCTGACGATGCACTGAACTGGAGTCTACCGTCACTTTGCTCGCGTCTGTCTGCAGTGGTTCCAGACCCCACCTACTAAACATCGCCTTATCCTCCTCCCAGCCGTTGCAGTCCGTAGTCAACATCTTCTCACCAGTGAAGATGGCGTTGGCGCCGGCCATAAAGCACAGCATCTGCTCGCTCTCTGGCATCGTCACTCTACCGGCCGCTAGTCGGATGATTGTCGCAGGCATTACAAGTCTGGCCGTGGCTATACAGCGGACAAGGTCTTCTAACTTGACGGCCTCCTGGCCGAACATTGGCGTGCCCTTGATCGGCACCAGCTTATTGACAGGGAAAGACTCAGGATGCTCGGGCAGCGTGGCCAGCGTGTGGATCAATCCGACGTGATCAGTTTCCGGCACTTCACCTAAGCCCAGGATGCCACCGCTGCAGACGTGAATGCCCGCTTCTCTCACGTTCTCGATCGTCTGAAGTCGCTCATCGTAGCTCCTGGTCGTGATAATTTTCGGGTAATGCTCTCTCGATGTGTCAAGATTGTGATTATACGCTGTCAAACCCGCCTCTTTGAGCTGCCTGGCTTGCTCTTTGTCAAGCACTAGGATATGAGAAATTAGTGATTTCCAGTCTAGACGTAAAGAGAATGGCTTTTGATAATACTCACTGCCCAACGTTACACAAGCTTCCATTCCCATGGCTCTCACACCCTTGATCATTTCGATAATGTTCTGCATCCCTCGTTTTCTACCCTTCATGTCTCGCCAGGCTGCACCCATGCAAAAGCGATTGGACCCGTTTTCCTTGGCGATCTTCGCAGCCTCAAGAACCGAGTTGACTGTAGACAGCCTCGTGGCCTCGAGCCCTGTGCTGTATCTTGAGGACTGGGCGCAATAGGAGCAATCCTCGGTGCAGCCGCCAGTTTTGATGTTCATCAGGGTGCATAGCTGGACAGCTGATGGTTTGTGAAATCGCCGATGAACATTCCCCGCCGCAGATGCAAGTTCCATGAGCGGTTGATTATAGACATCTGAGATCTCATCTCGTGTCCATGTCGTCCTCGGCGAGGTCGCCGCTACTGCTTGCTGAAATGTCGAAGCACGCCGCCGAGGCGAAGACAGCATACCCTGCCCTAAGCCGCCCCAGCTCCGAGGGGCGCTGAATGTGCTAAAGCTTCTCAGCATTGTTGTTGATGATGTTTCGTTACCAGATCCCGCTGGTCCTTGGGTTGGCTTCGTAATGCGCGCATTTCTACTGGGACTGGCAACGTCAACACCGGATAAAATCTCGCAGGTGGGGTGGCCTAAGAGTAGGTGTTACTAGGAAGCGGGGTTAACAAAACACCACACACTCCTTGATCACCACCACATAACCGCAATGCTCTACTACTATTTCGAATGCGCATAGCACAGCCAAATTGGCAGAACTGGAAGTTGCTTCTACTAATGCAGTAATAACGGACATATAAGCATTACAATTATGTTTACAAACTAGGTCTCATATTTGCGGTTCATAGCATAGTGTAGGTGTCACGCATCGTCTCTCTGCATACCTTGGTACATGGGGCTAGCGCTCCTCGAAAATATAAAATATACTACGTAAGTAGTGTTGAACGGAGATTGCATGCGTTGAGAGCCATTGGCCGCCTCTGTTGAGTACAAGGTCTAAACTAACACTTACCTGATTAGGTTTGGCATGGGAGTTGGATACTGAGACCTGGTAGTTGAAAGTAGTAGAGGACAAGTTGCAGGGGTCACTCTCAAAGGTTGGACGTTGACCTCAACAATCATTGAACACTAATACCTCCCCATCCCCGATATATTTGTGGCTAGAACTAAATATTGCGCGACTTGCATCATTGAAGCGTATGTACGAAGGAATAAGGGAAAAGAATGAACAACCCTCAATAGTTGGTAGATCTGGCTACCTGACCGAATTATAATCCTAGGATTAACCAAGAGAACGCAATGCTCGACATTTTCGTCTAACGGAGCGAAAGTCGCTATACAGCAGCATCAATCATAGCTTGTCCATCTATATCCATGTTATTCCACGAGTGGGCAAATAAGTCGAATGCCGTTAATTTTGGTGTATGAGCCAACAATTCCGATATTCCCACGGCGTCCATGCAGCAATACATAGTGAACCCGGCACTGTTTGGACTTTGTAAGTTAACTTTCGTCGCATAGTGTGGCAGTATCGGTTCTTGGGCGACAGCGGCTGACCAGGAAGCATCGAAGCATCCCGGTATGTTCATTGAGCGGTAACGTCGTTTTCAAGCCCTGTGCTGTTGGATATATGGCTTGCCACAGTCATATGAGGATCTGCAACTCGAGATAAGGCGCTTGAAATCATCGGGAATGGATTCCCAGACGACTTGACTAAGAAGTTCCCATGGCAAACTAAGAAGCGGCATTTCAAAGTAGGCACTTCATTAACGCCACCCTCCAACGTTTGAACGCAGAACATTGGAGGTATGAAGTTACCAACATGGTGTCTGGGGTGAGATCCATCACGTCACAGGCAGCAGCTAACCCACAGGGATCGGGCTATCTAGTATATGTACCTCCTTGTAGGTACACCGGACTATTTCCTATCCCGTCATAACAGTCTATTTGGGAGCCGACGCCAGATTTGTGATGGTGATTTTATATTCACCAGCCTCCCCAGTGAATGGAATGCTACCGGAAGCCCTGTATTCCTTCGTCTCGTCCCAGAAAATCTGGGTGACGGTGAGCTGTCCTTCGGGTTCGTTGACTCTGTTGATGAGCGAGTACTTAGTACCCCCCCACTGGTCGACGTCTACCGAGCAACCTGCCCCTACGGCGCACTATTCCATCTGTCAATATCCGGGTCGATAAAACACATCCCGTAGGTAGTGGGTAATTAATACAGGGAAGGGAAAGGGCAAAAAACAGCGGGCATCAACTTACACCGGCAAATACAATGTCAGGGCGACCGGTTGCTGGGTCTCCTTTTCCGTCGATGTCGAAAACCTGTCTACATCCGTACGTGACGTGGCATACAGGCGACTTTACGTGTACGTTCCAAGTTCCGTAGCTCTCGCGAGGGGCGACGGCGGCGGCGGTGGCAGCGCCGACTGCGCAGAGAGCAAAGGCATGGGGCGAGAAACGCATAGTGGAAGGATTGTTGTTTCCGAGTGTTGGAAGATGCGAGTTAGTGACTGCGGCGGTTGGAGTGGTGGCTAAGATTCGGTTTGGAATCAGGACCTACGCGTTGTACTTATATTGAAATTCGGACCACGACAAGACACCATTGAGGTTACAACTAGGCCAAGACTAGTTCCCTGCAGTACTTTTTGCTTTCTGAAGTTGCTAAATTTGGCAGTTGTTCTTTGACTGAGTTCCATATCCGTCCGAGACACATCCTCTAAAGGGAAGATATATGGCCAAGAATTTCTTACCTTGACATTAATTTTGCTATACGACATGTCACGAACCCCGTTACGACGACCTCACATCTCCTCAGGCCTGGACCTTCTAGGGTGAAGACAAAGGGGGGATTATATCCTTTGCGTAATAACAACGGTTATGTCTAACCCCATACAGAAGACCGAACGGGATTACTGTTCCGGAGAAGAATTCGATCCAACCCCCCATACGGATGGTCCTGATACGGAATATTCAAGAATTACAAACAAGGTCTAGATCTGTTAAAAAAGGTATCAGTATGTATACCTGATTTGTGTGTGCGGATACACGAGATAATTCCGATGGCCTAGGCACCGTTCTCAAAAGAATCCGACAAGCTATTCGATAATGCAAACTACAGTAACCAATCTGCTTTGGTGTTATACATGGGGAATAAAACCGGAGAAGATCCTTATTTTTAGAGACAAGTCAGGCGAATACAGCGCAAGGGGTATAGACTCCGGGTACTCTACTCGATACTTCTTCAATAGCCAGCAGTTTACTCTACTAAGATCGGAACCGTGGATAACACCAGAAAACGATGGCCGCCGACGTGGGGGGTTACCGTCTGATTCTCTAAAAGCTGATCCTTTTTGTTTTGGAATGCTGGCTTTCTGACTACTGTCCCAGAATCCAAAGGTCCCAAACTTCGGGTTCTCTAGGCCAGCGGAAGCTACTTTACACGCAATAACAGAAGACCTCCAACAGTATAGCCAACAGCTTTTAACATCGGAAACTGTTTTAGAAGTCGAAGAAGAGATAACTCTCCTAGGCTTCTTCAAGCCAAGCCTGAGTCAAGTTCCAGTACAACGGGCCACGGGCTGTCTCCAGGAGTTTATTAAAAAAATTAGATCCCCAATGGTAAGCACAATTCCGATAAACAATTTCTAGGGCTGATCAAGGATAAGGAAAACCACCCGGGTAGCAGCACAGATCCAAAAAGGCGAAAAAGATATTCTTAGCAGTGATTTTAAGGCACTATATCTTTACTATTTTAGGCCATAGATGTTAATTTATGTGGCCCAGATTATAAAACCGATCTACAGTTTGTACCGCACCGATTATCGAATTCAATCTTATGTTGCTCGGTGTTTGCTAAACGGCTACACTCAATCAACTTGCATCGTTATCCAGGCAGCTCTTCGTTGTTACATTGGCTTCGAGATATCAAGGGACGAGGACCGGGGCAGGAAAAGTTTGAAGTGCAGCCAGAATATCCAGACCATCTAAGATATAATCTCTTCCCTAGGCCCAGCAAGCGGGGGTTCAGAGTTTCGAGCATCTATCTTACCAGATCTACATACCAGGGGAGTAGTTCCCTAGGCCAACCTCACAGGTGTTTACCTTGAACAAGAGAGGTTGGACGAAACAGAGGCACAACTTATACAAGAAAAGGACGACTTATCCATTATATTAAGTGCTGATCATGATTCGATCAGAATAGCTAAGGTAACTCTTCCATCAATCTATGATACTGAAGGTCAATAGGATAAACCGGAGAAGGTAAAAGGGGAAGTAATGGAGATAAGCAAACAAAAGCTTGGGGCGGATATTATCCCGCTACACTAACCTGGCGTCGGTATAATTATAGGCATCAAGGTCGATGAGATGATGCGGAAAAACTACAAAGAGGTGATAAAGATAAGCAAAGCAAAGCAAAATGGATGCCTAGATAGTTTGCCATTTTTGGCATTATGTATATGGCGACAGAAAAACGGGACAGAGAAGAAAAAAAAAAGATCAAAAATCCCTAGTTGAAGGAAGAAAAGTGCATTATTCTAGGGTGAGGTTAAACCGACCAGTCTATTATCACCTATGCAATACGCTCCAGCCACAGTTGTTGCAGACTACCCTAGAATAGATTTAGCTCGAGACTCTGGCAAATTATAGAAGTTGACCAAGAGCATTAGAACTATCCAGTGTTCTAACCTAGGGTGGGTTGTGGGGTCGTCTCTCAGCTTACACGTTTGGTTGGACCAGGCTTCAGGCTTTCACAGTTATCTTACACACCTCCGAAACTACCTCAGCAGCTCCCAGTATGAAATCTATCAACGTAGTAGCTCGATGGCGACGGCTAAATCAGTCGGAAGCTGTACAGAGCGAAATTGCTCATAGCACCAATGCCAGGGATGCTCGTTCTCTGTTGTCAGTGACCCTTAGTAGTCAAGGACCTAGGTCAAAGCAATCATGGACAAGCCCCTCGGCCTTCGGGGCCGTCTTCAACCCAGAAGACGACAATGGTGCAGTGTATGACTCCATCGTGGCCCCTGCTATAACCCATGTTTTACGAGGTGGGAATTGCAACTTCTTCGCGTATGGGCACTCCGGCAGCGGCAAGACCCATACAATTATAGGTTATAGTTACGACAATGACAGGCAGCTTGGGTTGTGCCTTGCTGCCGCACGACAGCTTTTCAAGGCCATTCATGCTTTAAACGAAGAGAATGCTGCCGGAGAGAAGCTCGGGATTGGATTTAGCTTGTTCGAACTGCGTCAGAAGTCAGCATTTGACCTTCTCAATCAACGTACCGAGTGCCACATCAGAGTAGGCCCTGACGGCAAAGTCCATATCCGCGGGGATACTGAGATGCTCGAAGGTGGCAAAGTCAGAGTTTGTCCTATCGTCAAAAAACCGTGCTGGACCTACGAATCTCTCCGGAATGAACTAATCCAGGCCCTTGGTCACCGGGCGGTAGGCTCATCGAGTGTGCATGACCAGAGTTCCCGGACCCATGCGGTTTTGGAGTTAGAGATTGTCTGCCAGTCGCTCGTAGATGCGCGTCAGGCAGTGATAGACCGACAGTCCGAACTAGTCCCTGTAGGAAAGCGCGCGATTGATGTCAACATCGAGGAGCAATCTAAGAGCGTCATCGTTCTCCCGGGTGGACGATATGCACCCAACCCAGACTATCAGATCGACCAACAACGTATTGACACAGTCGAAGCGGAAAAGGCCGAGTACGAAGGCCGCGTTGAGGCAGCGGAAAACCTCGTCGATAACATTATCAAGTCGTGTGCTTCCCCGTGCCTGAGCGCCAAGATGGTGTTTGTAGACCTTGCCGGAGCTGAGTATCATCAGGAGAAGGGCGCTCAACTACAAACCCGCCAGCAGACTCCTCAAGAGCGCCAGGAGGGTCGCCAGATAAACACGGATCTCCTGGCATTAAAGGAGGTGATGAGGGCCTGGTCTAAGAATCAACCTAGAATACCATTCCGGTCATCTGCCCTCACCATGGTGCTACGCGAGCATTTTTTGAGTTCTGAGAAGAGCAAGTCCACTATGATTGTCACCGTTTCGCCGGAGGAGGAGCAGTACGCAGCCACACTAAATTCTTTGAAATACGGAAGTCTAGTCGGAGTTGCAACAGCATAGGCAGCGAGAGCGTTTGAATAAATACCTAGTTTACTTTGTATAAGCTTTTCTTTACCTTGAATTTCGTGTTAGGTGTAATGTTGCACTGTCCCACATAGCTTTCTCTTAAGCAACTGCTCTTATGAACTTGAATGGTCAGCACTAACCTACAAACAAATGCGCTCTCCTAGTAGTAAGATTAAATCGAAGTAGTTCCTTGCTGAACTGATGTCATCAGTGAGCGTAGATCAAAATGTGGCTTTTCGTCATATCACGTGACCACGCATCGATTCCTAGCACGCGTTGGATATAAAACGCGTCTTTCTATCAGAAAGTAATCCGCCGCGTACTGGGCTTACTAACGATTCATATTTGTCACAATGAGACGCTCACTACGGCAGGCACAACAGCGAATCACCGAAACGTCAAATACTTCGACAGGTGGAAGCCCGGAAAGGGTGGACAAGGACACACATCCGCCAAGACCAGAGAGGCCAAACCACAGGAAAAGAACAAGGCAAACAGCTCAGAAATCGCAAACCAAGGCGTCGGATAGTGAGGACAATGACTACCAAGTATCAGAACAGGAAATACAACCGACAAAGAAGCGAAGCGTAGGTACGCGCAACACCAATGGTCGCAAAAATGGGAGTATACAGGATTTTCGACGCATCTTCGGCGCCAGGATAACGGCACCCGACACGCCATCATGCCAAATTCCTCGTCGCGCCCACGACATATATTACCATCGCCCGCTTCTCCTAGATAGTCGGAAGGGGCGCGCGGATCTTCTCGAATGGTTCGACAGCGTAAGCTCGCTGCGATCAATGCCATGGCGAAAGCCCTGGATTAACCCACGGCTGCTAGAGCTACCAGAGGCCGACGGAAATAGCAATATCAATCCAGATAACCCTGCCGCACTGCCGCTCCGCCAGAAGCTCGAGCGTCGCGCCTACGAGGTCTGGATCAGCGAGATCATGCTGCAGCAGACGCGCGTCGCTGTCGTCATAGACTACTGGAACCGGTGGATGGAGAAATGGCCGACCATCCACGACTTGGCGGCCGCTAGCCCTGATGACGTCCTGGCCGCCTGGCGCGGACTCGGCTACTACAGCCGCGCCACGAGGATACACGATGCTGCGAAACTGGTGTGTGGCGACCCGGTACTGAAAGGCCTCCTACCATCAGATGTGAATGAGCTAGTCGCCAAGGTGCCTGGGGTCGGCCGCTACACGGCTGGCGCTATCTCGGCTATCGTATTCGGACGGGCGGCGCCTATGGTAGACGGTAATGTGCTGCGTGTCTTGAGCAGACAGCTGGGCCTTTTGGGTGATGTGAAGACGGATAAATCTGTCATTGACCTTCTGTGGGCAGCGGCCGACAGCCTTGTAAAGGCTGTTTCGGAAGATCGTAGCGACGAAGAGAAGCTTGACACCTCAGAAGAACTCACTAGCGATAGGCCAGGAAGATGGGGCCAAGCCCTTATGGAATTGGGGAGTACGATATGTACGCCCAAGCCCGACTGCGAGGCGTGTCCCATTAAGACAAGCTGTCGAGCATACGGCGAGGGACTCGAACTTGCCTCTAGAAGAGGGTTAGCTCCGGGAGTCTCACCTGCTGCCTCCATGCCCCGCTCGCCGCCTGATATCGAGGATTCCTGCAATTTCTGCCAGTCGCTCGAAGATGTTTTGGATAATAGTGGCGAGGCAGAAGTTGAGGTTATACCACTGTCAAAGAAAACTGCTAGTCAGAGTAAGGCCAGGCCAAGACTTCAAAGACAAGCTACTCTATCGGCGTTCTTCATGCAATCCGAAGACTCGGAAGATGTAACCGACTCTTCTCAAACAAAGCTTACCAGGGGAGGCTTAAGCGTTATAATCGACCACGCTAAGAAGTTTCCAGTCAAAGTCGTGAAGAAAGCTGTCAAAGAACAAGAAACGCTGGTGTGTGCCATAAGAAGTTCAGATGGGAAATACCTTCTCCACAGACGCCCGCCAAAGGGTCTACTGGCCGGTCTGTGGGAGTTTCCCAGCTGGATCGTTCCCGAAGATTACGAAGGCACGGCGAAGGCGCATAAACGCGCCGCCGAACTCTTCGCATCCGGTGTGCTCAACCCTTCACTCAAACGCGACTCTTCGACGCATCCGAACTTGAGATATGTCGGGGAGCTAGGAAGCGTACCCTGGCTATTTTCCCACCTGAAATTGACGATGTACGTCTTTCTGTTTGAGCTTAGTTGCTTGGAAGACGAGATCCACCCCGCGGTGGACTCTGCACATCGGTGGAGCGGTTCTGTTGAGGACGAGTCTATGGGCACAGGGATGCGAAAGTGTTGGGAACTCGTGCGGGACACGACTGGGGATTGAGCTGTACTGGCTTCTATACTTTCGCTCAAAACCATAATTGGTGGTAATAAACCGGCCATGGCTATGGTGACACATACCACGTCAGTGCGTTGATTATAAAGCTTGTTCTAACATGCCTGTCTTCAGCATTCGGGATTTAACAACTGCTAACAAGTTACGTCAGGTAGTTTTGGATATATATATGTCTGGGTGTTCTTTTACTAGTTAAACCTGTGGTTCCCCCTCAACAATAGGCAGCGGCTCTGTGCGTGGCACTGGGATTGTGCTCCATCCCGCCCGGTCTGCTATCAGAACATCATTCTTCTCTTTTGCATATCGATGATACTTTTGCACGCCTGCCTTACTTCCAGGAGAACTAGCAGAGGAGAACCACATCTCACCATCCATCGTGTCTAAACCCGGCGTGCCCTCAACTATTGTCCTGTTCCAATGATAATCCGAAGTGACATTTTGTCTTGTCCTTAGCCTCCCGGGTCCGAGGGATGTCCCCGTCAGAAACGGTAGTAGTGATATGCCGTCTGTGAGCTTGCTTCTGTCTACAAGACAGAGTACGGACCCGGGGTTGCTAGTCGCACCTTCCGACTGCACCTTGTAGGCGCTGAATAGGTTCATGGGATATGAATAGGTCGACACGATGTTCGATGCCGAGCTAGAATAGCTGCCCGAGGAGGCCATAGCGAGAGACTGGTTGAAGGCGAAATCTGTCATGTTCTGAATGTTGGAATACGAGACATCTTGACTCCAGGATACATGCCGGCTCCGTCCCCCACTCGTGATGATTGACGATATCTTAAGACTTCGAGTGACGTTCAAGGAGTAATAGAAAGATGTATTGGTTACAGAACCGTTCTCCGCCACATGCGTCCCAAGGGTCGGTTGAAAATGGAACAAGGGCGGTGGAGTCTCGCTTTTGAAGCCCTTCGCGGTTGTCTGCTTACTTTTCTTGTCGACCCAGACGAAAACGGAGCCGGACACCCACCAATTCTCGCCAACGGGACCGATGCCGTCGTGCGCCGCAGTATCATAGCCCACGGCACGAAGCTCGAACCTATGTGATCTTCCATCGGTCAACAGGCCAAGCCACGGTGTCACATCTATCTCGAACGAAGGCAACTCGTACGCATCGATCCCGACGATGGGTCTCCAGGCGCCGGGGTCCACGCCGCCGGTGAAGAGGATAGGGAATGGCCAGGACACGCCGGCGAGGGTGCCATCGATGAGCAGCTGCACCTCGCGGAACGGGCTGTAGCCGTACAACCATCCCTCATTTCCCGGGAACGTGTTGACGTACTCGCTCGGCACGTTCGTGAACCAGAACTCCTCGGCCGCGTTTCCGGACGCCATGATGGAGACGACGGCGGTCGCGGCGTTGCGTGGCAGGGTCAGGTCGACGGCGCCGCTGCTATTGACACTAGAAAGCGAGAATAGCGACGTCTCGTTAGAAGACGACGACTGCGTCGATATGGCGTAGATGTGGCTCGCAGGCGTTAGACCGTTTCTATTTATATTTCCGTCTCCGTCTCTATCCGCGTCTCTGCCCTCGTATACATCGTCAAAGTACAGTGCTTCGAGGGTGGCGTTGAAGACCCCCGTATACCGGTCCCCGTCGATAATGTTGTTCAGCTCGAAAATGAGCTTCTGCGCCTCCCCCTCGTTTCGTAGCAGCGCGTCCCAGATCGTCATGTCCTTCTGGAACGACCAGTGGATGCCTGTCTGTGTCGGCATGGCAGTCGACGTCCGCCATACTTCCACGTCACCGAGCCAGAGCGTTGCCAGCCGGTCATATTGACGTCCCTTGCAGACCACACTTAGGTTGAACACGATCGTTGTGTACGTGCAGTCAGACGGCCGGGTGTAGTATCCGATGTAGGGTGCGCCGTAGCTGTTCGCAAAGTCATGTGTGAAGACTTGTTGCCGGCATGCTGGGGTGCTCAGATCAGTGCGGGGAGGCGTTGCTGCTTGGATCACCTCGAGAGCACACTGCGCTTGGCTCACGAGTGATGTTATCCAGACTAAATAAGAATATCTCATTTTGCCTATGCATGCATCCTATATATGGGAGGATCAAGGACTGATGTGAATACTTCATCCACCCACCATAGGCGATTTCACTTTTATAATTGAGCTTGAGGACTGGTGATGCCCGGTACTCCCAAGATGGAATGTGACATTGAAGGTGGGGAGGGGTAGTTCTCGAACGAGACGAAGTGGTATTCCTATCATTGCGACTAATTCATACGTATATGTTACTGGCAGAAATTTCATAAGGATCAATGAGAATCCAGGCTCAGAGATATGGAGCTATAAATATTTACGTTGTCAATGGTGCCTTCACAGAACTCGCAGTTGGTCCTGGAGCGTGTCAATCCGAACGAAGGTGTACCCAAATGATACCGTGAAGGTAAATGTGGAAGAAAAAGAGGCGCCGATATCTCAGTACACTCCCGGAGTCATCTTTTATTCTCTTATGTAGATATCGAAGATGACAACGTGTGATCCATAGTCACGAGCGCCCGAGTAACTATTGCCCGTTGATATATGAATAACTACGTTGATTTAAGATGAGAGCCCATTTACATTAAGTAAGATGTAACACATTATGATCTTAGATCTTGCAGTTTCATCTCTTTTGACTCTGGTCCCAGTCTGGATTTATTAAACTACAGACGTTAAGTCTCCCACTGTTACTCTCCCTGAGAAGTCTCGGTCATCTCAATCGCCCGCGTAGGATGTAAGAAAAGCGGCAACCTGCTCACCCCAAGCCTCTTCACGCCCAATGCCCGTCCCGAGTCCCAGCTGCGGGCTGATGTGATTATGTCCCTCGAGCACCTGCGTCTCTATATCCTGGTCCTGCCATGCCGCCTCCAAATCCCTCGCCGTGAGGAACAATAGTTCCGGATCAAACTCGCTCAACAGGATTAACAGCTTGCAATGTGGGAGGACGGGCGCTGAACCCGTCTCCCGGATCGTCTCCTCGACCTTTCCGATAGGCGAATTCTCCCTGATCGTCTCCGGGCCCAGGTACGTTCTTATATTCTTGTCGTCGTAACCCGCCCAGTGGAACGGGGTCCCGAGGAATATTGCGCCCCTCAATCGTACACCATTGCTTCCGCTCGACGTTAATACATCCTCTCTCGCCTTTGCGAACGCCGGGTCTAGGAGGAATGTAGCAACATGCACGCCTCCCGCCGAGTTTCCCAGTAGGAATAAATCAACACCATCCCCATATCCTTCCCTCGCCCCAAGCGTGCTCTTGATCCAGTCAACAACGAACGCCGTGTCCTCGCCTCCGGAGGGATACTTCGCCCCGTGCGATATGAGCCGGTAGTCAGGCACGACGACAGTGACGCCGTGTTTCGCCGTGAAGTAGCGGCCGATGTTGCCGAAGATCAGGCCACCCGCGTACGCCTTGTTGACGCGAGAGCCCGCGAAGAAGCCGCCGCCGTGTAGGAAGACGAGGACTTTCTTGCGGCCTGACGCAGGAGGACTGTCCGGGAAGTACACGTCGAGGTGATGCCGCGGGTGGGGGCCGTACTTTTGCGTCTCGCGCTTTACGGACCGGATATCTGCTTCGTTTGCCTTGAGGAGTTCTTCATAGGCGTTGAAGGTCGGAATTAGGACCTCGTCGATGCCGCGTCCCAAACTGGGTAACTTGTCCATCTTTTTATTTGTTTATTTATTTATTGCACAGCCCGGCCCGCAATTGAGGTGTGGGTGATGCACGTTGGGATAACACGAAACTGTGTTCCCTTGTCCTGGAGAAACCCCAGAATTCTAGTAGGTGGAAATCTAAGGCGTAATACTATGTAAATGGCCAAACACTCTGAATTTATAATTGTATGCGAGATAGATGTTGGCTCACTTATATGCCTACTCACCTCTGCGGGGAAAGCATTGTGGTTTAGCCGGTAGTGGGATTGTAGTAAATAATGCCCATGGCTAAATCCAAATATGTTGAGGAGTAGGCATACAGGAATAAAAAAGTAGAAGGCAAACCTACTTGCTACTTCAAAGTGCTAAATACTACATAATACATAGCTAACCCTAGTAGGTTATATAACAAGGTGCTACCTTTTTAGACTTTAGTAGGCTATTTTAATACATGCCCTGAGCACCTTAAAATTATCACGTCGAATTACTTCCTCTGTGATGGGATATTCTACAGCCTTCCCCAGGCACGAATGGAGAGCTTGGTATTATGTCATATCACGCTCGAGCGGATATCGTCATCTACAAGTTAGGGTGCCCGAGGTCAGGTACCCGCCTTACCTTAAGCAATGGAAGAGCCTATTGCTGAGATTATTGGAGAGCTTTGCCCCTTACGATCTTGAACGCAAAACTTTCCATTTTCAGACAGCTCGCCTGGCACGACCTAGAGGGCCTTATATCCCAACCTACAATTGTGGTTTAGCTATCTTAGAGCTCAAACTAGCTTGTGAGGTCATATGCTACGTGGTATTCCTGCTCATGCGCATGTAATTAAGCACAATAACTCGTGTAGGTCTCACAGACTGATACCCCCTGTAAGCTTAAATAGTACAAGTACATTACCTAACGCCATACTCAAGCCACAGGGACTGCCACACCTACCTACACCGGCAGGAGGTACTATGTACCTACCTAGGTAGGTAGGTGCCCTTGATGGCGCCTGATTAATGAGATAGTGGCCCAGTTCCTGCCACTTTCCAGTTTTATCGAAAGCGCCAAAGCCATGAGCCCGTGTATCTTTTCCTGCGTCATTTGTGGATATTCCATCTATGATTTTAGAACCCCAAACTCTACGTCTTGGATAAATCAATTTCGCATCCGTGAGTAGTCAGTGCCAGCCATTCCGCCCTGGAGAGCTGATTGAGAGGGATAGTCTACTCCAGCCAAGGGCGAATCGCAGTCACGGGAGTAGGCTTTTACAATGACGTTAATGCGGGCGACTGGAGAGCCCCCCTAGATTTTTCAGGACGCTGGGATGAGCCCGACTCAGCCTGTTACCAGATTGGGGTCCTTCGGCAGCGTCCAATCGAGGGTCGATACGGCTTTCCTTTTCATGAATCTTGCTGGTCGCTTTTAGAGCAAGCTTATTCTCAAGAGTCAATCCCTTACAAGGCTCTCTATGAACTCTGTAGGTCACTACCGTTTCCATCTCTAGGAACCGGCCTTAACTGGGGCCACGATTTCGGCGGGCTGCTCTCCGTGGATAACGAAGACTGCTATCCTTGGGAAGACCGCTTCATTGATCGAGATGGAGGCTCGGCACAGTACCTGACTGCGAGATATGACCCCTACTTCGTTCCAGAGATTCAACAGCTGCCTTACGAACCTTCTGAGTCACCGCCCGCGATAAATTACTCTGGACCGGTGAAAACGACAGCCGACTGTTTCGACTTGCTTCCGCTAGAGATTCGCATTGCAGTCGCATCCCAGCTGCCCACAGTGGATGCTCTAAATGCCCGTCAAGCTTCAAGATCGTTTGGGACCATCTTCTACAGCCAACAATTCTGGGCCTCGAGATTTAAGGCAAACGCTGACCGTTCTTGGCTTTTCGAAGCGCGAGAGTGGGTCGCACAATGCGACTGGAGGTGGCTGTATCGCCGCACTAATAAAGCTTATCTTATTGACGGGATGCGAAACCGAGAGAGGGTTTGGAACTTGGTCCGACAGGTCCAGGAGAACGCAAGCTTGCAATGGACTGAACCACCCGTGCTTGGCTCTCCCGGTCTTGATCAGCCCAATTTAAGGTGGCGGGAGGCGACTGGCGATTTGCGGCCTAAGACACGCACTGACCTATATCACGATTACGGCGAAGGTTGTCGTCAATTCTACGAGCAACAAACATCTGTTCCGAGTCGGCTCTGTCAAATGAGGTTTTCTATTATTCAGCTTGGAGATGCCAAATATATCGCTGGGATAAGGCTTATTCCTAGCCAAGGTCAAGGCATACAGCTAGGATATAAGGTAGAAGGGAAGGAGCTGGTTCTTGACGTTTCTTTCCTAGCAGGGTTTAATCTAGCCGTGGGAGCAAGAGGCATACAAGGTATCCAATGCATCCTCGATAATAGCCAAACGTCACCATGGGTTGGATGCCCTCTTGAGGCGCCAAAAACGCGGCGTCTCGCGGATTCTGGTCCCATAACCGGTATTAGAGCTGGTTTCGACGTAAGTAGAACATGCCTTAGTGTTATCTCTTTAATCGTTCGTTCCTTGCTCTAGAGGTTACTAATGAAGGTTAACAGGGATGTAAGATGGTGACCTTGGCGATTTCGAAATGCGCCTCTATTCAAAACATGACTGAAGAAACCCGATCGTTACGGGATCTTGCGTTTTGGTATCCCCGAATACCAGAGACCAGTCTATTCTTGAACGAAGACTATTTCACAGCGCGAGATACTTCTACGACCAGGTATCAACCACTTTGTTGCGCGCAGTTTGGAGGGCCAAAAGGCATATATCTTTGTCATCTGACCGGGATATCTGTCACTTTTCAAGGTACACTACGCGGTATTGAGTTCCACTATAACACTAAGGACGTCCCGCCTGAATGCCGCAGGGTAGGGAGGTACAGAGCATCTAGCTATGAAGAAGTCATGCACTTTCCTATTGACGGCCCTGGTGGCGAGTTCATCGATGGTATGAAGCTATATCTCAGGTATTTCTTCTTCAAAAATGTGTTATGGTATGATAAACAGGGTGCATTGGAGTCACTCGAAGTAAGTGAATGATGTTTATCGGAATGTTTTCGGTACTATCAACTGATAGCATCGGCACTAGATCTCGACAAATCGCGGGAGATCTCATCATTTCGAGCGGAACATGCCTCATACGCCACCAGCCGAAGTGAAACGGCCCATACTGACTACTCCGGGCTCAACCATTACTGGAATTTATTGGAGCCAGGTACGTGTAAGATGTGTGCAGTAAATGGACAATGAGACTGATCAGCGAACATTTTAGCATGCAGTCGGCCTCACAGCTTTAGGAGCAGTCTCGGAGATGATTGGAGGTGAGAGGAGTACGGCTAGTCAAGACATCTATTGATCCAGGCTGACTCTGGGAGGGTGCCCGGCCAGCGAACGGTATCCCCGAAGATGCTTAACCAGGCCGCAACATTTGTACCCACTGGCTAGTGAGCAGACATATCTCTATATTCCTTTAAAAAGCTACTTGGGCGGTGCGGTTGTTATGAACGGCCGGCAAGCGGCGCAACTGCGAGTGCTGCCTAAAATTGTGAACCATGCACAATGTCCGCCCTAATAACCAACGGTCATCTTCTGGGGTTATCACCCCAACTTATTGGTTGAAAGATAGTCGAGAAGCTCGTTCCAACAACCAACAACCAACAACCAACATCTACAAGATTCCTTTTCCACGTAGTTTCATACCGGCCTGATTTCTCGCTATGACAACAAGAGAACGAGATGACAGCCCGGTTGAATAGTAAAACAGGGACATATTACCTGGGTTGGTGGCCATTCCCAAGGGTATGAGAAGCCTCTCATCCTATCTAGCATCTGGATCATAGCCATGTAATCTCCCAAACCAAAAACTAATCTGAATCAAGATACTCCTTCAAAACCTATCTCCCTACTCTTGTCGGAGAGCTCTTACTGCTTTTTCGAGCTTATATATCAATAGATTACGACAGAAATGCCCAGACACAGACACCAGAACGCTCGTGCTAGTGCTAGTACTAGTGCTGGCGGTGCTGGCGGTATACAGATTGGGGTAAGCTCTAACTTATGAGATCTCAAATATTTTTCTTTTTTTTCTCATGATTAGTACATGCATCTCCCGATTATACAATGCTTCTACAGTCAACTCAAAAAGAATTCTGACATGAATGTTGTTAACCTGATGTGGCAAAATAGCTTGCCCCTTTACTTCCCCGTCAACGAAGGTTATGGGCTCGAGCAGCAATCGCGCCCCTTTCCAGCAGTAACCAAGCAAAGGGCCGATTGGGAAACCTTGACTCTCAGAAGTGTGATATCGAAGAAATTTAGCCTCATCGAGGACAAGGCAGTCAAACGCGAGAGCTCCAACGCCTCGTAGGAAGAGGCGGCCGACCAACTTGCTCGGTATATGACGCTCGCGCGAACTGAGAATATTACGGAAGAGATGCTGTTTGGTGATGTAACTATAGGACATTACACACGGTTCTATGTCCTCGACCCGGGTGAAGTCGAGTTGCGTGACTATGGCAATGGAGAAGCCCTGCATTTCAAGGATAACGAACTGTAGATTGACACCATTCTTTGCGAGCTTGACGAATATATGCGACCGAGTAATCAGACTCCGGCTAGTATGAAGGGCAAGTCTTATGACCCTGAATATCCGCCTCTCCAGCCTGACCCAAGTCTCCTTCATTACGAGCCTGATGACTCGCCTTACCTGCCCGATTACCAGCCCGGTGGCCCGTCGGGTTATCAGTCTGGTTATACCAACTACCACCCCTCCCAGTTCAATTACCCTAGTTGATTATTTCTGATAAGAGTTGGGAGCCCATCTAAAGATAACCAACGATGAGCTGCCCGACCCAGAAACAGGTTGAATGAACCAGCCATTAAGGCATTGGATAGGGGCAGGAACCCGGAAATTTTGGAAGAAGTTGGGACTCTTGTTACCGTTTTGATTTTAATTCAAATAGCCAGTTTCCGAGCTAGCGTATACGTGCCTATCTCGTACAGGCCCTGCTTACTATGCTCGCCAACATATAGGGGTGACTTAGGCCAACTATTTTAAGATGCGGCAAAGACAGAGATATCCTCCTCACAACAGAGACGAAAGAATATATCTTGTACCGATGAGCACATATTAAGGGAACATAGACAGTGAACAGGTGAAAGAAAAAAATACTCTATTTTAGTTTTATTTCATGCATCATGCTACGTAGCTAAATCGATGTGTTCCTAATATCAAACCTCTTACCCCCTTCCTTATTTAACTTGTGTTTTTCAATTTTCCCAGTCGGCGTCTTCTTAAAGTTCGCGACAAACTCAATGACACTCGGGACCTGGAACCTCGCCATTCTTTCTACGGCCCACCTCCAAAGCGCCTCCTCATCAGTGGTACTTCCCGGGCTCATCTGCGCGACGACCTTGACCTCTTCCTCCGTCCCTTCGCCAAGCACCGAGGGAATGCCGATGGCGGCCGCGATGACGACGTCGGGGTGCTGGATGAACTCTTCCTCAACCTCGGAGGCGTTGACGTTCTCGCCGCGCCGGCGGATGACGTCTTTCACGCGCCCCACGAAGTACACGTTCCCAGCCTCGTCGACTTTGGCCAGGTCTCCCGTGTGGAACCACGTGCCGCGGAAGGCCTCGGCCGTGTGCGCCACCGCGCCGAAATAGCCGCTGAAGAACGCATTGGGCACGTCGCTGCGCAGTAACAGGTTCCCCGCCACGTTGACCGGCACCTCCTCGTCCGCGTCGTCTGCGATGCGCAGTTGGAAACCCGGCCTCAGAACACCGCACGAGCCCGTCGGAAGCTCCCTATCAGGCGCCTGGAAGATCGGCACAGCGGCCTCGACGCTGCCGTATAGAGTTACGAGACGATGGCCGAAGCGCTTCTCGTAGTCCGGTGCGAATGAAGGGATGGGCACGCCCCAGGCGAGTCTGATTCTATGGTTTCGGTCGTTGGGGCTGGCCGGCTGCTTGTACGTCAAGGCCAGTGTGGCGCCCATGAAGTCGTACACTGTTGCGTTGGCTTCCCTGATCTCGTCCCAGAATCGGCTGGCGCTGAAGCGTGCGGATAGCGCTGCGACGGCGCCGAGGAGGATCGCTGGGATCGTGGTCAACGCCGTCGCGTCTGCGTGGAAGAGGGGAAAGGGGCAGTATAGCACGTCCGAAGAGTTAAGACCACAGCCGTCTATGAGCGATTGTGCTTGGAGGATGAAGTATTCGTGGGATAGCATGCATGCTTTCGACTTGGACGTCGTGCCGCTCGTGTATAGCAATGCTGCTGTTGTATGGGGATTGACTTTGACTGATTCTGTGACAGGAGTCCCGCGCTCGAGCAGACTAGACAGAGCTCTCTCCGCGGCTGCCTCAACGCCGTGGATGAAGGTGTTCTCAGATGCTACTATGTCGAGTTCTTGGAATATCGAGATGAATGACTCATCTACAATAGCGAGTTTTGGCTCGGCCGTCTTGACCACGTGCTGCAGCGTGACTGAACGCAACTCCACGTTAATCGGTACCCATACTGCTCCGATGCGATTTGTCGCCAGCCAGGTGTAGGCCATCTCAACGCTGTTGCGCATCATGACTACTACTCTATCGCCCTTTTCGACGCCGGCGTGTCGCAGACCACCTGCGAGCTTTGCTACATGAGCGTCGAATTGACTGAATGAAACATCATTCCTAGCGAATCTGATGAACGTTCTGTCAGGGAAGTTCTTAACCGCGTGATCAAGTGCCGTATTGATATCCCTAATATGGGCTTTTTTCGAGTCCTCCGTGGATGCCGATTTTCTTGCCCGGAAGTTCGCAAACGCCTGCTCGGCATCACTTTGGGCAAAGCAGTAACTGGCAACATTGACCTCGTCGCGCAGACACGCCTCCGTATCGGCAAACCTCTCAATAGACTGCTTAGAAGCGCTGAGCGAAACGGCTGGTAGACCGGCTATCTCGAACGCCAGCTCCAGGGCGCGTTTCTTGGGATCCTCGGCGACCTCGCTCAGCAAGCCCAGCTGAAGCGCCTCTTCGGCGCCCACCCACCGGCCCAGCATGAGAAGCTCCTTAGCCTTTAGCAGACCGACCATCGAGGTCAGGCGCACCGTGATACCGCCCGTCGCCGCGTGGCCCAGCGTCACCTCGGGAAACCGGATCTTTGCGCCCGGCCCGCCGACGACGAAGTCGGCCGCGAGCGCGATCTCTGCCCCGCCGCCGATAGCAAACCCCTGGACGGCCGCGACGACGACGGCGCGGCTGCCGGACGTGAGGCGCGTTATGTCCTGCAGCTTGTAGAAGGACTCACGCAGTTCCTGGGCCGACTTCGTCCGCGGGGCGAGGGTCTGCTTGAGGTCTTCGCCGGCGCAGAAGGAGCGGTCGCCCGCGCCCTCGAGCAGGATCACCCGCGCATTCTGGTGCTCTTGGAGCGCCGAGACTAGGCCGTCTAGGAGGTCGACGCTTATTGCGTTGAGGGCCTGCGGACGGTTCAACGTGATGCGCACGATGCCGTCGCCCGGGTGGTCGATGAGCACCGAAGGCGTGGTCATTGTTTTATGACGACTCGAGATAGGTACTTTGGCGAGTTATGATTCAGTGGCTATTTCTCCCACTGACAAGACGGTTACATGATGGGCCGAACCCTCATGCCGGGAGCTTCTCCTGCGCTATATAACAACTCCCAATTGCGGCCTAAGCCGATATCGCCATCAACAGCGCTGCATAAGAATCGGCATACTCGGAAAAGCATGTGGTATGAAAACGATGGCCAGATACGGGTTGACAGCTGCGCATCTGGACTGAGTGGAGTAACCTAGATGTTGTTGGAGCGGCATTTCCTGGAGGCAGTCGATAGCGAAAGCGCTAAGCCACGGCGAAGCATCTGCAAAGCAGAGAAACCGATAGCGGATGCATCCGCTAGGAGATTACTGCTTATGCACAATCATAATTATATTTAGGGCGTTTGTAAGCAGCGCTAAAAAGGTATGACTGAGATATCCAAAGACCGCAATTCTTCAAAATATTCCATCATTGAATTCGTTTCTCATAACATCAACTTCCTCAGTTCTCTTTTACCATGGAGCCTAAGGAAGTTCAATCTCCCCACGAGGACTACCAAAACCCAAACGAAGTCATTCAGACAGTTGCCTCAAATCACCCCGCAGCAACGGAATTCCGCCAAAGACCTCATGTAAAACTACTAAGATCCGTTCTCAAGCCACCCGAGGCAGATATACCATACAATCTGACCTTAACGACCTTGGTCGGGCCCGGCATGATCTCCGAAGAGCCATACGTGCTCGCCGACGACGAAGCCGGCGCACTTTTGGTATTCTATTATCTTGGCCCTCGACTGGCGGGCCATTCCAGGATCGTCCACGGCGGGATTGCCGGAGTTTTACTCGACGAGTGCATGGGCAGGGCATGTTTCCCCAGGCTAGAAGGCCAGATTGCCGTGACGGCGACGCTCGAATTGGAGTATAAGAGTCCGATCAGCGTGGACAGCGTCGTGCTGATTCGCGCCGAGACCACCGATGTCCAGGGGCGGAAAGCCTGGGTTCGAGCTACCGTTGAGAATGCTAAAGACGGTACGGTTTATGTGGAGGGAAAAGGACTATTTATCGAGCCCAGGTGGTCCGCTCAGCTGCCCAAGGTGATGTGATGTTGTTAGACTTTGAAAAACCCCTAGATCTCATATTTAAATCTCCGAGAGGGCGAGGCCTTTTTCTTTAGGGCGGAAATCTAGACTAGAAGGACGTCGCAATTGAGCTTGTGCATGACTTCCCTCCAGTCGATTATAATCATCCCGGGATCAAGCCCAGATGTTCTCGACCCCGCTTCCCGAAGTCGCCATACTTCCTCCACAACTCTTTTAACCGACTTTCGACTTCCAATCCCACAGAAGACCATGGACTCAAGCCAGTTTCTCGCTGCTTCCAAGTCTTCATCGGCATAGGCCTCGACAGCTGCAATGAATGAAGGCCAAAGGGAGAAGTTGCCAGGGCAAGTGGATGCGAATTGCGAGTACTGCTCAAACGTTTGTTGAACGTAGGGCTGTACCGAGCAGGGAGGGGCGTTGAGTAGATTCCTGTACAGATAGACATAAGTCGCGTAGATAAATGCCTGTTCTTGATGAAAGATATGATCCGAGACCACCGATGTCAAGTTGTCCGCCTCTCCTATAGGATCGGATAAGTTTAAAAACTTGGCAAGGCTGGTCCCCTCACAATCTCTCAGACGGTATAAGACATTTTCTACTATATCATCGACATCTTGGTTAAGCTCTCCGTGACGTATTTTAGTTCGAAATTTATCAATTTTGGAAATGCATTGCAAGACGGCAACGGGGGCACCGATGGTGAAGCCGAACTCGGCCGTAGTTGATATGGGTTCAAGAATCGTCAGTTCATCGTCTACGGATTCGAGAGATATAGAGTCCGAGTCTAATTTTGACGTCTGGCTGATGATCTTTACTATGCTGAGGCTCTGAAGAGAGACGCAGATGGAGTGCGCCATGTTCCATGGTTTGTGGGATCGGAACGCTTGCAGGAGTTTCCAAGCGCCCTCGAAGTGACACCGCCACCGTTGCGGAGTTCCTGCGTAGACCTACAGGGCTGATTAGTATTAAACCTAAAAGCTCATCAAACTCGTAACCAGCTTACTTCGGCGAACATCATAGTCATAATCGAGCTGATGGACAAATCAAAATCACGCTCAGAACTGTGAATATCCCCGATTAATTGTTTCAGCGCTAGGCCGTAGTGTTCAAACCCTAGAGACATCATCTTGTCGTTATCTCCTCTCAGGGACGCCAAGTTGAATGCCGCTTGGGCGAGTACCGCATGGTAGAGGCCATTTTTGTCGGAACAGGCCCGACTCAAGGCGACAGCAGGGTAATAGAGCTTCCATGGATTCCGCGGATGTTCGTACGGCATCATGATGACAGCCACATGGTTAGTATAGTGATGGAACAACGACTTTTCGATCTGCGCCAGATCAGGGAACTCGGAGAGAGTCTTGGGGATTCGAGATGGTACTGGCGGTGGAGTACCGGGCGTGGTTGGTCTCGCGCGGGAGATGACCGTTATGGGGAACACCGAAAATGGATTGTAGCAGGCGAGTTGCCCGTCCTGCAACTCTGGAGGGTCCATCCCGTCACATTGTGAAATCAGGCTGTCTACCAGATCGAAGGAGGGTGCATCGTAACCGGCCCAGGTTTGTTCTTCTCACCATCAGCACAACCCATGACCACCCGTTCCCGAGCTCAGTCGTTCTGATGCATCTTTCTAGGACTTACCACATGCAACGGCCCGGCGGCCATCGGACTTGTAGGCTTGATTCTCGTTCTCGACCCATATCAGCTTCGGGCCGTAACCGGTACACGGCACTCCAATGCGCCTACACGCTTTGCATTCCGGTTTTGATTCGTCACACTTGACCTTGCGTTTTCGGCAGCGCCAACAGCCCTACTCCAAATGTAAGCACGGGTCGCTATGGCTTGCCGTAGAGAAGGTATTATACGGTAGGTATTTGATCACTCAAATACCACCCAAGGCTGATCTTTGCTTACAGTGAATGTTCGATGACGCGGGCGACCCATCAGAGATATGGGACTCAGAGTCTGTATTCTCGCTATCGGTAAGCCCTTCTGTTTTCATTCGACCCAAAGCGGGTTCTTGCTCGTTGTGAAAGAGTTGAGAGGTAGAAAGGAAACCACCGGGGGTGGATGCAATTAGTAGCCGGCGAAGTGGTGCGTCGCTGTGCGGATGGGGAAAGGAGCCAATTTTAGAATTTTAGAAACCAATCCATCGTCGGGTGGGGGGTAGCGTCCCCGCTCCTTAGTCTTCTATGCTTCATGCCCCCGGTTAACTCGCTGTCAGATACCTTCAGGCTCGCTCTTTCCTGACGGACGAGCTGAGCTAGAGTAGGAGCGATGGAGAATACCTATGCCTCCTAAGCACGTAGTCAAATTATACGTCCCGCCTAAGATGCTAGCGGGTATGAGATATTGGCCTCGGGCCACACAACGTTGGTAATATGCCCACAACTGCTTGACTGAGGTCACTCTGCCAGTGCTGATACTAATTTGAGACCCTATTGTGCTCTGTCCAAATGCCTAGAATGCTAGATAGTGCTGAAGTGGGAATTGGATCTGGTAGCGAGCTAGTATCAAGACACACAGGGGGGTCAAGGAGGTTAGCATGTTTTAGATTTTATCGTGCTCCTGCTCTACCGCCTTTGCAAAATCGCCTAACGTCTTGAACCTAAATGCTAGTTCGACCTCATCCTTGAGGTCTTCCAATCTGCCTCCCATCGCTGCATCATCTCCCGCTCTCTCGATCCAGCAACTCTTCAACCCGGCTTTCCTGGCGGGTACGTGATCGTGTATCAAAGCTTGTGCTACATGCAGAAACCCATCCTTTGTCACCCCCAAGTCGCGCTCCGCATGCTCAATCATCCATTCGAAGTTCCGCAAGTCAGGTTTGTACGATCCGATTTCCTGAGCCGTGTAGACGGCGTCAAACTGGAATCCCTGCAACGGCCCTGCGCACGTCTTCTCGAAGGCACCCTTGTCGACGTTTGATAGTACTATGAGCTTGTATCTCTTTGCTAACTGCTTGAGGGCTTCGACGGTGTCTGGAAACGCAGGCCATGAGCCGACACCGTTTCCGAATGCTGCCTTTTCCTCCTTCGTGGCTTCTGAAGGGGTCAGAGGCACACCGAGATCTTCAGCCATCTTTTCATACACTTCTCCAAGAAGTTCTGTATATGGCATGCCAGGATATTGATGCTCTAAGACACCCTCAAGTTTTGTGTACAGACTAAGGAGACCTCGCTTGTTATCCTTCATTGGATGAGCGTCTGGCAAACGTTTGCTTAACGGAGCAAGGGCAAGAAATATGCCACTCTCCCAGTCGATCAGGGTTGCATAGACATCGAAGGATAGTGTAGTAAACGATGCGAGTGATCTCTCCATGGTGATTGCCAGAAAAAGGTCACGGAGCAGGATGCTGATGATGCTGGAAATGTCGTAGTCTAGCAAGGACAAGCTGGGATATTTAAATCACTATGTCTTCGGGCCCCAGGCTTTATTGGCCGTTAATATCGCCCCGCTCTTCACGCAGCGCACATTGAACCTACTATGAATTTAACTAGTCCGAAATAGCTTAGACTCTTCTGCACTTCGGCATCCGTTGCTTTCTCAAGCTGTAGTCTCATTGCTAGCAAGAACTTTGGGAGCAAGCTAATGTTTACGAGCGACGGACATAGCCAGTCGTTGGAATAAAGGACTCTGGGATTACTCATAGTAAAAGGTGCCGAAATGGAGCCCATGTAAGATGTGATGACTCGGGCAAGCTGTGCCTCTTCCGAGACCCACGGTCGGTCAGCTCCGTGATGAGGTTTTCATGTGGCTGGTGAATGTGGCTGGCCCACCAGCCACATTGAACGAGTTCAGCCAGCATCAGCTGTTGAAGGCTGTTGGGGCTTCCTATCTATTGAGAAGATTTGTGAAGCAAGCTGTATTTTGTAGTACCACCTACCTCTTCTCACACTATAAGCTCTTTAACATCAAGTTGGATCTTAAGGTGCCTGCAATAAGTGCTCAATCGTTTCTCAAAAGGTTACTCTGGACTGCACAAATAGTGATGACTTTGGAGCGTGCCTGAAATGATTAAACGGTCTTTCCATTTCTATTTTGCTTCCTTTCTCTGTACAGTACCTGCTAAAAGGTTACTCGGTATATGCATTTCAGTTCCTTCTCATCTAGGTTCGACGTTGAAAGCTATTTGCAGGCTACATTAGGTACCTCCCCAAGTGTCTACTTCAGTAAAGCACATGTCGCGGATCAGACCTTCAACGCCAATTCACAACACTAGGTACGATACAAAAGTAGAACGTATCTAAGTCGAGCGCCTTGACATCGTATGTGGTTTATATATATGGACCTGTGAGAACACGACTGAGGGAAACACCGTGATCGCCTGCACTTTACAAAGACTTCGTTACATGTCACTTATTAAAAAGTACCTAGGTAGGCTTAGCCAGAGCCCGCCAAAATGTCCAGACATGAGACATGGGTAGCTTTGGGAGTTCGGAAGATACAATAAGGACTCACCATAAGTTGAATGGCGGCATACAATGGAGCCGCGCTGAGATTTGTAGTACGGGAACGTTATTTACGAGTCTCGTGCGGGGAGAAAAAATTTAAGTAGATGATGCAGGCCGGATAACTTCAATTTCAATTCATGGATACTCTCGTAATCATTCTGCGCCAGGCTCATTGACCTTGAGCATGATGATACAGCTTCCGTAACGAAAACGAGAATTCCGAATCTAACTTGTCTTCTCTGCGCACTGAATTATGCCGGGTAATTACCACGCGCATTTTACATGACTGTGCTGAAATACATGAACTTCCCGAAAACTCTAAACCCCCTGCCAACAACGAAAACATCGACCATGCCCTCATCTCGCGGTACTATGCAAAGTGACAAACGACCTGAAACGCCAGCCGGGGTATCATCGCAAGAATCCTCAACGCAATGTAATGTATTGTGCCTACTGCAACCTTCGTGGTAAGTCGTGGGTATATGAGAAAAGACAAGTTGGCATGCGCAACAATCGTTAAGATCAATTCTTTGGGTATCAGGGTACGAGTTGTCAAAGAACTCCGATGTCTATGATGTGTCGAGTGTAAGGGCGAAAAGACGAGAGAAACTGCGTGATGGTGCGATAATATCGCGAGTAATAGCCCTCTGGGTATCGGGTTCTGAATCGCTAACGTCGACTACTATCTGATGGTGTGGCAGCGTGTCGTGACAGAAGTAGGATAGGAACTGTAACGACGCGCAACGGTATGGTATGAGCGATCCACCGGGTATCGAGGTCCTGTATAATCGGTGTCCTCTGTCGTGTGAGAAGATGTCGTTAGGGAGAGCTGCAGAAATGTAAATATGAAACTGCGGTGAAGTGGAAACGTGCGTCGTGAACGACCGGTACAATCAGTTGGGTGAACGAGGCGGGTATGGCTGCCATTCAAATCTCAAGCTAAGGTCACGGATATATGCCATGGTTCTCCATTGTCTCAGGACTTGATCGCTGGGTTCGTATCTGGGATTTCCTGACCATACGACTCGAGCAGTCCGGTTGTAATCGTCAATCAGCAGGCAGAACATGTGAAACGGAACGACGTCATATCCCCAGTAGGTAATTGCCTGCACGTATAAGACCTCGAGCTTCGGCATATTCGTAGCCGCTTTCGCTAGCGTCGAGTAGAACTCATCCATCTTTTCTTGCATCGCTGTGAAGCGAAACTGGCTGGGTTGAGCGTCCTCGAGTGGCGGGCCGTAGGACTGGGGCACTCGGTACCTTGGCCGGACGAGTTGGGCGCGATATGGTGGATAATGGTCAGCCTCAAAAATCCAGTCACCGGCAGGATCGACAATATGATATTGCACCGTCAAATGCTTTAGCCTGGGCCAAGAAGGTTCCGGATCGGCGTCACTGATTTGCTTAGGCCAGAATAGCTCTGGTGTCCACAGCATGCCAAAGGTACGCACAATCGACATCTTCTGTGTTGCACGACGCCACGCCGTCGTCAATTCGTCTGGGTTGCCATGCTCGTCGAGGGTGCTCTGAGCTGTGAAGACCTGGTTTGCTGGCGGGCAGTACTCGATGTAAAGATTCATCTCGTCCAGGTCGCTAGGTAGTTGTCCCAGCGCTTTTGCCAATGCTATGTGTGTTAGCTCCATGTACATAGCTTATTGAAACAAATGGTGGCAGGGAGTTTGGGCGGGGAAAGGACTAGGACTTGCGCGACTTACCTCGACGGTCAAGTCGACGTTTGACGTCCGGCAGGAGGTAAACTCGGGCGGTAGGCACGATCTTGTATATGTCCCAGAATCGCATGTCGACAGTCGTCAACCTGGTGAAGGCGCGGTGTAAACGCTCCATGGTCGTCGGCGAGATGTAGCGTTGACATCCGCTGCACATTCTGAATCTGGTCACGTTCGGGACGGTAACGTCGCTTCCGTGCCACTCTAAGGTCGACTCGAACATGCGCATCTGCAAGAGGAGAGTCAGTAAGAACTAAAGCTGAAGTGGTGACTTCTACTTACATGGCCGATGTCACCTTCCACGAGGCCATGCTCGAGCCGATGAAATTGCCCGTAAAGCCCGTAAGAGAACCCCAAGTCTGTGGGCGAGTAGGCGTAGAGCTGGAGCTCTAGCCCCTTCCGGGTGGCCGGCCACTCAGCGAGGTGCCTGAGCAGCGTGTTCAGGCCCTGGGAGAAGGCGAGATCGTTTCCGAATCTCGTCTCCGGCGTCTCGATAGATTTACACTGGTAATAGGAAAGTCAGTTAATACGAGTAGAAAAGATATCATCATCAGAAATTACTTACCTCTATCGCTGGATAGAGTGGGAGGAGCACCGGGACTATCATGACGCGTACTGCGTCAAACCGCCATGGGCGGCGGCGGAGGATCTCCATCACCGTGGGGATCGAGTCTCTCTCACGTAAGGCGAGGGTGTTGAATACCCTGCCCTCTACAATCCTCTGCCATGTTGGATGGACAGAGGCGAGCAAAGACGCCGACCGTGGCGGCCTGTCAGACATCGCCCGAAGGACGATGTCCTCCAAGACCTCCATCGGCAGGTCGCCAATGCTCGTCATCGCGTAACTGTTCTTTGGCCTAGCGCGGCCCTTTATTTGGTGTTGAATTGCTGGTGCAATCCAACAACTCCCGGCGTTGTTGTGGTGGCTAGCCTGTGATGAGGAAAGAGGTAAGAGGTTTTGGATCAGGCCAAAAGGTCGTGGGTAAAGTTTGAGTAGTGGGGAAAAAAAACCCTATGCGCATGAACAGCGTACGCGAATACCAACGTATGCGAATACCCACGTATGCGCATACAGGAGATTGCAAGTTTCTGAGCATAGTCGGCGATCTGGAAGGAGGGTATAAGGGGCGGGTTCGCCGACAAAGATCATGTGACAAATGCAGTAACAAGCCTATAGTTGGGTGACAAGAGGTGTATCATATGAGGGAGAACATACATGGGCTAAGGGGAGGAACAAAGCTCATGGAACTGCTTACCACCACTCAACAGGAGGCAGGGGCCCCCATTTTCATGTCAAAATGACATGACACTGGTTGCATAATGCATTAGTGATTACCCTGTCTGTCGTTAATACAAGATACGTCTTTATTCGCACCGAATGGAAACAAGGACAATATCGAAATGGAGGAGCGGTACTTGTTAATGAAGCCACACAAATTGCTGGCCAGATGGTGGAACGAGTGGTAATGGATATGTTAAGGGAGTGGAATTGCTCAAACAAGTATTTGTACCTGGCAGCAACTCAAGGCACCAGAGCGGAAAGGGAGGGGGAAGATGAGGTGCAAGTCAATGACGACAAGAAATGATTCGTACTCACCTTGTGGTGGCTAGGCCCAAGTTGGGATGGAGCTTCGCCGACAACCAGCTATGGACCACTTACACGTAGTAAGACGCCGGGGGCTTCCAGCCCTGCGGAAGGACAGGTCGACAACGCGGAATGCCTAGCAACCGGCAAGCAGCCTGGCGCCAAAGAGCAGGCAACTGAAAAATTATATATATATATAAATAAAGAAAAAAAGGAAAAATAAATATATACAAGAAGGAACAGAAAAGAAAGAAAAGAAGCAGAAGGTGAATATATATAAGAAAAAAGAAAAAGGGAAGCAAAGGAAAGATATGGTAAGAGGAGGGAGATGGGAAGAAGGGAAGTGGAAGGCGGTACTCGATTTATAGACGACCGGGAGGAGAGATTCTGCCACCCTTTACCGCCTTGATCACCTTTTGTACCTTTTGGTAATGAGATATAGCGTTGTACATTGCTGTTTATGTGGTCGTAACGTGCTGGGGGGGGGCTGTTAGGTATAGATACGTGTCCCTTTACCATAAACAATGGCCCAAAAGGAACTCACGGATACGCGCTAAAGGGTGTCAATGTGGGAATCAGCATCACGCGTTACTACAAACGACTAGAAATACAGCCCGCTCATTGGTCTTTAACATTGTGCTTCTATCGTGTCAACTGCTAGGTTAGGCGAGTGACTCAGTGACAGAGATACCGAGCCCATCTAGAGCTCGAGGAGGTACTGGGACTGTATCTTTCTCGGTACCTACATAGGTAAAGATATACATTCTCTTCTATAGAGGAGCTCTCGTAATGGTGTAGCGTAGACAAAGCCCTTACAGAGCCTGCTGAATATAACTAGTATACCCATACCTTTATGTAGAGGCAAGTGATAGCTAGCGTCACTGAGCGAAACTTTGTTAACCATGTGAATTTGGCCACTTTGGCTTAAAGAATGTTCAATCGCTGGAGGATGTCAGCTGGCATGTTAATATTGTCCACGTTCCAGCAATTCAACGTGGCAGAATATATTTATAGTGTTTTTCTGTTAACCTTGGTCCGGGTTATTCTATGAACTCGTTCTAGTTTCACTAGTACTACCATTGATATGAATAATTGTAGTGATAGGAGGTTTTGGGACGGCAGTCATGGGCTGGTTAATATATGGAAGCTACGTTCATTATTAATACAAGAAAGGTTCATATTGAATACCAAGGGCAGTTTCTTGATATCATGGTTATGGCCAAGAGGTTATTATTCACTGTACAATTAATCGGGAAGGAGTACATTGTTACCAAGAATGCTAGGAACGAGCAGTGACGACCATATAACGTACACACATCTATCTCTCTGCAGATAAAAATACCACGAGGCAGCAGCCTGTCCTATCCAGACAGGTATGAGCTTCTTGACTAACGGCATTCACTATGACCTTAGGACTTCGGTTTCTATACTAGCGATTTCCTGCATAGTAAAGCTAGAATGCTTAAAGAAATGAGAGATTCTTCTCGATACGGAGGTTGGTATACGGTGGATCCAAGGTTTTGGCGGCGCAACGAGTGCTGAGGTTTTGGTATTCATGGTTTTGAGAATAGAAATGAGTAGTGGTGGAATCACTATACATGATTAGAAGGATCATATGCTCACGTGCCATCCTTAGATACCTAATAGATTTATTGGACTACTTAACGATGATGAGAGAAAGGGTCTCGTGAACCAGTATTATGTGATCAAAGGATTCAATATCGGTTAACACTACGCATACGTACAGCATTCAATCCATGTGCATTAAAGCGACGATGCAGAAATGGCAGCGTATCGATGTGTTAAAAAACTACGAGCTTTGTTCAGTACGTAGATAGGATTAATCTTCTGCCCTTAAGTATTCAGATCAAAAAATGTTAGGAATTTGGACTTGAAATCGCCCATATTAGATGGAGTATAGATGTTTTAGTCACCGATATGAACGAGGTCCAGGCTATGTTTTGCTTGCCGCAGCTCTGACATTGCCGATGCTCATGTATCATGCTAGCAAAAAGGGGCAGAAAGGAGAAAAGGGACATCCCCACTTGGCACATATTCTGTTAGCCTTTACCGCCTACTATTATGGGGAGATTAGTAATATCTGCCTTGGTCGTGCCTACCACCCCAACTTATGTGCCTATTTATAGTAGGTAATTCTTTCTACTCTAGAAGCAGTACCGGTACATAGACACATCCCACCTTCCCTTCCTCCCCTTTCATACTATGTAGGTATTGGCAATCACGGGTGCCAGGATATATCATGCCGTGCGAGGGATTGATGGCTCATACACACCTGGTACATGTGTACTGGTAGCTTGGGCATGGATCGATGTTTAGACATTTCACTTTACATCTCAAGTCCATATGGTAAGATGCCTGCTTACCTAAGGCTACCCAAGTACCTAGTATTATGGCAGGAGTTTAAATAGCTGAAGGGCGCACACTACCAATCAACCAAACAAGTGTACGTTATGTCCGCTACCCGTATTAGTATTCTTGCTGAATTAATTGATCAAATTACAATATCAGGCCTGATCTCGAGGGGACGTGCTCTGTAGAAAGTTCCTCTTCCTCGTCAGATAGGTAGGTAGTCAGCATTCGGTCCCCAGATGCTCTGGGATAAGGGACCATCTCCAACCCCCACAGCGGCTTGGTCCGCGCGTTGTGCCCTTGCCGTGGGGAGATCCTACTGCTCTTGTGTCTGACACGTATCTTGAAGCGTCCACTTCCATAGTACCTACCTAGGTCCTTACCTATGTACCCAGAGTGCGACAGCAGAACAATTACGGCTAGAGTAATATTGAGGGAATCTTCTGAGTAATGAATAAAGATTCCTGTCAGATTCATACAACGTTAGGGACAAAATAAAGTCGATTTTTCCTCACTTCCGTAGCTAGTTACCTAGTATGTATCTGATGTATTCCTAGCAAAATCAAATTGCGCCTAATCCTCGCCATCATGTACTGGCAAGTCCCACTACTTACGCCCGTGGCAATGCCGGCAGGTGGGGTGGGCTGGGTCCCAATGCGCCTTGTCGGGTGTTTTCAATGGGCAAATCTGAAATCCAGTCGTCTGGTTCCGACGTCTTTGGAATGGTGCGTATATGTCTTGCGCTCCTGTAGGGAATTTCTCCTAGTTAGTATGGGTTACGCAAAGTAATCGCCGAGGACGGCATGAAAAAAAAAAAAAAAAGAAAGGAGAACTCACCTCTGGCGTCATACGTTCCCACACGCGATCGCGGTGCCTGTTTCGCAGGATGTAATAGAATTTGGCGAATGCGACCAGGACCAGGACTAAGATGTTCAATATGACCAAAACCGTGTTCCCTTTATGGTACAAGGGCCTATCCTCTTCTACGTAGATATTGGCCGCCCATAATTGTCCTAATACAAAGATCACTGTACTCCACGTCAATTCGTGAACATTCAATCGGTATACATCTTAATAGGACTCAAGTCAAAGGTGTATGTAGATATCATGCTTACTGTTTTGGATTGTAAGAGACATCGTTCGCGTGCTGACGCTATTGGAGTTCTTTGATATCCATCCGACTAAGATGGCTTGTGCGGCGGGATAACTGAGCAAGACGGTCACTAGCGCGTACGTGCCCCAGACGTTCTTCACGACCCCCGGCCAGAAGCGGAACGTGATTAGAAGTGGAAGTGTCCAAATGCCCTGCACTGCGGTGAATATGGAGCGATCTTTGAATCGTTCGCTGAGCCACGTGAGGCCGATCAAAGTAATGATATGCGCAACAGTCGATGGGATAGTGAGAAGGTTGGTGACGTACTATGGACTAGGTTAGAATGGTATCTTTAATCGAGCGGATGTCATTGTTAACATACAGTATTGAAGCCGAGTGTCCGAAGAATAATAACAAGATAGGTATTCGGAGGGCTTGCGGGAATTTGGGAGAAGAATGCCAGTATGTAGAGAGGCCATAAGTCATAGTCTTTTAAAGCATTCCAAAGGCGTCGCGGGGTGATGGCTTGGCGGTTGTGCATGTCGCCTAGATGTTATGAACGTTAGCAATAAACGAGGACGGTAGTACTAAGTGTGACTGGAATCGTAAGGATATTAGACTTATTTACCCTTGGAAGGGTCATCCCGTAGAATACGATTGACCGCAATCGCTTCCTCTCGTTCAGTAAGCCAGCCTTTTGGTCTAAACCAACTTTTGGTTTGCACGAGGGACGGGGGCATCATGAAGAAAGATGCGATGGAGATTCCCAACGAAGGGAGATTTTGTATGAGGAAAAGCCACCTGCGGCGGATGTTAGCCAGAATATCGGGGTTGGTTGCTTGGCTGCGTTAACTGTCTCGTATTTACCTCCATCCTGGCCACCCGGCCACTCCCCGTAAATGGAGAATACCAAGTCCTGTAAAAGTGGTGATGATTCCTACCACAAATTGCATTGTCATGAAGATCCTAAGAACAGACGTTTTCCGATCAGTTAACCCAGTCCTGTTTCTACTAGTACATCTTTTACAGGGACGCACTCACCCAAGACGGATGGTAAGCTCTCTGCTGGTATAGAAGTACGACAACCAGAGGATTATGTCAGGGATAAACCCGCCCTTAAGACGAACTTTAGTATTTATTATTAGGAAGTCGATATATGGGGGTCTAGCTTACAATCAATAGCCCTATCAAGACCCGGGTAACCAAGAAGCCGGTCTTATTTTGTAGGGCAGCTTGGGACATGGTAACGAGACACCATGTTGTCATTAAGAGAGGGGTCCACCGGTCCGGCCCTAGCCTCTTGGAGAGCAGTTGCGAGGGAAGTTCAGTAATAATAAAAGCAGCTTGGAAGATCGAGTTGCCGATATTGAAGTCTGCCTAGCCGATTAGATTCTTGCATTGATTCTCTGCGCCATGAAGGCCGAGACAGAGGAGAGTTCTCCCACCGTTGGTCGTCAGGCTTAAATCTTCAAGAAAAGTCTCTGAAAGTGCTTGGCTTATGCTATTGTGGTCTACCAGCATGGCAGCGAACATTATATTCTACCAATAGACTAGGTTAGGGGATATTACATAGTTATGTCCGGGTGGGGGTGAGTACGAACTGCCCACAGGCAGATGTGCCAGTCCAGGCGGCGTACGAGCTGCCTTTCCTCCTCTACTGTCCACGTCAACTTCGGGTCGAAACAACGTCGACATTCGTAGCGCGCTCTCTCGTAGATCTCTCTATATCGTTTGGCGACCTCTGGGTCGGAAAAGGGGTTGTCGTCTGTAATGACGCTGCTGGTGGTCGCGCCGTCATTTTTCACCTCGTCTACGGACGTCACTACCACCGGCTCAGCTTTAGGGGAATTGACCCCGACCTTCCCATGGTATGGCTGTGAGTCAACCGGATTTCTATGGTCGTTGTTTCGGTGGAAGATAGAGGAAAAAAGGCGTGTGTACACCATCTCGAAGCTAAGCTCCAATATCTTTCAATAAGCTTTGTTCTTGAAGTACTATGGCTACTAAAGCTCTGAGGTACGAACCCATTGATATACATGGATTCAGAAAACAAACTGTGCACGGTCATTATTAACTCAGAAGGCCTGATCATCACCTATTTATCATCGCTGGCTTCCGAGCTGTAAGAAGCCTACCATCATCATATCGAAAATAAGACATATCCGCTTGCGGAGTAGAATTGCCGATATCTGCTTCCCGTCTTTTGTAGATATGCATGTAAGAGCAACTAATGTCTAGTAGAATTGTTGATGGTAAGCATCAGCTGACGGCTGTCTCTTCCTTGCACCCCTTCGCATGCATGGCCAGGGGGGGCTATTGGCAGAGTACTCAGTTTTCTATCAAAACATTAGCGCCAGTCCATGTGCATACGCCAAGAACCATACATCTCCAAACCTAGCACCAGAAGATCTGATCTGTTCGCTGCATGAGAGGGCCTAGGCCTGGGCGATGTGCTACGATTGGTAAGTTGCTTACGGATGATAAGCTGGCGTGTAGGTCCTCCAAGGAGATGCTTTAAGCATTAAAATAATGCCTTCTAACGTGCCTATCATTCGAGGTATTAGAACCTTGTAGGTTATCTGGAGGCAGTTTACATGTAGTGGCTTGCGAAGGAGGTAGCGGGGGGACTCTCTGGTAGTAGTAAGATGTAACATCCCATCTGTGTATAATTTAACCGAGCCAATATCATACTGTTGTCTCTTTTGAGGGGTTAAATCTCCAATACATCTAAGTACGCATCCCTAACCGATCAATCGTAACCACACTATCAACGACGCGGCAAGGTCGACATACTCGGTCTACACATCGTAATCGTCGTACATATGAAAGCAGAGGACCAAATCCCTCGCCACCGGTGTACCCCCAGGCGATACTTTATTTTGATTGATCGACTTGTTACCGTATCTAAAAGGTTCATATCAGTCTATCACCCTGTAAAGTTTGCTTCGAGTGCAATGCCTTTACACGATCGAATTGAAACCTGATGATATGCTTACCCAATCTCGACTAGCACCAGGAGCCCGCCAACCCCGCCGTAAGATCTCCAGTTGTCTATTACAAGCCTCCACAATAAGGGATCATCTTGTGGGAAACTTCTTGCGATACAGCGTCGATTAAAACTTAAAAGACTTCATGAATGGGGACATAATCATCTGCCGTCTTTGCATTAGCACTATGTTATGCAGACTGCGGGACTGGTCCCCACCCCCGGAGAAACCTGGGAGAATGGGCTCACGATACGCCGTATTGCATAACGTCATCGACATGACCTCATGACATCTCTTCAAGTTGTTCGCGACCGACCGTAACCTAAAGGAAACCTTGTGTTATCGGCTCACCGCCTCTTGTGCCGGCCCGGCACTTATTTTTAAAAGGCCAAGTATAGCAGTAAATAGAGTTGCATTACCTTAGGAGAAAGGATGAAGAACAGCCCTGAAGGTTACTATGTAGGAAGTCTACATATATACAAATAGGAGGGGTGGGGTGCTCCACGTGACCTTCCTTTCTAACACTTGCCGATCATTTGCTTCATACTATATGCAACGGTCTCGGTTATGCCGTTTACAACGGGGGTCAAGACCACAGCAGCAGTGCCGACGCAGTGTTCCGCTCCGTGGTAAGCTACCCACTTCGGCAAAGTGGGTCACGAATGCACGGGACTCCGGGAGTGAGGGATGAGACTACCTAAGATCTGCTAGGTTAGTAAGCTACGGCACGGCTAATGAACACGGAGAGGTCCGGAAAGGCTCTCGTCTTTACTTGCATAGGTAGCTATGGTAGCCATTTAGTACGAGTGCGAGACCTAACCTTAGTAACATAGTAAAGTGATTACCTACTTAAGTAGGTAACGTAGCATCATATTGCACAGCTGGTACGCAATTCTTCACAGAACCCGCCATCATGTGATGTCTGTAGGACAGAGCTAATATTGGCCTGTTAGGTATGGCGACGCTCGTCTCTATATTAGGGCTTTGCGTGCGGTTCTACGTAGCCCCCAATAGCCCGCGCACCGTCCGGGGTTTAATAGGTCATTAGATCAGGCAACTGACGGCAACCTTGAGTCGCCTTGAGTCTGCCTACAGATGCTTTGAAACGTGGCGCAGCTCCAGGCATTAACGTAACCAGCACCAGATTTGGAGTTCAACAGACGGGATCACATAGTTTCGACGCGTACGGGCTTATAAACGCGCACCGCGTTCCCAAACTGGAGTTGGTAGATAACTTATTCTCTTGTAGTCCGCTGTAACAGAACTATCTCTTGTTCAATATATATGTTTTCGCTCCTGTTTGCAGACAAAGCATTCTACAAAGCATAAGCTGGTGTGATAAACGTTATTGCTGCGATATCTTGGAAACATGAGCTGGGCTGCATCAATAACAACAGAGAAGCTGGTACACAACTTAATATGCTACTACAGCAGGGGGATAATAGCCCCTCAAAATGTGACACCGAGGATGCGGGCGTATTCTTCCCAAGGCAGATTTGTGTATTTGCTTTTGCTAGAAGCCTTACGACCTTCCTATTTAAGCTGTTGAAATAGCTGATAAATATGTCGCATCAAAATGGGTAACTCTGCTGAGCAGCAATCATGTATCTACGCTCAGCGACGCAATCTGGTGGCTGTAGTATACTATAGACTAATTATAAGTGCCTGCTTACAGTAATTATATAACCTGATGATTTTCAGTATATGTCAAATTTATAAGCAGCAAGGTATGACAGCGACCTTAGAGACGAACGACGAAAGTTCATTTCGCCGTACTTACGCCAGGCGAAGGGGCTTCGACCAGCAGGAGAATTGAAAATATCGAGTATGTCTTCGAAAGTTCTAGTTGGTTGGGGGCTAAGAGTGTTTTTCAGCTTCTTATATCTACTCGACCAGGGGTGCATGGTATGTAGCAATTCATGCTACACTCCCCGGGCGAAGTGCAGACGATATGCCGTTCGGTCGGAATCCTAATGCTACCTCTCTTTTGATTGCGGAATAAGTATACACTCTATCTAATTCAGGGGTTGACTTCGATTTGCACGAGAGCCCACGGCTAGCCACCTAACATGATATATACAGAACTACACAATTCACATTTGTCTCCTCCACCCTCCTATTTCTTTGTCTTTGTGGAAAAGTAGACTTGACTTATAATTCTCTTATTTACTATCTATATGACTGAAATCTGCCGACAAAATGGACTCCCGGTCTTCAAACACGCCGATGCATTCAGCTAGAATGCACAGACCCGAGTGGGGAACGAATCCTAGAGACCTCGAAGAAGCAAATGTCGTGGGAAACCAAGCCCGTATCGATACAACTAGAAACAATGCTGTTCCTCTGGGCCCATACCCCGTCAACCAAGGGCCCGTTTCCAACGGGTCGAACGTGCAAGTATCCGAGCAGAGTATTAAGTACGGGCGCCAACATCACAAAGACAGTCTCTATCGCTACATCCAAGTCACTGAGGAGGACCGGAATAAGGACCACTACCTTAATCCTGAAAACGGTAAATTGGCTCTTCTGGGAGTCCAGCGCGCAGTGGGCTACCAGAGGGACCCGAGGCTTACCACCACCTGGTCTGATCCCCCGAAACTTTCCGTCCTCGCCACTGTGTGGAAAGCATACCGGGAGACTGCGATGAACACCCTCACATGGACCTACAATGATATTCTCAGGCAAAAGGCTGTTTTGGATGGCTCTCTTCCCCCGTCAGATAAGCTATATAGCCCTTACGGTACGTATATCATAGACTAATAGGGCGTGGGGCGTGTGTTCCTAACCGTCTTCCGATAGATATTTACTGGAAATATCCCATCGCGGCCCTAATTCTAACCTTGACTGTGAGGCTCACGACTCTTAGTTCCGTCGTCATTCATTCATCGAGACACTCGTGCTGACTTCTTGCTATTATTTACGTAGGCGTTGTTGGGAGACTTTGAGGCGAAGGTCTACCCCAACGGAAGCTATGCTCCCGTTCGGTACAAGTACTTTTCGTATCCGAAGGTGCCAAGGAATAAGAGAGAAGCTGCGGAGTTTGAAGTAAGAATTTTAAAGTTTACTTTCCGAGTCCTCCGACTCTGTTAAGTTGTACCACGACTTTCCGCGCTAGCCCTTACTGATAATATGTGCCGATCTAGTCAGAGCGCAACGGAGAGCAACTGGCCACGTTCCGAACACAGGGGAGCGTCAACAGAGCGCCGAGCAACCAACTGGCCCCTGTACCAGGCCAGCTAGATGACGCCGACCTGGACGGGGTGCTCGTGTTTAAGCGTCATCTCCGCCCTCGGAAGCTGTGTGTGATCCGCGAAAATCATGACGCAGCTCAATCGGCTCCTGTACATATCGACGTGATTGACTGGGATGATTGGGATGAGAAGGGCCAGTACGTATTTGTGTCTTACACCCGAAAGCAGTTCTGCACCTACTCGTGTGAGGAAATTAAGGGTTGGGAAGCCCCGACGACGGAGGAACAGCGCAAAATCCGGCGTTTTCAGGAGTCCAATTGCGACGCTGACCGCAATCAACTCCTTGACATTGGCATCCAAGCAGCTCTTGATGCCGGTGTTAAGGCATTTTGGATCGACGTCTATTGCATACCGGATGCCGAAGCCCAAATGGACTCCCATCGGATCTGTGATGTCGCTCGGGGGTCTAAATGCATGGTGATCGCTCTTCAAGATAAGGTTAAAAGCCGGGCGGAAAGGCGGCGTCCGCAGACGATGGATGATTTGTTACGGAACTGGTCGGCCCGAGTGTGGACATTGCCAGAGATGCTGTTAGCGCCGACAAGTTACGACCTGAAGATATACCACGCTCAAGGCAAAGCGATAGTTACTGATATAGTCCCCAAGAGGAACATGGCTGCAAGAGCATATGTGGGCAAGGACGCAATGCTAGTCCGACAGCTAGTTGATCACTTCGAAGCTAGCCAACAGTTGACGCTGGTAGAGCTTCTCACTATTGGACTCGAGTGCCTGGTCGGCCGCAAATACAGCGAAAGGCTGCGGGCAGACCCGGTGTATGCCCTCATGGCCATGGTGCGGAGGCGTCCCATACCAAATGAGGAAGACACCCTTTTTGAGGCTTTCGCGAAGCTATCGCTGTTAAACGACTCCAACTCCCTCCTCGAGCGGCTGATCTGTATCCTTCCACACCGCCGTGGGGAACCATGGTACAAACTCGAAGACTTCTGGGGCGCCAAGCTATGGGACATTGAGCCCACCGTACAGGTGTCGGCCATTGCAGAGGACCAGACCGTCATCCTGGATGGTGGTTTCGGTGCAACAATCCATTGGAACGAGCTGAACAGGGTGGCCTTTATGAAGCGTGAGACGATATGGCGTTCCGTCGCAGCACTCATCGTACGCTTCGCCCCAATCTGGCTCATCATAGGTTGTACCCTACTCGCGTCGTTCGGGCAGCCGGTGCCGTCCTTCGACGGGCACAAAAAATTGAACCCAGTGATCGGGGTTGCCATTGTCTTCTTCCTCATCGCCTTCGGGGCTGTTACTACTCTGCCCTACGCCATGCTGTCGTTATACAGTGGCAAGTTCTGGTCGACTCAGGCGCACTTGTTCGGCATCGAAGGCCAGGTCGACCTTGAATGGCTCGAGTTTCAGCTCTTCGGCTTCACCCAAGGCCGGCTACGATGGGGTCAGTGCGGCAGTACGCAATCGCGTCACCGTCGCAAGCTAGCCGCCAAAGGCGCGAGGTGGGTCGATGATGAGGCTGAGTCATATGAGCCTAAAGTCAAGCCGCTCGACGATTCCGGCCCCCTCCCTACGGAACCTGACCGGATCTTCACAATTGTCGACACCTACTCATTGACTGTGGAGCTCATTCGGGCTGTCCATCCTCCAAGCGTTGCTTTGATCTGCGGCCATGAAGGTGGCATGAGAAGGGCGCTCTTGTGCAGCTACGACTACAGAACATCGACCTTTCATAGGGAGACAGTTATTCGCATGCCGACCAAAGTGCTAGACAGGATGGATCGTGTTGACAAGTTTCGCTTTTCAATGACGAGCATGCCGCTGTACACCAAAAAGGGCGGCGCTTCCCAGCTGGCAAGCAGCGACACGGACGTCGCTTCTCCGTAGATCCTTGTTTTCATTTTGACACATCACGTCGGGAGCCCAACAACCTTTATCAACGACTATGCTCGCGGCTAATAACATTATGTATCTTTTCTTTCATGATATCTTGACCCTTCATTCAGAGGACCTTTTTAGTTACTGTTCGCAGCGTTAATTCCCTTACGATCTAGGTCTTGTATTTTCGACATAAGGATTAGGTAATATTTGGGAATATTATTTTCTGTTTGATAATTTGGATGTTGAAGACGAATTGAGAAATAAACCCCCTCCTCTATGTACACGAAATCACATCAATATTTTCAATTGATATCAATGTAGCTTTTTAAGTCGCGATGTCTACAAAGCCGACACTTGTCACCTAGATTTGAAGTGCGTATATTGATGGAAACGGTCTGAGAAAGTGAAAGACAGACTTTGCAATATATGAAACAGGACTGGGACGAGTCTAGCGTTGTTGTAACTTATTTCCGATACCACATCCTGGTGACCTTAGTCCTCTTGATCTTCTTCTGCAGTTGGAACACGCCGTACAGCAACGCCTCCGCTGTTGGGGGACAACCCGGCACATAGACATCCACGGGCAGGATGCGGTCCACACCACGAACCACGCTGTAGCTGTAGTGGTAGTAGCCGCCGCCGTTCGCACAAGTGCCCATGCTTATCACCCATCTCGGTTCTGGCATCTGGTCGTAACACTGCCTGACGGCGGGAGCCATCTTGTTGGTGACGGTGCCCGCAACGATCATGACGTCGGCCTGGCGGGGAGAAGCGCGGAATATGATGCCTAGACGGTCTTGGTCGTAACGGGGCATTGACACATGCATCATCTCGATGCCGCAACACGCAAGGGCGAAGGTAAGAGGCCACATAGACCCATTTCGGGCCCAGGCAACAATCTGGTCGAGGGTTGTTCTTGGTCATTGACACATAAGTCAGCCTTGGGGCTCATGGATATTCATTGACACAGGTGTATATAAACTCTTACAGGGCATAGTCAACCACGCTAGTTGGCTTTGATTCCGTGGATAGGGGTAAAGGCGATGAAGGGCGTCTAGGTGCCGTAGATGTCTTTTCGTGTTGTTGAAGCTGTGTCGTATTGCTGATCCCTCTAAGGTGTTGTCTCGATAGTAGCTGGCATGCTGGACGAAGTGAATATCTATAGCCTAAGCCTTGTTAGCTAAGTGATATACCACCTGTTGACTGGGACAGCTTACAACGTCCCACCGACAAGGCCCTCATGGTTTCCAACTCTCTTAGCAAAGGGCGCCTAACATTAGAAGGGAAGTATATTGAATATGTAGTTAGCCAGAACAGAGAAATGTCTGCCGTCCGTAGTCGACATCTTATACAGAACCTTCGACAAGGTGTGCCTCATCGGGATATTCACACATTCTGGGCCCACCTACAGCAAAGGTGCGGATGGCGTTCACGAGAATTCGGGAGCTGACTCTTAAATTCAAACACTGTGCACAATGATGTATATACTGGGAATATTACAGTCTGGCTACCTCATATGCACTGTGACTAGATCTGACCTTCCCAACTTGGGACTAGTGCCTTACATTCCGCCCTCGGGAAAAATACTCCTCAGGTAGACCGTGGCATCAATCTTCACTTTTACGTCTATGTATATCAGCAACCTTGTTTAAATAAATTGCATCTCTTGGCCGATCAGCTGGGATCGCCAGCTTAAAGAGCATCACAATACAAGATGAATTAATAACAGAATGAGATGCTCTGTTCGGTGTGTCAGCTGCCTGTAGCAGAGGCTATCGGTGGCTCCGAGCCTTCTTCCAACAGTCGCGAGTGTCCATTTTGTCAAGCTGTCTTTTCTCGTGTCGACGGTGCCAGGCGACACGCAAAGAGCTGTCCCAAACGAGATGGCCGCGAATTGCGCTCTGGGAAGCGCGGCCGTAAGACAAGATCCTGTGATCAGTGCTCACGCGTCAAGGTGCACTGCACCTCTAAAAACCAGAGCCCGTGCGACCGCTGCATCGTGCGACAACTTGAGTGCACTTTCAGTCGGTATTGCGCCGATGTCACTCATCGAAAATGTTCGTCTGAGAGCCCATCCCAGTTAGGGACGCTTGGAGATAATCGTGCTTCTTTGTCGTTCATACTCAATGTCACTGACGACAAGATGGATTTTGTCACCGAGAGGGCGGTGGGAGAAGAGCCCGATGCTGCTCTCCTGGGTCCCACCCGCGTGACACCGCCACAGGTTCAAGACCTCGGTGACGAGACATTCGGATTTATCGACCCTGTACTTTTACTATCGTGCGAATCTCAAATGTGCGTTACGCCGTTAGAATTGGGCGGGTTATACAATTCAGAAGAACAGAACCTTCTCGGCGCCTTTCTAACAGGGCGGTCTCAGGACGGCCGTCTCTCATCGCGACTCGAGCTCTTAGAATTGGACGTTGCCGACCATGCAAGGTCTCTCGATCACCACGGAGATCCATTCGACCTAATCGCTTTTCGTCGTTTTTTTTGTGTCTCCAACGTGCACACGTTTGCCATGATATACTGTCGCAAGCGTCACTACCAATATCCGATTATTCATTGGCCCACATTTGCTCTTGAGGAAGCCTCGCTTCCACTGCTTATGGTTGTTTCTCTTACGGGGGCTACTTACTCGTATCGTCCGGGCCACGGAGAAGAGAACGTAACTGAGGCCCGAAAACTGTACCATCTCGCCGATTCCTATGTCTTTCGCCAACTGAGTCTATATCTTGACCGACCATCGTCGACAGATGACAAATCAGAAGCTATCCAGATCTGCCAAGCGGCCTTGCTCATGTATGCTTTAGATACCCTCTTGGCGGGTGATCCGTCAATGCAACAGATCGCTGTGACTCAACGGCTACCAGCTTTAATATCTGCTATGAGGAGGCTAAACTTCATTGGTTGCCGGCATGGCAGCTCTGAAGACTGGCAGCTATTCCTGTATCATGAGAAAATCATCCGACTTGTTTCTTGGGCTTTCTGCGCCGACTGCTTAGCTACCTTGTCATGCAATAGGCCCCCTGCTTTCTCCTTGTCAGAATTATCAGGGGATATTCCCTACGATAATCTAGTATGGGATGCTGATTCAGAACTAGCATTTGAACAGCTGAGGTCTTCTCACATGGGTCCTTCTCACTGCATAAGAGACCTTATGTCAGGGCTTCTCGAGGACAGATCGACGGTAGATGTCGACTGGGAGAGGCTACCTCTTTTCCACCTACATGTCATGCTGTGCGGTGAGTCCCAGCCAAAACCCCTCCAGACTATGTGTTAGATCACATGTGTATACCATTGAATTTTAACCTTTTGTAGCCTTCCAACCAATTGTATTCAATCTCCACGTTACGATGTCTCTAGCACAGCGATCAGAGAAGCTATTAGAGGCACTCGGCACATGGCGACATTTTTGGGGGAGATGTATGGAGCGAATTCCAATCTCCCAGTGCAAGTGGCTTGGAGTATCGAAACACGTGCCCGACCTTGAGCACCTGACAAAGCGAATCATTGAAGTTGCCGTCAGCCCTGAAGCCAGTTCCTCTCGGTATTTGCAACGAGTCCCGTCTTGCAGCGCTCGGGAAATGCACAAGTTCATACAAGAGTTTATATTAAAGACGTAGGCAGTCTTTTAGCAGTGGATGAATGATCCTTGTGTCTACCAACTTGACAATAGTGTGGTTCCGAGCATTATTGCCTACCTATCTATCTGTGAGAGGCTGGACTCGTTACTATGTTTAGCATACAATGCCCTAATACGACATACTTGATTAAAAGTCACATCCTGACTTCTGATCTTACATACAACGGTTTCAACACTGCTGCAGCAGTAGCATAGTCGGCCTCAAACGACACAGATGGATCAATAAGATGAAACTGCAAGATGTCAGCAATCGTCATCAAACCCCTCTCATCCCCTTTCCCCAGTCTATGTTCGCGACAAGGTATGACTGATATTCAAACTAACCTTGAACTTCATGAGTAATGCCGGTATGAGCTTCTTCATCTGCAGCAACGCGATGTTCTGACCGAGGCAATTTCTTCGTCCGCGGCTAAACCCCATATGTGCCGCTTCCATTACCCGCAGCTGCTCGCGGTCTTCTATGAGCCAACGCTCTGGGCGGAAGACCTCGACGTCGTCGCCGAAGACCCTAGTATTCCGATGAATTGCTGCCTGCACTATTATATTATTCGACGTTAGTATTTGTAGTGACGTCTTGTAGGCGATCGGTTAAAGAGCACTGGGGTTGATGAATCGATCGAAAACTTGAGCTAAAGGACTTCGAACCACGCAGATAATACTCACTGCAACCAACGCTGGCACCTTCCGGAAAATACATGCCGGCAATGGTAATACCACCAGCGGGGACAAGTCGCTCAAGGGGCATAGGAGCGGGGCTGAAGAGACGCATGCTCTCCTTGATGACGGCGTTTAGGTACGACAGTTTGCTGACATCGTTATACGCGGGGATCTCAGGGAGATCGGCGCGCATGAGCTCGCTCTCCAGTTTCCTCATTGCCTCCGGACTCTTCAAGAGGTAAAACAGCGCAGCGGTGACCGTCGAGGCCGTGGTATCGCTAGCGCCCGAGATGGTGCTCATTAATAGGCCGATAATTCCGGGTTCGTCGAGCGTCCGTGGGAAATCCTTTCTTGCTTCTAGGAATCGCTGCAATAGATCCGGCGATGGATCGTACGAATGAGCATCAGAATCGTCTTTCGTCGACGACACGGATGCTTTGTTGCTGCCGCTATTCATTCGCGCTTTCAACTTCTCGCTGGCCATGGCCACAATAGTCGACGGCGACCGGCTCTTGGGCTCGAGCAGCGGGTTCCGATGCACAAGGCGTTCGAGCCTGGGCATCGACGCCCAGCGCGCCCAGTGGATGAAGCGGTCCCGTATTACCTGGACGGAGCCGCCAACGTCTGCCTCGGCGGCCAGGCAGCCGAGTGGGGCGCCGAACGAGAAGCGACCCGCCGCGTCCATGGTGTACCAGACGATCATGGACGACAATTCGAATTTTCCTGTGGTTGTGGTTGTGGTCTTGGTCTTGGTCTTGCGACCGACGACCTCCAGGAGCTCCTCGATAGTCGCGTCAATCCAGCGCTCATAGTCTAGCGTCGCGGTTGGCGTGAAGGCGTTGGCGATGGATCGCCGCATCGCGCCATGCTGGTTCTCGTCTTGCGTGCTGATGAGACTGGCGATGTCTTTACCGTTTTGACGGCCCAGGAGCACTTTGTAGGATTCAGCCTGAACATGCTTGTTAGTCGGCTTGTGATATTTCGTCATTTACTAGGCACCCTGATATATATATACAAGGTCGAAAGGAGAGGTTAATCATACCGTGATAAATCCTGCCCGACTCCCGTACACGACGTTAATAACCTCAGGATCATTGATACTAATGCTTTTAACGCCGTAGCGCACAATCGGCCCGTGTCGGGCGTGGAGGTTCAGCAGCGTGCCTTGTAGTCGCCCGGTCGATTGCTGATATGCCCGCCATAGGTCCGTCAACCCCGCTATAGCCGGGCCGGGTGCCTTGCACAACTTGCTCCAATTGATAAATAAGCGGACGCCCACGAGGGCGACTAGGACGGCTGACAAGACCGTAATTGAGAGCCCCATGATGGGTTAGGTGTCCGACGATTACGCTCACAAACCGATAAATGAATAGAGGACAGAGATAGGGGGGGTAGCCGGGGTGTGAGTCTCTTCTACATATGAGTAAAAGCCAGGATGATGGATAGGATTGATTCCCCGACCCCGCCTGCAACCGCGTCAGACCAACCGCATATGCTAGGTGTGCCTAGGTGCAAGTTCCCAACCTGGGCGCTTTAACCCTTTATATTTGCTGTAAATATCATCGCTCGGCGTGCTTCATTGTGACAGAAAATTTCCCCAAGTCCGAATCTGAAGAGGGGTGCAGGCCCCTGTTCAACTCTTTGTATATCTATCTACACCTTCGGCAGCCCCTCCATATCGCTACCGTTGCAGGGGTCCATATCATGCCAAGATTTACTGTACCAGATAAGTAGTGTGACATATTCTATAATCGGAAGAAGCCCGACTCGAAAGCGTTGAAGCTGAACAAAACCGTAAGGAAACCCCGCGAATGGCACCAGCAGACCTCTCACATTCTAGGCAGTGCTGATCATAGACCGTGTTGAAACCCCAAACACCCTCAAGAGTAAACCTGCTGTACTAAGTGCGCCCCCTGTTAACTATATCAGGGCAGCTACTGCATAACAAATACACGAACAGGAGCAAGACGAGTTATGCACACAAGAACAATGTGTGACGTTCACTGTGAATTGATAGCCTTCTTCCAGGTCTCGTCAACGATGGACCAGTACCGCTGTCTATCCGTCTTCATATGCGCCACGTGGGGGCTGAAATCGAACGGTTCCATGCGCACGCTAAAGCCCTTGGCCGTGGCTTTCCTAGCATGCATCTCGACATGGCGCCAATCGACCATGATGTCGGCCTTGCCGTAGATGTAGGTGCGGTTGGTCTGCCTGACGAGTTTTGGATCGTTGAGGATCCTCGCGTTCTTGGTGAGGAAGTCCTCGCCGGCGACGAAGCCGAAGGGCCTGTACCAGATCCAGGTGGCGAGGATCATCAACACAATGAAGGGGCTGAAGAGGGAGCGCGTGAGGCCGTTGGGAAAGCTGGCGGTCAGAGCGTTGTACGAGCTCGAGAAGGCATGCATGCCCGGACACGAGTCGTACACGGCCGCGTGCAGCGGGAACGGCAACCCCCCGGACGACGGCATGTTCTTATACCCCGTGTACATGTTCTGCATCGTCGTCGAACCCCCGTTGGAAAATAGGTGTACAAGGATCTCCGGGGTGCTGGGCGTCGCGGACAAGGTGCCGGCTTCGATCAGTGACTGCAGGTACCACAACGCGGGTTGCACCGCACTGGCGGCCTTGGATGTGATCACAGCTTCCCTCATGAAAAACTTGATGAGAAGGATAGAAGCGCTGGGATAGGTATTCTGGTAGTGGGAGATGTATTTTGCAAGATGCAGATCCCGCGCGTCCATCCACCCGGCCAAGACTATGAGTTTGGGACGCGCTGAGTTTGGCGGCGCAAGATCAGTCTCGCTAGGCTCATACGTGAACACGTACGAGGATAGTTCCTTCATCATGTAGAGAGATGTTGGTACGGCTGTCATTTTATTGCTCGTCCCGACTTCTGAATCCATGTGCTAGCAGTAAACAGAAAAAAGCTCGGGAGCCTCGGCCTTCGCTGAGGAACACGTTACTGCATCCCACTTACACGTTGGTTAAGAATAAATATGCACGGGGTACGCTGCAGGTATAGACTTTAAGTTGAAGTTAGGAGCGGCCGATACAACATATCTAGAATTAGTAATACTAGATACCATCCTCGGCGGTGTAAGAAGCAAGAGGTAATAGGATTTGAACCATCTACATTGGGAAGTGATGATGCCTCGGTTTGCTTACATAAAGCAACATTGGTGGGTCCATCTTTGTAACCGTAGGCCAAATTGTTTTCTCTCGCAGCATTATCAAAGTGTAAATACGTCCTATTAAGATTAAGACTTTGAACTGCTAAATAGAACAGTACAGCCCAGGAAGATTCATGTATAGAAAGACTCCTTTGCGTCGTTTTTTACTCTTTCCTGATCGCCATTGAAAACCTGGTCGGGCATCAAAAAACATGTACTTGGATAACTAGGCAAAATGGTTTTTATTTTTATTTTTTATATAATTGTTATTAGGTATCCAGGGCAACAGGCCACTTCACGTGATTATCGCAAAAAGCTGGACAACTGTACACCGCTCGACGCGTGCGATGGGCACTGCTTGCTACTGGTCAGTGGCGGCACTGAACTACCTTGACGACAAGAAGCAAATGATGCGGCTCCCCCACTATCGGTGAGTTCCTCAGCCAATACCAGTAAGCCGTGGCAAGGTTCCTTATCCTCCTGCAGAATAGGGATGCGTGATTACAAAATCGAGATGACTTGAACGAGATAGATAACATGGGGCTTTTTACTATTAGAAGGGCTAGCCAGGCACATTCGGTCTGGGCGGTTCTTCCAAAGTCAATATTCTGTGCTGACATCACCAATTGCAACGCCACGCCAAACGAAAAATCATGACCTGCGCCGGTTATTGATCTTATGATATTTGCGCTCGAGCTGTGCCTGGACACAACGCACTCGTCCAGAAATCAATAGTTCTGTTTCTGTTCAAGAGCTGCAAACTATCTCGGTATTAGTTACCTCAGGATAATGCTGCTCTCCGTCACGTCTGACAGATTTTTATGCCACAAAACCCTTAATTTTTGCCCCCTTTTCAGCAGACGTATGACTTGAGCGAATTGCATAGGATACAACACTCCGACAGCGCTTGACTTCTCTCATTAATATTAGCAACAGACCCGTGAAAATTGAGCCTTGTCTCCAACAGGAGGAAAGAAACGCGCACAAACGGCCATCCGGATAGCATTTGCCGTTTCAACCGCGGGGAGCCTGCGGCAAGAATTTCCACAGCACACCGCTTACTCAAAACAGTCAGCGCTATCGTTCCGATCCAGCAATACTCGAGATCGAGATGCAGGGTGTCTTCGCCGGCGGGCGTCAACGCCAGCGCGGCCAGGCTTGGAGTTTTTCCAAGGTATGTCGTGATTTACCTATTCCGTTTAGAAGCCCAATCATCCATCCCATTCCCTTGCGCGTTCTTCATCTGCAATATCCGGGCTGGATCGAGTACTTGAGATTGTAGTCCTGTGTACCGCATAAATCTGTTCCATAGCCAAGATCGCGAAATGCTTATGCAGTTTGTCTGGCATTGAGGGCCAAGTGGCCAGAGCCGTCCTTTTATATCATTCCATTAGAATCTATTCATCGAAGGTGATGGGGTGGAAGGGATGGATGGGAAATTTGAAGCCAATTATTAAGACCAGAAGACATGTGCATTGCCCCACCAGCCTGTTGCCCATACTACACGTACACGGTATGTGTACAGCTGTACCTACATACACGTTTCCTTTTTTACTTCAACATTTCGTGTTTGTCCAGCCAGACACAACTTCATTACCAATCACCTAGGTACCTAGTCCGTTTCGATTCGGCTGCTCCGACAACGACGGACTGTGGAATTAGCTCTGGTTCATTACAGTTTGAGGCTCCAGCTCTCCCTACACAGCCCAGTTCTAGATCGCCAAAGCAGGCCGCTAGTTAACGGTTTAATTGATTCCCCATTGTCTACTCGTCTCTTTTTGGCAAGTGCCTTTTCTCGCCAATTTTGGCTAGGTACAAAAATTTTTTTCTCCAGTTCTTCTGTCCTCGATTCGTTGTTCGAATGGCGATTTGCAGATGACAACTAGGGCCGATGCTCGATGTGCCTGTTTCACATTTGGATGTACTGTAGGTACCTACCTATCGGCTGCATACAGTATGCACCTAGGTATCTAACTCTGCCTATCATGAAATGGAATTCGGCACAAAGACCATATCTCAGAATCTGTTGCAGATTTGATTACCCCAAAGTTGGAGAATATTTCCTTAATTGTGGAGGTGCCTGACTAGGTGGTACTTGCTACCAATCAGGCCCATCAGCCCAATAAAACTGTTTCCGAAAGGGGCAGAGAGCACACAGAGGGCAGCCAAGCTGCGGGGGAGCTGCTTCTTGCGCCTTCAATGTTTGCGGGGACTTCAGAACTTGCAGGGCAGGCTAGGTGGATCAGAGCTGCGTCTGGTCAAGTTCCGTTCCCGCGCGAGCAACGTTGGGGTCTTCCAAAGACCCGGGTTTTCATCGCTGTAACGCCGTGGTTGGCTGGCGTTGGCTGGTTTGACCTTGGCCCGCCCGACCTGGTGCAGAGAGGCCGGGTGGTGACGGAACTCCATGCATGGATTCACCTTTTTCCCATCTTCCGCCCGACATTGCGTCCTCAGGTCCCTCTTGAGATGATGGAATGATGCAGTAGCGCCTGAGGAGGGTGTTGTTACTAGCATGGTGTTACCAGTAATTTTTGTGCTCTCTCGCTGGCAATGGCACTGCCAATGCGAAGGCGAGTGCAAGTGCAAGTGCCAGTGGACTGCAAAAGTACTACGACCTGCTACCAGGCTAGCAGCTACCTACATCACCTTGTAGCATCATTTCGCCTACCTAATAATTATACGTCGCGTGCTTCCACATGCCACCTTGCAATCTTGTATCGATCATCTCCATGCCTACCTGCCTACTCCCATACCCACGTTGCCCAAGTAAACCTGCTAATTTACTTCAATTGGTAGATGGAACTGCCTAATTGTGTTAAATTGTGCCCTCTGTACCACCTCTTCCCTTCTCTTTGACCCTCCTTGTCTCGTGCTCTTTTACAAGTCACCCACAGTTCTTCTCTCATGACTCCATCCCCTACATACGTACATGACCCATTTATACTCAGACTCCCTATCACTAGTCTCTTGATCATCGCCCCAAGTTATTTTTCTACATAGGCCCTCAGGCGCCCGGCCTGTGCCTCCCACCTTTCTTCTCCACAGCACACGACACTTGCGTCTGCATACGGTTTTGCTGTTTCGGAGATCGCTACGTCTAGATATCTAGCAAGAATGGCGCCCAAAGCTAATGGTAGAGGAGTCCAGGTGGAGGACACAAAGATATGCGTTGTGATGGTTGGATTACCTGCTCGTGGAAAGAGTTTTATTGCCCAGAAAGGTATGTAGTGCTGCAATGCAGGCCTCCTGCTTTATTCGCTACCGTGGGCCTAGTCGAAGGAGGAAAGGAGAAGGAGTGCATGGCTAACTCACCTACTACATGCAGCGCAGCGCTACTTGACCTGGCTGTCGATACCGAGTAAAACATTCAATGTCGGCAACTATCGACGCACCGACGCCCCCCATCCCTCGGCCGACTTCTTCGATATTACCAATGCTGAGGGCGAGCGTAGACGCCGTGCGGCTGCCCAGGCAGCGTTCGCTGATATGTTGGGTTGGTTTCGCCAGGGAGGTGTCATTGGAATATTTGATGCCACCAATTCGACCAAGGAGAGACGCCAATGGATCAGCGACCTGTGCGAACGTGAGGGCATTGAGGTGCTGTTTGTGGAGTCCAAGTGCGACAATGAAGAGTTGATCATGGCCAATATACGTGACGTCAAGACCACGAGCCCTGACTATAAAGGTCAGGATCCCGAAAAGGCTGCCCTCGACTTCCGCAACCGCATCAAGCACTACGAGAAAGTCTACAAAACGATCGACGAGGACGGGGATGAGAGTCACTATACCTACCTCAAAATAATGGATGTTGGTAGCCAAGTGATCATCAATCGCATACAGGATTACTTGCAGAGCCGGGTTGTGTATTATCTCATGAATTTACATATCCGCCCACGGTCCGTCTGGCTATCTAGACATGGTGAATCCATGTACAACCTATCAGGCAGAATTGGTGGCGACGCGGACATATCTCCTAGGGGCCACCAGTATGCCAAGAAGCTACCGGAGCTCGTACGACAGTCTGTCGGTGTAAGTTGCCTGAACCCCTGTATCTCAAGGTTACCGATATACGTGCCGTATGCAGAACCACTTTGGCATACAAAACATAACCCTACAGTAGCGCTACCTAGCCGAGACTAATTTATTGTTCAGGATGATCGGCCTTTGACGGTTTGGACCTCTACACTCAAGAGAACCATAGCGACGGCGCGTTATTTGCCTGCAAACTATAACCAGCTGCAGTGGAAGGCATTGGATGAACTGGACGCTGGTGTTTGTGATGGCATGACATATCAGGAGATCAAAGATGTGTACCCCGAGGACTTTGTTGCCCGAGATGAGGACAAATACAACTACCGGTATCGGGGCGGTGAATCATACCGCGATGTTGTGATTCGACTCGAGCCCATTATCATGGAGTTGGAGAGGTCCGAGGATATTCTCATTGTAACTCACCAGGCGGTCTTAAGATGCATATATGCATACTTCATGAAAAAGGACCAGTCTCGGTCCCCTTGGATGAACGTTCCCCTTCATTGTCTCATCAAGCTGACGCCTCGCGCGTATGGTACAGAAGAGGAACGATACCAAGCGGACATTCCTGCCGTCAGTACCTGGCGCGGGAAAGGCAGCACAGCGAAGCACGAGGACCCAATACCTGAAGCGTCTCATTAATTGATGTCTCGCTGTACTCGATCATGGCTAGGAACCACGATGATACGCGTATGCCATTAACACAGAGGTGTCAATGTTGGTACTACCTAGGGAAACAAGAGAGGACTTGCCTAGTATCATAAACTCGGCGTAAGGGCGATGGTATGAAATTATTTATAGACAGCACGGGACGGGATTAGCATATATTTTCGCATCAGGACAAGGAGCGTGGTGGTAGAACTTCAGGTTCTTCTCAAGGGTCCTCTGTTTTTTTCTTTTCCTTCTTCCAACTATGGGATATGTTTACACCGAGCGCTTCAATCCGTACGTATTTTAGTATAGTCATGACGAATTGACTAAGTCGAGGCACACAATCTCACTGACTCTTAGAAAGTCCTAGGTTAGTGAAGAAAACGAGCATACTGTGTGCCTTGGGTATTCTTGATGTAACAGGCATGCTATAACGCGTCCAGTCAATTTGATGAGTGGCACAACTATATTTCGGCTACCCGAGCAGTTACTATTCCCAGTTTGCGTGCCTTTTACAATAGATCGGATGACTAGTAGCACGCGCGGGCGGTCAAAACAGCACAGCTCGCCTGCTTATGAGTAGGCGCCCCTAGGAGAAACTGGTCACACGTAGGGTAGAATAAGGTTTCAGAATAGGTGTCCCACTCCTTGCGTACGTCATTGCTTTGTATTTAAGGAGAGACAGTTTCCGTCTAATTCGTCTCTTCAGGCTGCAGGGATTCCTGTTCACCGCCAAACTCCGATGTACCGAGTCTATCTCCGTATATTCGGTAAAGAAGCCGGAGCTCACTTACTATATCAAGCAGTGGATCTAGGCTGCCATGCATGGATGCTTGCACTATACTGACTTCGGGTTGCCATCCCGCCTGAGCACATGCCCTTCATGCTCCGAAGCCCGGGGTATGACTCCGCATTCAACCCCGTAAAGTTGAGGGAATGGCGAAGTCGTTAACTATAAATATCGTCTCCAGTCATGACCTCAAGAGACACACTTCATATGTTACTGGCTCACTTTATTTAACCCAATACCGTTTATCGGAATACTATAATCACATCACTCGACACCTAACCAGAATGTTGTCAGCAAGAGGGGCACGCTGGGCCAAGATCGAATACGCCCACGGCGCGCAGCACGGGTACGAACCGGTGAAGAATCCCAGGGGAATAGTCAGCTTCAGCAATGCGGAAAAGGTAATCTACCTAATACTAGACGAAACGAGGCAACGAAAAGAAAGAAACAGAATCAACTTGCTAACAACAATAACAAGCTGCTCATACACGCCGACTTAACACAATACATCAACAAACTCGTAAGGAGCAAGCCCCTAAGCTGGAGATATGACAGCTAACGAAGAATCTCGGGGGAAAAGGACTTTGAAGAATCATGCTGTTCGTACGGCGAGGGCTACACAGGCACATTGCGTCTTCGGAAGGCCATGTCGAACCATCTTAACAGACATTTTAACCCCGCGCATATTATTGATGCCGAGGAAATCACCTTCGCGGCCGGCGTGACTCATCTCAATGAAGTTTGTGCGCTACTCACTTGCGACCCTGAAGCTGGCGATGATACGATTATGTTGGGAAGGCCGGTGTACGGGGCTTTCTCGCAAGATTTGTGTATGCGGACGAGGTAAGCTGAGTGAGAAAAATGAACTGAGCCTGCTTCTCTTGCTTTTCGGTTTCGCCCCTCTCACTCTGACTGACTATGGAATTCGCCTACGAAGCGTGGATCTGGAATACGTCTCAGTTGGGGACACGGATCAGTTCACGCCCGCATGCGTCGCCGCCTACGAGACCGCCTTCGATGAGGCCAAGGCCCGCGGAAGGAATATCAGGGCGTTGATCATATGTAACCCGCATAACCCGCTAGGTTAGTGTGTATGTCTCTGTGGCCTGCAATGAAGACAGCACGAAGGAGATGATGAGCGCGGGACGGACGTGGCTAAGATCAGGCATGTTTGTCACTAGGCCAATGCTATCCCCGCGAAACCTTAGTCGGATTATTGCAGCTCTGCGCTCGCAAGGGAATTCACCTGATCAGCGACGAGATCTACGCGCTGTCGGTCTACAAGCGGAACGACCGAGAATGCGAATCATTCACCTCGGTGCGGTCGATCGACTTTACCGGGATCATAGACCCCAAGCAGGTGCACATCCTATACGGAATGTCCAAGGTTCGCCGTTTACCTTACCTGAATCATTACAAGCGCAATGTATTCATGATTTTTCCAACCGGTACTCTATTCTAAACAACTCACGATGGTATTCTGTTTACAGGACTTCGGAGCAGGCGGGCTCAGACTCGGCTGTCTAATATCTCAGAACCGCGAGTTCACCGACGCCGCGCGCGCGATCTGCCGCTTCGCCTCGCCGTCGCAGTATTCCATGTACATCGCCTCAAGACTTTTAGAGGATCAAGACTACGTAAACGCTCTTCTCGACAAGTCGAACGTGTTGCTGGCCAAGAATCGCCTGTTAGCCGAGTCGCTGCTGTCGCAGGCCGGTATCACTTATCATGATAAAGGGTATGTATATCATATGTGAAAGACGAAGAAGAGTGCTCGCTCGCCTGGCCTGATCTGACAGCTGATTACACTACACTGCAATGTGCTGGCTGCACTATCTATCAGTACTTCGCTTGCATAATACGCGTTCGCGTTCGCGTCCTTTCTCCTCCCCCCACTTGCGATTGCGATATTTCTTTCTGCTTGATTGGATTAGCTGATAACTACCTCATTGTGAATGAGTATAGGAACGCCGGTCTCTTCATATGGATGGACCTGAGCCCCTATCTCCCCGTATCGGAAACGAACGGAGATGGCTGGGCAGCCCAGAGGTTGCTGTCAGATAGGCTTCAACAGGCCGGTGTCTACTTGTCGGACGGTGGCACCTACCGCGCCCCGACGCCGGGTAAGTTCCGTCTGGTGTTCTCGGTAGACGAGGATATTCTTAGAGAAGGCATTAAACGGTGAGTACCTTCGATACCTAGCCCGTTTGATTTCTGTTGCATGATTCTGAACTTTCTTTTCGTAGGATCTCTCGCGTGATTTCAGGGGAGTCTGCATAACTTCTCTGAAATTCCATGACTCATAAATGCCCATGTTAGCAAAGTGGAAGGGTATCTAGAGCATCTGAAAAGAGCACAAATGTCAATCCATAGAGGTTTTAATCACCTCTTAATTGGAAATAAAAGATTGCCCGGTGACACCTGGCGGCGGGGCGCCAAGAAAAATGTCGATGATTATATGCAGGGTTGGCATCTATCAAGGTGCTGATATTTTGCCTATTTTTGAATGAATTCATATTACCCAGTCTCACTGTCCGGTTGAAAGAGCATAGATTTTAGCTTTGTGAGCCGGAATAGAAAGGAATATTAATACTAACCATGTAAAAAAGCCAGGACGCGGTATGATCACAATCGCCCGGTTCGTGCCAAGTGCATCGCGCGGAAGCGGATATCACAATGTTTTCGACCATCCGGCACCAATGACACAACCACAGCAGCCATGTTAACCCGCCGGCTCCGTGGGCATATGTGTACCGGGGAAAAGGTCTTACGCCTTTCATTCGGGGGACAGCAACTATATCGAGGCCTCATCAAACACGTATCTGAGAATGAGTCGGTTGCCAGAGATCTTTTATCACGGCTTTGATGGGATCTACCGAGCAGTTGAACGTCTCTTTCGACTAGGTTAGATTCTCTGCCAGGGACTGACTAACTTTCCTTATACCATCGTACATGGCGACTCCCCCTCGACATTATTGCTAAAGCTTGTCTTTGAAGCGGGGCTATAACTTGAACTCCGACGAGCATCTATTGCCACCCTCTGTCGCGGGGTAACGCCGCCTACGAAAACCCGCCCATGGTCACTAAGAATCGACGCTGCGTTTCTCAACCTCTGGAGCTTAAAGAGGGCAGTCTTTTCCTTCCTTATTTCCATGAATATATGGCGCCCTGTCAGAGTATGTATACGATTGAGACTGGCCACTCGACATGACTTATTCGTCTGTCATAAGGATGAGACTATGTTACTCCATAGCCATTTTGATATGAATACATGGCGGACACTCAGGCAAAGAGCCAGGCAGATTCAGTGCAGAGACTGCAGTGGGAAGGAAACATACCAAATGTCCCGTAGCCGTCACGCTAACATCCTATACAGGCCGACAGTGCACCCTGCTAGCATCGATATACACTCGACTACCCCTCCCTTGAGTTCGGTTCCAGATACAGCAACATGATATCGGGCGACTAAGCAAGGAAACAGAGACAGCCCTCGCCGAGATGACGCAGGAAATCATATGCATCCACGAACCCGACGGTGACCGGGTCGTCATAAAAAGATGGACTACGCGGCAGCCGGGGCTGTCTTCGCGAGATTTCTCCTGAATTTGTGAGCTTGTGACGCCCCGACCCAACCACCTTCCCTCCCCTTCCCTCCCCCTTCCCTTCCCCTTCGCCCGAGCTAGCCAGTGGCAACTGACTTTCAGCGTTTCTTTTCCCATGTCTATTAATATCTATTTATGGATCATCTTACAATACGACATTTCAGAGCGCACGCTGTTCAAGGTCTTAGCCAAGACACATTGTGGTCGCGTGCCACAGCTAAATACCGATCCGAGTCCCCGGACCACACTCACACTCTCACACTCTCACTCGTCTTCGCGCGGGAAGATGATCAGGGATCCTGACTGGTTCTCCTCGCCCGCGTCGCGACTTCGATCATCCCAATCAACTCCAGGACGGGAACGGGAACGCATCCGAAGTGAAGGATAGAATATTGTGACAAGATGCCTGAGGCTGTTGACACTATACTGGATTAGCTAGGTGGTGTTGAGGAGGATAACCTTGCTTCTCATACAAGCTCATCTGCTTGAAAGCCTGGGCGACGAGATTGACGTGTTGTCTTGGGAGGCGTGGCGGGTTCCTGGGAACTCGGCCTGGATGCTGGACGGACGGGAGTACTACGGATACTTGGCGCATATTATAGCAATGACCAGACAGTTGGAAAGCTGCGAAATTGGTGACTTCGAAAGAATTAGTATAGTTCCTTGCAAGTAATCAGGAAGAGTAGAGATAGAACAAAGTTTGAGGTATTACGATATGGTGTTATTTCTATGGCCAACGCAAATATTTTATATTATCACATAATATTAAGGGTCACGATCTAGTTCCTTCGAAAAATACATCCCACACGATATGGAGATAGGATTAGAGAGATAGGATTAGACACAGAAGACATAACTATCCTTTCATCCTCCTACATTTTCGCTATGTTTTGGTTGTTGTTATCGATGTACAGTTATTAATATGGTGTTCACCCCTGAGTATTCAATTTTAATCCCGCCTTGACTTGACTAAAGCCACGGATAATATCACATAAATTATGATGGCTTTTGCTTGGCTTACTGGTGACACTGCTACTGTTCTTGAATACATATCTCGTAGTGCTCTGTGAGCCACAATATTCACTGGATCTGTTTGCTCATTGGTAGACACTAATATTTTTGAGTGAGAAGACACAGTGACTGCTACTTAAGTACACAGAACAAATCTAAGGCTACCCAATAATATTGTCTGACTCATGATGACCCGCGGTTTAGCAGAACAGAGTTATACGTTTCGACTGGACCGAACTCTACAGACACGGCTTGGGATGTGAGTATCATGAGCCGTACTTAACTACCGTCCATACCTACGTATATTATTATATATGAATGAACCTCAGAAAAAGGAAGGTGTAATCTCATGATAAGAAATTAAAACGATAATATCACCAGAAGCTCTCCAGTGAGAATGAAGACTAGGTATGTAGATAGACATTGAGGTGTTCGGATCCCTGAGAGGCTCTGTATCGGTATTATCAGACGACCATATCCCACACAACCACTTCGAATACTATAATTAGCATATTCTTTTATCAATCCACTGATTATTTCGCTCCCAAAAGAACGTCGTATTACTTCACGTAACGCAAAATCTGCTTTCCTATTTCTGTCCATCTTGTTTCTCCATACGACACTGCAAGGAAACAACTCAATGTAATGTAACAGAAAGAAAGAAGCCTTGGAATACGGGTGAGAGAGGCGGGGGAGGGGAGGTAGCGAAGCGAAGAGCAAATGCAGAGTTGGGATGAACTTGCATGATGCTGCTTCTTCTTTTGTCTCCTTCTAGCTCAGTCCCTCAGATCTTGATAAAGCAACAAAGTAGGTAGTATATAGAGAGAGAAGCAATGATCAACCACTCCACATGTTCGTCCCGCACCGGTGGATTATGTGGGAAGTTTCTAAAAATAAGATGAAAAGACCAAGCAGCGGGTGCGGTATGATTGGAGTCACCCAGAGAGCACGGTCTGATCATGCCATGCTTCATGCAAAGGATTTGAGTTGCTATACCAGGCCGTGATGTTCTAAGTCGAAGTTTATGGGCAGACCCAAGCAGGGCGGACGTAAAGCCCGGCCGTGCCGTTGCTTGGGTTTTTGTGTAGGCCTCCAAGCTGTATCAGGCCGCCGCTGGCAACACCCACGATAGCAACAGACGACTACATTTGTAGTCGTATCTTTCTAGATGATGTGATTCTATGCTCTTCTGTTTGCCACCCTCGACCTGGCTTGGTCTGACCATCCGCTACTTGCCGAGATAGCGTTCTAAGGAAGTTCAAAACGCTGTGATTTGTCGATGTAATAGTCGCCGGCCATCGTCATCCGTCTCCGCTGATTTCACTCCAGCTTTCCTTTTCCTCTTTTATTTTCTTTTCTTATATCTGGCGCCTGCGTATCTTGTAGATGAGGTAGCGCCTGCTTGCTACCTAGCTACAAGTAATAATACCACAATTAAACACAATCAAACACGTGAAAACAGTAAGATGACCACAAGCTGTGGATCGCATTAGCAAGACGTACCCCAATATCTCTCAAACTAAGAATATCGTCCTATGAGTCTCCTCGTCTTGAATCCCCTCAACGAGACTGATGCCTAGTAGTCAAGTTAGAGATAGAGTGGAATGTTAATTATGGTCCTATGGACGATATGCTTGGCAATGACTGACTATGGCAAGTGAGTAAGCATGCGCGTGTGGAAAGCGGGACAGCGCGAGGAAAATAAATTAAAAAATTCCCCGTCGATACTACGCCGGCAAGTGAATTTCTGATGTCAAAGAACTAACGTAAGCCGCGGGCTGCATATTGATGGGGTTGCGTTCTCGGCAAAGAGGTTGGTCAGGTAGCGGTGAAACCAAAGAATTTGTACAATTCCTTAAAGCTAAGGTTTCTTGTTTTCTCTTTGAGATAATTATGTACCCAGGTCAGGTACTCGGGCGTAAATGAATTGCCGGCTTGTGTAAGGCCGCGTAGCGTATGTTCTATTCTCTTTCACGAACGTCCACCTCCCATTTACGTTCACATCCACGTTCCCACATTTGGTATTTCTATTTTTAAAGTCAACCGGCCTTTGTATCAATCTTTTGATGATGATAGTAATGTGAATTGGAAATCGAGAGAGCAATTAATTAATGCAACTCATATTGCCTTACCTACCAAACCAACAACCCACCCTCGTAATACGCTTGGTAGGCAGGCATTACGACCCAGCACATTTCGACTTTACTCTGCTGGAGGATCTTTGCCCAGGTTTCCCTCTCTCGGCACTTTGTTTCAGCCAGTGATCGAGTAGAAGAGCCAGGTAGCAGTGCATTTGACACGGCTTGGATAAAGTCCCGGCTAAAGTCGAGAAGCTGGGGGTGGTTTCTTATTCGCATTGCTTGCTCACTAGACGTATCGACGAACACACGCGCATATTCAGGCGCCCCCTTTGCGGTGGCCCCACAGCTCATGTTTACATTAGCGAAAGGTTAATCTGAATGAATTGAGCCGTTAATCTCTAACTGCCCTGCGTAAATTGCCAGTCGATATGAAGTCGCACATTCTGTCCTATGCTGAGCTTCGATCTGTATATGAAGATCACTTTAAAACATATTGCGCAATATAAACAGCTCTCCGACAGTCTGGGTAAGGCTGTAGCTCATATATAGACGTGCCTTTATTAGATTTTCAGCCGCCTTGACGTCGTCGCGGGGAAGGAGAGCTGGCTGGTATAAAGACCGTGTCCTCCATGCTATGATATTCTGTGCCTGCCCCAAATGTCTAACCCGTCTAGAGAGATGCCGCTTTGGAATCTGGTAGCTTAACCCTACCTACATACCTACCTAGTAGGTACCCAGCTCGTCTACCTTGTATACAAGGCTCCCGACTACCATTACCACGTTACAGCGTATGCAACATTCCTGATAAGTGACAGCCCAATTCAGCAGTTACTAAAGACAGTCTCATGATCTCAAATGGCTTGAACCTGACCCCCTCGTACCGTCATCGGAAAGGTCGAGGTAACCCAGCTTCCAGCTTCCCACGATTTCACACATCTTGTGGTTGTGGGTGGGTATGAAGATATGGATGGAGGTACGGACGGAGGTACGAGAACGGGTCGGCTGCAGCTAGTACCCTTACAAGGTGCTGAGAAATCTTGCATCGCATTGGGTGCCACTGGTCTTGGGACTCGATGTAGTTTGGCATAGCCCCCCCTGAAGGGCAGGATCCATGATAGTCCGGGGAAAGGTACGGGACATGGGTGGTTGGAAGTTTCGAGAGCAAAAAAAAAAAAAAAAAGGACTTGCCGTATCGCCTGGGCGTAATCCGGTCCTTTCCTTCAAGCCATCAGCAGCACAAGCAGGGCAACGAACGAGAAGCAAGAGCCGAATCAGGGAACCGTCATGTCTCCTCATCTGACAAGTTCTAGACTTCCAATTCTGGTCTGAAAGCCAGCAAAAATAGCTCGCCATGGGTGTGAGCTGAACTGAGGGCGAGCTCCTGTCGTTGGCCTGGGAAGACGCAAGACGATGATTATAAAAAGCCTCGATGGTTCGCCCTGTCCTAGGAGTTTAGCTATCACGACATCACTCATCAGAAACCGGAGATCCTTCCAAGTTATCCAGTCTCAAAGCCAGAGATTCTCTCAAAAGAACCCCTCATTCTAAATCCTTCAATTCTTCAGTCTCTCTCATCCAAAATGAAGGTCTGGAATACGCTCGCCCTCTTTGTGGGTCTTTCCTCCGCCGTGGCGATCCCGGAGCCCGCCCCGTCCAGCTTCCAGACTTCTACCGGCCATCCCACCGAGATGCATGACTTCGACGCACTGACCAAGGTACCCCACGAATTGGTCAACCGGGATGAGATCAACTCGGTGGTACAGCGCCGCGAGGTCTTGAAGCAGTTGAGGGGCGTGTCAGCCGTCAACGACTTCTACGAGTGCGCGACCAGCGTATGTAGCTCCCCCCTTTTACTGCCTCGATAGATAAACGAGGTATTCCTAAACACACACAAGTTCAAAGAAAGAAAAAAAGAAAGAAAGAAAGTCACTAATCAACACGCACATTGATGAAAAATAGGGGAACCCGCCCAAGTCTACTGACTGCAGCGCCGTCATATCGAACGTCTATGCGCAGAACAATCTTCTGTCCGTGGCGCCGCGCGCTTGCCTCCTCTTCGAGTTCGGCACGTGCTGGGGCTTTTTCTGCTCGCTCTGCGTGCGCCTCTCCACCGACACCGACTTCGTCGGCAACCAGCTGCAGTCAGCCCAGGATCTCTGCGTCAGCGGCGGCTCGGCCGGTACCATCGTGGGCGAGGGTAGCCCGCAGTGGGAGGCCGGATTCATCCGACAGGGTGGCACCCTGCCCAACTATGATGTCTGCTAGGCTTAGGGAGACTTATTACCAATCAATGGGCATACTGCCCAACGAGTCTCTGCTGAGGATTTGGCTGAGGTGGGCTGTTCGGGGAGGCTACTGAGAAGTTGCATTGAGAGGGCGAGGTCTGTTGGAGAGTGTTATTGGTCACATGACTTGTTGATTGCTTCAGGGGTTGGCGAGTCAGTTGTGTGTGTACCTTGTAGAGCAGATACAAATGTATGGTGGCGACGCCATTCATCTGTCTGTGGCTGCCATTCTAAGTTAGCTATTGCACCAAGTCTATGTACTTATCTTTCGTTATAATTAGACGTTGATGAAATTTATCACGTGCACTGTGTTGTAAAATTCAGGTACCTGCGCCATAAATCTAATTAATAGGGTACGTAGGTACGTAGTAGTCAGCATCCGGTCTTGCGGAAATTATCTACGACAAGCCCCAATGGTAGACTTCGATTTAGAGCGGAAAAGAAATCATATAAGTATACCTCCCTGGACAATCACATACAGAACTCTACTCCAAAGATTCCTGAACTCCAATGCTAGACTCCAAACCTAATACATAAGTAGTGGTATCATCAAATATACCTGTCTTAAGCTTGTCTTCAGCATTGAGGCCACATCAAATAGAACAATACATTGATAACGCTGACGGTGATGAAATGTCCCGAGAGTTTCCGAGTTTGGCGTACTTAACCCGGGGCAAAGCTCATGCATCTCGAAGAGTTTCAGAACACAGTGCTTGAATTTTAGTCTCACTGTATTGTCATAAACTAAGATATTCTTCAGGACAATCTTTCGACACCATTATTCATGACATAATTGCTCGCTCGTGTGGTATATTACTCTTAGAGACAGATGGTTCTTTGTCAAGTTTCCATTGCACACCACATCGCTTCTTCCCCATGGCAAGCGGAGCAACGCGCTCCAACGACATTGGAATCCGGTCAAGCTTATTATCACCAACATCTAAACAGTTCATCTCTTCTGGAACTTTTGGCCTTGTTTGGGCTGGCTTCCATACGCCCTTCTTCCCTGAGGCTTCTTGTCCCTGCTCATACTGGCACCTAATGTGAGGTCTATCCGGGGAGGCACAGCGAATCCGAATGACTTGGCGACTTTGGCTAGGTCGAGCTTGTTTACATCACTACAACGGGACTATTAGCTGACAGGAAGGACGAAAGTATATTTCTGATGCCAGGGAGATGGAATGCCACTTACAAGACGGTCCGTAGGGAATGCGAGGCATATGCGTGGAGATAAGCTCGGTAGCCCTCTATACAATTATCAGCACGGAGCTTGGAGTTATGTGGTATAGAGGAAGAGGCCTACCCTTGGCACTTTGGTTCAAATAATAATTACTGTTGATGAGCTTCTCGAGTTGGCTCTGGATATTGAGAACTTTCTTCGCGGGGAAGTCATATTCAACCACTGGCACACGAGCGGACTGTAACCGGGTGTTAGCAGATTCCTGATGAACAAAATCAGTTCATAGAAATAAGCTGACCTTAAGATGGGAAAGGAACCCTATCTCGCTGGGTTGCAAAAATAGGAGGGATCGACCTTTCGTACCCGCACCACGGGCAGTTCTACCAACTCTGTGAATACTGGTGGAATGTTAACATGGCCACTTTGTTCGTTTAAGGAGCAGGCATACATACTATTCACGAGGATCATCAGGAGGGTCGAGTTCTGCTTCAGTCAGTACAACTAGTTGCTCAAAGCAAAGGGACCCAAAAGCTGGGAGAATTGCACTGTAAATCCCGGGTGCTACGTACGGACCTATACATGATTGTTAGTGCTCATAGAATTTAGACCAAGGCCACCAAACAGATACGAAGGTGATGCATGAGCGAATCCTCTGAACTTACAATGAAATCTACCGCAGGGATATCTAGTCCTCGGGCTGCCACGTCTGTGCAGATTAAAATACCTGATTTGGCGTTCACGAAGGAAAAAAATGTGGCAGTTCGCTTTTGCTGCTTTTGCTTTCCGTGCTGTAAATGCGAAGTCAGAACTTTGCTCAAACGGAGACAAACTTATTCGAGACACTAACCAGGTCAAGGCAAGGAAGATCTATGTAATTCAGGAGCCTATTTGGGACGCATGTTAATACCTAACGTACGACGCAGGGAACGCTAGGGGGAGCATACTCTGCGTAGTATTTTACCGAGTTACAACTCGAAAGGAATACTATAATCTTTAACAGGAGTGTTAGTGATTGTGGTCCAAGCCCGCGTCAATAATAGCTCGGAACGTAATGTGCAAGCTTCAAGTAGACGCAGGATAGGCCTCCATAGAAGGATAATCGACTCTGCTCACTAACCTTCTTCTTGATATTTTTCTGTACGCCAATGCGAGTTAGCATGTGTTACTGGGCTGACAAAAGGAGAAAGAACAAACGAGCAACGGTCCTATCCTTGAAATACAAGAAATAGAGTACCGAAACAACAAAAGACTAACCTTAAGGAACGAGAACAGCAAGAGGAACCGTTTATCTGCTTCGCAGGTGACATAGCCTTGCTCTAAGCCTTCCACTGTTGAGTGCTGCTTCTGCTCGTCTACATTGATATACAGAGGACCAGGCCTAAGTGATATTCGGGCCAGATCTTCGACTTTTGTAGTCTGTGTGGCAGAGAACAGGGAGGTTTGTCTCTTCTCGTTGGGGAGTATCTTGATAATCTGACGCATCTCGTCTTCGAAACCGACCTCCAAGATTCGATCGGCTTCGTCGATAACCAGGGTCCGTAGGTTTTTATACACAAAACCTTGTGTGTTTAGAAGATGATCGAGCAACCTTCCTGGGGTGGCAATGAGAAGATTTACGCCCTTGCCTAACTTGTCGGCCTCTGCGCGCCGATTTGCGCCTCCAATGACGATTCCATACGTTTGAGAGTGGTGCTTCATCAATTCGCAGGCAACTTGGAAGATTTGGAGCGCGAGTTCTCGGGTCGGGGAAATTACTATCACGCCAGTGCCGTTTCGCGGTTTGAATCGAAGAGAATGGAGCATCTCGATAGCCGGAATCAAAAAGCTTAGGGTTTTACCGCTTCCTGTTTTTGCTGCTCCTAGAACGTCACGACCAGCGACTTTGAAGATCCATCCAGTTAGTGACTACATCCAAATCCGGATTTCCATTCTCTCTCTTTTTTTCCCCTGGGTCAGAAATACTCACGCAGTGGTGGAATTGCTCGCCGTTGAATGGGGGTCATGGTCTCGAAATTCATCTCTTCCTTGATTGCACGGAGTGTTCTCTCTGATAGCTTGAGCTCTTCAAATTTCTCGGCAGTATCTGTCGGCGCTACGAGAGACTCGAGTTCATTGCCCCCGCCATTGCCATTAACAACTTCAGCGTCGAGATCGGTACCATCAGCGTCGCCGTTAGACTCTTCGCCTTGATCGCCTGTCGATTCACTTGTTTCGGCCTCAACGGCCTCCGATTCGCTATTATCATCGTCTTCTTCTTCCTCGTCCAAGACCTCAGGTACGGCCGGAGGGTTGTTCTGCGCTTCGGGCTCTGCTCTCTTCAATTTCTTCTTAGGTGCCAGGTCAGCAGCGGTGGTCACTGTCGGTTTAGTTACCGCCTTGGTGCCATCCGCATCCTTGTATTTTCTCTTCTTCGTATGCTTTGTTGGTTCCATGGTGTAGAAATAGAGAGGAATCGGGATTGTGTCGGTGCGCTCGCTGTATCCAGGTTTATCTCCAGAGGTTGGGAGTGGGATGCGAGCGACTCGGCTTAATTGATGGAACTTTTTCTGGGCCGGTTGGAACATCACTTATCGATAGACGCGTTCAAAAGTGGGGTATGGCCATTCAGTACAAGCCATTGGCGACATAGTACATCTATACATCTGTACAGCATATGGTTAGGAGAACCCCCACATTGCCTTTGCAAGGCGCGTACAGCATACTTGGTACTGCAGGTCTATGATAAAGACAATCCTTTTTCGAAACGTGTTGCAGCCGTTGAGACACATGTTTACGATCGAGTCTTTACGCTCCTGTATACTCAGACAAAGATCTCACATTATAGACTGATTGATTATTCTGTTTCTGTATGTGATGTGTTTGTTTATTGATACAACCAGTATTGGTTGTATATGCGAAAATGCTCCTGTGCCCGTACCTTACTACGCCGCCGCTCGTCACGAAACAATCTAATATAATTACAAACATACTATATTGCCTTCTTTTATTCCTTATGAATAGCATTTGCCTCTTTGAATGAAGAAGATCCCAGGAAGGATGACAGACCAACAAGCCACCAACACCGTATGATGCCTTTGAAATGCGCCAAAGTATCGGGTTTGTATAACATGAAGATCTTTCTATAAAGAATACCCCCATCTCACCTCCGACGTGCCAAAAAGCACTAAGAACAGATTGTGAATCACTATGCGATCGAATCTGCTGAGCTTAAGGGTGAACGCTTTGTCTCCATCGCTCAACCCTATCCATCTGACCACCGGCTTGGGCGGGACTGGGCGCACCATATTGACTGGCATATGGATTCGTCATCGGCGGGGCCCAGGTAGACATTGCGCCGCCAACACGAAAGGCATTACCCATCGCACTAGCGTTTGTGGCAACGTTGGGAATTGTAGAGTTAACGGCAAAATCTCCTACTGCCATAGTCCTTCGCGACTGCCCAAAGCCGCCGCCGGTACCATCGTTAAAACGGCCGGACATGAACCCCCCGGCCTTCACCAAGTTGGGTGCGCTCAAATTGGAAGGCATCTGCTGTCGGAGTGCTGCAAACTTCTGCTCTTGGTCCCTTTTGTAACGTGCTGCTTCTTCTTGTTTTGCTCGTTCAGCATCGACCCGGGGATCCGTCATGACGGGTTTGTTATGGTGTGACACCAGCACGTCGGCCATGGAATGCCTCTTTGTCAACTGCGGCGTAACACTAGTCCGTCCACCGTTTAGCTTGACTCGGGCCATCTCCCGCTCGCGTGCTTCACGTTCTGCTTGTAGCCGTCGCCGTCGTTGACCCAGAGTCTCCTCTTCTTCTGTAGGCTGTGCTTTACTCTTGTTTTTGTCCCTTTCAGCATCCTTACCTTCGGTTGCCTCGTCTTTAAATGCATCCCCTAATTGGCTAAGGAGTTCTGCAGAAAATGCCGAGCTCACAGGACGTGGTTGCGGAAGAGGATTGTCATCATCACGAGTGCGCAAACGCCGCATACGATTGCCCAAAGTTTCGTCCTCTATCTCGTCTTCTTCAGGGGTCACTACTCGAATCTCATGATTGGGTGGGCCCAAGGACACACTCATGTGGGGAGCGCGGGCGAGCGTCATTCGCTGGATAGCCCCGCCTTCTCGTCCTTGAAGACGGTTACGCCGAACACTCAAGGGTTCGTTATCTTCCATATCACGTTGTTCCATCAAACCGAGCGGTCGGTTGATTTCAGCTATGGCCCCAACCAGGCCAGTGTCCTGGCCCTTGCTGGCAAGCAAAAGAGCAAGCGGCATCTCTTCGTCATCATCTTCTGCGGCATTCGTACTCGGATCCTCCCAGGCAAGGTTCACTTTTTTACCCTTGCGCGCCTGTCGTTCCAACTCTGCAACCGTGTCTATCTCTAAAAGAGTGGAATGCATTCCGTTTGGGAATGCGCTGGCGACAGGTCGCGTCCGCTGCTTCTGCTGTTGCTTTCGCATCTGAAGCTCGGCTAGGAGAGTAGTCGGAGGCCCATTATAGATTGGTTCGTTCTCTTCTTCCTCTTCTTCCTCTTCTCCGCTTTTATCTGGACCTGGCTCCCCATCAATAGCACTAGACAAACCTTGTCTTTCTTCGTCCACTTCCTCGGACTTTTGGCCCTCACCCGGGAAGCTCGAGTGCCGGCTTAAGGCACTTGGTTTTCTAAGATGGAAGATAGAACTTCGGTTCTTAGACTCGGCAAGGTCGGCAGCACTTGCACGCTTCATGTGCGACTTTCGCTTCTTGGCAGTTCCATACACCTCTGCCCCCAACGAGCCGGCAAATGCGTGGTCAGTGAAAGCTGACACGGGTGCCGTTGCCGACGCATTCAAAATGTCATCAAGCGTCGATGTAGCAGAACCGTCCTTCAACTGAATCTTAGGCGATTGCGATGGCAGCTCAAAATAAGTGCTAGCTCGGAGGTGCGGAGGCAAATTACCTAAATCAGGAACCTGCGATCTTCGCTTGTCGATATTCAGCATTGATGCTCTGGACGCCCGATGGCTGTTGTCAATGGCTTGGCCGCGAGACTCGCTCGACGGACGGTTCTCATCTTGAACATCATCATTTGAATCCTTCTGGTGTTCATTTGAACTGGCGAGTGCTGTCGAGGTCGAGTCACCAGCCGGCGGTCCGAGTGGATCAAGAAGCGGTTCAGGCTGAAATTCTGGCAGCCATGAGGTGACCGCTTGACGATTTGCACTCGGAAGCGCACTCAGTACTTGCGATCTGCGATTGTTCCGAACCTCCGCCTTAGGTTTCTTAGAAAGCTTTGGCGGCAAGTTAAGCATCATGGGCACGCGAGCCGGATAGTAAAGCATATTTTCACCTGTTTCGGGGTCTAAATAAGACTTCGGTCGAGTTGTAGTTGGGCCAATCGGGTGGGATACTAGAGGCTTCGATAAATCGACATCTTGTTCTCCTGTCCTGGGCTGGACGTCAGAGCCAGGCAAGAATGATGTCTCTGCCGTCGGGGAGGCAAACAGCGTCCTGAAGTTCAGTGAATCATCAAAATCAGCATCAGGCGAGCAGTGAGCACCATCGAATTCAGCAAAAGCTCGCTCTGCTTGTTCAAATGTGCCATCTGAGCCGGCAGACGTCCGGGGTCTCGCATTATCAGAACGGTACTGATACTCCTGTTGAGTATCTGCTTCGCCCCCGTTCCAGTAATCATGCTCGTAAGATCCATAGTATTGATTAGCATTAGGCGTCATATCAAAGTCGGGGATTTCTGGGAATTGCACGATGTCATCTTGTTCGGGTTCCTCAGCTAACCTATCAGCCTCATCCATGGCAGCTGCAGTGAGTGTTGTAGGCTCTATCTCCGCAATGTTGGTCAAAGCCGGCTTGGTGGCTGATCGCACGCTGCGTGTGGAGCTTTTGCCAGGACCGTGTCTAGAAAGTGAACCACCCATTTCAGCGTCTGTCTTAGACATGCCGGTCGAGCCAGATCTAAACCGTGTGACGCTTGGCGCTACTGTAGAGTTTGGCGACATAACGTATCCGGCCGGAGAATAGCCTCCATGGCGTGCGGCCGTGTTGATTTCGCGTATTGAGCTACCAGTCGAGATCTGCCTAGACATGGGAAATGCGGCAGTTTCGTCCGTCTCGAGGATCGAGGTTATACTAGCAGCCAAGATCGATGACCGCCGGCTATCTGCACGTTTTTGTTCTTCGTGAAGATCTCGAATAGCGCTCTCAATAGATGAGGTTAATGAAAGCTTCTCGGCAGTGGCTTCGAGCTGAGCGATGTTACTCGCTTGGGAGGCAGATCGCGAAACAAAGTCGGGGACGGGGTGGCGCAGGGACACGCTCTTAGTCGAAGCCGTCCGCACGATAGGCATTGGTTTCACAAGAGCAGGTTGTTGTGGACTATGGGATGGGTAGGACTCTTCGGTCAGATATCCAGAAGTCCCTGGCCGTGAACCAGAGCTTGATCCAGGTGGGATGATGTTGTCGGAAACGTCTTGTTTCTGGCCGTTGCCAGAACCGTGTGCTAATGTTTTATCCACGCGTGGGATTTGTATTTGGTTTAGTTGATGGGCTGTCGGGCGACGAGGGCCTACAGCAATGTCCGGGCTGGATTCTAACGGAGGGGATAGTGGCGCATAGCCGGACAACACATGGGAGCTTTTCGGAATAGTGGATGGGGCGGGAGTAGGGCCAGCACGTTTTAACAGATCAGATGTTCCTTGCTCATCCTCGCTATCGGCTTTGCCGAAGTCGCTGTCCATAGATAGGGGTGTGAAGCTCGACTCGAAAGCGGGTAGGAAAGGCATAGGCGACGACGAAGGGGCCGGCGATAGGGACTCGGACGGGGACGGGCCACCGATTCCGTCATGATTGTTATCAGGTCGAGAATTATCGCCGTCCATGGCGGCAGTAGCCACCATTTTGGCCTCGTGTGATTGGTGACACGTAAGTGTACGCGCGACTATGCGTGTACGAAGTTAAAAGTTGAAACGGGACCGGTCAGGACAAAACTGGTATCTCTAGAGTTTTGTTTACTACGTAGATATTGATTTTGATATCGGATACCGTCAACTTTTGGCGCTTGGTCGATGTTCGGTCGAGTTTGAGGTCAGATTGGGAGAAAAGGGGCGTGTCTTATTTTATGCTGTGCAACGACAAGAAAAAAACAGTAGATACCAATAGGTAGATGTCGGTACGATTGGGCTTGTTGGGATTGCCGTGCATGCGATGCACAAGTACCGTTGCTGTATGCGACGTGGGCTACACGGTGCAACTATGAATAATTAGTCGAATGTACAGAACGTACAGATAAGCAATCTGACCGATAACCGCAATAACGTTGGATGTGACGAGCACATGGTCCAGACCAGCTTATCGAACCGATCGGTTCAAGGACAAAGAGCGCAATAGTACAGAATGTGTCTAGACCAGACAATGACTGATTTTAGATTTCAAGAATTTTAGAGGATGAGCAAAGGATGCAGGTGAGATGATATGAGACGGTACCTCAGGTAACAGGAGGAAGCCGAAGCAATACTTTCAAGCAATACCATGAACCTACTAGCGAGTAGGTACTGAATAGGAGGTAACTTTACGTACCAGTCACTTAGGTACCTACTGTATGTAAGGTAGCGCTAGGTACAGAAGATACAATGCAGAGGCATACCGTGGTGCTTTGAGGCAAATTAGGTACATATCAAAAGGTACAGCACAGTTAGGGTACCTTGTAAAGGTAAGACACCGTGATAGGAGAAGCAGTGGCAGGCAGGTAACGGGAGCCCAACTCTAACAGTACCTACCTACTGTAGGTAACCTGCAACACCCGTAACCTGCAACTTGATGGTATCAAATCAAACGGCTCAACCAGTTTACCTAGTATCTCTTTATCAGCCAAGTACAGATATAAATACAGAATGCATACATACCTATCTCATTGCAGATTATCTACCGTGCCTAATCTAATTAACCTATGTACAGCATAGCTACAGACCTATTGGACCTATAGGCGTCTGACATGGGAAGATGTTTCCCGCGTTCAACCCGGTTTGGCCTGGCTAATCCTGGTACAATATCCAACTTTGGTTTAACTTTGCGGCGATTGCATGCACCATGACATGTTTCCAACAAGGGTTGCTTAAAGTGAGTGAAACGATTTCCTGTGCTAGCGTACAGTAGTACGCCTGTACAGATGTAGTGTGAGGATTAATTGCTAAAAATTTTATTCCTTTTATTGCAACTAAACAAAGTCTGCGTCAAAATAGAAGAGAAAAATAAATTAGGTATTGCGCCAATGAGTAAGGTGCATCGAGAATCTTGTGTCACAGGTAATAGTGCAATAAGTCACATTTGTAACACATGAATCACCACGTCCTCCAGCAGGACAGTAATATACTATAGTAACAGGTAGGTGATCCCTCCGATCATGCCTCCCGTTGCACAACAGGCTCCTTTATTTCAGAAGCCAGCTGATCTGGTTAAAATATGCATTCTATCTTGGGTAACTTTAGACGATTTACACGTGAATATCTATAGTATCTAGGTAAGGTAGATAGCAGATGGTCAAACTGCTGCCAGTACCTTCATACCTCGTATTCCCATATTATTATATATATTTGATTAGTAGTTCCACGCCTAGATCAAACTCGAAGCATCAATCAACATATTTACCTATCTGTGCAACGTAGGTACCACCAGTCACTACAACACCGCATGTCCTTTGAATTATCAAGTTGTGCGTCTTGGGGGGTTCGCTATAGCTGAGCTGTAGATACTTCCTGACGGATACACCTCTAATGCAGGGTCTCCTTCGGCTCATCTAGCACAACACCAAGCAGCAGGTCTTCATCAATAGGCCAGGTGTATGCCCGGTAGGTAACTTAAATGCTCTTTCACGTTCCCTATAATAAGGCTAATTCATACCCTTCCTAATAAGTGTACTTCCAACCTTGGTAAGTAAGTACCTAGTAAAAACGTCTAAGCAACGCGATTCTCCTGAAAGTAGGTACAGCAGTACTGATATTACTATACTTATTATATGCAAATCCAATCTCAGAGGCATACCTTGATACTGACTGCTTTACGCCAAGGCAATTCAACTACTGTATCTCGATCCCTCGACCTCAACCCCGATTCGTTTGTTGGTACCTTATACCTTGTGAACTTATGGCTGCCTCGTACGTAGGCACATGGCTATGTACGTAGGCAAAGCTGCAAGCAATCGCAAACTTGCGGTCTATCTATCCACCTAGGTACTTGCCTACTTAGTATATACCCGATAATAGCTTCAAAGGCAGGATTCAGACTGGCCAGCAACCCGATTCTTCTCCGCTTTACTGCTGTACAACACATTTGATCGACACTGTCCGAGGTCCTCGTGGATCTAGCTTCGTAGCAATCAACGTCACCGTACAGCAGCACGAAGCCGACGGTTGCTACTCGGACTTCGGCACTGGCGTTGCGCGGCCGTGAACTATCGTTACCCAAAGCTCTCGGGCTGCCAACTATCAGAATCTAATTTGTAACTAAAATTCAGAAAAAAAGGCCGTGCCAGCAGGTAATGACAGCTGTCTATACAGTAGACACGCAGCGTCCGAACTAGTGTTCCTGGTTTTGAAACCGCAAGCTTCCCACTAAAGGTTATTCTTAGATGGAGGCGCTCATTATATGGACGCTAGCGTTGACTAGCATTTGGAAGTACGTAGGTAAGCTCGAGTTAGTATTGCAGGACCGGGATACGCTGCCGAAGGCGTATGTAGATATCTCACGATACAGCAAGCTCACCTATGATGGTCGGCATGGCCAAAGAAGTTACCAAAGACACAGATCTTATCACGTGAACCGGGCGGCTTTTAAATCGTCATCAGACACAATAGCCACGAGGTCCGAACCCTCGTGAAGAAAATGTCTAGATTGCGTCACGAGCTCGCGCCACATTGCCCAAGGCAGACATTTTAATCGAAGATACCTAAAATACTCAGCTATCTCCCTCCAGACCAGGCACACATGCAAAGGCGTTATGATCTTAAGGATGTACATCTGTAGTGGGAAAGTTTAAATACGTATTTTGACAATCTACAAGACTAACAAGAGCCGCTGACCCTCAAATTGACCCCTCACTCCATAATACAAGATTTCATGTACATTGTTGGACCGACTCAAGCCAATATACCTACTTATTACTTTTGACTTCTTACGAAGAACCGTTCAACGATCAAGCTCAACGATAGGTCCAGTATAGATCTTCCTTGCCCACGTGACATAGTATAGCACACTGAACGAGACCACGCCCCCGAAGACTACCACAGCCCAGTTGAAGTTCTCCGGCGTAACATCTCTAACAGGGGGCCAGAAGCTGAAAAAAAAGACGAAGAACAGGTAGGCGCAAGAGAAGACATTATTAGCAGTCCCGAAGGCGCCGCGCAGGCGCCACGGGCCCCATGTTAGGTTCGAGCCCATCGTATTAGTGAGCCCGCCGTCGTCGTCTTCGCCGGCTAGCCGCACACGTATGGCACCCGTGACCCTGCGGTAGAGCAACAGACAGGTCGCGATGAGGTAGGATCCGAAGAGTCCCGCTATCGAGATGGAAATGACGCCGTTGAACGCGACCGAGTCCCCGAAGTTGACAAACGACAACACGATGGACACGAGCACGGTCACCAGGACCGAGTACTCGGGGATACTAGTCCGCGGGCTGATCTTCTTCAGCACGTGCCAGCCGGGCAGGCCGCGGTCCCGCGCGAAGGCCCAGTAGATCCGCGACGTGGACGCGAGGCAGCCCGTCGTGGCGCTGAACGACATGATGACGACGATGGACGACATTACGGCGGCACCAGCAGTCGACCCGACAGCATGCTTGAAAATAGACATGAAGGGATATTGCGGGTTCTCGGCTAGTGCCGTATCGATGTTCCCGAGGGAGTATAGGGTAGCGACCATCATTGCAAAACCCAGTGTTCCGTTTACGGTGAGTCCTGTCATCAGAGATCGAGGTACCACGACAGCGGCATTGCGGATTTCTTCGGACATCTACCGACGTGTGTAAGAGAGAGTGTGGTTGCGAATTGTAAATGGGTTAGCTTTTAAAGACTCACATGAATAGCACCATCTCCGCCTAGAAACGCAAACACGTTCCCTATGATCCCAACGCCAAAAGACAGGCCTTGCGTCTGCCACAGCCCTGCGTTGACCCAAGTGTCGAAGACATCCTTGGCCGTCCCATGGGGGCTGAGCAATGATATCGGCAATATGACGGCGAAGAAGCCGAGAATATGCAGCACCAGCACTAAACCCTCGAACTTCGCGAGGAGAGACCCAACAGCAGTATTGATTCCGTAACTAGTCAGCACAACAGCCCAGAACAGGAGTGTACCATGCCAATTCTTCATGACACCCGCATACTCCGGATGTGTTAGTAAGATGAGGCCCTGGATCATGGTACCCGTCACAAAGCCGCCCGATGCGACCAACGCCTGCCATCCGGTGATGGCTAGCCATCCAGTTAGATACCCCAAAAACTTCCGGCACGACGAGGGCGCCAGCATGGAGACCCAGTGATATTGCCCTCCTGACGTCGGCGCCATGGAGACGAGCTCAGATAACGTCGCAAAGACTGAGAGCGTACCGACCCAGACAACGAGGAACCCGTAGAGGATGCCGGATGGTCCGCCACTACTTTTGTTAGCAACTACTATTGGTTCTAATAGGGGCAGAGTGGCTAGTACTTTTGTAACCCGGCGAGAAATGTGCTAAAGCAATTGTCAGCTAAGAACGAAGAACATAACGAATTGCACGATGCAAGACACATACGTTAAAGACCCTTCCCATGTAATGAGTACCGTACAACTGAAACCGAGGATAGTCATGAAGCCGAAATTCCTCTTCAGGACGGGCTTCTTGCCCAGGCGTGCCAGTGTGGCGTCATCTCGAATGGAGGCGACCGATACGCTCTCCTTGATCACAGCACCTTTCTCTTCCAAGCTGGTAATATCCATATTTAGGCGAGTGAGACAGCACGGTATAGTAGACGATATGGATGGCAAAGGCTCAAGAGCGGGGATTGTATATTGGGAGCTAGGGGGAAAATGAGAAGGACGCAGCCACCTTGAAGGTCAAATCTATCTACACCTCATGCAGAATATTGTCGAGCAATAGATATCGGGTCTCCCGTTCCATTAATACATAAACCGAGCATAGTAGACCTGACTGGGATCAAGCTTGTGTTGGACCCGACGGCGGCGACGACATCGCAAAAAGAGGCGCAAGCTGATCATCAATAGAGTGCCGTATCAGCCTCCAGAAACGATGCCTTACGTACGCCGACTTTCTTTTTTCTTGTACGCCCCTAACATAGGTCTAGATAGGTAGGTACCGAATCTAACTGCATTGGAGAACTCGCTCGATCAACCAACCAAGCGGTTGGGACGATCCGGTATGTATGCCGTACCACGAGACACAAATCACATCTTCGGGTACCGCAAAATCTCCTATTACCCCAAATAATCTTGATCTTCTCTCTCTTCGGTACGTAACCAACCAGCCAACCCCCATCATGCTCAGCTTCCGAAGCTCTGGTTCAGAAAGAGACAGGCAGTTAGTCCGAGACTAACTCGTAGTTGTAAAACCCCGTTGTGTGGCGAGTGAGTCTTTCCAAGGGGTCGCGACATAGGTTCAAGTGGCTGGCAAATAGTTTCGCTATCAGGGAAGTGAGGAATGAAAGCCGACCCGCAGAAAAAGGCCTGGCAAGCAAGGCAAGGCTTAATAGACAGGTTCTTGGACTCGAAGCCACAGTGTTGTCGATTTTACGTCCTAAGCCCGATCAGATAGATTCTCCGTCATGAGTGAGACAAATCGCTATCCCTTGTCAGACATACAGTGATCGGCTACGTGCTATGAGCTCTGCTGCTGGTGGTTAAGCCACTGATCTAGGTACGACAGTAGCCAGCTCTAGAACACTTTGCACATCCTCCCTTTATTCACTTCGGCGTTCTCGGGAGTCTGGGGTTTTGTAGCCCACACTATTTACCGGATCGTGAGACATGGTAATGAACTGCAGCACAACATATGGAACAATGCATGAGACATTCCTACCCCTGACCTTGTCTGTCAAGAGTCGGTCGTACTAAAGAAAAAACCATTATGACAATCCGACAGCACCCTTCCCTGCGTGCTGTTTGAAACCAATTAAGTGTCTTTTGATTCTAATTACCTGAGTACATTGTGAAATGAAACACCGGTTCTCTAGCTATCTAATGCGTTGTACTCGAAGAGCAAGTTGCGGAATGGCTATAGCTGCTCAAGTAGTAATCACTACTCGGCCCGGTTCTGTCCCGCTCCCGCGACAGGTCCTCCTCGGAGCCCGACAGGTTCTCCACGCGGACGATCCCAGACTCCAAGCTCTCCATGAACGGTCTCAGGTACGGCCCACAGGCAGTGACAACGCTTGCAGATAGAACAGCCTGGTTCAGGACCGTGGGTAGCCATAGATCGACAGTGATGTCAGAACTTGGGAAAGAATCGAGGAATAAGATTAGTTGCGCTACCGCAATACCGATGACTCTATTTTCCTCGGTTAGCTGTAGAACTGACTAATTGACTGATTGGCAGGGGTTTCTGTGTAGGCATGTAGTCTCGTCACCGCTGATTTGGGTCTAGATAGATAGAAACTTACAGAAGACGAGTTGAGAAAATAAGAAGCACGGCGGTTCTCTTTGCGATAGACATCTGTAGGTTGAGGATGATCAAGAAATACAAGCCGACGATACACAACTCAGTAGCAATATTGGTCACGGCGACATAAGTCCACCACGCTCGCTGTCCTCGAGTTAGCCTATCTATTCTGTAGACTGGTTAGCAATTGGTTGATTTGCCTATACGCACCCTATCGATGCATTGATGTCCGTCGATGTAGTCCCATGGTGTAGGGAGGGCACATTGGAACAGGTTCATCAACACGGCTGATATCAACCAAAGCCCAACTACAACCCGGAGAAGCCAGACCAGTCGCCGGTTTCGTGCGTTTGGACTGAGCTGTTGGATGAAAGCCGATATTGACCATTTGATGAGAGCAAGCGTGATCAGTTGGAAGATGAAGCTGGCATACTCGGCCTTGAGGCAGTTTGTCAGCTTTCATACAGGGCCTAGTCACGGGTTTCCTAATGTACATAGGTAACTTACCTTCAGGAAACTGTTGATGGCGTCGTTGCTCAGACTACTCTCCTGCCTCCCAAGACCTTGCGATGCACCTAGTGATATCGAGACGCATTGTGCTAGATACACAGACTGTACGGGCGTGTAAGTGACTGAAAACTTCAGGAACTATTAGGGAGGCAGTGAAATAATGGCCTCACCTGTGCTGCTAACATGAGCCAGTCGTCCCAGGCTAGTCTTCTAGTCATAGCATATTTAGTTCCGAGCCGTGCCCCAACGCTTAACATTGCTACGACGAGCAGAAACCATAGCAGGATTTGGAAAACCGTGCTCTTGTCCTTCGTTGGGGTTTCTCCTCCGTCCATCTTGAACGCGTGCCGGAGGGTTTATGTTCCAACTTGTAGGGATTTTCGTAAGGTAGATATATAATAACCCTGTTAAATAAGTCAGTCAACACCCATCGTAAAGGTCCAAGCTTCTAATACCTTGTCTGTGGTTTGTAATCTTCAGGACTGACAATCTAACAGTATATGTCCGTTGGTGGTCTCTATTTCGGCGCACTGAGAGACTACACCGTCTCAGGGTAGACTATATCTTGCTCCTCCCGAACCCGTGGGCACTGGAGTTGTCGAAGTACCGAACTGTTAGGAAGGGGCTTCACTGCCGGTAGGTAGTCTGTCATATATCAGATACACTAATCTATCTTAAAGATTATGATTGCCGGCGCACGACGCTTAGCGACAGGAAGCCAGGGACACTGGTCGCGTTATACGCCGATGAAAAGATCTTGTACTACTCCGTAACTACTTAGCTACCCGGGGAAAAGGCTACATAAAATTAAGATCTCGGCATACTCTACGAACGCTCAGCAAGGGGGATGGCTGCGACAAATATCTCTAACTTAGTGCAAAGACTCATCCAGTGGCGCAATTGGTTCATCCATCCTGTGCGTGTACGGGATAGGATTGACCGTCTTGTAGAAGCCTGCCGCTCGGTGCTATGTAACCGGTCCTCAACGGATGCAGTGTAATAACCGCCCCGTTATAAGTAGAACATGTCAAGCAACGGTTTGACACCGGTCTTACATGGGTTTTTAGGTAAAAGGAAAAAAGCATAAAAAGCATCCAGAATTGAATAAGTGGATAAAGCTGGCTGAGAACCTTTATCCCTGTGGCGCCAGATCTCCCGTTTAGTCCTTGCTTGGGTATAGAAAAGTCTCATCTGTAAGGTCCGGCAACGCCACAAGAAAGAATCCAATGCTAAAGAAAAGCAACATGCTGCCAGATAAGAGCGGGTAACGCTGATATCTCACTAGCTCTCAAACGTAGCTTCATCAAATCGCATCTTTGCTCTTGAGTTGGGGTCTTTCTTTCGTCAATCTTGACTCTATGGATGGTTAGAGGTCCCACTCAACCGCTTTGCCCTTGCAAGAATTCAGAGCCCGTCCTAGACAGTATCGCCGAGTACCAACAGTGATTTTCAAGCTTCAGGAGCTCTATTGCGGGGGATTTCACAGCACTTGCAAGACGCATGTTTAAGTCACATAAAGACCGTTACCTGCCTCTTCTCAACGGAGTTTTTTACTCGGTCTTTCTAACACATAGCGCATAAGAAAGAAGCCTGCATAAAAGACATCAAGGAAGCTACCCATGCCTGGAGATATTGGATATGAGTAGTTTCACAAGCCATTGGTAAGCACTGTTTGACAGGTAAACTGCAAAGGTAATAGGCAGCGATTTTAGAGTAAACACACCCGAAGCTAGTTGTTGAGACGATGCCTTCTGAAGAAGCCCTTCAAACCCAGAATCCATTTTGAGGCCGCATCTTCGCGTCTGAGCTACTTTCAACCTACTTTCAACTCTTCCATTCTTTGTGTATAACGGAAGTAGGGGCCAGACCGCTCACGAATTCCTTGAACACTGTCTAACCTAGATCCTACGCCGTCTAGTATCCCCCCCTCGTGAGTACTACTACAACCCTCGGCTTCAAGTCAATCATATGCTTACTGGCGATTAGATTTTCTCACTATCTTCCACTCGCCTGGGCGGTCATGCCAGGGGCATTAGGCAGCTATTGACGGCTTGTATTGCAGATGAAACGACCCTATACTTCTATCTGGATGCTATTTCTTGCAGGTGCGTTCGTTAAGAAAATAGTTTCGAATACACGAACGAGTATAACAAACACCTCGACAGAATAGCCCAGACAACAGCTAAAGGAACAAGAGCAATTCTTCAAAAAGATACGAGTGTCAGGCATGAGTTATAGAAGGACCAGCTCTCCGACCCCTTTCCTTCCCCGGTCCGAAGCGGCATAGGGAATATGCTCCCCCTCCCTATCAAATTATTAAAATTCCGCCGGGCATTAGTCGGTCTTGCTAGCTGCCGCCTTGGGGTTATCCAGCCAGAATGTATCCAACCTTAACCAAGGCAGCTGTTCTGTCTATTGTTTTTGGTCGGATGCTCTTTTCGTGTGTACCCCGGCGTTGTATATGTAACCTGATGCACGGATTCCAGATGACACATGAGCCACAAACATACCTCTGTTCGAAGACAACAACACACTTCTTCATAGCCGGTAGTACGGATCTTATGGAATATGGAGAGCCGGATTAACATGCTGATGAAGGCATTACCAGAGTTTGAATATCTGATTTGACAATCCGCATCAAAGGAGCGGGTGTGTAGTAGCTGTGCCAGCTCGATCAAATGCAATGTAAGCGACGAGCAATCAACAATCGACGGCAATGTGTTGCTGTTATGTAAGTTTTACCATGTGGGCTGTCCGGTACAAGGGTATAAAAGTCACACGGGCAGGCAAGCAACTCGGCTGCCAATAGCTATATGTGTTCTGTGTCCCGGTCTATGGCGGGCTCACGATGCTGAAGCGCTCACATAGCCATTATCTATTATCATATACTTATATTTAAGCATGAATTTTAAGGTTCAACTTTCCGAGATCGGATACTTGTTTTGCAGAAGCGGTCGACCAACCCCACGGTCGAGCGTATCGTCAACTACGGGCCGCTGCCCTCATTCCGGGGAAAGCTACGGGGTGGACTCCGTATCCCGGACCTTGTTAGAAACTAGAATTAGCCTGGTACATACCTGAAGAGTCGGTGAAAGAAGGCTAGGACTAGGTAGTGCAACAGAAAGTGGCCTCGTGACAAGACAAAAGGTTTTCGATCTTGTGAGCAGATTTGATTTTGTTCGGCGCGGATTAGTTGCGTTTCAAGATTGACGAGAATATTGGCAAGCTCAAAAGTGTGTGTCAGCATAATCCCATAGCCCGGGGGGGGGGGGGGGGGGGGAGGGGGGGTCAACGAGAGCATGAGGTGGGTTTAATTGCTGCTTTAGTCAAGCCTGGCAGAGCGTAGACGTCAGGCGATTAAATGCCTTATTATTTTCCAATTTCCCGAGAGATGTCGAACAAGAAAAGTATTCAGGCCACTTGAATCAGGGCCACATGCACTAGGTTAAATAACTGCAAGTGTGCGCGAATTCTGACTTCTAACAGGGCAACTGCATTGCTTAATATCTGGGGCATGTACAGCATAAACAGGGCAGCTAGAATATGTGCCTAATAATGGATCTTGCATGGCGTTGGGCTAAATAGTTTCCCCTTAGGTGTTATGTACAGCATATGTTGGATGTGGTGATGGAGTATGGGTTATAGAAATAGTAATGGAGTGGTGGGACCAGGTCCCTTTGGTAGAAGCCATTATTGTACACTGATCCGTACCTTTCCCCCCACACATACTATCTGTCGATTCTGAAACAGAGCAGCAACCAATCACTGGTCGTGGAGAGTAACGCAATTGTTGGCTTGGAATTTTCTAGGTTCTAAGGTAATGCCAATGATCAAACACTAATTTCTAGGTAGACCTACCACCTCACGCTGTACATACATTCCTATTACCAACACTTGGTAGTATCTATTACGTATGAAATTTTCTAGCGAATTGCGTAAATCACATGAGTTTAAGGACGGCTTCACAGCGAAGAAGCACGACGTCGATGGACAGTTGGCCGGGGGTCGATACCGAAATGCATGTGAAACTGCTGCTGTAAGTTCTAGCTTGGGGTGCCTGTGTACCCATACCGAGCATGACGGAGAAAGTCGGGCAAGTAAGGTAGGTTAGACTAGTGCCTACTAGGTATCTGCCTAGCACCTTACTAACCTATTAGTAGTCTAGACTAGACATATGCACAGTGACGGTTTATTTTTGTGTGTCAAGCCAGCATTCCCGTTCCTAAACCAAATTCATCTAATAATCGATGTATACGGCAAACGCCCGCCCGCAACGATAATATGCGCTTATTATGGCCAATAAAAAATAACCGAGTACATAGTACTTCATGTTTTGGAGGGAAAACGATGGGGAAACTTGGTCAGGTGTTCTTACAGATTACTATATATTAGAAGAACAACCAGGGCTGTGGAGATAATGCTATGTTGGGGCTTCGTTACTAGGGTATAGGTAAATACTATGGTTATCTCGCTTTTAGCTCATCTCGCTATATTTTGCTAATCCAGACTGTTATCGAATCTGAATCGATGAAATCATTTTGTACGAGGTACCTGAAGTACCTGGCCCCACACTTATGATCCACATTGAGAGAGAAAAAAAAAGAGAGGGAAAGATTGCCCACGCCCCGTGGCCATAACCGCTACAATGTTCTCATTCAATACAGAAAGCCCAAGGAGGTGTCAAGGAGAGCCCATTCTAGAAGTAGTAAGTATGTGTAGCACAGTCGATAGCGGCGGTACCGGTCCTCGCTCGGTGGGCACCGGCTTCATTTTGCTACATTTCGTAATGTCCGGTCGTCATGAAGGGCTGGCCCGCGTCCCTTCTAGGATTGTACCGCCTATTGCCCGTATGTCCAGCTGCTATCAGTCTATTGGGTCTGGATTGTGACAGCTATCAGCCCTACTCTACAATAGTGCGGTTTCCTTCAAGTCGAAGGTCGAGCTGTCTGCAGTTGCGCAGTACCTGCGATACCTGCCGCCACCACCAGATTTCAGTGTCTCCCCATGTTGACATGCTTGAGTACCATGTAGATGTGATCAGCATCTTAAGTAAATTTTTTCCATACTTAACTGTCCCAACCAATCCCCTCTTTATACGTTGATATCGTCTGCTGGTCGTTCCGTGACAATTACCTGCGGGTCTCTGCCGACCCCTCCTGTTTCTTGTTAGCTATAGCTACGGTGACATATTGAGCATCGCTTTGACCAGAGGCTATTATACATGGAAAGCAACGAATAAGACAACGTGCAGCAATGCGAGTAACAGAAGAGCCAGGAGGTGACGATGAGCCCATGTCAGATAGGCCAGAGAATTCCCCTGAATTGAAGCATGAATCTGACCCTGCACTGCCTGTTGCCAAACCGAAGCGTCGATTCGTACCCCAACTCATAGAGCAAACTGCTAGATCTCATTTTGCCAAAAAGGAGCAGCAGCAGCAGGAACAGCCTCCACAGACTAATACTGTCGATGCTGGGAACAATAATGCCCAATTGCCCCCCATCCCTTCCATATCGATTTCCAACCTGACCCAAACGACTGGAGACACCTCCATACAATCCTACGATAATGCCACCCTAAATACCCCCCAGCTACCTACAAAGCCTATTCGACGCTTTGCCCCCGTCCCTATCGAGACCACCTTCGATTCGTACAGAGTCGCAGACAAGAACGGTCACCGTCCTGCGCCCGAACCGACGCCCGAAGCCTCACCTATCGTAACACAATCCGTTTTTACCTTCCCTTCAGCTGCAAATTCAATTGGCCCTCATGCAGCACAGCAGAGACAAGAGGAGAACAAATCCAAGCGACGATTCGCCCCCCAATTGATCGAGACTACGAGAAGGGTCAGGCGCGCTGGGCAGGATGGACCAGCAACCAAATTGACAGACAAGACTGACATAACACCGGGTACCAATCATATCTATGCCCCGAAGCCGAAGCGGAAACAAGGGGCGCCGCGGCCCACCACTAACAGTTCCCTGGCACATGCAGTTCCTGGGGACGATGACGACGCCATTCCGCGTTTCCTTGAGCCCCGTAGCCAGCGTTCCATAAAGCCTCAGCCGAATACCCGAAGAGCCACACGAACCAATTCCTACCTCCCTGAGCTCGACACTATATTATCGTCTGAATCGGGAAACTCCTCGGAGGAGGAGGGTGATGTGACCGCTCCCGTGCTTAATTTAGGCGCCCCGGGTCTGTCCGACATCCATAGCGACGGGTATGGAGACACTTGGAGTAGCGACAATTGTGATTTGCGCAATCGGAGAGAGTCGTGCGACGAGGAATTCTCGGGTTATCTGCTTGGCATAGCGGCCCGAGAGGCCCATCGGCAGCGGGAGTTCGAACAGGCCCTATCTGCTTTCCCCAACGGGATGCCACCCCCAGGCGTAGAACACTTCTTCGCCAGAGACAACTCAGAAGATGATCTCCTAGTAGGCGACGACGAACCACCTCTACGCCACGGTCCCTCGCAACTGCTCCGTCGCAAGTCCACGGATCCGGGATGGGCCGCCAAAGAGATGCGCGCACACGCCGAGAGGTTGGCCAAGATGCGTGCAGAGACTTGTCTGAGTCTCGATGACAATTCGGACCAGTATGAGATAACGACGCCTCCTGAAGATCCGCTCTGGACGACGACGGCGCGCCACGAGTCGCACGACCTGGTCATGGGCAGCCCTGGCAGTCCTTTCCTCTCTGCTCAGTCACCATTGCTGCGTGCAAAACTGCCGCCTCTCCACGACAAGCCCTACACGCCTCCGCCGTCCACTGGGCCATCTGCCAGTCCTTTCAGCGTTCCTTTCGCGTTTCAGACGGACGAAACTGAAGATGCAGAATTGTGCAAGATGCGTAAAGCGGCTTCGCCGCCTATGCTTGGTACAGACCTGGTATTCCGCACGTGCCCGAGTCCGCAATACACTCGCATGGAACCCAATCACCCATATGCGCAATTTGACCGACGCGAAGAAAGAAACCGTGACCCATCCGGTGTCAACGGCCTCTGGCAGGGGTATTGTTCCTCTAACGCTAAGCAGCCAGATACACCCGGACTGCAACCGTTTCACTTACTCCATACGCCGGGCACAACCTCTCCTTCTATTAACCCTTTCGCTTGCGCCTTCGCTGTACCCGTAAGTGGAAGCGGCACGCAAACGCCCGCACGGGACGATAAGCAGTCGACTACGCCTCATCAAACAATTTCAGGGGTTGAGAAAAAGCTCGGGGAGGAGGTTGAACGTGGAGAACCCGAAGAAGCACTTCTTGCTGAGTTCGATGATATGTTTGTAACACAAGTATACAACTACTTGAGTCTGGGCTACCCAGCCACGGCGCGTGCTTTCGACCATGAGCTTAGTAAAATCAGCGGCATCGGTATAGAGGAGCTACGCAAAGACGATACTCTCAAGATCGGAAAAGGGTTCATGCGTGAAATGGAGATAAACGCCAGGGCAGGGAGCACCGACAGCGGTTGTACCGACACCGACATTAGCGGGGAAGAGACGACAACGGCTACCCTTGCGCAGGAGAAACAGCAACGCCACAAACCTCCTCGCTGGGAGGCTTTAAAACTCTATATCCACGAGTGGGCGCGGCAACACCCGGCCTTAAATTGTGACGATGACTCAGGTCCTCCCGCATGGGGGGTTCGGGCACGACGAGGGAGTTGGGCGATATAAAACGCATCAGTTTTTTATTTCAACTATTCTAATGGCATTTTGGGGCCTCTATCCTTTTATTAGACATGGTATAGACATCATGCGTCTACTCATACGGACGAAGGACGCCAGCTCCCCAGACACCAGGCTCTCTTTGTTCTAAGAAAGCAAAGGGCTGGACTGAACTCATCGGCATACATAACTTTATGCCAGTATTTACTATAAACCATCAGCTACACGACATTCCGATAAGGGTGTTATGCAGACTTTACACTTTTGATGGACAGTTGGGAGTTTGAGCGTTGCAATTAAAATACATATCAACAGTTCTCTATTCTTGCCTTACATACTCTTCTGCTACTCACCGATGATGCTGATATCTGAAATGCTCGTTTTGACGAGCAAAGCAGACACTAGTCTAAAGATGGCGGAGGTTGGGGGAGGTTGGAGGCTTGGGTCAAGTTTGGGGATGCCTCCAATCCTAGTTGCTGATCGTCCCAGATTCCCAGCGGGGTAGACGTAGCTCAAGTTCGTCATCGTTTACCACCTTCCCTAACGACACTAATGTCTATAATCGCACTCGTACATAACGAGAGGGCAACACCCGATGCCTATCAGGTGAATAAGCGAGGGCCAGAACCCTTGCGTCGTCCTCTTAGTCCACGACGAAGCAATCTACCTATCAAGTTAGGTAGATAGGATACCGGACTTATTCTGCACGAACCCATCCGCCCTTTGCCATGTAAGCCAGGTGCATCTCTTTTGCAGGACTGCCGAAGTGAGTCTACTTATTGTCTTTAGTTCTCGTAACGAAACGATAAATGTCATCGTGCACCGAACACCCAGGATATTGTTTTGATGATGTGTTATGTGCACACGTTCCATAACCAATAATCATTTAATTTCTCTCGATCTCGATGCTTTGGGGTTGCAGGGGAAAGAGGACGCAGGCCGGGATCCCGGCCCCTTTGCATGCAGGTGAACCCCGGCATAAAGAGGAGAGACCGGATGCTGTGCGGAGATGTTCGGTGGGATATACTTTGCATATGTTTATAAATACGCTCGCTGTCAGTGGTTTCGCCCGAGAGGTTCACCACACCGGGAGTTGTCTTGTCTGATCCAAGTATTTGGTAGGAGGGTTTCTAGGCTCCGCGTATAGCTGTGACTTGAATTGGATTGCTGCTATACATACATCTGTGCTAGGGTGACCAAAGTCACGGTGAAGAGATGCCGTCGACAACAGCGAGCTTCCTCCTCCGGGCTATTGGCCTTTCGGTGGGATATCTAGCCCCCTCCGTGATAGCCCAATTCCCGCCACCGCCTGAGGGCGTGAAAGTGATTGAGTCCAAGTTTGGCAATGGCGTCACTATCAGCTACAAAGAGGTGCGTACGGATTGGACCTTCCAAGTGAACTACAAAAAACACGCTGTTGTTCATAGCATAGTCGACCCAACTCATTTGATTGCTGACCTGAGAAACAGCCCGGTATCTGTGAGACCACGGAAGGTGTCAGGTCGTACGCAGGCCATGTCCACCTGCCCCCTGGAACTCTAGAGGATTTGGGTGAGGCGCAGGACTACTCGATCAACACTTTCTTCTGGTTCTTTGAGGCGCGCAAAGACCCTGTCAATGCACCGTTGTCGATATGGCTCAACGGAGGGCCCGGAAGCTCCTCGCTTTTAGGGTTGTTTGCGGAGAATGGTCCTTGTTACATCAACTCAGACTCGAACTCGACGACACTGAGCGAGTGGTCTTGGAATAATGAGGGTGAGTAGTACGAAGTAATCGACAGAAGCTCTAGTTGCTAATACTAGCCAGTCAATATGCTCTATATAGAGCAACCGGTACAGGTTGGCTTTTCATACGACGTCTTGAAAAACTACACCTACGATTTGTTAACGGGCAGGACAACCCCGCTTGATCCTTCAGACCCCGTTCCCGAGCAAAATACCACGTTCCTGGTTGGGACCTACCCAAGTAACAACCGCACAAGCACGGCCCAAGGGAGTCGGAACGCCGCTATTGCCATGTGGCACTTCGCGCAGACTTGGTTTCAGGAGTTCCCCGCTTATCACCCGAACGACTCGCGGATTAGTCTCGCGACGGAGTCATACGGTGGGCGATATGGCCCGGCGTTCGTTTCTTTCTTCGAGGAGCAGAACCAGAAAATAGAAAACGACACATGGAACGGGACGGCTGGCGAGAACTTCGTGCTGAACCTAGACACACTCGTCCTCATAAACTCATGCATAGACCGCCAAGTTATGTATCCTTATTACCCGCACATGGCTTACAACAACACCTACGGCATCCAAGTCGTCAACGAGACTATCTACCTCAGCATGGTGGACGCCTGGGAGCGCGAGGGCGGCTGTCGGGACCAGATCGCGCACTGCATCGAAGTAGCAGAAGCGTATGACCCGGACAACATCGGGATCAACGCCACCGTGAACAGCATCTGCGCCGCGGCCGAGACGTTCTGCAGCAACGAGGTCCGCGGCCCATACCTGGAATACTCGAACAACAACTACTACGACCTGGCGACGCTGAACCCGGACCCGTTCCCGGCCACGTTCTTCTCGCTGTACCTCAACCAGCCGCACGTGCAGGCCGCGCTGGGGGTGCCGCTCAACTACACCTCGTCCTCGGAGGCCGTCAGCAACGCGTTCCGCGGCATCGGCGACTACCCTCGCCCCGGCTGGGTCGGGGACCTGGCGTACCTGCTCGATAACGGCATCAAGGTGCATCTCATGTACGGAGACCGAGACTACGCGTGCCACTGGCTAGGCGGGGAGGCCGTGAGCCTGGCCATCAACTACACCCACACCGACGACTTCCACGCGGCCGGGTACACGGACATTGTGGTCAACGACACGTACGTAGGCGGGCAGGTGCGGCAATACGGCAACCTGTCCTTCTCGCGCGTGTATGAAGCGGGTCACGAGATCCCTTCGTACCAGCCCGAGACAGCGTATAAGATGTTTACGCGCGCGCTGTTCAACCGGGACATCGCCACGGGCACGGTGGACACGGCTGCGAACCCTGGGTACGCGACCAACGGCACCGAAAACACCTGGCACATCAAGAGCAAGAACCCCGACGACCCCGTTCACTACTGCTACCTGTACAGTGCCGAGGACACGTGCACGGAGGAGCAGATCGCCAGTATCGCCAATGGCTCTGCCGTTATCGTTAGTGGCATTTTGAAGGATGCGAATTCCACGAGGCTTTTCCCTGGGCTTTTCAACGGCACTGGGAATGGGAATGATGATGATAATGACGGGCCTACTCCGAGCCAGTCCGGTTCCGGTCCGTCGCCTACGGAGTCGGGATCGAATCCTTCGCCGACTGAGAGCGGCTCAGCTGCGAGTTCGCTGCTCATCATGCCTAGGTCGCTGGCGTGGAACTGTGGTTTCTGGACTGTCTTTATCGTGCTAGGAAATGCTCTACTTGCATAGAAGAGAACGGACTTTTCCTCGTACATGCCCAGTATAGAAGGAGAGCTGCACAGAAAATCACTTAATTTTAGTCGTAATCATAATGGGTATTGACAACAAAAAATAACTTCCACCTAGTCTGTCTAGTACTATGCTACGATGAATAAATAAACAAGGGGAAAAGCAACAACACAGAATCGCTTTCCACTAAGCTGACAATCTAATATGTAGCAGTATACTATTTAATTTTGTGACTATGCTCTGTGTTTACTGTTATGACCATGTCTATATGCGAATTTCTTCTTCCTCAAAGCAGAATTGTACTTGGCAGCCAGGTGGTCGGTCACTTGCTTCTAATACCTCAGCAAGTCAACAAGGACCAAAATTTCAGAATGATATCAAAACCTGCTCAGTGACTTCTGTCGGTCTACCGAAAGTCACTCGTGCAGATTTCCTAGTTAAATCCATGAGAATAGTAAAAAGCGTCTCAGCCTCCGACCTGCCCTCTTCCTGCTTCCGATTTATAGAACCAGGGTATCCATGCGTATCGCTGAAGAGCTCTGAGATATCCTCCAGCGTCGGGCGCTGCTGCGATATACCGGCCGTCAGCTCGCGGATCCGCGCAAGTCTTGCCGGCGAGTCTTCCAGCCAGGGTGGCTCATCGACATCAGATTTATCAAGAAGGAGATGATTGGTATGACAGACGCGGTTCATGTCGTCCATGTGAACCTCCTTTACCCACTTGCTCGTGCACTCGAGCCCCGTCGATCCTGTGGGGTCGCCAATTAGTATATGGCCACTACCAGCCACGCCGACCTTCTTGATAGCCTCGACGGCAGCGGCGCGCGAGGGGGACTCGAGGACCTTGCGCAGCGCGAAGTGGATGGGCAGCTTGGTGGCGTCTACGCCGCGGCACTTAATGGCGTTGAGGCAGCAGCCCACGCCTGCGGCGTTCAAGCCGATCTTGCCTATTATGCCGGCTTCCGTCACCATGGAGAAGTCCGGGAAGATATTCGGCTGAGCTTGCGAGACGTGGCAAACGACGAGGTTGTGGCCTTGCTCGACGTTCCAGTCCCAGTTCTGCCCCAGGAACGAGCCCGCGCTCTCCGTTAGCCAGCCGAGACTGGTGCAGCCGTCGCTCGGCACGCTGGCTAATGATGAACCTGGTAAGGAGATATCTCTTTCACCACCACCGCTGCTCGAGAAGAGGCCGAATGTGATCTCAGTGCGGATGTTGAGCGCCAAGATATCGAGGAACTCCGTTCCGGATCCATCTGCAATGCCCCTGATTTCCTCCAGGTAGCGCGGCGCGATGGCCTCCAGGGGCCCGACGTACTTCGCCGCTTCTTGCACTACCGAGGGCCATGGCAGGGCGCACGACTTCTCGAATAAGCGGCTGTAGAACCTTATCGAGCCCGCGATCTTGTCCTTGGCTGTCACACCGTGTGTTCTACCTATCTATTGTGGCATGCGCACGCACGCCGTCTTTAGCGAAATGCGACGTTGGAAATATGGCGAGAGAGCCGTATAGGTAATATGTAGATTAGATAGAATAAATGTCTTACCTCGTACGGACTCCCCGTGCACTTGATTTCGAGCATAGCTGCCTTCGTTTTTGTGATTACATGGGTGACACCACCTCAGTAGTAATGTAACACCGAAATGGAGGTGTTAATCTCCATAAATCAAATGGTTCTTTCCATCCTGTTAACCAAATGACCTGAAGAATGCCATACACTCACTCCCTGATCTCTCCCCGCACTTTCGCAAAACGATAAAGCGTTGGGGAAAATGGGGAATCCCCTTATGCTGTAGCAACAACTGCTGTCGATGCCATCTCCTCATTCTCAAGCCGCGCATGCTGTATCGCCACTGTGTCTCCATGTAGATAAGTACAGTACCTTGCTACTGACGCCGCACCCACTACCGACAGTCGCTACACGCAGCGCCGCCCAAACACTAAAGAAATTACCACGTGTCTCCCACCTGCGTATGGGCCACGTTCTGCGAACATCAGATCACCCACCAACTTTATGAGGGATGTTATCAAAATATCAAGGGACCAACATCTCACGTTACCATTATTTCGTGGTGGCTTGTTAGACGAAATAAAACGATTAGGTTAGCTTGGACAGATGGATGGATGGATGTGCCACCCCCGTAGATTAGACTCAGACCCAACCAAACAGGCACGCATGTAGGTACTTATACAAGGATAAAACACGTTCATCGGGTGTATGATATGAGGCCTCATTTCGATTGGGAGGTTATCGATCAATAATAGTCATATGTGGCGCTGAATTTCACCTGGGGTTCCTGTCAGGACACAGGGCTAGATATTGCGGGATGGAAGGGCAGCCTGCATGTACTGCATGTACGCGCTCATACAGGATCCCTTATAAAATGTATGATTATTAGAAGAGTCGCAACGTGGCTTATGGACCAGATGTCATTGGCGAGAATACTTGTTTGTCTCAGAATCTACGTAGTATCTGTTCCCTGTGTCCTATCTTACAGTCCTTCACTCCGCATGGCTGTTGTTTCGCCTCGGGGTGGCAGAGATAATTACAGACATTTGTTCTAATAATAACGCCGTCTAAGTTCAGCTTCATCGCTATGTCGCTGTAGGAGCACGGCGTACATACATACGAAACTAAGCACTCACTTACTTACTTACCCGAGATCCTTAAACTGTCGGGCATTTCTCCTTCTCACTAGCTCCCCGGTCGAGGTCACAAGCTGAAACGGGCAACAGGTATGTGGAGGCATCCGGGGCAAGAAAGCTGGGCGGTTTATCATTATCCTGGCCGGTTTTAGTACCAAGCAGAGCCAAGCTTCATTGGTGTCTGGGATTACTCAAATTTCGTGCAGGAGACCCCATGCCGAGCGCCTGGGCAAGCCTGGGCATTGTGGGCAGGAAGCACCGCTAGCATCCCCATCTGACCTCATCATTTTCTCTGATCGACGTCCCCATGCCAGGCAGGCTGTAGTTTCTGGCTTGTTTTAGGCACTTTCTTTCGGTTTTGCTGGCCCAGCTCGAATTTGTGCAAGAGGGCAGGCAGGCAATCTCCCGGGGCTGTGCGAGCTGTGCATTCACTTATTTCATCCTATGGCGTTTCATCTGTCAAGTCCTAGTTGTGATCTTGTAGATTTATATACTCGGTAGAACCTATAGTAGAACATTATTACCAACTCATCTCCTATCGATTTTGTCGCTTTCTTGTAAACTCTAGTTTCAGCCTTCCGTTATTTTCTACTACTACGCTTCTTTTCCATCCCTAGCTAGGAGTTTCGTAATATAAAGTAGATTAATACCAGAGATAATTCAGCTGAGCCTGACAGCTCGTCCCCGTGCCCCCTGTTCGCCCACCTCGATCTCGTCATCGGATCACGCGGCACAACCATAGCCTTCTGAGACAGCTGTGAGGGAAAAAATAGAACATCAAAGCGTCGCGATATAAAAGAACTTGGAGTGCGTCCTCGGTAAATCTTCAAGATGGCGCTCATCACGGATTTTGCATCTACGCTTGAAATGCAGGAACACACGCGAAAAGAGCGTCGCTTCGATGAGACGGAGCGAGATCTGCCCGGGAGGATCTCCAAAATCACCTCGAAGCTAGCCACAAAAGACAAGCTTTACACTGCCCTCTCTTACTTGGGCCCTAATAATCCCCTGCGCCGGTCTATAACGGCAAACGATACTGTATGGCTTCTTGATAATACTGCTTATCAAAACGAGAGGACTGGTCGCTGGCAGGCTGAGTATGTCGCCGCAATGTTCTCGCAGCACTCTTCTTGCGCAGTCATAGACGCAGTCGCCGCTATTGCCAAGAAGATTGAGTTGGAAGAGCGTGATCCGGCTTATAAGACACTGGAAAAACGCCTGTTCCCTTTTCTGCAGGACATTAAACCCGCGACCCAGCTCAACGTACTCTACGAAGGAAAATCGCCCATGAGACTGGGGCCCAGCGGGGTCAACGGCATCAGCAACAATACCAAGGCGTTACCTGATAGCGACGATGGGGAAATCGTCCACACTATTGCCAGGGTCCCAAAGGGTGCGAACGGAATCCTTGAAATGAAAACGGTTTTTGCGGATGCTGAAGGTTGGGGGATCGTATCCGGTACGACGAGTATCACTGAAGTCGAAGGCAACGAGCCCGTAAGTGTGGACAATGGCTAACATGAGTCAGATATCGACGATACGATAAAGATCACACAAACCGGTGACCCTATTGGTATTCTGCGGTCGACATTCATCGATGAACCGCAGCCGGCTCCTGGCATGCCCGAGCTCTATAAGCATATACACTCGCTCGTCAGGGAGACTTCGGCGTGGTTCTACCTGTCAGCATCACCATATAACCTGTACCCGTTCCTTCGAGAGTTCCGCGAAAACTATTACCCACACGGCACCATCATCCTGCGCGACTCAAGCTGGATGAGCGTCCAGGGGCTGCTGACCACTTTGACGCTGGGGACAGAAGAGTATAAGGTTGACCGCATGGAGAAGATCCATTCCTGGCTCCCGCGAAGGAAGATGATTTTCATAGGCGATTCGACGCAGACCGATCCCGAGGCCTACGGTGAGATGTGAGTTGAATACCGAGCAAAATTTCACTTCTTTTTTCGAGAAGCGTCGTACTGATCAAGTCACATTTCAGTTATCGGAGGTACCCCGACTGGGTCAAAGCTATCCTGATTCGCAAAGTCGAGGACATAGCTGCCATCGGCATCGAGAAGAAGAACGAGCCCGAACGGTTCGAGAAAGCTTTCAAAGACGTGCCGCCTAATGTCTGGCATGTTTTTACGAACCCCGAGACATGTAGGAAAGTTATTGAAGATGCTGTCACCAAGCAATAGTGATTTCGCATCTTTGACAACTGACTTACCTGGACGAACGATCTATGATGGCGGTCATAGAAGTTCTATCACGCCAGACTGGCAAGGGCCGTGTGATAATAGGGTTCTTTTTTCTTTCGTGGCCTTCTCTGGATATATTTTTTTAGGCGTTAACACCTAATACCGATTGTATATACGGGCGTTTTTGGACAGTGGCACATGCGGCTTAGTGTGGACTTATTTGTACTTGTTGCGCTGGGTTTGAGTATAGTGAGGTGTTATACAGCAATACCCTTGGAAAGATAGAATGTCCTTAGAATGTTTTGCAAGATGCGACAATCCTATAAATCGTCACTCGTTCCCGGCTGATACTGTTTTCAAATATTCATGTTATGATCCTCAATCAATGTTTTTATATAGCAGCACAACCGACAAGGTATTGCGGCTGTGTCTGCAACTTGGTCTCCTAAGTTGCGCAACCACCACAATGCCTACGGGTCTTCAGGGACCAAAATATGCCCAGCAGCTTCAAGTTCTGTGTAATTGGCCGGGGTCACCGCCTAATGGATAAGGCAGGTACTACCTTTTAGCATCCCCAATGAACCCACCTCCATGCCACTTTCATGCAGCATACGTCATGCGTTCTCTATTGGTAGGTGAGACCGCCCTCATCGGTGTGAGTAGCTTCCTACAGTATGTATGTACTTGGTAGGCAATCCAGGGCATCTTGACTGGCCAATTGGCAAATAGGATCGAAGGGAGGGCTGACCGGTTCACCCGGATGCAAAAAGACAAAATTAGAACTTGACATCCCCGCATAAGACGGCTTATATACCTCTAGATGCTGTTGTTCTCGAGTTTTGTTGCTTTGTATTAGTAGCATTCTACTGAAGACTTCGTCTTCGGATCCCATTCCTCACCAGTCATTTCATGATCCTATCTACTATCAGAGTTTCATAGAGACTCCTTTGGTTGCCTTTCAGAAATCATTAATTGCGGCCTTTCATCTGGTCTCCGAACAGATAAAACGCTTATCCCACAGCCAGCCCAGTCGCTTCTATAATGTCTGCCCCAAAGCGTCAAAAGTCCGACAAGGGTGAGTGGTAATAGCCCATATCAAAGATACATGTCGAAAGACTAATGTTGCGGGATCAGACGTGCCCTACGAACTCATCTACTGGGGCGGAATTCCTGGCCGAGGCGAGTTTGTTCGCTTAGCATTGGAAGAGGGTGGCGCAGAGTACACCGACACGGCACACGCCGACGAAGGAAATAAGCAGGTCCTCGCTCAGATCAGCGAATCTAATGTCGGCGACGACAAGAACCCGCCTCCCCTCGCACCGCCCATCCTTCGGCATGGCGACCTGCTTATCAGCCAGACGCCCAACATACTGCTTTACCTTGGCCCACGGCTCGGCCTGGTACCATCGGCCGAAGGCGAGGATGGCGATCCGGATGCGCTTTACCGTATCAATGCTCTCGCCTTAACGGCCCTGGACGGACTGAGCAACGAGGTGCACGACACTCACCACCCGATAGCGTCTGGTTTATACTATGAAGACCAGAAGGAGGAGTCGCTACGGCGGAGTTCGGATTTCATCAAGAATCGCCTTCCGAAGTTCCTAGGATACTTTGAGCGTGTGCTCCAAGGAAAGGCTAGCGGGGATGGACCGTGGTTATACGGAGGACAACTGACTTACGCGGATCTAGTGCTGTTCCAGGTATATCTCCGTTCCGTATTTTCCTTTTGCATTCCGTCGATAAGGACTTCGACGCTGACTATATGGCCCATGACACTTGCAGTGTATTGAGGGCGTTACCTTTGCGTTTCCCAAGGCCATTGCAGCGGCACAGGCCTCAGGCAAATACGAGCGCGTCTTCAAATTGCGAGAAGCTGTGAAGGAGAGACCAAAGATCAAGGCATACCTCGCCAGCGAGCGGAAACAGGCATTCTCGATGGGTATTTATCGCCATTATCCCGAACTCGACCTTGCTGAGGAAAGTGAATCTGGCTCTAGCTCTAAATAATAAGCCAACCTCAATTGAGCGGGGTCTCAGAAATGGGGGTTGTATACTCATTGTAGGCTCGTCGGAGAAACGGCTGCCTATGCTTTTGATGCCCAGCAAAGCAATAACCAAAAAACAAGAAACCTATAATGTTAGCTAAAGGTTTAGCAATTGAGTGTCATGGCATGCTAGTGACTAAGTGAAGCCCGATCCCAAGTATGTATAATTGCTAACACCGATGTGCCTATAGACAGGTAGGCCCCTGACGACAAGTCGGGTAAATCCAGAATGGCCTTTCAGGGATCTACCTGAAGAGGCGGGCAAGTACCGATGGATCTCAGCCTGCCATGCTGCCTAACCGCATTTAGTACAGCAATAGTGACCGCCTAACGAGCTACGTGTGGGGTTAAGTCTAGGCTTGTTCTCAGCTGGTCAGTGGTCACATGGAGCTTACCTCACAGCATCTCGTTACTCTAACCTCACATTTCTAACCTTACTATATATCACCAAGTTGCTTCAAATTGCTAATCCATGACCCTATAATGCTGTGAGCCCCTTGTTAGATAGGGCGGTTCTCTCTTTAAATAATGCCCCTAATAAGCCGCTCCCCGTCATCTTCGGGCTTGCTTCCAATGCCGGGCTCCCCGTCAGCTTCCTGGGCTGTCTACAAAGCTCGACTCGTCTCGCTTTGGCGCAATTCCGATGCCTCTGTTCTCGCCGCCTTTTGGCTCTTCGGTAATTTGATAGCACGCCTAGCTACTTCATGACGCTGGTTTGCTAACTATTTATAAGGATTAATCAACAATGTTATATACGTCATTATCCTTTCCGCCGCCCAAGATCTCGTCGGCTCCGATGTACCCAAAGGCCTGGTCCTCCTCGCAGATGTCCTACCCTCGTTCTTCACCAAGCTGATCGCTCCCTACTTCATACACAAGGTGCCTTATTCTATACGCGTCATCTTCTTTGCCGTCATCTCGTCTACCGGGATGTTCTTGGTCGCTCTCACCCCGCCCGATAAGTCGATTGGTGTCAAGATGGCCGGAGTCATATTTGCGAGCTTGGCCAGTGGCGGCGGCGAGCTCAGCTTCCTGGGTCTGACGCATTATTATGGCCACATGTCACTGGCCGCATGGGGTAGCGGTACCGGTGCGGCCGGACTAGTGGGTGCTGGTCTATATGTACTGTTGACCGACTGGCTCGGATTCAGTGTGAAAGATAGTCTTCTAGCGTCTGCTTATTTGCCGGTCATAATGATAGTCAGCTTCTTCCTTATCCTTCCGAGAAGACCATTGCTGGAAGCCTCAAAATCCCGAGAGTACGAACCCTTGCCAGACTCGGAAGACAACGCGTCCAGAGATATCGACGATATATCGACAAGCAATGCCGCCTCGACCCTTTTAGCGCCCAGCCCCGCTGCTGCGTCTGCCGTCCTCTCTACTCATCATGAGGATCCATGGGGGAGGATTTTGGCTAATCTCCGTCGTGCCAAGTCCCTATTTTTCCCTTATATGCTTCCACTGTTATTGGTTTATGTAGCTGAATATACCATCAACCAGGGTGTCTCTCCAACTTGTAAGTATGAATTGGACTTATTATCTTCCTCCACGGGCTCTACAGGAGACAAAGGATCTCCCCTCTTGGTTTACTTGAGTGGTTATCCCTTAAGCCTTCTAGTTGAACAGCCAAGAAGTCCTCCAGTATTTAAACGTGTAGGGGCTGCTAACTTTGCCCGTTGAAGTGCTCTTCCCATTAGAGTCATCTCCTTTCAGCGAGTACCGAGACTTTTACCCGATGTACGGCTTCCTGTACCAGCTGGGTGTCTTCATTTCTCGCTCCTCTATTGCGTTTATCCGCATTCGCCACCTCTATCTCCCGTCCTTCCTGCAGGTCGGAAACCTTGCGCTGCTCACGCTCCATTCGCTGCTGAACTTCATCCCAAGTGTTTATATCGTGTTCCTTATCGTTTTCTGGGAAGGCCTGCTCGGTGGTGGCGTGTACGTGAACACCTTTGCGGGCATCATGGAGACAGTCCCCTTTTCAGAAAGGGAGTTCAGTCTAGGGGCGACGAGCGTCAGTGATAGTGCGGGAATTTGTATCGCTGGCTTCGTCGGCATGGCTATGGAAGTCTGGCTCTGCAACTACCAAGTTCAACATGGCAGAGATTGGTGCAAGAAGATTCAAGCGGGCTGAAAAGATGTCGCTGTATGATCTTTGCGTACGCTTAAAATCGCGGACACCTATCGCGTGCGGTACACAGCGGCAACCCAATAAGTGCATGCCCTTGAGCGTCTTCCGCGCTCGCGTGTTTTCAGCCACGAGTGCCTTGTGATAAAGTCAAGCACGATGAATGCATTGTGAGGCAAACTATCAGCATGCTTCCTAATACCTCATTCTAACTCAATCAACAAGGCTTGTTGACGGCTTCAGATTTTGCTGGCCTAGGTCCTTGGTAGAAAGACCAGATACCTAGACAGGTTTCCCCGGCCTGGGAGCTGACGACTTGGGTTTCCAGGGATGGACAATCTCACAGGCCACTTATTGGTAGGTGGTGGTTGTATAACATTTGTCAGAAACATAACTACTTTTCAGATAACCTTGGCATAGACATTTATAAAATATCCGGGGAATCTGGATACGAGCTGCTTGCCCATCACCAAGATGATGGCTGTAATTAACTATTATTTTATAAGCTCTTATAGTGGTCCATGAGCATTTTATAGATGCCGGGTACGCGAGCCAAGGTGGCATGATAACGAATAATAATTATAATATGCAGATATGATTGACTCAGGCGGCGATGAGAAACTTGAATATATTATTCCTTGCAGCAAGGCCCGATATTTAACAGCCTTCGTAAGTAGGTAATTAAATACTAAAAGTTGGATATATATATGTATAGTTGCACATTCTTTATCATACAGTCAGCTCAATGCTCGATTGCATATAGCATCATCTAGGTTAGCAAGTGCTCGTTTATATCTCTTCTCAACCATCATCAATCAGTCTAATTCCTCCTTTTTTGCTTCTTCCCCAGCTTCCCCCTTAATCTTCCCCTTTCTGAAGGCTTTCCGCAACTCGCAGGAGCCCGTCTTTCCGGGCCCTCCCCCACCAGCTTTACACTCGTCGCAGACCTTCCCGTGGCTCACCATGAGGACGTGCAAGCCATACTTGTACTCGTCCGGGATCCTCGCATCCAGGTGCGCGTACGTCTGATCTCTCGTCGCGTCCGCGGGCCTCCAACCAAGGAAACCCGTGATGCGATGCACGTGCGTGTCGACGGCGAAACTGGCGCGCCGGAGACAGAACAGCAACACACAACTCGCCGTCTTGGGCCCCACGCCGCGGAAAGCGAGTAATTGCCGCATTGCCTCATCGTCCGAGACGTTGAATAAGTGATCCAGGCTGTATGTTCCGTGCGCGGCAAGGGTTTGCGATAAAATGTCTAGTATCACGCGCGACTTCACGGCTGCCAAACCGCCGCTCTCGATGGCGCGTTGCAGTTTTGCTTGGCCGCCCTCTACGACGGCTTCCCACGCGTCGCTGCTCCCGTACACAGAGTCCATGGAGAGCTTTGCCCGTGTGCTGTTGGCGGAGCTGGTGTTTTGGGATAGGATTGTTCGCACCAAAGCATCGAGGACGGAGGGAGAGTCACCGCAACCCGCGCGGTCTGCGGGAGCCTTCAGGGCTTCGTCAGCGGAGAGTTGACGTCGCTCCCCGTGCAGCGAAGAGAGGATCTTGTACGCTAGCTTGCACTCCTCTGGACGCGGACGCGGGAATTCGGGGTAGGGAGACTGGCGCGACCCCGCGAATTGCGCGTATGATTTCAGCTTCTTGGCTTGTAGGTCTGCTGCTATCGCTGCTGCTGCTACGGTTTTTGTCGCTGGTGATAGTGTTTTGCTGTCCTCCTTGCTGCCTTTGCGCTTGTTTTTGTGTGCGCGTGCGTCTCTCTTCCCGCCTTTTCCTTCGTCTTCGTCTTCGTCTTCGTCTTCACTGTTCTCCAGCTTTATCTTCACCTTTGACTGTGCTGGCGACGGGGACGTAATAGAGATTTGATCTTCTTCGCCTGTTTCGAGCTTAATGTCCCCTTCATCTTTCCTTTTTTTCTTCCCGTCCTTCTTGTTGCTGTTGCTGCTTCTGTTTGACTCTTTCTCCTCATATTTGATTTGCAGAGTCTCGCCATTGATTGCATGTGCATTATCCCTTATCCTCTTGCTTCGTCGAGGTTCCGGAGCCAGTAGTAATGGGGAAGAGTCGAACTTTCTCTTGGCGTGAACGTTACTAAGCTCTGGTATGGCAGCATCCCTGCCGTCATTTCCTCCTTCTATTACTGTGTCTTTGGTATTCTCACCAACTGCAGCAGGTTTTGCAGTTTCGTCAATCTCACTCTCTTTCTCGGTGACGGCTTCCTTAACCCCAACGGCCGAGCCCCTAGCACTACGCCGACGAGCCGTAGAATCCGAGTCTTCAACAGACTTGGTCTTGCGTTTT